>JAABUJ010000314.1_pt1 | contig 103675 bp, 117 predicted proteins | sample 5559131 | NCBI WGS metagenome assembly JAABUJ01 (sample SAMN10711875, study PRJNA513366) | rock metagenome | isolation source: Antarctica rocks | place: Antarctica: Victoria Land, Mt New Zealand nord | collected 2016-01-07
AGCCTTCGAGCACGAGCACGAACGGATCCATCTCGCCGCGCTCGGCTTTGAAGAATGCCTGCAAAAACTCTTCGCCGGTGCTGTATTCGATCAACGGCCAATAGAATTTGACTTTCGGCAGGCCGGGGATCGCCTGCAGCGCGATCTCTTCGATCGCCGGCTGCGCCGCCGCCGTCAGCGAGACCGAATCGCCGTCACAACTAAGGCCGGCCGGGATCCACAGAACGTTGACGAGGGTTTCTGAAGGCGGAGCAATCGACATCGGACGCTTCCTCTCGCGCACTGTGGCGCGCTTCGTGTTCCATCACCGTGCGCATGCAATCTGAGGTATCGCTTTTGCACACCCAACGCAGAGGCTACTCCGATGGATGGCATTGCGCAAGAGGATGCCATGACTTTTTCGTAGGATGCGCGGAAGGATCGGAGGCCGCCCAATTCGACGGCTCGATCCGTTTTGGAGATGTGCCAGGATTCACGAACTTTCCATCGCACTGTCACTGCTCGATGAAATCGGCGATGCAGCCGCGCGCGAAGGCGCGAGCCGCGTCACGAGCGTTCGGCTGCGCATCGGCCGTCTGAGCGGCGTAACGGCTGACGCGCTGACGTTCGCCTGGGACCTCGCTCGGGCCGATACGGTCGCCTCCGAAGCGGAGCTTCGCATCGAGGAAATTCCGGTGACGGTGATGTGCGCGCAGTGCCGCCGCGAAGGTGAACCGCGCGAGGGCGGCGGACTGATTTGTAACGCGTGCGGAGCGCCGGCCCCGACGATCCTGCGGGGACGCGAGCTGGAACTCGTTGCGATGGAGGTACAGACATGAAGCTGCGCGTCGTCGAAATTCAACAGAACATTCTGCGCAAGAACGAGGACCTCGCCTGCGCGCTGCGCGCGCGCTTTGCCGAGGACGGCACGCTCGTCGTCAATCTGCTCTCCAGTCCCGGCTCCGGCAAGACGACGTTGCTCGAAGCAACATTGCGTCACTTTCAGGGGAAGCGCCGGGTAGCGGCTCTGGTGGGCGACCAAGCGACGAGCAACGACGCGGACCGCCTCCTACGCAGCGGTGCGCCGGTCCGCCAAATCACGACCGCCGCGGAATGCCGGCTCGATGCCGACATGATCGGCAAGGCGCTCGTAGGCTGGGACACGGGACCGGTCGACATCCTCTTCATCGAGAACGTCGGCAACTTGATCTGCCCGGCCGAATACGACCTCGGCGAGGACGTACGCGTCGTGCTGTGCGCGGTCACCGAAGGCGAAGATAAACCGCTGAAGTATCCGCTGGCCTATAACACGTCGCAGATCGCGGTGCTCAGCAAGCTCGATATCGCCGAGGCCGTCGGCTTCGATCGCGCGGCCGCTTATGCTGCGATCGAGAACGTGCACGCGGGTATGACGGTCTTCGAACTGTCGGCGCGGACCGGCGCCGGGATGGACGCGTGGCTGACGGGCATCGACACGCGGGCCGCCGCCAAGAACGTTCGGCGCGCCGCCGACCCTGCGCTGACGTAGGCGGCCGAGCTTCATCTTCGCGAGTGGCCGCGGAAGGCGGCGCCGCGCCCGTGGCGAGGACGCTTGCTAGCCCGCGGAAAAGGTGCGGCTAATGGCTATTGACGCGCGACGCACGTTGACGGCGACGGCGGCGGTCTTTTTTATGGCCGTCGCGCTCCTGGTTGCGGGAGGATGGTTTCTACACCGCGTCGTTTCCGGTTCGTTCTACACGGGCGAGCAGATCCGAACCGCACGCACGTTGTCCGCGCAGGTTCTCAAGAATCAACTCGACGAGGAGACGGGACTACGCGGCTACGCTGCCACCCGGGATCCGCTGTACCTCGAGCCGTACTACGCGGGGCGGCGCTCCATGGCGGCTTCCTTTATAGAGCTGCGCCGGCAGGCGGCCGCGCTCGGGTTACGCGAGGTGCGGGCTCCGCTTACCGATGCGGTCGCCGTAAACACGACGTGGATCCGTACCGTTGCCGCCCCGTTGCTCGTTGCACGCGGGCCCAATCCGCGACGCCTGGAACAGCGCGGAAAAGCGCTCGTCGATCGTTTCCGAACGGACATCGCGCGCGTCAACGCACGAATCGACGCGCGCGAACGGATCGTCGATGCCGGGGCCCAGCGCGCGATCGACCGGGTTGCGCTGTTCGTAGCCGGAGCGGTCGGCCTCATCGGGTTGCTCGCGCTGGTCTTTCTCATGCAGCAAGCCCGCCTCGGCGCTCGCCTCGAGCGGGAACGTATGCGCGCCGAGGAGGCGCGGCGCCGTTCGGCCGAAATGCGCGCGGCTTACGTGGCCGAGAAGCGCATCGCCGACACGCTGCAGGACGCATTCGCGCAGCGAGCACTGCCGACGGTACCGACCTTACGCTTCAGCGCCACGTACGTTCCCGCCACGGAAGAGACGAAGGTCGGCGGCGATTGGTACGATGCCTTGGAAATGCCCGCCAATCGCGTTATGTTTGCGATCGGCGATGTAGCGGGCCACGGCATCGATGCCGCGGTCACGATGAATCGCGCGCGCCACGCACTGATTTCATCCGCCTTGCTCGATTCGGATCCCGCCTCCGTGCTAGCCCGGGTCAACGCCGAACTGCTGCGCGACAAAGCACCGATGGTAACCGCCGTATGCGGATTCGCCGACGCGCGCACGTACGAATTCGTGTACTCGACGGCCGGCCATCCGCCGCCGCTCCTGCTCGAGCCCGGCCGCGCACCGCGGCTGCTCGATTGCGGTGGTTTACCGCTCGGAATCTTGAGCGCGAATTTATAGTACCTATCGCATTCAGACCGTTCCCGGAGCGATGCTCGTGCTATACACCGACGGCGCCGTCGAGCACTCGCGCGATGTGATCGAAGGCGAAAAGTTGCTGCTCGCTGCCGCCGCGGAAGCCGCAAAGCGTAGCGATGTCGATCCGGCGACGATCATCCACAACGCCATCTTCGAGGGACGTCCCGTCGGCGACGACGTCGCGATCTTGACGATCGGCTTCTCCGATGACCGCGCCGCCGGTCTAACGATCTCCGCGGATAACGCGCAGCAGGCATTTACGGGTCGCCTCGCCGCCAAGATACCGGCAACCGCGGCGAGTTCCGTTGCATCGATGGCGCAGAAGTCGCGCCGGCCATCGCTGTTGCCGTTCCGCCGTAAGCCGTCGCCGGCTCCGTGCCGCGCTCGTGATATGGCGGCAGAAGGACGCGTTGCATCGTGAGATCGGATTCACTTACCGTGATTCGCCTAGACGGCGAACTCGAGATATCGCGCCGCGACGAGATCGCGAAGGCACTTCACCTGGACGGCTCCGAACGCGGTGTCCTGCTCGACTTTTCGGATGTGACGTATGCGGATTCGACGAGCCTTGCGGAGCTGCTTCGCTTTCGGGCCGAAGCCGAACCGCATCGCATTCCCATCGCCATCGTCATCGGCAGCAAACAGTTCGCGCGCCTCATTCAATACGCGGGCCTGAGCGCTGCGTTCAAGATATTCGACGACCGCGGCGCGGCGCTGCGGTATCTCTCCAGCCCGGATGATACTTGACCGGCTCCTCGGAGCTACGCTTACACTGCCTCGCGCACCCCGCCGCGGCGAAGTCGCTGCGTCACGCCCTCGCCGCGTTCCTGGCGGTACTCGACATCGACTCCGCTCTGACCGACGACGTGCTGACCGCCGTTGGGGAAGCACTCGTGAACGTGGTTGAGCACGCGTACAGCAGCGACGGGCCGGGCGAACTCGAACTCTTCGCGCGCATCGAAGACGACGCCATCCTCGTCGACGTCTACGACCGCGGTACATTCATCGAGCGCGACGGTCGCCGGCTCGGCCGCGGCTTCGGCTTGGGCATCATCCGCGCGATCGCCCGCGCCGTCGCTGGACACCGACGGCGGCACGCACGTCCACATGCTCTTCGATGCCTCACGAGAAAACAACAACGCACCTGCCCCATAACGGCGTAGGTTCGTGAGGCGCCGAGCGTTTCTTCGCGCCGGCGGCATTTCGCTCGGCGTCACCGCGGGATTCGGTTTGGTCGGGTACGGCACCGCGATGACCGTCGGCGCACCGCATCCGCCGCCTGAGAACGACGGTCCCGTTCCGACGCGTCTGCGGCCGGCGGCGATGCGCGCCGACATCGACGCATTCGCAGACACGATCGTTGCCGCGTCGTGGTCGATCTCGCCGCAACGGCGGGGGTGATTCGTCGCTCAACGATGATCTCTTCGCCTATCTCACCGCTAAGCCGTACATGCCGGCGGCACGATGCGAGTTCGCACGAGTGCGCGTCTGCGACACGAATATGGGTGGGTACCTACGCGGAGGGATACTTGTTCGCGGCATTGGTGCCGGACGGCACGGTCACGAACCTCCGTCTAGGTTGGCCGATGCGGCCTCATGCGACGCCGCTGCGCTATGCCGGTCCCGTGTACTACTTGATCGGAACGCACACATTTTCATCCGCACAGAAGTGCGCGCTGGCCGTGCGCGACTTCGGCCTCGGGACGCTCGTCGGCGAGGAAACCGGCGAACCCGCCGTGACGACCGGTGAAGTGTATCCCTTCACCCTTCCGAACAGTCGGCTCGGGGCGACGGCAACCACGAAGACGTGGCTACCCGCGAAACCGCATCGCGTCGGCGAGGGCGTCCTGCCCGACATCGTCGCACCGGCGACTGCGGCGCAGCTAACGCGCGGTGAGGATCCGGGGATCGAAGCGATCCGCCATGATCTTCGCCACCGCGGTGCGTAGCGTAATGCTCTCTCGCCTGACCTAGGGATTTGTGACAGCCGGGAGTTGCCTGTCTTAGCGCGACGGGGCCCGGTAAACAAGAACTACTGTTCTTCGAGCGGTAACAACATCGAGAGGTAGAACGGGCGGAAACCTTCGCGCTCGTAGAATCTTCGTGCGCCGACGTTTGAGTGTACGAGCGCGACCGATAACATCGCGGCGCCTCGCTCCCGGGCTTCCCGCCGAGCAGCAGCCATCAACAACGTGCCGACGCCGCGATCGCGCGCAGCCGCTACGACGGACAGCGTCTCGACCTCCGCGACCCGGTCGCCGATGTCCCACGTCGGCGGTCCGTGCGCGATGCGAAGCATAAGATATCCGAGCGGCGCAACGTCTTCTGCCATGAAGAGCGTCGCGCTCGAGTCGGAGAGCCACGCCACGTACTCCCTGCGGCGGCGCGTCCAGGACTCCTCTGGCGAGCGTACCGGCGCGACCGACGCCGCGAAGGCCGCGTGGTGTTCGCTGAGTGCATGCCACAACGGCTCCACGTCATCGAGACGGTCGAGTCCACCCGCACGATTCGTACCGCAGCATTCTTTCGCATCGCGGCGACTTCAGCGCCGCATCGAGCCGGCCCTGAGTTACCAGCCCGCGACATGCAAAAGTTAGGCTCTTCGAGCCGCGCAACTGTCGCAAGGACTCACCGCGGAAAAATGTTGTCAGCTTCAAACGCGTCGAGAATATCGGCGGGCAACGGCTCGTCGAAGTCGTCGAGAAAGGTCAGGTCCGAGCGACCGATGCTAAAACCGCGATTCGGCACAGCCGGAACGACTTTAGCGCCGGGCAAGAGCCCGGAAATCGACTGCACGTGCCTAGCCAATGTCATCATGCCCTTGCACAGCACGCGCACTTGCGATCTCGTCGTTTTCAAAGGCCCGCCGACCAAAAGCTACTTCTTAGGCGCTGCGGTCGCTTTCTTCTTCGCACCGACGGTCTTCTTGGGACCCTTGCGCGTGCGGGCGTTGGTCTTGGTGCGCTGGCCGCGTACGGGGAGGCCGCGGCGATGGCGGACTCCGCGATAACAACCGATGTCGGTGAGGCGTTTGATGTGGCCCGAGACCTCGCGGCGCAGATCGCCTTCGACGCGCACGTGGCCGTCGATTGAGTCGCGCAGCTTCTTCTCTTCCTCTTCGGTAAGATTCTTGACGCGCGTGTTAGGATCGATCCCGGCGCGTGCCAAAATCTTTTGCGCCGTCGGCAGACCGATGCCGAAAATGTACGTCAAGCCCATCTCGATGCGCTTGTCGCGCGGAAGATCGATGCCCGAGATGCGCGCCATCAGCCCTGCACCTGCTTGTGCTTGGGATTGATTTCACAAATCACGCGGACTTTGCCCTCGCGACGAATGATGATGCACTTCTCGCAAATGCGTTTGACGGACGGTCTGACTTTCATGCGGCTAACTCTTCCTTGGGGCGGTACGGGGCGACGTCGAGTTCCATGAAATCGTGGTCGCGTAAGGTGAGGATTCGGGGACCCTCCTCCGTCAGCGCGATCGTGTGCTCGAAGTGCGCAGCTAGTTTACCATCACCGGTGACGATCGTCCACCCATCGGAGAGCGAGCGCACCTCGTAGGTGCCTTGGGTAATCATCGGCTCGATCGCAAGCACCAGCCCTGGGCGTAGGACGATCCCCTCGCCCGGCCGGCCCCAGTTCGGGACCTGCGGCTCCTCGTGCATGCTGCGGCCCACGCCGTGACCGACCAGTGCCCGCACGACACCGTAACCGTGATTCTCGGCGTGGCGCTGGACCGCATGGCCGATGTCGGAGAGGCGATTGTCCTTCTGCATGGCAGCGATGCCGAGCATCAAGCACTCCTGGGTGACGTGCAGCAGGCGCTTCGCCTCCGCGGAGACGTTCCCGATCGCAACCGTCGCGGCCGAATCGGAGACGTACTTCTGATAGGTCGTCCCGATGTCGATCGAAAGGATGTCGCCGTCGCGCAGGACGCGATCGCCGGGAATTCCGTGGACGACGACGTCGTTCACCGAGGCGCAAATGGAGGCCGGGAAGCCGCGGTAGCCTTTGAACGTCGGAATGCCGCCTTGTTCGCGGATGCCTTTTTCGGCTAGGCGATTGACCTCGCGCAACGTCATGCCGGGCTTAGAGCTACGCAGCAGCATGGCAAGCACGCTCGAGGTGATTTTTCCGCTGCGGCGCATGATCTCGATCTCGCGGGCCGATTTCATCGTAATCACGCGAGTAAACCGTCCGCCTCGGCGCCGAGTGCCCGCAAGACCTCGGCTGTGACGGCATCGATCGGCTGCAAACCGTCGATGCGTTTGAGCAGCCCCATACGCGCATAGTAGTCGACCAGTGGCCTGGTCTTCGCATCGTAGGTTACCAAACGGTCGCTGACGACATCGCGCGAATCGTCGGGACGCTGCACGAGCGGGCCGCCGTCCTCGTCGTCGATGCCGGCGAGGCGCGGCGGATTGAAGATCGTATGATAGGTGCGCCCGCTGCGCGGATTGGTCCAGCGTCCCGCCAACCGTTCGATCAGCGTCGGGCGATCGCTATCGAAGAGCAGCGCGGCACCGAGCGGCAACGCCAGCCGCGCCAACATGGCGTCGAGCGTTTCGGCCTGAGCGACCGTACGCGGAAAACCATCGAGAATAAACGAGGCCCCGACACCGAGCTCGCGTTCCATCATCGCGACGATCACGTCGTCGGGTACGAGATCGCCCGCGTCCATGAAGGCTTTGGCACGCCTGCCGAGTTGAGTTCCAGCGGCCTCGTTGCGGCGCAGGATGTCGCCCGTCGAGATCTGGCGCACGCCGAAACGACTCGCCAGGATTTGCGCCTGCGTCCCCTTGCCGGCACCCGGCGGCCCCAGAAATACGAGGCGCATCGCGTGCAGGGCCACCGGGGCCGTCATCGTTTGATGAAGCCCTTGTAATCCCGCATGGCTAGGCGCGCTTCGATCTGCGTCATCGTGTCGAGCGCAACGCCGACGACGATCAGAAGCGAGGTCGAACCGAGATAAAAAGTCGTGACGCCAAGCCCGCGCTGCAATGTCGTCGGGAGAATCGCGAGCAGTCCCAGATACACCGCCGCGACCGTCGTAATGCGAAAAAGAATGCGGCGGATGTAGTCTTGCGTCGGAGCGCCGGGCCGAATGCCGGGAATGAAGGAGCCGCTCTTCTTGAGATTGTCGGCAATGTCGCCGATGTTGACGACAACCGAGCTATAAAAGAACGTGAAAATGACGACCAGCACGAAGTAGGCGATGTTGTAGAGCAGGCTGTTGGGGCTGAAGTACGTCTGCAGCGCGAGCGACGTCGCCGTCGGATTCGACGGGAAGCCGATAATGCCGAGGTGCCAATACGTCGGCGCGACGCCGGAATGCGCGAACCACGAAAGCGCCTGTTGCGGCAAGAGCAGGATTGAAATCGCGAAGATGATCGAGATGACGCCCGCGTTGTTGAGCCGCAGCGGAATGTAGGACGAGCGGCCGGCAAACATCTTGCGGCCGACGACGCGTCGGGCTTGCTGCACCGGAATGCGCCGTTGGCCCTGATACATGAAGATGATCGACACGATCGTGAAGAGCGCGATGACCAGGAACAGAACCAGGCCGAAGATCGGGAAGCCGCCCTTCGCGCCGGCGGTGATCGTCTGCGAGACGTACGTCGGATAGCGCAACACGATCCCGATGAAGATGATCAACGAGACGCCGTTGCCGATGCCTTTGTCGGTGATCTGCTCGCCGAGCCACATCAAAAACAAGGTGCCCGATACGAACGCGATCACGGCGAACACGATGAACTTCCATGACGGATCGTAGAAGACGCCCGAGCGGCTCATATTGAGCGACATCGTCGTCGATTGGACGATGGCAAGCACGATCGTGAGCCAGCGCGTGTACTGGCTGATCTTCTTGCGGCCTTCCTCGCCGCCTTTCTTGGCCAGCTCTTCGAGGTGCGGCAGCACGACCGTCATCAATTGCATGATGATCGAGGCATTGATGTAGGGCGTGATGCCCATCGCGATGACCGACAGCCGCTGCAGCGCTCCGCCCGAAAGGAAGCCGAGGAAGGTGTAAAACGAGCCGCCGCGCAGTTCTTGCTGCCAGCGCCGTTCGTTGACGCCCGGCAGTTGCACGTGAATCATGAAGATGAAGACGGCAAAGGCGAACAGCACGAAGCCGACGCGTTTGCGAATGTCGGGAACGAGCAGGGCGGCGCGCAGGTTGTCGAGCACGGATTATGCCTGCGCCGCGGGCGCCTCATCGTCGCCGAGCTGTGCACCGGCCGCCGTCAGCGCTTCCCGCGCGCTTGCCGAGAACACCACGTCGCGGAATCGCAGCCCGTTCGGCAGCGTCGTGCCGCCTTTGTTGCCGCCGAGAATCTTGATGCCGTCCGAAGCTTTGGAAATCAGGCGCTTCGCAATCAGCGACTCCGGCGAAACTTCAAGCGCGACGTCCCAGCCGGCGAGCGACGCGAGGTTGACGACGGCCAACGTGGTGCGGAAGTGACCGATGTCGCGCGCCTTTTGCGAATAGCCGCGCTTGTGCGGCAGACGCCGGGCCCAGGGCGTCTGGCCGCCTTCGAACGCCGGCCCCTTGCCGCCGCCCGAGCGCACCGTCTGTCCCTTACCGCCTTCGCCGCCGGTCTTCACCATGCCCGAGCCATGCCCGCGGCCGACGCGCGTGCGCTTTGGTCGGGCGCCCACATTCTCGCGTAAGCTCGCAAGCGTGGTGCCGGGCGTTGAGGCGGCCAAACCGCCGCCGCGCGCAATGCGCTCGGGCGGCGGCGCTTTCACAACGGCCGGAGCAGATTTTTTTCGTGACGAGCGAGCTTGTGCCATGTGGGGCTACCTTATACTGCTGATGCGGCGCTTACGCGTAGAGCTCGGCGACCGTCTTGTCGCGAAGCTTGGCGACGGTCTCCGCCGTCTTGAGGGAGCGGAGCGCTTCGTAGGTCGCGTAGACGACGTTGATGGGATTCGAACTGCCAAGCGATTTGGTAAGGATATCGTGTATTCCGGCTAGTTCGAGCACGGCCCGCATCGGGCCGCCTGCGATGACGCCCGTCCCGGGCGACGCCGGCTTCATGAAAACGCGGCCCGCGCCGATCTGCACCGTTACTTCGTGAGGGATCGTGCGTTCGACCATCGGCACGGTGATCATTGCCTTGCGCGCCTTCTCGACGCCCTTGCGAATCGCTTCGGGCACTTCGCCCGCCTTTCCGATCGCAAAGCCGACGCGACCCTTGCGATCGCCCACCACGACGAGCGCCGAAAAGCTGAACCGCTTCCCGCCCTTGACGACCTTGGCCACGCGGTTGATCCGCACGACGTTCTCGTCAATCCCAGAATTGTCGCGATCGCGACTCCTATTGTACATTTTAAAGGGTTCCCCACGTTGCGGGGAACCTGGCGCTCCGCAGCGCTTTTCCGACGTTGCCGGAAAAACGCTGCTGCACGCCCCCGCGCCACGTTGCGGCGCGGGCCCCCGTTTGAACAATGCTTCGCATTTTCGTTAAAACTCCAGTCCCGCTTCGCGGGCAGCGTCGGCGAGCGCTGCGACGCGGCCATGATATTTAAGGCCCGACGTATCGAAGACGACCGAGTCGATACCGGCAGCCTTGGCCTTGCGGCCGATCGCTTCACCGACTTTACGGGCGGCATCGACGTTCGAGCGGGAGCCGAGCTCCGCGAGTTCTTTTTCGCGCGTCGATGCGGCCACGATCGTATGACCGCGCGCATCGTCGACGACGGTCGCGTAGATATGATGCAGCGTGCGATGAATCTGCAAACGCGGCCGGTCGGCCGTGCCGATCACGCGCCGGCGCAGACGGCTATGGCGCTTGAGCCGCTGCTCGTTACGGCTGATCATTTCTTGCCGGCCTTTCCGGCTTTGCCGAGCTTCTTGCGAATCACTTCGCCTTCGTAGCGAACGCCTTTACCCTTGTAGGGTTCGGGCGGACGCAGGTTGCGAATCTCGGCGGCCACTTGCCCCACCTGCTGCTTGTCGATGCCGTCGACATGCACGCGATTCGTGCCCTCGACCGCAAACGAAATGCCTTGCGGCGCGCTGTACGAGACGGGATGCGAGTAGCCGAGCGTGAGGTTCAGGTTGTCGCCCGCTTTGGCCGCGCGATAACCGACCCCGTTGATCTCGAGACTCTTGCGGAAGCCCTTCGAGACGCCTTCGATCATATTCGCGACGAGCGTACGCGTCAGGCCGTGCGCCGAACGATACTCTTTCGCATCGCCCTTGCGCGCCACGACGACGGTGCCATCGTCGACCGACACGGTCACGACGTGTAACACGTGCTGCTGCAGCTCGCCTCTGGGGCCCTTGACGCGCACGACGGAATCGGCCACTTCGACGGTGACCTTGTCGGGGATCGCAACGGGCAACTTACCGATACGTGACATAAAATATCACCACACGTACGCGAGGACTTCGCCCCCGACGCCTTCACGCTTCGCGCGTTTGCCCGACATGATGCCCTTGCTCGTCGACATGAGAACGAGTCCAAGACCGCCCAGCACGCGCGGAATATCCCCGCGCCCGATGTACACGCGCAGACCCGGGCGACTGATGCGGCGCAGACCCGTGATAACTTTCTCTTTTTCGGGGCCGTACTTGAGCGTCACGCGCAGCGTGCCTTGCGGCCCCTCGATGACGCGTTCGTAATCGCGGATGAAGCCTTCTTCCTTGAGAATCGACGCGACCGACGCTTTCATGCGCGACGCCGGAATGTCGACCGTCGGGTGGCTCGCCGTGTTGGCGTTACGAATGCGGGTGAGCATGTCGGCGATCGGATCGGTGATGACGCCCATCTAAAGAGCTTCCCAGCTTCGCATTTTCACCAACTCGCCTTCGTCACGCCGGGGAGAAAACCGCGGTGCGCATTTTCACGCAGACAGATGCGGCACATGCCGAATTTGCGGTAGTAGCCGCGCGGACGTCCGCAGGCGAGGCACCGGTTGTGCTGCCTCACGCCGAATTTCGGCGTGCGTTTCGCCTTCTCGATGCTCGAAGTCTTAGCCATCCTTACGCGGTCCCTTCACGCCGGAGCGGCAGCCCCATGCCGGTTAAAAATTCGGTCGCTTCTTCATCGTTCTTGGCCGTCGTCACGATGACGATGTCCATGCCGCGCATCTTGTCGACGCGGTCGTAGTTGATCTCCGGAAAGACGATTTGCTCGCGCAGGCCCAGATTATAGTTGCCGCGTCCGTCGAACGATTTGCGATTGAGCCCGCGGAAGTCGCGGATGCGCGGCAGCACGATGTTGAAGAGCTTGTCGAGAAAGACGTACATCCGCTCGCCGCGCAAGGTCACTTTCGCGCCGATCGACATCCCCTCGCGCAACTTGAATGCCGCAATCGACTTCTTCGCTTTGGTGATGACCGGCTTCTGCCCGCTGATCGCCTCGAGTTCTTTGGCCGCCGTGTCCAGCACTTTCGAATTTGAAATAGCCTCGCCGACGGACATGTTGATGACGACCTTCTCGAGCCTCGGCGTCTGATGGAAATTGCGGTAGCCGAACCGTTCGATCATCTTCTTGCGGACGTCGGTATCATAGCGCTCACGTAAGCGCGTCGCTGCCATCTTACTTGCCCTTCCCCGGTATCAACAGATCCTCGCCGGAACGAACGGCGACGCGCAACACGGTACCCTCACGACGAATACGCCGTACCCGCGTCGGCAGATTCGACTTGGGGTCGATCACTTGCAGCGCGGAAATCGGCAGCGGCGCTTCCTTTTCGTAGATGCCGGCCGACGTTGCGCCTGCAGTACCTTGCTTGGAATGCCGCTTCACGACGTTGACGCCCTCAACCGTCGCCGTACCGTCCTTTGGAAAGACGGCCTTGACGATGCCGCGCTTACCCTTCTCACGTCCGCGCCGCAACATGACGGTATCGCCCTTCACGATGTGCGGCTTCGCGATCGCCGACGGCATTACAGCACCTCGGGTGCAAGGGAGGCGATCTTCAAGAATCCGCGATCACGCAGCTCGCGGCACACGGGCCCAAACACGCGCGTGCCGCGCGGATCGAGGTTATCCTTATCGCCCTTGATGATGACGCACGCATTTTCGTCGAATTTGATGAACGAACCGTCGGGTCGCTTCATCGGCTGCGCGCAGCGTACCACAACCGCCTTGACGACCTGCCCCTTCTTGACCGCGGCACCGGGAATCGCACTTTTCACGCTCCCGACGATGATATCGCCGACGTACGCATACTGATGCCGCGAGCCGCCTTGCACGTGAATGCACAGCAACTCGCGCGCCCCGCTATTGTCGGCAACTTTAAGTCGCGTCTCTTGTTGTATCATGGCAGCCTACTTCGCCCGCTCGACGATCTCAAGCAGACGCCAACGCTTGTCACGCGACATGGGCCGCGTCTCGGCAATCCGCACCGTATCCCCGATCTTCGCATCGTTTTTCTCGTCGTGCGCTTTGAAGCGCACGGACTTGCGCACGATCTTCTTATAAACCGGATGCGGCACCCGAGTCTCGGTAACAACAACGATCGTCTTATCCATCTTGTCGCTACGCACCACGCCCATCTTAACGCGACGTCGATGTCTCTCTGACATCGACGTCGCCCGAACCGACTGCTCCTCGGAAGGAACAGTCGGTTCGGGGGCCGGCTCAGCCGGCCCATTCAAACCTTCCTCCCCACCGTAGGCGTAGCCGGAGGTGGTAGCAGCGCCTACGGCGTTAGGCTGCTCCATGTCGAGCCTCCGCTAGCCGCTTCTCGCTAATCACAGTCGCAATCTGCGCGTACTCACGCTTCGTCGCTTTCACGCGACTGAAGTCCGAGAGGTGTCCCGTGCGTAACTGAAAACGCAAATTGAAAAGCTGCTCCTTTGTTTCGCAGGCTTTTTGCTGCAACTCCGGCAGCGTGAGCTCGCGCAGTTTGGTCAGCTCGTCGTGCTTCACGAAACGGCCTCCACTTCGGACTGACGGGTCACGATCTTCGTTGAAATCGGCAGCTTGGCGGCGGCGAGCTTGAGGGCTTCGCGCGCGACCGATTCCTGGACGCCGGCAAGCTCGAAGAGCACTCGTCCCGGACGCACGACGGCAACCCAGCCTTCCGGATTGCCTTTACCGGAACCCATGCGCACTTCGGCCGGTTTCTTCGTGACCGACTTGTCGGGAAAAACTTTGATCCACACCTTGCCGCCGCGCTTGATGTGACGCGTCATCGCGATACGCGCCGCCTCGATCTGACGGTTCGTCATCCAGACGGGCTCGAGCGCTTGCAGTCCGAACTCGCCGAACGTCAACGTGTTGCCGGAGTATGCTTTACCGGTCATGCGGCCGCGATGCTGCTTACGCCACTTGACGCGTTTGGGCGTCAGCATTACTGCAGTGCCTCGCTATTATCGCCGCCGGCCGCTGCCTCCCTATTATCGCCGCCGGCCGGTGCCTCGCGGTTATCGCCGCGGGTGTCTAGCTCCGAGCGGTCGTGCGTGCCGCCCTCGGGCGCGGCTTCAGGATGCGTCGCCGTCGGCGCCGATGACGGAGCGCCGGGCCGCTCTTGCGCGTCGGTCGTATGTTGAGAAGCATCATCGGGCGATGAGACTTCCTCGAGACCGCCGGGACGCTGCGCCTCGGTATCGCGAATCGCCGCGCCGCCGTGATCGCCCGTCGAAACCGGATGGTCCGGCTGCGCGAGAGCTCCGTCGATATCGCTCACTAGCGATGCATTGTCGTCCGCAATTTCTCCCGGCGTCGGGAGCGACATGCCATCGCCCGCAGTCTGCGCGCCGGACGTTCCCGTTCGCGGACCGCCCGCACCGTTACCGCCTGCGCCGCTACCACCTGCGCCCGCACCACCGCGTCCGCGGCCGCCGCGACGGTCGCCGCGCCGATCCCGGAAGGTCGCGCGATCGCCCGTCGGGCGTTCGGGCCGCGGTTCGCTGCGCGGCTGCTGATCGGGCAGTACTTCGCCCTTGTAAATCCAGACCTTGACGCCGATGCGCCCGAAGGTCGTAAAGGCTTCGACGTGCGCGTAGTCGATGTCGGCGCGCAGCGTGTGCAACGGTACGCTACCGTCGTGATTCTGCTCAGTGCGCGCGATTTCGGCACCGCCCAGACGTCCCGAACACATAACCTTCACGCCGCGCGCGCCGGCTTTCATGGTACGCATGATCGCCTGCTTCATCGCGCGCCGGAAGGCGATGCGCTTCTCGAGTTGATCGACGATGTTCTGCCCGACGAGCCGCGCGTCGAGTTCGGGATACTTGATCTCGACCACGTTGACTTGAACGTTCTTTTGCGTGACCCGTTCGAGGCTCTTACGGATGTCCTCGATGCCGACGCCCCGCTTGCCGATGATGATGCCGGGTTTGCCCGTGTGCACGATCACGCGCGCCTGGTTGGCGCGTCGCTCGATCTCGACTTTCGAGATCGCCGCGGCACGCGTCAATTTCCCGAAGTACTTGCGAATCGATTGATCTTCATGCAGCCACGCACGATAGTTCTTTTTCTCGAACCAACGGCTGTCCCACGTGCGCGTGATGCCGAGCCGAAACCCGACCGGATGAATCTTCTGTCCCATTTACAGATTGCTCTCCGAGCCGCCCGCAACGGGTGCTCCGACGGTGTTGGCGGCCGAGCGTTCTTTGCGCGAGCGCTTGGTGGTCGTGGGTGCCGCGACGTTACGGCGACGCGTTTCGAGCGACGACAGCGCGATCGACGCACCCGGCGTCTTCTTCGGCTGATGCTTGGGCGGCGTGTGGCCGACCGCGATCGTCACGTGCGACATGCGCTTACGTTTGAACGCCGCGCGGCCTTGCGCGCGCGGATCGAGACGGCGCGTGTACGAGCCGCCCGGACCGCCGTCGACGGTGATCCGGGTGATGAACAGGTCGTCGGTCGCCATGCTGTGATTGTTTTCCGCGTTCGCGACGGCGCTGCGCAAGAGTTTCTCAATCGGTTCGCTTGCGAACACACCGGAGAACTGCAAGAGCGCGAGCGCTTCGCGCACGGAACGGCCGCGGATGGCGTCGGCGACGCGGCGCAGCTTACGCGGACCCACGCGCGCGAACTTGAGATGCGCGAAGGCTTGCGAGCGCTCCGCCGTTTGCGTATCGTTCACCCTACTTTACCACGCTCTTCTCTTGGCCGGAGTGACCTTTGAAGGTACGTGTCGGCGAGAACTCACCGAGCTTGTGACCGACCATGTTCTCGGTGACGAAGACGGGGATGTGAATCTTGCCGTTGTGCACCGAGATCGTGTGGCCCACCATCTGCGGCACGATCGTGCTCGCACGCGACCACGTCTTGATGACGCGCTTTTCGCGGGTGCTGTTGAGCCGCTCGACCTTCTCCATGAGATGGTCCGCGGTGAACGGCCCTTTCTTGAGACTGCGACCCATCTAGTGCGCCGGCCTCGACATAGCGTAACAGTCGCTCGGCGCTTTTCCGCCGTCGCTGCGTCGCTCATCGCTCAAATTGCGCTGCAATTCCACGCCCTTCGCTCCTTGCGACGACGAAAAATCGCTGTCGCTTTGTGTCACGCTATGTCGAGGCCGGCGCACTACTTACTGCTCCGCTTGCGAACGATCATTTTGCCGGTGCGCTTGGTGCGGCGCGTCTTTTTGCCCATCGTCATCTGTCCCCACGGTGTCGTGGGCGGACGCCCCGACGTCGAGCGTGCCTCGCCGCCGCCGTGCGGATGGTCGACCGGGTTCATCGCGATGCCGCGCACCGAAGGGCGCTTGCCCATGTGGCGCATGCGGCCGGCTTTTCCGATGATGACGTTCTCGTGATCGAGATTACCGAGCTGCCCGATCGTCGCGCGACAGACGGTCAAGATGCGGCGCACTTCGCCCGAGGGCATGCGAAGCTGCGCGTACGCACCTTCCTTCGCCATGAGCTGCGCGGACGCACCGGCGCTGCGTACGAGCTTGCCGCCTTCACCGGGCCGCAATTCGACATTGTGAACGACCGTGCCGAGCGGAATGTTCTTGATCGGCAAACAGTTGCCGGTCTTGATGTCGGCCGCTTCGCCCGATTCGACGACGCTGCCGATTTCGAGCCCGACCGGGGCGAGAATGTAACGCTTTTCGCCGTCGCGGTATGAGAGCAACGCGATGCGTGCCGAGCGGTTGGGGTCGTACTCGATCGCAGCAACCTTCGCCGGAATCGCGTCTTTCTGCCGCTTGAAATCGATGATCCGGTACTGACGCCGCGTACCGCCGCCCTTATGACGAACCGTGATGTGACCGTTGTTGTTGCGGCCGGAATGCTTCTTTTTGACCTCGACGAGCGACTTCTCGGGCTTCTTCTTCGTCAGGTCCTTGAAATCGACCGTCGTGATGAACCGCTGCCCCGCCGACGTCGGTCGATATCGTTTAATTGCCATACGAAATCACTGCTCGAACGGGTTGACGCCGCCCAGTTCGATTTTCTGGCCGGCTTTGAGGGTGACGACGGCTTTCTTCCAATCGGGTTGCTTGCCGTGCGTGCGGACACCGCGGCGCGCGAAGTTCTTCTTCTTGCCGCCGACGTTGATGGTGTTGACCGCAAGCACTTCCACCTTGAATATCTCAGCGACGGCATGACGAATCTGCGTCTTGGTTGCCTCGCGACGCACTTCGAAGGAATACTGGTTGAGTGCCGTTCCGGCCATCGATTTCTCGGTAATCATCGGTGCGATGATGATGTCGCGCGCTTCCACTTAGGCGACGCTCGCTTTCGAAACGGTCGGGAACGCCGCGCTCAGTTCGTCGAAGGCGCTCGCCGTGAGCACCAAGCGGGCGTAGCCGAGAACATCTTTGACGTCGAGGGCGCCCGTGTGCGTGACGGCCACACGTGGCAAGTTCCGCGCAATGCGCTCGAGTTCGTCGCCGATGGCGGCGCGTTCGGGGAACGCATAGACGAGCAGCGTGCGTGCTCCCGACTTCGCCGCTTTGGGCGAACCGAACAGCAGCGTCGCGAGATCGCGCGTCTTGACGACGTCGAAGCCGTCCGTCGCGAGCACCGTGACGCTGTCGCTTGCGAAGCGGTCGGCGAGCGCGGCGCGCAGTGCGCCCTTGCGTTCCTTTTTATTGAGCGCGACGACGTAGTCGCGCGGCTTGGGCCCGAAGACGACGCCGCCGTGACGCCATTGCGGTGAGCGGGTCGAACCTTGGCGGGCGCGTCCGGTCCCCTTCTGCTTCCACGGTTTGCGGCCGCCGCCCGAGACTTCGTCGCGACGTTTGGTCGATGCGGTACCCGCGCGAGGATTGCTCAGCTCGCGGAAAACCGCGCGGAACATCGCGTTACGCTTGGCGGGATCAACGTTTGCAAAGGCCTCGGGAACCGCGGCGTCACGCACGGTCGCGCCTTTGGAATCGATGACGGTGGGCATTATCGGCCCGCCTTAGCCGGCGCGGCCGCGGCGGCAACTGGTGCCTTCGGCGGCCGGACGGCGCCGCAAATCAGCACGACGCCGTTTTTCGGTCCGGGAACGGGGCCGCGCACGAGGAGCACGTTGCGCTCGACATCGGCGCGGACGACTTCGAGATTCTGATGAGTCGTGCGGTCAACGCCGTAGTGTCCGGGCCGGCGCGAGCCACGCACCGTATGGCCGGCGTTGGTGTCGCCGTTGGAGGCCGGCTGACGGTGGATCATCGAGCCGTGGGTGCTGCCGCCGCCGGAAAAATTGTGGCGTTTGATCCCGCCGGCAAAGCCGTGGCCCTTTGAGACGCCCGTGACATCGACGTGCTCGCCCGCGACGAAAATGTCGACGGCGACCGTCCCGCCTACCTCCGGCGTGTCGTCGAGATGCCGCCGGAACTCCCGAACGTGCTTCTTCGCGGTGGTGATCCCGAGCTTTTTGAAGCGTCCGGCATCGGGTTTATTGAGGCCGTTCTTGCGTGCGTCGGCGAACGCGAGCGCCACGGCGGAATAGCCGTCCGATTCGGCCGTTTTCCGTTGCAGGACCGTACACGGCCCCGCTTCGATTACGGTCACCGGCACATACCGCCCATCGGCGGTAAACACGCTCGTCATCCCGACCTTGCGGCCGATGATGTTTTTCATTTACTCTCCACGCAGCCAGGCGTCCATCTTGAGTCTCCGGCCGCGAGCACGAAAAGCGCCCACGGCCTGGACCGCAACCCGCGTATGGTATCAAGCGCGGTCTAGGATGTCAAACGACGCCTGTCTCCTCAGGTCCGCCACCACCGAACCTTCACTAAGTCCGCGGCTCGGCGCAGCGCTTGATCGGCGGTGATCAGCGTCGTTCGGCATTGCAGCGCAAGCGCGAGGTACGCTCCATCGTAACATGTCAACCCATGCTCGCGAGACACCGTCACAATCAAGTGCGGATCGGCCAGTTCAACGCGCAGCTCGAGCGCGAGCATAGTGGCAAGGATGTTTGCCGTCGCTGTTGCGTCAAGCTGCTTTCGGCGCTCGGCGCGGAGAAGCGCGTTGGCGACCTCGCTCCAAAAATTTCCCGGCACGATAGCGCCGTGCCCGGTGACGACGTCTAGGGCTGCTTCGAGTTCCGGCGAAGCCGTCTCGCTCGGCCGAAAGAACGATAAGGCGGCGGACGCATCGAGGACAACGTTAGTACCGGCGGCCTTCATCGATCAGTTCCCGAATATTGAGGTCTCCGAGGTTCGCCTGCTTTCGGAGCGCTCGGACGCGCTCGGCCAATTGCTGACCACGACTTCGGCTCTGGCGGACGGGCACGATCTCGGCGACCGGCGTCCCATTCTTGGTGACGATCGTGGTCTTTCCGGCGGCAGCGTCTTCGACGAGCGCCGAAAAGTGCGTCTTGGCTTCGAACACCCCCACTGTTTTCATTCGACTAGTCTATTATAACTAGTCTTTCGAGTCAAACTTAGATGAAACGTGATGAATGAAGGTAGGTCCGGCGGCCGGCTAACTCTCCGGCCGCCGAAACCCAGTACACTACGCGCGAGCCGGGCGATCGCTGGAGTCGTCGCCGTTAGCCGCCGGCGCCTTCGCCGGCCTCGCCGCCGCCCTGCTCGTTGCCCTCGCCGCCCGGCGCTTCGTCTGCACCCGTGGCATTGTCGGCGGAGTTTTCGAGCACGGCGCCCGTCTTTGCGTCGACTCCGACTTCACGCACGCCGCGAGCGGTCTTTACGTCGAACGAATAGCGCAGGCCGCTGCCGCCGTTTTCCTTTTCGAGTTCTTGTGAAACAATCGTGCCGCGTACGGTATGCTGCGCGATTCCGCGCGCTTGCGTGAGAGAGACTTTCGCTTGCGGCAAGAGCTGTGAGCCCGGGAACGAGGCCGCCATCGCGATGCCGGCGGTTCCGAGGGCGGCCATGCCGGCCGCTAGGGTGATGTTCTGCAATTTGTTCATCTGGGTTGATACCTTTCTGGTACGAGAGTGACTGGTATTAGGATCGCACCCCGTGATGACTGCCCGATGAACGTACTGCGGCGACAACGTTATGCGTCTCGAAGCGATCGATGAGCGCGACGATCACGAGCATGCATAAGAAGCCGATTGCCATTCCCCCGATCAGATCGGTCGGCCAGTGCACCCCGAGAACGGCCCGGCTCGCGACGATGGCGAGGATCAGACCGGTTCCGACTACGGCGACGAGCGCGCCGCGACGCGGATACGTGCGCGCCGACAGAACCGTCAACGTTCCGTAGACGGCAGTACCTTGCAAGGCGTGTCCGCTCGGAAAGCTGTCGCCCGACACGTGCGGACGCACCCAAAGATCGGGGCGCACGCGTTCGAAGATCTCTTTGAGACCGGTATCGAGAAGGCCGACGAAAATTGCACCGAGCACGAACACGACCGCCGTTGCCCGCAGACCCGCGCGCCACATCAGGAGGGCCGCGAGCGCCGTCACCACGGTCAAGCCGATCGGAGGACCGAGATCGGTAAACCCCCACGCCACAGCGACCAGCGCCGGCACGGTCACGCGATGAATCGCTTCGAGAATGTTGGTATCGAACGCAAATCTTTCGCGTTCGGCAATCTCATGGGAAAGCCAAACGGCGACGATTACGCAAATCGCCGCCGCAGCCAACACCGTCGCGCGTAGCGTGCGACTCAGGCGAACACCTTCTCGAGCGCGTCGACGCCGTTGCCGATCCCGCTCGCCGCAGCACGTGTAGCGTCGACGTTTCGCGCCGCGATGGCGCGCTCGATTGAACTCACGGCGCGATCGAACGACATCGCTGCGTTCATTCCATTGCGTCGAGTCCGCACGGCGCCGCGCACCGCATTCCACCGGTCGCGCAAGCTTTCCCCATCATGCCGGGCGCGCGCCCAGTCGCCTACCGCGACGTCGAGCGTCACCGAGCGTCCCAGGTAGTCGAGTTCGTGCACGTCCGCGGGTACACGATCGCCGGCGCGCGCAAACAACGGCGCGATGAAACCCGTGACCTCGTTTGCGTCCCGCCGCAGATCGTGGCGCGTGGTCACGTCCCTCCCAAGCGCAGCGATCGCTGCGTCGACCTTCGCCAATTCGGTGGCGCTCGCGCCGATACGCACGAATCCTGCACGAACGGACGGCCAGCGCGCGACCGCGGTAGCGGCTGCCTGCGTCGCCGACACCCCGGTTTTCTCGCCCTCCGCAATTGCCTCGGTTGCGTTCTCAATCGCCATAATACCATTCAAAGCCGTCTGCTGGTCGTTGCCCATTACGGCTGCGGGCGCAACCGCCCGGGCGGCGCTCGCGGAGACGGGCGCAGCAATCGCTCCGACGCCGGCCATACTAGAAGAAAGTGCGGCCGCCATTAAGGCCGCGCAAGGGACACCGTTGTTGCTTCTCATGCCGGCCATGATGCTCGCTTTCCCTGAACCGAACATGAACGCAACGCGACGGTGGGAAACCAAACGGCATGAAAATCTTGGTGGTCGAGGACGATCGTCGGCTCGCCGAGCTTCTGCGGCGCGGTTTGGCCGAGAGCGGACACGTCGTCGATCTCGAGCATGATGGCGAATCGGGCGAAAGTTCGGCCACGGGCGGCGCGTACGACGCGATCGTGCTCGACGTGATGCTCCCGCGCAAAGACGGCTTTGCGGTCGCACGCGACCTGCGCGCCCGCAACGTCGCAACGCCGATCTTAATGCTCACTTCGCGCGATACCGCCGAAGATACGATCGGGGGACTCGACGCGGGCGCCGACGATTACCTGCGTAAGCCATTCGTCTTCGGCGAACTGGAGGCGCGTCTGCGCTCGCTCGCGCGCCGCATCGCCGCGCCCGTACATCGTACACTCACGATCGGGGACCTGCAGATGGATCTCGCAACGCGTCGCGTCACGCGCGGAGAAACGCCGCTCGCGCTGACCGCGCGCGAGACGGCGTTTCTCGAATATCTCATGCGCAACAGCGGATTGCTCATCACGCGGCCGATGCTCGAGGACGCGCTGTGGGAGCGCGACCGCGACACGGCGTCGAACTTGATCGAAGTCTACGTGCGCCGTTTGCGCAGCAAACTTTCGCCGAGCGGCGAGCCGCCGCTCATTCATACGGTACGCGGCTCGGGCTATCGCTTCGGAGTCGAAGGTGCTTGATCGGCAGACGCTGCGCGGGCGGCTTACGTTTGCGTACGCCTCTGCGCTTGCCGTCGCACTAATCGCATTCGCCCTGCTCGCGCTCGCGCTGCTCGACACCGCGCAACGCTCCGCGCTCGATGCGCAACTCGCTACCACGGCACGGGCCCTGTTGGCAGTCGCCGACGTCCAGAACGGCGACGTCTCAATGGAGGAGCTGGACCGCGGCCAATTTGCCGCAGTCACCGGCGCGAAGGCCAGCGCCGCGATTTTTCACCCCAGCGGCAACGTGCTCGTCAGTTCGGATTATGCGGTTCCCGATATGGTGCGCCGCACCGCAGTCGAAGCGAACATGAGCCGTTATACGAGCGTGACGATCGCTGGCGATGCCGCGCGCGTGTACGCGCTGCCCATCCTTGCGGGCGGCAGGAAGGCCGGGACGATCGCCGTCTGGCGGGATGCAGAATCGATCGTCGCGCTCGATCGCAGCATCGCCCTCGCGTTTGCATTCGCAATTCCAATCGTCGTAGGCATCGCGATACTCTTCGGCAGCGGGATCGCACGACGCGGACTCGCGCCGCTCGACCGTATCGCGACGGTTGCATCGGAGATCGAAGGGCGCGATCTCTCGCAGCGTCTCGCACTGCCACCGCGCAATGACGAACTCGGGCGCTTCGCCGCGGCCTTCGACCGGATGCTCGACCGATTGCAGCATGCCTTCGAACGCGAGCGGCGCTTCACGAGCGATGCGTCGCACGAGCTGCGCGCACCGCTCTCGGTCATCCGCGCCGAAGCCGATTTGGCATTGCGCAAGGAACGCAGCGACGTTGAATACCGCCGCGCACTCGAAGGCATTGCAGCCGAAGCCGACGCGCTCGAAGGGCTCACGCGCGATCTGCTGGCCGCTGCCCGCGCGGACGTTGAACCGACGGGCGGCGCGGAGCCCGTCGATGTCGGCTTGCTTGCGACGACCGCGGCCGCACGTCTGTCGGTTCTCGCCGATGCGCGCGGCCTACGGCTGCGTACGGCAGTCTCGCGGTCCGCATTCGTACGGGCCGATCGGGGCACCCTCGAGCGCGCGGTAGTAACCGTCGCGCATAACGCGATCAAGTATGCCCGAGAGGACGTCGACATGCGCGTGGCCTGCGAGGACGGCACCGTTACCCTTGCGGTGGAAGACGACGGCGCTGGATTTTCGCAACCAGCGCTCAGTCACGCATTCGATCGCTTCTGGCGCGATGAGGAAGCGCGCTCGACGGAGGGCAGCGGTCTCGGTCTGTCTATCGCGCGCGCCATCGTGGAACGAGCCGGCGGGACGATTTCGCTTGTCAACCGCGACGGCGGTGGTGCGCGCGTGACGATGACCTTCCCGGCAAAACCGTGCGCCGGCGCGCGCGAAGCGTAGGAACCGCTAGCGAAGTTCTAGGTTAGCCGGTCGCGAGCAGCCGCAAGTGGGGACGATTCGGCAATGCGACGACTGCGACGAGCGCGTCGACGACGGAGGGTTCAAACTGCGAGCCGCGGCAGCGTTCGAGTTCGGCGAGCGCGTGCGCCGGCGTGAAGGGGCGGCGGTACGAGCGATTGCTGATCATCGCATCGAACGAGTCGGCGACGGAAATGATCGCGGCCTCAAACGGGATTTCAGTTGCCATGAGGCGGTTGGGGTACCCCGTTCCATCTTGGCGTTCATGATGAGCACGCACGACGTACGCATATTCGGCCACGCATGGGATCGACTCGAGTAACGTCGCGCCGTTGGCCGCATGGGCGCGCATCTGTGCCCATTCTTCGGAGTTGAGCGGCCCGGGCTTGCACAAGATGTATTCCGGCGTGAAGAGTTTCCCGATATCGTGCAAGATTGCGCAGCGTTCGATGAAGGCAATATTTGCGGCCGACAGACCGAGCGTTCGCGCGATTCTTCCGCTCCAGGCGCCTACACTTTCGGAATGGTAACGCGTTCCTTCGTCGTGTTGCTCGAGTCTGTCGAGCAGTTCACGTAATTGAACTTCGAAGGAGCCGACGTTTTCGGGCGTCGCGGCGCTCCAGCGATGCCGGTCAGTTGGGTACGCCATACTGAACGAGTTTACCAAATTACCGGGAAGGCGGTCGTATTTTTACGCGCTTGCTTGGTGGTTGTGTGAACGCTCACAAGCATCTCAACCGCACATCCGTATCGCGCTTTGATGCGTTAGGGCTGCTGAGCTTTTCGGCACGCCGAGCGAGCCACGAGTTCGGTCGAGAGGCCGCTTCGCGCCGCACATGCTCGACGTACCGCGGCTCTTGCAGAACTTCGGCCAGCGGAAGTGCCGCGGTCGCCGCGCGCCACTTGTATCCGAGCTTGTCCCAAATTTCGAAGGCCCGTGTGAACCGTTGCATGGCCGCGGGAACCGAGCCGTTCGCGCGCAGGACGGTACCCTCGGCGAGAAGCTCGAATGCGGTCACTCGCCGATCGACGTTGTTCAGCATGTTCGGTGCGAGCCGGCCTTTAAGTTCCTTATAGCGAGCGAACAGAATACCGGCATGCTGCGGATCGAATGCAGCCACTTCTTGCGCTAACTGCGCGAGCCCAATGCGTTCCTCGCCGACCTGGTTCCAGTTTACGGAGCTCGCGAGTTTCGCGGCGTGTTCGAGTTCGTCTTGTGCGGAATGCGTTTCGCCAAGTTCGCGAGCGAGATATGAACGATCGACTCCCGCCAAAATCTTACGTGCCGGCGTATCCGCGCACTGCGACATGGAGCGAAATTCGCGAAACGCGTTAAGGTGGTCACCGCGAAGCGAACTCGACCACCCGAGAGCACGATGAATTTCAAATTTCATCGGGGCAAGCTCGTCGGGCCACTTCGCCCTCTCGATCTCCCGACGAAGCATCGCGGCATCGTCCATGAGATCGAAGTCACGCACGTGGAAGGCTAAGTTTGTCAAGGAAAATGCAGCGAGCCATACGTCTGGTGTATCAGCGCGCTTCAATTCTAAAATCGCATCGCGGAGGAAATCAGCTTGTTGTTCATACCGTTCTTTAGCGGCAGCAACAAGACCGCGCATGTGAAGAGCGCGTGCTCGTGAATTAGCTAACGGTACGAAATAGCCGCCTACATCATGAAACCCTACGGATACCTGCAGCGCAGTTTGGGCGCATCGGTCTGCTTCATCAAAGTCAAGGGTGCCGAACCACCATAAGGCGTCGTAATAGTGGAACTCGGCTTCCAACGCGGCGGACGCGGATCCGAGCGAAAAGACTCGACCATCATCTAAAGTGGCACGCGCCGCATCGAAGTCTCGTAGTCGAGTCTGGAGCGCTCCTTGAAACGTGAGGAGTTCTGCGCGCTCGCGATTCGACCAGAGCAGGCGGTCGTCCACGCGAGCTAGACACTCCTGCCCCAAACTGGGACAGGCCGCCCGAAGGGACGCACGCGCTCTTAGCAGATCGGCGGAAAGTCCGTTATGGCCGTGCAGTAAGTCCAAGCACTTGCGCGGCAGCCCGTTACGATACGAATCGACGGCCGCTTCAAAGGGCTGCAGCCGAGGCTGAAGCTGAACGATCGAGGAACCCACGAAGACACGACCTCCAGAACCGAGCGATAAAGGCTCAGCTCCCAAAAGAAAAGCTACTCCCGACAGTATCGACTAGAGAGCAGCTTGACCTTCGACCTGGAAAGTGATTTTGATCACACTTTTCCTCGCGCGACCTCGCGAACGGTTGGTTCTTAATCGGGCGCTCCGCCATGTGTGGAGTCAGGGGCGCCACCGTGCGTTGAATCGGGTGCTCCCCCATGCGTGGAATCCGGCGCCCCACCGTGCGTCGAGTCCGGTGCGCCACCGTGCGTAGAGTCGGGTGCGCCGCCATGGGTCGACATCACGCCGCCACCGAGCACTGCCATGGCCACCGCAAGAATTACCGAAAGCATGAAAGCCCTCCCAAGCCGAAAAGAAGATAAGTGACCAATATCACACTTCATGGGCGCTTTCTAGTAGGGCATGAGACCTATACCCGGAAGCCTCGGAACGCATAGTTTGCGCCTTTAGTCCCGTTGCGTCCCGAACGCCTGGGCCGTTCGCCACTAGTTCCCCAGTGGTATCGCGGTGCGGCATAAGACGGTCGTCGCTCGACTGAATCGGGGCACTCACTCCGGCGACATGCAGCGGCAACGCGGCTTTGGCCTCATGGACCTCATTGTCGGGACGGCTATTCTTTCGGCGTTCATCTTAATGACGGCGTTCGCGTGGTCGCGAGCGCCGAAGGTCCATACGGCGGCGCTCGAGCTGCAGGCGGCACTCGTCGAGGCACGGTCGCTGGCGATGACATCCGGCGAGATATCCTACGATCCGCGCTTTCTGGGTTCGGACGGCGCGACGGTGACCGTCACGCCCGCCATGGACGATCCGCAGCATTCCAGCGTGATTACCGTCTATCGCTCACGCCCACGCCGCAACGCGAACCCGCTGTCCCTCGACGTCGGTTTTCCGCCGCGCCGAGTCCCCGTAGTCTTTTCGGTCGCCCCCGACGCGGCCGGAAATGGCGGCGGGGAACCGTTCGGCATCCTGATTTCGAGCGCAGGCTATGCGAGCGTCCGCAGTGGGTGGCCGCTGCCGCCCTATCCGCCGCCACCCGTCTCGTACTTCACGAGCGAACAGCCCTGCTCCGATGACGAAGAGGCGATCATCGCGACCGACGGGGTCGCGACCGAGACTCATCCCTTCACGTGTCGCGAAGGCACGTACGATGCCTCGAGTCGGGGTTGATGAGACGCGCCGAACGAGGGTTCTCCCTCCTGGAAGTGCTGGTCGCAATTGCGCTGACGTCCGGCGTGCTGCTCGCGGTCACGGCCGCTGTCCTTAATTCGCTGCACGCGACGGCATTAGCCGAGGAGCGTTCCACGCTCGCCGACGACGCGTTGAACGCGCTCGTCGATCTCCGCTCCGCGACCGCCTACGATCATGCACTGCTCGCCGGGCTCGCGAACCGCAACTCGCAGACGACCATCCCAAAACCGGCGGGCGTGAACGAAACGCTCACCGTGTCGATCGGGTCGGCGAACCCTGGGCAGCCGCTGGTCGCGACCGTAACTGCGAGCGACGGAAACCAGAGCGTTACCGAGCACCGCGATCTGTTCTGGGAAGCGCCAGCGCCGGGATCGGTGGTGCCGCAGTGATGGACGTGCGAGCGCGCGAGCGCGGATTTTTCGTGCCGGAACTGCTAATCGCCGTGGCATTACTGCTCGTCGTCGGGTTCGCCACGCTTGCCGTCGTTCAAGCGCTCACGCACTCGCTCGCGTACCGTTCGACATCGCAGAGCGGCTACGTTGCACTCGATCAGCAACTCGATCGCATGCGCGACGACGCATCGACGGCGTACGCGGTTTTCGTCGCGGACAAAGACGTCTTCGGCAACGTCAATGCGCCGGCAGCCGGCGCGCCGGGACACGAGGTTGACTTCTACTCACGCACCGATACGGGAACTGAAGCGTACTGGGCATACGATTACGACGCGACCACGGCGACGCTGCGCCGCTACGATTACGATACGAGCGGTAATGTCGGAGTCGCGGATCGCAACACCGGTGCGATCAATACCGCGGCGCGGTATCCCGCGATCGGCAATGTCCGAGCGTTCACGGTGCAGACGCTGGAGGCCGATGCGCTTGCGTCGCAGACGAACCCGTACGCGGCCGCTGTTTCCGGTGTCGTCGCGCAAGCGGGCGTAGCGCACGCAGAGCCGGTCGGCTTCGTACCGGCGAGCGGGCGCGCGCGCGACGATTTGTACGGCGGAAACACGACCGTACAGGTCCGCGTCCAAACCGACCGCGGCACGCGGATGCTGCATCTCGCCACAGCGGTGATGCCGAGCGGCTTCACGGTTCACGAACGGCCCGCGATTCGCGGGGTCGTGTACCGGCTCGATCAAGTGCATCGCTCGTGGTTCGGTCTCGCGCAGATCACGCACGCGGGCATCTACGAACAGCTGCTATATAGTTACGATTCAGCCGCCCCGCCCAACAAGTGGAAGACGTGGTGCGACTTTCAATTATACGGCGCCGGCAGCTCCGGTTTGCGGCTGAACGACCCGCATACGCGCTATCAGCCGCAGAACTGGCAAGAGTCGATGGCCGGCATCTTCGCCAATGTCGAAAATGCAGCGTACCGAGGACTCAATCCCGATAATCGGTGCGGTCAAAAGGTGCCGTCGCCCAACGCGACGTACGCGCCTGCGCCTGCACCCGGCCCAACCGACGTGGTCGACACGCCGCCACCGTGCTTCGCGCAAGGCCAATGCTGGCCCGACGCCGCTCCTCGCGACTGGGCGCCTCCCTCTCCGTGGCCGAGCGCGTCGCCGCCACCGAGTTGGTGCGCGACGCACGATCTCTCCCCGCTCTGCGGCGGCCCCGGCGGTCCACCTCCAACCCCGTCGGCTAACTCACCGCCGCCCCAAGCATACCAAAGCTCACCACCAGGGGGCTAACTTGCTCATACAATCGTTACTGCTGATCGCGACGATGCTGATCGTCGGCAGCGCTCTGCTGACGAGCACGCTCGTCAGCGCAAAGGCCGCATTCCACCGCGCCGTCATCCAAAAAAGCGAAACCGCCATGTCGGATGCTACCGCGCAATTCGTAACTTGGGCGCAAAATCACGTCTCGAAGTACGGCACCGAAGCAGCGTGGCCGACCGGCACGCAGCCGCAAAGCGGGCCCATCTCCGACGATCTGTGTAACGGAAGAGTTACGTCTGTGCCAGCGCAGACGAGCGCATCATCACCGAGCAGCACGTGCCCGTTGATGGCAACCATGGAGTGGACGGTTACCGGATCGAGCGCAGCATCGACGGGGCGCGGTGCTCAAACTGCCGCAATCAGCTCCGCCCAGAATTTGTCAGTTAGTCTGGACGAACAGAGAGTCTCGGCGACGGTGACAGCCATCATCACGAACGCATCTGGGAAGACCGTCTTCGCGAACCATTCTCGCGAACTCACGGCGCGCATCTTTGATGCCACGCCATATGTAGCGGTCACCGGCACGCGCGATGTCTCAACGGAGGTCGGTGATATCCACGCCTCTGAAGGCGATACGGGCGGGTATCGCGACGCTGGGAGTGGGAAAACCTCTTCTACTCAAAATGAAAATAGCCCAGCTTCATTGACCGACACGCGGATCATCACCACTATTGACTGCTCGAATACTCAGAGCGAGAACGATCAAAACGATCCTCTTGCAGACGGAACCAACGTCAGCTTTGATCGATCGGTACGCCCTTTCGGGAATTTGGCTTGGGCTTTCGAGGCTCCATGCGCGCCACAATACAAAATAAACGTCACGGGAGCACCTAGCGATTACTCCGCTGCGCAAGGGCGTGTCTACGCGAGTAGCGCAGCAACCACGGAATCGTGGCGGAAAAGCGATGAGAACTCCAGCGCGTACTCACAATAGAGTCAACTGACGTTGGCGTTATCCGTGTAAATCTCGAGTATTCCGCTAGGAACGCAGTCAGTTGCGTTGAGATCGGCCCCATTAAAGGAGGCGACGGCCAGACCGATACGAGGCACGTTCGTTGCACTCGCTACACCGATCACCGGCAAAAAGAATGACTGCGATAGGACGTGTCCCGAGACGCTAGTAACCGCTTCATCGGGTGGGTTAGGGCCGCCTGAACTTAACGGGCCACCCGAACCGATAATGTTGTAATTTCCGTCAGAAAGGCGCGATGGGTTGTTACCTTGATCGCTCTGATACTCGAACGGCGCAAGGTTACCAGCATTAAAGCATGCGGGGATGAAACCAGTCGCTGTGTTCGCGTCCGAATTGATGAGTACGTGAACTCCAACCTGGGTCCCAAGCAATAACTGCTGTCCCGGCGCGGGCAGCGAATTGCCAATGTCCTGCGCGAACGTCGTATCAACCCGAAGCGTATCATACCGTTGACCCGCCGCAGTGCCGAATTGGCCGGTAAGCGTCGTCGTCACGCCGATGATATCCCAAGCGGCGCCCTTCTGGGCAACCGCGTCGCCGGCCGGAAACGTGTGCGAGAATGTGATCACCGGCGGCGGAGGAGGCGTACCGCCGCCGCCTGGACCAGGGCCCCCGCCACCACTGCACGACGAGAGTGCCATTGAAAGCGAAGCGGCGAATGAACCGAGAACGACACGGCGTTGCATGCGAGCCTCCGTACTGAGCCACGTCGCTACGCCGGAACCCAGCGAACCGATCGTATTTCGACGTTCGACGCCCCGTAACCAACGCCCGCCCTTTCGGCATCGTCCCCGCAAGCGCTAATTATGCCGGAGATCGCACTCTTGCGCGTCACGATCCTCGTGCTCGGCGCCGGGCTTGGAGCGGCCGTCGCGTCTTTCGTCGGCGTGCTTGTTGAGCGTCTGCAGAACGGCGGCTCAGTATGGGGTCCACCCTCTTTCTGCGCGAACTGCCACGCCCCCATAGCGGTTCGCGACAACGTTCCCGTTATCTCATGGCTGTTGCTAAGGGGCCATTGCAGAGATTGCGGAGCATCGATTACATTGTACTTCTTCATCCTTGAAGTCGCCGGCACATTAGCGGGCGGCGTACTGGCCGCGAAGCTGCTGTAAATCAACGATGTCGAGTCTCCGTCCGCTCGCGCAATGCTCAGCCAAGCGCACGCGAACGCCGCAGCCGCTTACGACATGAGAAAGGCGCGGCGACGAAGCTACGGCTACCGGAGCACCCATCTGATCGCATGAAGACGACTCATAAGTGGCAGAAAGACAGCGAGTTAGGCGAAAGGCTCTCATCGAACAGCAACGTCGCCCCCGTCGCCGCAAGTTTTCATTCGGTCTGCTGCGAACGCCAACGCGGCGAGAATGTCTTCACGTTCCAGATCGGGGAAATCGCTCAGGATGTCGTCGGTCGACATGCCCGATGCCAAGTATTCCAGCAGTTCGCAGACCGTGATGCGGAGACCCCGGATGCACGGTTTTCCGCCGCGCTGCTGCGGATCGATTGTAATCCGAGCGCGATAGTCGGCCATGGCGCATTCTATACGTCCCCTTCGCTCACGTGCCTATCGTCGAACGCAAGCCGGTCAAGGTTCCCAGTGTCCGTTGTACTTGCCTCGATCACGCGCGCCGAAGATTCGTGTGGTGCTGGGGGCCGTCAAGCAAGCGGATTATTTCGTACGACCGGCTCGGTGCCCGTATCGCGCGCCGTCGTTCGCGCACTCGTATCCGGGAAGAACCCCCTTAAGTAGGATGAGACGACGACGGATTCCGCACTATGCGACTCGCGGTCGACAACGGAATGCGGCCGATCAGAGCATGAACGCTTCCCGTAAGGTCGCTAGGATCGTCGCGAGCACGGCGTCGTCGAGGTGACCGTAGTGCCGCCGCAGCCGCTCCAGCGAGACCACGCGCGTCTGATCGATCAGCGCTTGCCCCTCTTGATCATCGTGGCGAACTGGGACTCGAAAGGGTGCCGGTTGCGCCCCGCGGCTGAGCGGAACGACGAGCACTGTCTTTACCCTCTGGTTCATCTCGTGGGGCGAGACGACGACGGACGGTCGCATTTTGCCGACTTCGCGGCCGACAACGGGATCCGGTTCGACCCAGAAAATTTGCCCGCGACGCGGACGCCCATTCACCAGGACCACTCCTCGGACAGCACTGGGTCTTCCATCCCGTTAATCCAGGACACGTCCTCGTCGGTGAGCTCAATCGGCGGCCCGTCGGCCCAGCCTTCCCGCACCCTCCGCGGCCGGGTGATCGTCAGGCGGTCGCCCGTCAACACAAGTTCAACCTCTTCGTCAGCCCCGATCCCCATCTGCTCAAGGAACGGTTTTGGGATTACGACGCCTCGCGAGGTCCCCAGATTCCGTAACCTTGTCTTCATGTTAAGATTATGGTATTCTATGAATACTATGTCAAGTTTATGACAGCGGCGGCTGGAGTGTGACATCGATGATCGAGCTTCGCGACCGCGCGCCGCTTCCTGGGACATTGCACAAAGCGAGCGCTCTCTCAGCATCGATAGGGCGTCGCGTTATGATCTGCCGGCGGCCTGCACGAACATCGCGTCGCCGAATGAATAGAATCGGTAGTGCTCGCTGATCGCGGTTGCGTACGCTGCCATGATGCGTTCGTAGCCTCCGAACGCGGCCACCAGCACAAGCAACGTCGACGCCGGTAGATGGAAGTTCGTCAGCAGCCCGTCGGCGATTCGAAAGCGATAACCGGGCCGGATGAAGAGGTCCGTGTCGCCGCTGGTCGCGACCACACGGCCGTCCTGCCCAGCGACTGCTTCGACCGCACGCATCGCGGTCGTCCCCGCGACGATGACCCGCCGGCCCTCCGCCTTGGCGGTGTTGATGGCGGCGGCCGTCATTTGCGGGACGGCAAAACGCTCGGCGTGCATGATATGTTCGTCGATCGAGTCCGTGTCCATCGGCTTGAACGTACCGAGCCCGACGTCGAGAACCAGCGGCACGATCTCAACCCCGCGCTCCCGAATCGCTGCCAGAACGCGCGGCGTGAAATGCAACGATGCGGTCGGCGCGGCAACGCTGCCGGGAACGCGCGCGAAGACCGTTTGATAGCGCTCGTCGCGCGACCGATCGCCCGCACCGACGTAAGGCGGTAACGGTATGCTGCCGTAGCGTTCGAGCAGCAGCTCGAGCGCCGCATCACCGTGGAAGCAAACGATCCGAACGCCGTCCGCGCGAACGACCACGATCTCGGCATACGCATCGTCGCAGAAGCGCACGATCGCGCCGCGCCGCAACCGGCGCCCCGGCTTTACGAGCGCGAGCCACTCCCGTTCGGCGAACGCAAACGGGCCGCCGCTCGCGGGCCGTAAGAGAAAAACTTCCGCAGCGCCCCCGCCCAGCTCACGGACGCCGCGCAGACGGGCGCGGATCACGCGCGTCTCGTTGATCACGAGCACGTCGCCTTCGCGCAGGAGCGATGGGAAATCCGTAAACGTCCTGTGTTGGAACGCGCCGGCGCCGACGACCATCAAGCGCGCCGCGTCGGCCGGTTCGGCGGGCGTCTGCGCGATTAGTTCCGGCGGTAAGTCGTAACGGTAAGCGTCGGTCCGGAGCAGCGCGTCGTGAAACGCCTCAGCCACGTCCGAACGATGTGCCGGGAAAGTAGAACGCGACGATCTGCGCGGCGTTTGCGCCTCCCTCACCGAGCATGCGGGCTCCCCACTGACAGAGGCCGACGCCGTGACCGTGTCCGGTTCCCGTCAGCGCCAACGTCGTACCGTCGCGATCGAGCGACGCACTGTGCACGAACGTACTGCGCACGACTCCAGGCCCCACTGCCGCGCGAAAGTGCGCGACGGGCGTTTGGAAATTCGTTTTCGCCCCGGTGAAATCGATCGCGTGCGGCCGGTTATTCGGAGCATCGACTTGCAGCGCCACCGCGCGCAGCGCGCCGACGCTTGTAAGATCGGCTCCGAGCGCGCGATCGAGAACGCCGACCGGGACATCGCTATGCCAATCGAAGTTCGGCGTGCCGATGCAATTCGGATCGATGATACTTATCAGATACGGATATGGCGTTCCCCACACGTCACCCGCATCGGCCGTTCGGCCGCCGCAACACGCGCTATACGCTACATGCGCAGGCGAACCGCCGTAGGTGACGATCACGCCGGCCGTCGCATCGACCGCCGCCCGGCCCTCGACCGTCTCGCTCACAATGCCGCCGTAATTCTGATCGGCGTCACCCGGCGTCACGTCGTACGGCTTGTCGGGACGCAACTTACGAAGCGCATACGTCCGTGCGACGATCGCCTGCGCCTGCTGCGCGGCCGCCGCCCACGACGCGCCGACTTCCATACTGAGCACACCGTAGAGATAGGCATCGAGCGGTAGCGTGTTCACGAGCGCACCGCGTCCATCGGGCAGACCAAGGCTCACGGCAGTCCCGCGATACGTTCGGCCGCTCCAAGAAAAGTGCCAGGCATCGAGCTGTTGCGGCGGCGCAAATGAGCCTGTCGCAAGCAGCACACGCATCTGATGCAGCGCCGCAGAGTCGTCGCCGATGTCGAGCCCACCCGTCGCTCGCGCGACACGCGGCCGGCCGGCGAAACACACCGCGGCCGCCGATGACACGAGAAAGGCGCGGCGACCGAACTTGCGCCTGCGGAACGACCAATCCGTCGTCAGAGGGGGACGACTCATTGGTGCCATCGCTTTTCTTCGGGAGCGCTTGGAGCCTCTATGCCGAGAGGCGGTTGTGTGGACCGCCGTCGTCACAAAAGCGCGGCCCGCATGCGCTAACTTCCGCCGACGAACCCTTCTTGTCAGATTTGGCAGAATGAAAGTGAACAGCGGAGCTTGGGAAGCGAAAAACCGCTAGAACCTCTGCCGCGAAAGCGTTGCACCAGTTCTGTCAGATTTGTCAGGGAGTCGATAGTTCCGCTATAATGAAGCGGTGCCGGCAACCTTCGATAACCCCTACCGACCTGCGCCGGGCAGCCTTCCTCCGGAATTGGCGGGGCGCGACGCGGAAATCTCGGCGGCTCATTATGCGAGCGGATTGACCAGGACCGGCGGTGCGGCGCAACCGATCCTCTTCACCGGCTTGCGCGGCATGGGCAAGACCGCGCTTCTGCGCCGCAGCGTCTCCGCAGCGGAAGAGATCGGGGCCGTCGTGCTCTATAGCGAAGCATCGAAGGAGACGTCCCTCACTGCGGCGCTGAAACGAAGTATCGAGCACGCGAAGACGCAATATGCAGCGATCCCGACCAAAATCAAAAAGGCGTTCGATGCGGCGATCCGGGCTCTGCCCACAGCGACCTACGAACTTCCGGGAGACGCAGGCGGGATTACGCTCGAACCGCGCCGGGCCGAAGCGCATGAAGGATTCGTGGAAGCGCTCGAGACCCTTAACGCCGAAGTGCGTCGCCACGACCGCTTCTTGCTTCTGGCCATCGATGAAATCCAAGACGGCGCGGTCAACGATCTGCGCGTTCTCGTCCGTTTCGTGCATCTTACCGCCGGCACGGCCGCGCCCGTCCTACTGCTCGGTGCCGGATTACCGAATACGCCGGCGCACCTGCACGCGGTTCGGACGTACACGGAAAGGTGGCGATATTCCCGGATCGGGCTCTTGGAGCGGAACGACACGATTCGTGCAATCGCGAATCCCGCGATTGCTCGCGGGGTCACCTTTGAAACCGCAGCCCTCGAACGGCTCGTCGATGAAACCGCCGGCTATCCGTTCTTCATTCAAGAGTACGCGTCCGGTGCATGGAGCGAGCATCGCGGCAAACGCGTAACGCTCGGCGACGTCGACGCAATTGCGCCGGGCGTGCGCAAACTGCTCGAGTTGAGTTTTTACGATGAGCGCTTTCGGCGCCTGACACCGCGGGAATTGCGATATGCACTCGGCATGGCGGATCTCGGCGCGGGTTCGCATACCGTCGGCGCGATCGCCGCTCATCTCGGGGTCAACTCCGAGGATATCAGCTCGACCCGCGGTCAACTCGTCAAGAAAGACGTGATCTTCGTGCCGGCTGCCGGACTCGTCGAATTTAGGATGCCGCTCACCGATCGCTATATCGCCCGCCACCGCCCCGAACTCCAGCGTCGCGCAAAATAGAGATCGTGAGGTAGGCTCAGCGTTTCACGTGCGGCAAACCACGCGCGAGGACGCGACGTTCGCTTGGCTCGACCATGTTCGGCTCGGAACGAGCTCAACTCGCGCGCGACCGCCGATACAAACGGCCACGGCGCAACGAAGTTCATCCAGTTGCCCCGGTTCAACGTGAGCTCCAGGGCGGCCCTTGATGCGGAGAACCGCGGCCGCGGTCACCAGATGATGCCACCATTCCGCCGGCTGAGCCGGTGAGGCGCCCTTCAGAGCAGTCGCTGCTGGCGCTCCATGTCCGCGGGCGCGGTCAATTGGAGGTGTTCGTATGCTGCGGGCGTCACCTTGCGGCCGCTTGCCGTGCGAATGACGAAGCCGATCTTCAGCAGATACGGCTCGACGACGTCTTCGAGCGTTTCGGCGTCTTCGGTCAACGTCGCAGCGATCGCGGCGAGCCCGACCGGACCGCCACGGTACTGTTCGGCGATCGTTCGAAGAAAGGCACGGTCCAGCCGATCGAGCCCGCGCGCATCGACTCCCTCGCGCTCGAGCGCTTCGTTGGCAACCTCGTGCGTGATCCTACCGTCCGCGCGAACTTCCGCGTAGTCGCGTACGCGCCGTAGAAGCCGGTTGGCGATGCGCGGCGTACCGCGGCTGCGATGCGCGATCGTCGCAGCGCCGGCGGGTTCGATCGGGATACCGAGCACCCCCGCACTACGCGTCACGATTTGCTCCAGCTCGTCGTCACTGTAGTAATCGAGATGGTAACTGAGGCCGAAGCGCTCGCGTAGCGGCGCCGACAACATGCCGGCTCGGGTCGTGGCGCCCACGAGCGTGAAGTGCTCGACGGGAATCTTGTACGTCTTCGCGTAGGCACCGCTATCCATCACGATGTCGACGCGAAAATCTTCCATCGCGGGATAGAGAAACTCCTCGACTACGCTACCCAATCGATGAATTTCGTCGATGAAAAGCACGTCGCCCAGCTGCAGCGACGTTAGAATGCCGACGAGGTCTTTCGGCTTGTCGAGCGTCGGTCCCGAGGTCGGGCGTAGCGCACGTCCGAGATCGCGTGCGATCAGCGCGGCGAGCGTCGTCTTGCCGAGGCCCGGCGGCCCGTAGAACAAGATGTGCTCGAGCGGCTCGTCGCGTCGCTTCGCGGCGTCGATCGCGATCATCAGGTTTTCAACGAGCGCGCGTTGTCCGACATACTCGTCGAACGAGCGCGGGCGCAGCGACGTCGCGAGAAACGCCTCTTCCACCGTTTCCGCAGGCGTGACGACGCGTTCCGCGTCGCGCGGGCCCAGAACGATCTTACGCGCTTCGCGCTTTTCGGCCACGCTCTATCCTTATGAAGCTTCGGCGCGGCGGTTCTTGAGGCGGTAGACTTCCGCGAGCAGGTTCTCGGCATCGCGGATCCTCGGAGAAGCAGCGAGCGTCTCGGCGATCATCGCTTCTGCTTCCGTACGACGGTACGCAAGTTGTAAGAGTACCAGCAGCGCTTCTTCGGCGAAGTCGGGAATTGGTTCGGCCGCGCGCGGTTCAGCATCGCGAATCAATAAGAACTTCGTGACCTTGCCTTGTAGCTTGGCGACGATGTCGCGGGCTTTTTGTTGGCCGATGCCGGGCAGCTTCACGAGAAAGGCGTAATCGCCGCCTTCGATCGCTTGCGCGATGCGACCCATCGGATGCGAAAACGCGCGCGCCGCAGTCTTGGGACCGATGCTCGCAACCGAGATCAATGCTTCGAAAAATTCTCGTTCGATCGCGTTCGTGAAGCCGAAAAACGTGAAGCGCCCGCTATTGCCTTCGAGGTTGAAAACCGGGTGAATCTCCAGGGTGACGCGTTCGCCCGCCGATGCGGGCAGTTTCTCGGCGACGCACGGCGGCAGAATGACGTCGTAGCCGAGACCACCGACGTCGAGCAACACCGAGGCTTCGCCGCGCTCGAGGAGTATGCCCGTGATGCGCGAGAACACTACGGGCGAACGGCTCCGGCGGCGATGTGCGCACGCATTACGCGATTCCCGCCCGAGCGAGATTCGACTCGGCGCGCTCGATGTTGGCAAGGGCAAGCGCGAGCGCCAGCGCGTCGGACACGTCGTCGGGCTCGGGGACCGTGCGCAGCTCGAGCTGGAGCATCACGACACGTTTCACTTGCTCCTTGCGCGCGGCGCCCGAGCCGGTCAGCGCGCGCTTGACGTGCGAATGGACGAGATGCCGCACCCGAACGGCGTGTGCGTCCGCGGCCAGACAGAGAACGCCGCGCGCGTGACCCATCAGCACAGCTGTGGTCGGATTCTTGTAACCGCTCCACAACTCTTCAATCACCATCACATCGGGCTGCGTTGCGGTCAACACGTCACAAAGTTCGGCGTGCAGCTCCCCCAGGCGGCGCTCGAGCGGAACACGCACGCTCGGCGTAATGATGCCGCCCTCGACGAGCGATGCCGCGTTCCGCCGCACGTCGATGATGCCGTAGCCCGTGATGCGCAAGCCGGGATCCACGCCCAGTATTCGCATTATGGACCGGCCGACGGCGGCGCGCTCGGCGGCGTGGTCACGTCGCCGTTGACGCCGCTCACGAAGAGCATGACCGTCTCGCCGGGGTGCAGTTCCGTACCCGCCGCAGGCTCGGTCCGTACGACCGTTCCTTCGGTTCCCTCTTGCGTGTAGGCAATGTTACCGACTTTGTAGCCTGCGTCTTGCAGGAGCGCGCGCGCGTCGTTCGGTGATTTGCCGCCCACCTCGGGCACGAGTCCCGTAACCGCGACCGACAACGTGATCGTCGCATCCCGGCGGACTTGGGTGCCGGCGTCGGGATTCTGTTTGAGAATCGTTCCACCGCTCGAGCTCGCGTCGTCGACGTATTCGATGTTCGTCCGGAAACCGGCAGCCTGCAAGGTAGCGAGTGCAGCGTCGATCGTCCGACCGCCTACGTCGGGCACGGCAAACTGCGCGGGGCCGCTGCTGACGCGCACCGTGACGGTGGTGCCCGGCGCGAGGCTCGAACCCGACGCCGGACTTTGCGACATCACTTCGTTCGCCGGGATATCGTCGCTCGGATCGCGCTCGCCGACATCGATCTGCAGATGCTGTTGGTGCAGGAGTTGGGTCGCCGCCGATAGCGTCATCGCCGTCAATTCCGGGACGGAGACCGGTTGTGGACCTTTCGATATCGTCAACGCGACGCTCGAGTGGATCGGCAAGGTCGTACCGGGGGCAGGATGCTGTGCGAGCACCGTTCCAGCAGGTGCGTTGTCAAAAGTTGCGAGCACCTTCGGTACGAGTTTCGCCTCGCGCAAGTAGCGCTGAGCATCATCGCCTGAGTAATGCCGTACGTCGATCAGTTGCACAACCGGCAGCCCACTGCTCACATACAAGGTTACAAGCGACCGGGCGGGCACGCGCGAGCGCCCCGCGGGACTTTGACGGATCACCCGGTTCGCGGGCACGCTCGGACTCGTCATCGTAACGACATCGTAACGCAGTCCGAGCGCGTCGAGCGCCCCCTCGGCGGAATCGACATTCTCGCCGACGACCGCTGCGACCGTAACCTGCACGGGACTGCCGAGCCAGCCCCCCGGGCGGCTCGAATAATAGCCCGCCGCAATCGCCGTGAGCAATGCAAGGGCGAGCACCCCGAAGAGTATTCTCCGACCGCCTCGCCGAGCGACAACGACATCGCGCGCGTCGTTGTCGTCATTGCCGGCGTCGGCGGACTGATGAGTAATAGGCCGGTCGGGAAATTTCGACGGCCGCGGCTTAGGCGGCGGTATCTCTCGAATGCGCGTCATCGGTGCCGTCGCCGCTGCTGCCGCTACCGCGCCGTCGCGCGTCGCGTCCAAAGGCGTCGCGACCGAGGGATGTTCGCGCGCTTCGCGCAAGGCCTTGGCAACATCGCCCGCCGACGTAAAGCGTTCCCCGGGATCTTTGTGCATCAATTTGCGCACGATTGCCGCAAGCGCCGGACTAACCGGCAATTCGCTCGGGTCGAGCGACGGCACGGGGCCGGAGACGTGTTTGAGCGCGACCGTGATCGGCGAATCGCCCGCGTACGGCAACTTCCCCGAGAGCATCTGGTAGAGCACGATGCCCAAACTGTAGAGATCGCTTGTCTCGTTCAGTTCGTGCCCCTGCGCTTGTTCGGGTGAGATGTAATAGACGCTGCCCATCACCATGCCGGGCGCCGTCATCGTCATCGTTTGCGTGCTGACGGCACGCGCGATGCCGAAATCGGAGAGCTTAACGACGTCGTCCTTGGTCACGAGGATATTACCCGGCTTGATGTCGCGGTGTAGCAGTCCTTGGCGGTGCGCGTACGCAAGACCGCTGCAGATCTGGGCGGCATAATCGATCGCGACGTTTTCGGGCAGACGGCCGTCGTTCTCGATCATCTCCGCCAAGGTCGCACCCTCGACGAGTTCCATCACGATGAAGTAGTCCTCACCTTCGCGCCCGACGTCGTAGATGTTGACGACGTTGGGGTGCGAGAGTTTGGCCGCATGGTGCGCTTCGCTGTAAAAGCGCTGCACGAAGTCGGCGTCGGCAGCGAGATGCGGCCGCAACACCTTGATCGCAACGCGACGTCGCAAAACGGTATCCATCCCCGCATAGACGACCGCCATGCCGCCCTGCCCGATTCGCCCTTCGAGCCGATAGCGGTCCGAAAGGTTACGCTCGATCATGCTTTAGGAGTGAACCTCCTTAGGTATGCGCGAGGGCCGCTGCGAGAACGCGCTTGGCGATGGGAGCGGCGACCGCGGCTCCATAACCGGCATTCTCGACGATGATGGCGACCGCGGCGCGCGGTGCGCCCGCCGGCGCGAACGCGACGAACCATGAATGCGATCTTCCCGCCGGGTTCGTCGCGGTCCCGGTTTTACCGGCGACTTGCACTCCCGGCAGCGCGGCCGACGTTCCGGTTCCCGCTGCGACGGCCGCGACCATCATGCCGCGCATCTCGGCCGCGACCGCGCCCGAGATCGGCGTCCCGAGAACGCTCGGGCCCGCGACGGCCATGTCGTGGCCGTCGCGGCGTACGGCGCGCACGAGATACGGCCGCGGCATCGTTCCGCCCGCGGCAATGGTCGCGGCGATCGTCGCCATCCGCAGCGGCGTTACGAGCAGATCGGCTTGTCCGAAACCGAGCTGTGCGAGCACCCCGGGCGTCATGTCGGCATGCCGCGGCAAGCGATCCGGCTCAACGGGCAACGTGAAGCCCATCGGTTCCCCGACCCCCCACTTTCGTGCGGCAGCATACCAGCGCGCAGTCCCGATGCCCAGTGCAATCTGCGCGAAATCGACGTTGCTCGAAGCCGCGAAGGCGCCGGTCAGGTCGCGCACCCCGGTCGCTTCACCCTCATCGTCGTGCACGGTGAAGTCGCCGATCACGTAGTAGCCGGGGTCGTCATAGGTCGACTGCATCGTCGCGACACCGTCGGAGAGTGCGGTCGCCGCCGTGAATATCTTGAACGTCGAGCCGGGCGGGTAGAGGCCATCGAGGGCGCGATCAAGCAGCGGACTCCCGGGATCGTTTAGCAGCGAAGCGAACTCTGCGTCGATGCCGGCGGGGTTGAAACTCGGCACGCTCGCCAGAGCCAACACTTCACCCGTGCGCGGGTCGAGCACGATCCCCGCGGCCCGCGGATAGGCCGCCAGCGCCCCGTACAGCGTCTCTTCGAGGGCCGGATCGATCGTCGTAATGACGGTCGCGCCGCGCAATGCCGGCGCGGGAGGACTAACGTGCAAAAGCTGCTCGAACTGCACCACGGGATCGTTGCCGACCGGCCGCGGCGCCAAGTCCGCATTGAAGATCGATTCGAGACCCGACGTACCGTAGCGTGGCGACGCATAGCCGAGCGCGTGCGCGAACGCGCGGCCCAGCGGATAGACGCGCCCGTGCGCCGACGACTGCGCGAGCACCGTTCCGTCGCGCGCGACGATCGACCCGCGAAAGGGCGCAAGGAGCGCAAGGCGCGGGTTGTGCGGATTGTCGCCCAGGCGCGGACCGGCGACAACCTGGACGTACAGCTGGCGCGCGAACAAGATGACGTACGCGACCACGAAAAGCCGCACCAGGCGCGAGATCGCGCGATTGATCGTCATGCGCTCAACGCTCGCGCAGTACGGTCAGTCCCTCGTCGGTGCGGACGGCGAGAAACGCTGCGCCGTCGCCCTCTTCCATCGCCAGGTTGACGAGGCGGCGCATCTTGTCCTCGGGTAGCCCTGCCACCGCCAGCACCGGCGCCACGTCGAGCTCGCCAAGCAACCCGGGCGCGACGTATGCCGCGCGTGGAAGCGTCGCGAACAGCCGCTCTTCGTACGGCTCGCTGCGCCACGGACCGCGTTTTCCGAACACGGCCGCGTGATAATCCCATGCGCACAGTCGGCGCTCGTTCCAAACGAAATCATCGCGTACGCACATGCGCCGACAGACGGCGCACTGGGTGAGCGTTGCGAGCGGGCGATCGAGTCCGTCGAGCACGTCGTCCGGCAGATCCTCGGGATTGACGAGCTGCGCTTCGCTCACAGCTTCCGGCACCTCGGCGTGCCACCCCACGCGTACCAGCATCTCGAGATCGCGCAGCGGGGTGACGAACGCGCGCTCGTCTTCCGGCGCAAATGTGGAATCGACCCAGCCGCCGATGTTGTCGGCCGCGATATTCACGCGCTGCCAACCTTCGCCTAACGTCACACCCGCCGGCGTCCAGGCGAGCGGCACGAGATAAGCCGTTACCTGTCCTTTCTCCGGACGCAGCGACGACACGAACGCGAGCGTACTCGCGTTGCCGCCCAAGACGTAAACTCGTCCATCCATCGCTGCGCTCACTACGGACGAGCACCGCCCAAGGCCTCCGCAGCAGAGGATACCGGTCGGTTCGATCAAGCGATTATGGGAATCACGAGGGCGTCATGAGATTGAAGTCGACGGTTGTTTTGTTGGGGGCTCTGGCGCTCGTAGCGCTCGGCGTGAAGTCGATTATGGATTTTGCCCGGACTCAGGTCGACGACCGGACCACCGAGGGCCATGCAACGAACATCGGTGCAGACGCATCGCACTCACCCGAATTACTCGGCGCCGCTGTAGCGGCGTACACGTCAACGCTTGCGGCGTTCGACTCAACCGGTGACGAAGCGACCGACTATGCAGGGCGCGACGCCCGCGCCGCAGAGGATGCCGCCGCGCTGCAGCGCACCCTCGATGCGGTCCTGCCCGGACTGACTCCCGACCTTCGTCAAGCGTCGCAGGCATTTGTCGACAACATTGCATCCGCACAATTGCAGATCATGGCGTTCGCAATAAATCGGAAGAACCGCGGCCTTCCGGACAGTGCTGAAGCAGAAGCCGAGAAGTCGGATCTCAAAGAGTTCAAGCGGAGCACCGAGCCGTTATATAAGCGTCTCGTCGGCACCCTTTCCTAAAAAGGCACACCCGATGTTCTTGTTCTTCAACAGCCGTACGGGCTGTCTTGGCTCACTGCTCATCAGCGTCGTCATAACGCTCATCATCTTGTTCCTGATGGGCGTTATCCGGACGCACTGAACGTCAGGTACGCGCATGGCCGGCGAACGCGAACGCCATACTCGCGTCGTACGAGCCGCAATCGGCGATGATGAGTCGATCGCCTTCGCTCACGGATGCCGGCAGCGCGACCCCGCGCGCGAGGATGTCGTCTTCGAGACACGCGCAGCCGAAGATGCGGTCAAAACCGGTCTGTAAGAGCGTCGTGTCGTCGCCGTCGACCGCGTAGATGCGGTGCGGATAGGCATCGATCTTCGGGAGCAACGCGATCGTGGCATCGACCACCACGTCCCTGCCGGGACGATTGTGACGCACTTCGACGATCGACGTGATGAGCGCTTCGGTCGGCGTCGCCATCGCCTGCCCAGGCTCGATGATGAGTTCGCGAACCGTCGGCAGGCGTTCGCCGAGCGCATGTGCGACGTTCGCGAGTTCGACATCGAGCAGTTCGTCGAACGCATCCGGCGTCCATCCGCCGCCGCCGTCGAAGGCCACGATCGGTGTCCGCGTCGTCTCGGTAAGGTTCACGGCGGCGGCGATGACCGCGTACGCAAGCTCGGGCCAGGTGCGGCCGCCGTAATCCTGCGGGCGAACGTGGAAGGACAGCGCGAAGCTTTTCGGACGTGCCTCGCGCACGAGACGCGCAACCTCGTCGAGTCGCGCGGCCGGGACGCCGAAACGTGAGTCGATGCCGCCAGGACGGATGCGGACACCCGGCACCTCCGTGACCGCATCGTGCAGATAGCGGTCGAGCGCTTCAATCGAATCCGCAAACGCGAAGGCGAGCGGATCGGGCGCCCTATCAGCATCGCAACGGAAAGGACCGTTGTAGACGATCTCGCTTGCGGCGAAGCCGACGCGCAGAGCGAGTGCGAGTTCACCGGGACTGATAACCTCAGCGTACGCGCCGTGCCGACGGGCAACGGCAAGGAGTTTCGGCTCGGGATTCGTCTTAACGCTCGTAGCCAGCCGCAAGCGTACCGGAACATCGAGTTTCTTCAGACGCGAATCAATCTCCGTGTAACGCTCCTCTGCGGCGCAGTCAAGGAACCCCCGATGCGGCGTTCTATCCGCATCCCGTGCCATTGCGCCGAGCGCGCCCGTCATCGCGTTCATCGGGCGGCGCGAAGTTCGATGTCGATCGGCTTGCAACGTCCGCCGTTGGAATGTTCGGACGAACACGCGGTGACGGCTACGACGACGGGGCGGACGGCGCGAAAGGCGATGCGGTCGCCCGCACGCGATGCGGGACGCTCGACCGTGACCCGCCCGTCCGCCGCGACCGGAACGTTCATGAAGGCATTGAACGTCGTTTCGACGTCGTCGGCATCGAGACCGAAAGGACGGAGTGCCGCGACCACGTTGCTCAAACAGCTCGCGTGGCCGTACGTTCCCCGTAGGAGTTCGAACATGCGGGCGCTGCACGGTGTCAAGAGCACGTCGTGGATGCCGACGGTGTCCTCGACGATCTCCAGCAGCGGCGTGCTGCGGTTTGAGTACAACGTGTGCCCGGTCGTCGGCCGGATCGTCTGGTTATAATCGATCGTGCGTCCGCTCGAATATCGCTCTCGCGCGTCGCCCGCCACGATGACGAAAACGTCGGCGACTTGTTCGCCCTCGGGATCGACGACGATCAGGACCTCGCCGGCCTGCAGTTCGACCGCCGTCCCGTCTTGCGCGGCGATCCGCCGCCGCTGCGTGGTCATCGCAATCGCGGACGGAACGGACACCGCCATTGCGGTTCCGTCGCGCGGCCTGAATACTGCCGGGCTTCCGAGCTTTCACCGAACGCGGCGAGATTGGGATTGATCGAACCTTGCAGGTGCACATCGCGCTCGCGAATCTTCGACTGCATCCGGTCGAAGCGTCCGTCGCGGCGAAGCGCGTCGAACTGCGCCTTCGCATTGAACACGAGCAACGGAACCGGGAAGCGCCGCGCAAAACGCGAGGCGCCGGGATGCATTCCGACGATAAAAAAAGCGCGTCCCGCGAAGCTAAACGAAAATGATGCATCGCGCGGATCGCTGCTCGCACTCGAATCCCACCCGCCCTTATCGAGCTGGTTCAGCTTCTGCAGGGCGCTCCACAGCATCGCCTCAAAAGTCTGCTCATCACTCCGAGGGAGCTCGTTGAAGCCCGCCACGAACGTGCTGAACCCGCTTTTCATGTGGCGCTGTTCGTCGACGAACGCGTGCAGATCGCGTGCCACGCCGTGCATGACGTCCGCGTCCCCGAGATCACCGTAGCTGCCGAGCCGATATTCACCGCTGCCGAGCGCGGCTTTCGCGCCCACGCACGGGAAGTCCGGATGAACGATGAACGCGCGCAACGCCGCGTGCAGAAACTGTTGCTCGTGCGAGACCTTTGCGCCGTCGAGCAGTCGCACGAGGCACCCATCGATTGCCCCCGCGTAGCTCGAGTGCCGACGCGCAACGTCGGAGCGAAACGGATTGAACGCCGGCAAGGTCCTCGGTACGGAATTAGCGTTCACGAAGCCGTGCTCGGAGGACGTGCGCCGGGGTCGCAGCGCGCGCGAGGACGACGTTGCCGTATCGAACGCCGCCGTACCGCAAACGGATGCCGACCGCGAGCCAGCTGCACACACCGCGTTCAAGGAGCCACAACGGCGCTAGCAGTGCCGCAACGACGGGGAACACGACCGTGCCGCCGCCTCGGCGGCGTCCGAATTCTGCGAGCGCAACGCAAGCCAGCACCGCCGCGACAAATTCACGCATCCGCCGCCCGATCAGCGCTGCGCCGACGGCGGGCAGGATGGCGAGGGCAACGGTCATGCGCAGTGGGCGCGCGAACTCGTCGTACGCCTGTCGAACGCGTTGCCGTAAAAAGTGCGCCGTCGTCGGCGGACGGCGGGCGACGTACAGATTGTATGCCAAGCATTCCCGGCCGCCACCGGCTCGAATCGTGCGCACGAGTTCGAGGTTCTCGAAGAGGACGTCGCCGTCGTAGCCGCTGACCCGCTCGAACGCGGAGCGGCGTACCGCGAGCGTTCCCGGCCAGTCGCCGCCGAGCGCGCGATTGAGGAGCGTGCGCGCGGTATCGAGCAGCGCGTGCCATGGAAGCTCGACGAAGTGGTTCTGGGGTCGTACGATCTCAGCCTCGCGCAGCGCAGCGACGACGCGGGTGAGGGCCGGTCCGTCGTATCGTACGTCATCATCGGCCAGGACGACGGCCTCGTGTGCGGCTTGCCGCATCCCGGTGAGCACCCCTGCGACTTTGCCGTTCTTTGCGTCGATATCGGCGTCGACCGGAACGTGAAGAGCGTACGCAGACCAGGCGCGATGATGTGCGGCGAACACGGACGGCGGCGAACCGTCGACCACGATGATCTGGGCGGCCGGCAGCAGCGAGAGGTACGCGCCCAGTTCAGCTATTTCAACCGCGTTGACGTAGTTGCGTTGAATCGGCAGTATGTACGTCGATAACGCCTGCATATCGATGCAATACTGTACCCGCAATGCCGCTTTCCATCACCCCACAATCGAAAAGCCATCGCTGCCTGCTTCAACGGCTCATCCAACAGTTTTCTTGAGGCTTTCGCGGGCGTACAATTCTGTCCGAGCAGATTCGGCGAGACTTAGGGCGAATGCAGCCGTTAGCGAGTATGGCCGTAAATCCGAATAGCGCCGCGCCTGAAGGTTCTGCAGACGAAAATGCCCTTCGCGGCTACGTCCGAGAGCTTCGCCAAGCCCTAGGTGAACAGTTGGCTGACGTTGTCCTATTCGGCTCTCGTGCAACGGGAACGGCGCGTTCAGATAGCGATTACGATGTCGGCATTTTTGTCAACCGCGGCACTCATCTGCCTGACGCAAGGCGGCTCGCTTCAGACCTAGCCTATCCTTGGGTTGTGGACGGCATCGACATACGCCCCATAATTATTCCCATTGGGCGTCGCTCCGAGCCTTCCCAGTTACTTCGGCACATCGCAGAACACGGGAAACGATTAGCATGAGCGTAGAGGACGCTCGGCCTCCAAAGTTCTTCCAGGGCCCGTAACACATTCGAGCTACTACGCAATGTTGCACGCGGCAATCGCGCTACTCATCGCCGAACGAGGCTCCGCACCGCGTAAGCACGCCAATGTTATCGCGCAATTCGGAATGCTCGTCAAGGACCGTGATAACGACGCACGCGATCTGGGGAGGGCATTCAATAGAGCATTCGATCTGCGCGGCGTTGACGACTACGATGCCCAAAGCGACGTATTTCCGGCAGAGGCGTCTACAGCGCGCGCCGCGGCACAGCGGTTCGTAGATTATTGTGCAAAGCGCATCGGCTTCGAAAATTGACGCCGCCCAACGCAGACACGGCTCAGATAGCGCCGGCAGCGGACACGCAGGCTGCCTCGGCGCAATCACGAATCGCGAGCGGCGTGCGGGTCCTTATCGTTGAAGATGACGAACGGATCGCTGCGCCGGTCGCCGACGATCTGCGCCGGCAACGTCATACCGTTGACGTCGCGGGCGACGGCTCGGCCGGCCTGAGCTACGCGCGAACCGGCGTGTACGACGTCATCCTGCTCGATGTCATGCTGCCGGTGATGAGCGGCATCGAAGTGTGCCGGCAACTACGGCAAGAGCGCATCGATGCGATGATTCTCATGCTGACCGCGCGCGATACGACCGAAGATAAGGTCGCCGGACTCGATGCCGGAGCCGACGACTACCTGATCAAACCGTTCGATCTGGCGGAGTTGGGCGCCCGGCTGCGAGCGCTCGGACGCCGCCAATTCGCGCGGCGTGAGGCCGTGTTGCGCAGCGGCGTCCTGTCGCTCGACCCTACCGAGTCGCGCGCGCGGTGCAACGAACGGCCGCTGGCGCTCACGCCCACGGAGTTCGCGGTGCTCGAAACGTTGATGCGCGATCCGCTGCGTGTTTTCTCGCGCGCGATGCTGTTCGAAAAAGTCGCTTCGCTCGATCGTTCGGCGGCGGACGAATCGATCAAGACCCACGTCGCGAACTTGCGCCGTAAGATTCGCGCCGCCGGCTGTCCGTACGACCCGATCGAGACGCTCTACGGCAACGGCTACCGCCTTGCCGAGCCGCCTTGAGCGTCTCCGGGGACGCAAGCGAACTCGAGCGCCGCCTCAACGTCGCGTATTTGACGGCCTTTGCGATCGTGCTCGTCATCTTCGCCGTGGCCGTGCATTTCGCGTTCACAATCGACTTTCGGCACGAAGAACGCGCTCGGCTCGATACGCTCGCCGCGCAAGCTCTGGCTGCCTACGATAGGCGCGAGGGCGCGTTGCACATCGATGCCGACGGCCCACAGCTGAACGACTCGCACCTCGAAGGGATCGCCTGGTATTCGCGGACGGGTACGCTGTTGGCACGTTCCGGGACGCTGCCCGACACGGAACCTCCGCCGGTCGCAGCAGAAGGACGGCACACGGCGCGCGTTTGGTCGCGCGACATCGCAACCGCGCATGGATTCGTGCGCGTCGCCGTCGTAACGGCGCGCGACACCCATAGTCTTGCGCGCGACGATCTGGGACTCGGCATCGGCCTTTTGATTACGCTCGTGGCGGCGGGCTTCGGCGGCCGTTATCTCGCGTCGCGAGCAATCGTACGCATCGTGGCGTCGATGCGGACGTTGCGCGATTTTACGGCCGACGCCGCACACGAGCTACGCGGTCCCCTGGCGGCCCTGCGCAGCAATGCCGAAGCGAGCCTGCGCGACGACACAGCGCTGGCCGAGGCGCATCGCCGCCGGTTGGAGACGATCGACGCGACGGCGCGCGACATGGCGCATACCGTCGATGATCTCCTGTTGATCGCGCGCGCCGAAACGCCGCTGGAACGCGAACTCTTCGCAGTCGACCTCGACGAACGCGTCGGCAGTGCCGTCCAAGCGCGCCAAGCGCTGGCGAGCGGTAAGGAGGTCGCGCTGCACTGTGACCCCTGCGGCCGGGCACGCGTCTACGGCGACCCCTCCGAGATCGACCGCATTCTCGGCAATCTCATCGACAATGCGATCCGCTTCACACCTGCGGGTGGCCGGGTCGATGTGCGCTGCACCCCCGAACGAAGCGGCTTCGCGGTGCGGGTCCGCGATACGGGGGTCGGAATCGCCGCCGAAGACCTATCTCGGATATTCGAACGCTTCTGGCGCGGGGATCCCGTGCGCCGTCAAGATGCCGGCAGCGGGCTCGGGCTCGCAATCGTGCGCGCGCTCGTGCGCCGGCACGGCGGCGACGTCAGCGCTCGCAGCACGCTCGGCCGTGGCAGCGAGTTTGCAGTCTGGCTTCCAGCCCAGCCCCCGCGGCCCCAGCTACATTAACAACGGGAGCACCTTCACGAAATCGCAACCAGTCCATAGTACGATAGCAGGCGCGTGAAACTCGCCGACTTCGCCCTGCGCAACGATAAGGTCATCATCTTCGCCGTCATGGTGCTGGCGCTCTTGGGATTGCGCGCCTACCTCATCACACCCCAGAGCATCTTTCCGACGATGAGTTTTTCGCGGATCGATGTCGTCGCCGAGGCCGGGGACTTGCCGCCCGACCAAGTCCGCGTCGCGGTGACGCGGCCGCTCGAACAGGCGTTTCAAGCGCTGCCTTCGGTCGTGAAAGTCAACACGACCTCGACGCAAGGCTCGGCCGAACTCGTCGTCGAGTTCTCTCCGCACACCGACCCGCGCAGCGACCTGCAGTACGTCGATGCAGCCGTCGCTCAGGCGCGTTCGGCGATTCCCGCGGCGACCAATATCATTTCGGTCATCATCAATCCCAACAGCGAACCGGTGCTGTCGTACGCGCTGACGTCCCCGGCTCTCTCGCAAGCGGTCCTACGCCAGTTCGCGGAACTTCAAATTATTCCGAAACTGTACGGCACGACCGGCCTCGGGCGCATCCTCGTCACGGGCGGACCGACGGTCGAATATCACGTCATGCTCGATCCGGCAGCGCTGTCGGCGCAGGGCGTCGGCGCTTCGGACGTCACCAAGGCGCTCGCCGACGTCAATTCGGTGCAAGCGGTCGGCGTCGCCCAACAGTATTACCAGCGCTACGCGATCGTGCTCGATTCCTCGCTACGCACCGCCTCGGAGCTCGGCAACGTGATCGTGCCGACCCACAACGGCGGCAGCGTACCGCTGTCGGCTCTGGGCACGATCAAGCCGGGTGTTTCGCCCGTCACCGACCAAGCCTCGGTGGACGGCCGGCATGCCGTGATCGTCAACGCGTATGGACTGCCGGGCGCCGATACGGTCAAGATGGCGAGCGAGTTCCGCACGCGGTTCGACGCCGAACTGCCGCACTTGCCGCGCAACGTCACCGTGACACGCTTCTGGGATCAGACGACCTTGATCGTGGCATCCCAGAGCGCGCTACGCGACGCGATCCTGCTCGGTGCGGCGCTTGCGATCGTGGTCATTTTCATCTTCCTGCGCAACCTGCGGCTGACGCTGGTCGCGGCAGCCGTCATTCCGATTGCGATGGCAATTGCGATCTTCGCGCTCGACCAAACCGGCCAAACCCTCAATCTGATGAGCGTCGGTGGATTAGCGGTCGCGGTCGGGCTGATCATCGACGATGCGATCGTCGTCATCGAGAACATCGCACGCAACATGCGCGAACGACCCGGTGACCCGAAGAACCAAGTGATCGCCGCATCCATGTCGCAGATCGCAACGGCGATGATCGCGGGCACAAGCGCGACCGTCGTCGTTTTCATGCCGCTCGCGCTCTTGACCGGCGTGACGGGGTACTTCTTCCGAGCACTTGCCTTCACGCTCTCGGCAGCTTTGATCGTTTCGGTCGGTCTCGCGCTCTTCGTCGCTCCGATTCTTGCGCGTTTTCTACTGAGCGAAAAACCGCACGAACCCAAGCGTGACTTCGTCGGGACGTTGCTTGCGCGCTACGATCCGCTGCTGCGCTGGGCGCTTGCGCATCGACTGATCGTGTATGCCGGCTCCGCGCTCGTGCTGGCTGCGACCTTCATCATATTGCGCAGTCTTCCGAGCGGTTTTCTTCCGACGATGGACGAGGGGCAGTTCGAAGCCGCCTATGTGATGCCGACCGGCACGACTCTGGCGGCGAGCGACGCTGCGGCGACGCGCATGGAACGCATCGCGAAAGCCGATCCCGCCGTCGCGTCGGTCGGCCGCTTGACGGGCATCGATTCCAACGGCTATTCGCCGACGCAGGTCAACGCGGGACTCTTGCGCGTGCGCCTGGTCGCGCAGTCGCAACGCGCTTCATATCCCGTCGTCAGCGACCGCCTGCGGCAGAACCTGCAAGCGGCGATTCCGTCGGCGTCGTTCGACTTCCACCAGATTCTCGAGGACCTGATCAACGGGCTCTCCGGCGTTCCCGCACCGGTCGAGATTGCGATTCGCGGCACCGATCAAAACACGCTGATTGCCCTTGCGACCAAGGTTGCGAATAGAATTTCGAGCGTACCCGGCGTCGTCGATGCGAGAAACGGGATCATCTACAATAGCCCGTCGCTGCGCATCGCGACGCGCGGAGGCGCACTCGCGGCACTCGGCTTGACCGCGACCGACATCGGCGACGCGCTCTCCGCCCAGTCCCTGGGCACGGTGGCGACCTCGATTCCCGGCACGAACCGGCTCGTCCCGGTGCGCGTCCAACTGGCTGACGCCGCCGCAACCACGCCAGTCAACATCGGATCGCTGCCGCTCTTCGCCAAAGGACAGACGACCGCGCTCGGACAACTCGCGGCCGTCGTCCCGGAGCGCCTCGCAAGCGATTTGACCGCCGAGAACGGACAGCCGCTCGTGCGCGTAACGGCGAATATCTCCGGCGCAAATCTGTCGACCGTCACGGCGGGAATCAATCGCGTGCTCGCCACGATCCCGCTTCCGCCGGGATACACGACCGAGATCGGCGGTCAGGCCGCAACACAAAAGCAGTCATTCAGCGAGTTCTTCGGCGTCATCGCGATCGCGATCGCGCTCGTTTTCGCGGTGATGCTTGCAACGTTTCGTTCGTACCGGTTGCCGCTCGTGATCCTGACCGCGATTCCGCTCGCGCTGATCGGCGTTGCGCTCGGTTTGCTCGTCACGGGCACGGCCTTCAACGTGTCGTCGTTCATGGGACTGCTCTTGCTCGTCGGCGTCGTCGTCAAGAACGGCATCTTGCTGATCGACGTCGCGAACAAGCACCGTAGCGCCGGCGAAAGCGTCGATGCGTCGCTGGTCGCGGCGGGCAAAGCGCGGCTGCGGCCGATCGTGATGACGACGCTCGCCGCCATCGGCGGCCTCTTTCCACTCGCGCTCGGCATCGGGCAGGGCGCGGAGATGGAAAAGCCGCTTGCTATCGCCGTCATCGGCGGACTCTCGACCGCCACGATCTTCACCTTGATCGTGATCCCGGTGCTCTACGCCGCCTTTGCGGGCAAAGACAGCGCAGCGCCTGCTCTCGCCGAGCGCGTTCGCTCGGCACAACCGCGCATTCGGACCGCTTCGTGATCGCGACCGTTTTGATTGCCGCGCTCTCGTTTACGAACTTTCCGCTGGGCGAAGCGCTAAGCCGCGCAGTGGACAACTCGCCTGATGTGGTCGCGGCGAGCGCGCGGGTTGCGCAGAGTAGCGCGGCACTCGGCGTTGCGCGCAACCTGATTAACCCGGCGATCTCGACGGCGTACACGCAAGCGCCGCAGGGCAATCCGCCGGGGCCAAACATCATCGCGCGCACGTTGACCGTCGGGCTCCAGACCAATGTCAACGATTTCCTCAATTACGGAGCCGGCGTGCGACAGAGCGTGTTGCTTCTCGCTGCCTCGCGCGCCGATTTTGCAACGGCGCTACGCACCGAACGCGTGCGTACGGTCGGCCTCTACTATGATGCGTTGCGCTACCGCGCGATCGCCGGCGCGCGCACGCGTGCGCTGGCGCTGGCCGTCGCGCAGCGCGATGCGGCGCAAAAACGGTTTGCCGCCGGCGACGCGCCCGAGCTCGACGTCCTGCGCGCCGACGTCGCAGTGTCGCGCGCCACCGCGGACCTGGAAACGGCGCGCGTTGCCGACGAAAACGCTTTGGAAGCGTTGCGTATCGAGACCGCGGTGCCCGCGAGTTTGCTCCAGACGACGATCGAGACGGCGCCCCTAGTTCCCGGCGTTGGGAACGTTCAGAACGCTTCGAGGCCCTCAAATAGAGCGGGCGTAGCGAGTACGCCAGGCGTCGCGAACGGCGTCGGCGTGCCAGGCGTCGCAAGCGGCGCAGGAGTTGCTGGTATCCCCGGCGTTCCGAGTGCAGGCACGCTCGGCAGCGTTCCGAGTGCAGGCACGCTCGGCAGCGTCCCGGGCCCCGAGGCCGCCGTCGCGACGGCACTTGGAACGCGCGCCGAAGTTGCGTCCGCGATCGCGACCTCCAATGCCGGCGAAGCGGGCCGCCAACTGGCGCAGCGCAGCGGTCTGCCGGCGTTTACGGTGACGGGCGGTTATACGACCGGCACGGACTCGGGCGTACCGGTCGGAGCGCCCTCGATTACCGCCGCCTTGAATGTGCCGCTCGGCGCAGCCGCGCACGACCGCGTCCTCATCGAAGAAGCCCGGGTGGCACAAGCACGCGCACAGATCGAAGTCGCGCGACGTGCCATCACCCTTGAAGTCGCCGCGTCTGCGCGTAACGTGGCAGCGCTGCAACGGGCGTCGGTTGCATCGACGCGTGCGCGCCAAGGAGCGCAAGCCGAGCTCGCCGCGACACAACTCGGCTACCGGAACGGCGCGTCATCGAGCCTGGAAGTCTTCAGCGCGCGCCAAACCTACGATCAGACCGTGGTCGATGAACTCGGAGCGCTCTACGATCTCGCCAAAGCGCGCGCAACGCTCGCAGTGGAGGTCGGCGAATGAACCTCCCGCTTCGCAGGTCGTCGCCGCAATTCGCGGCGCTGCTCGTCGGGCTTGCGATCGTTGTCGTGCTTTTCTTGGGCATCGTTGCGGCCTACTATTTGGGCGGTCGCAGCGCAGCGGTCACGCCTGCGGCGCAGTCGACGGCGACCACCGCGCCCGCCGTGGCAATGGCCCGCGCACGCAACGGCACGCTCGACGTAACATTGGCAACGCAGGGCCGAATCGGTCCGCCGGCAGGCAGCGAAGTGCGGCTCGCCTTCCCGCTCTCCGGGGTGCTCGCGTCGGTCGACGTTGCGGTCGGCGATCGTGTCAACGCAGGGCGACAACTGGCGGCGCTTGACCGTTCCGGGCTCGCTAACGCCGTCGCGCAGGCGCAAGCCGATGCGGAAGCAGCCTCCGCGACCTATGCGGGGGGCAGCGTCGGCACCGCGGCCGCCTCCAGTGCAAGCCGGCGGCTCGACGCAGCCCAAGCTCACCTGACGCTCTTGCTTTCCGGCGGTCCCGCGGCACTGAGCGATAGAATTACGGCGGTCTCAGTTGCGCGACAAGCAGCCGTTAAGGTGCGTACCGACAATCAAACCCTCGACCGCCAGGCGACGCTCTACCGAGGCGGAGTGATCGCGCAGAAAGACGTGCAGGCGGCGCGCGCGCAGTTGCAGTCCGATCTCGCGGATCAGCGTAGCGCCGATGCGCGTGTCGCCGCGGCCGGCGCCGGCTACGATGCCGCACTGCGTCAAGCGCAGGCCGACGTCGCACTCGCGCGCAGCGACCTGACGGCGGCACGCGCCAGTCGCGGCACGACGGGAGCGCAGGCAGAGTCGGCACAAGCGCGCGTCGCCTCGGCGCAACGCGACTACAACAACGGTATCCTACGCGCCCCGAACAGTGGTGTCGTCGTCGCGATTCTCAAACGCGCCGGCGAATCGGTCGACCCCGCGACGCCGGTGATTGCACTCGACCCCGAGATGAAGCACCAGATCACACTCGGCGTACCCGGAGCCGACGCCCAACGCGTCAACGTGGGCGACGTCGCCGAACTGACGCTCGTAGCGTCGGGAGAACGTTCGCGTGGACGGGTCACGGCGGTCGTTCCCGCAGTCGATCCGACGACGCAGGTATCGACGATCGTACTCGATGGACTGCCGCCCGACGCCGTCGCAGGGCAAGCCGTCGCCGCTTCGATCATCGTCGCGCATCAGTCGGGCATCGTCATTCCGAACACGGCCGTCGTCACCGATCCCGAAACCGGAAAGACGGTCCTGTTCGTCTATGCTCCGCAATCCAAGAACGGACCGTTTCTCGAGCGCGCGGTCGCAGTCGGCGCAACGGATGGGCGCTCGATCGTAATCGCATCCGGCCTCCGCGCGGGCGAGACGATTGCAGTCCAGGGCGGTTACAATCTGCTGGCGCCTTCGGGTGGTTAATTAATGAAGCAATCCCGAGGCGATGTTGACGCCGAGCGCAATGATGCCGGCACTGTATGCGAACGATATTATTGAGTGCACGAGCGCCTGACGCCGGATACGGGTCTCGGTGATGCTCACGTCGGAGACCTGAAACGTCATGCCGAGTACGAACGAGAAATAGGCGAAATCGTAGTCGTTGGGCGGCTCGCCTCCTGGGAATTTGATGCCGCTCGGATGCCCGTCCCCGTCCTCGTCGTAGTAGTACAGGTGCGCGTAACGGAAGAGAAAGTTCGTGTGGATCAGCGCCCAGCCGATCACGACCGCCGCGATGCCGATAATGAGGTCGACGTACCGCGCCAGGCCGTGCGCTTTGGGAAGATCGGTGCCGAGGACGGTAATTGCGGCCGCGAATGCGACCACACCGCACAAAAGGACGATCGCCATAATCACATTGCGGCCGGGATCGTCGAGCGCTGCGCGACGCTGAGTCAACTCCGCGTCCGCGTGCATGCCCAACCGTATCATCAATGCCAACAAGACCGCTCCCGCGACGTCGAACGAAGTCACGAAGCGCAGAGTCGCATGAAGCATGCTGGGCATGAGAAACCACACCAGCACGAAGACCCCGGCAGCACCCAAAAACATCAAGTTACGCTTGGAATGGCCGCCATGGACGGACGCTGCAGCGCTCGCGCTCACGACGCCGAGTACCAGGTTGACGGAAAGTGCATCGGATATGGTTCGCAACGGCGCTGCCCAATCCCATGCGCATGATGATAGGAGCTTGCCGGCTAGACCATGACCAGACCCAGACGAATGCCTTGTGCGACGGCTTCCGTGCGGCTGGCGACGCCGAGTTTTGCGAATATCGATGCAACGTGGAATTTGACGGTATGTTCGGAGATCGCCAGGCGCGCTGCGATCGCCTTATTCGGAACGCCGCGCACGAGTTCGGCCAGCACGTCGCTCTCGCGCGCCGTCAGGTGTTCGAGGAGGCCCGTCTGGTTGCGAGCCACCGGCTCGGTCGTCGAACCTGCAACGATACGCGCTTGGAACGCGATCAGCCCGGCCGCGACCGCTACGGCCGCCGCCACGATTTCTTCGGGCTCCGCGTCATCTGCGAGGATCGCGTGCGGAACGCGAACGGTATCGAGCCGTTGCGTCTCCCACGCCGCGCGGGGATCGGAAACGAGCGAGACGCTGGGAACGCGTAACGCCGCGCCGTCGCGGTCACGTCGTTCGATCACGACATCCGGATCGAGCGCGTCGATCGTACGCGCCAGATCGAGTAGACTCGATTCGCCCACGAGCACGAGCCGCGTATCGCCTCGCACCAGCGTCGCGAGGCTCGTACGCGTCGGCCCGGAGGCCGCGGAAACGATGGTGCGGATCACGCAGCGCGCATGGCACCGAGCCGCAACCGTTCGAGCAACGCGGCCACCGCCTCGCTCGGAACGGCATAGGCGAGACCGCCCACAACCATACTGTTGATCCCGACGACGCGCCCGCTCGCATCGGCTAGCGGCCCGCCGGAATTGCCCGGTGCAAGTTTCACACTTGCTACGACCCAGGCGGCGTTGCAGCGCTGCACCATGCCAACCGAGAGCGCGCCGACCAGGCCGAGCGGGTTGCCGACGGCGAGCACCAGTTCGCCCGGGACGAGCGCTCGCGAAGCGCGCACTTCGGCGACCGGCAGCGCCGCGCCCCGAAGTCGCAACAGCGCGAGATCGCTTCGGCGATCGCGGGCGATCACACGTGCTTGAATGCGCCGGCCCTCATCGTGCTCCACGATCGCGTCCTCGGCACGTGCGACGTGCGCGTTCGTGACGACGAGATCACCGCGGCCCCACGCAACCCCGGAACCCGAGCCACGCCCGGCGGCATCGTGAACGCGCACCGTCGATCGTCGTAACCGCGCCGCCACCGCAGCCAGGTCGCGGCTGAGTTCACTCATCGCGGTCGTCCTGCGGCCGCTCGGCGACGGTCGCGCGAAGCTCGCGCGCTTCTCCACCACGTAAGATGTTAACGCGTTGCACCGAGCCGAGCGCACTTCCGGCGAGCGCGCCCTGCAGATCGTCCGGGTCTTCGATGCCGACATCCCCGAGGGCCAGCACGACATCGCCGATCATCATGCCGGCGCTTTCTGCCGGTCCGCCCGCGGCCACGTCGACGACGATCGCCGCGCTCCGCTGCGCGATTCCGCGCGCGAGGCGCAGCGACTCGGGCAACCGTACCGTTTGGAGGGCAACGCCGAGATAACCGCGTTGCACGCGGCCCCCGGTCGTTAGTTCGCGCACGATGCGTGCGAGCGTCGTCACCGGCAACGTGAGCGCCGTACGCCGCGACAAGCCCCAGGTGTTCATGCCGACGAGGGCCCCGGTGACGTCGACGAGCGCCCCGCCCGAAAATCCGGGATACAGGTTGACGTCGGGACGGATGAAGCGATCGACGGTTCCGCCGCGCCACGTACGCCACGGTCCGTCAAGGGAACTGATCACGCCGAAGCTTGCTCCCGTTTGGGCATCCTCATCGCGCCCGACGGCAAGGACGAGGTTGCCGACGGAAAGCTGCTCGGCGTCGGCGAGCTTCGCGGGCTCCAAGGTCGTCTCGGTTTGCAGGAGCGCAACGTCGGTCGCGGCATCGCGACCGACGAGCCTCGCGAGCGCCTTCGCGCCGCCGTTGAGCAGTATTTCGATGTCGTCTTCGCGCTCGATCGCATGGTCGACGGTTACCAGATGATGCTCGTCCCACGCGATGCCGCTCGCGTCGCGCCGCGGATGCGCGTCGACGTATGCGATCGCCGCCCCCGCCGTCGCAACGGCCGCCGCGAGTTGCGCCGACAGTCCGGCAAGAACGTCTGTTTCGAGAGTTTCCATGCAGCGAAGTATGCCTCGTTCCGCGCTAACGCACATCCGCGGTTCGACTAGGAGATACCGCGCTCTACCTCGAGCCACATCACCGCTTCGCGCCATCGGACCTCGCCGAATTTCCGACGGACCAGCGTCATTGCGACCGCAACCCCGTCGGCATGAATTCGAATGCTGATTTTTTTTCGCGCGGAAGCGAGGCGAGGTAATGCTGCGTCGAACGCCTCCCGAGCCACGAAAGGGGCCGACATGATCGACACGATGCCCAAAGTAACCGGAATCGACGCGACATACTACTACGCCGCAGACTTACAGCGAGCGACGAAGTTTTACACGGATCTGCTCGGAATGGAGCCGACGATGACGTATGAAAGCATGGTCAGCGAATGGACGTTTCCGGGCGGCGAAACGTTCGGATTGTATAAGCCTCATGAGGAGGGACCCATTCAAACGAGCCACGGCGTGATGTTTGCGGTGCCCGACGCCGAATCGGCGATGTCGCAACACAAATCGCGCGGCGTCAAGTTCACAGGCAAACTCGAAGACACGCCTGCCTGCCACATGGCCTTCGGCGAAGACACCGAAGGTAACACGTTCATTCTTCACCAGCGCAAATAAGCGTTCGGGCGTCACGACGCAGGACGCTTCGCCTGGCTCACGAGTAGTCTCGAATACGGTTGACGCTGTTTGAAAGCCCTTGCGGGCGATCGCTACTTTTCCCGGTGTCGCCGTAGGAGGTGGCCATCGGCCGCAGTCGAGCATCCCCCGCTGGATGAAACGCGCTTTGAGAGCTTCTTGGCCGAATTTGATCCTGAGATTACCGCGCTAGGTACGGGAACTGAAAGTCGAGCCTTCACCGCGAAGGTTCGAATAGGTGTCATGTCGGTGATACACGAGAATGTTTCGCGCAGACACCTCGCACAGTGGGAGCTATCGTCGCGCAAATCGCCGACGCTTCGCAGGGTCATGGCTCGTCGGCGGATGTGACGCTGCAGCGCGAGGCCGTGCAGCGCGGTAACTAACGGAAGCGCCGCCAAAAGGCTTTAAATCAATGCTTTTAACTCTCACGTCAACGACGCGCCCCGCGCGCGATCTCGGTCTTCTTCTTCGCAAACATCCGGATCGAGTACAATCCTTCGAACTCTCCGTAGGTTCCGGGCGTGTTTTTTATCCTGAAGCCGTTGACGATCGGTGTACGGCGGCGCTGCTGCTCGATGTCGATCCTGTCGGATTGGTCCGTGGCCGGCCTTCGTCGTCGGAGGACGGCCTGGTCGACGCCTATGTCAACGATCGACCGTACGCAGTCTCATCATTTATGAGCGTCGCCATCGCTCGAATCTTCGGCGCCGCACTTGGTGGACGCTCTGAGCCGGCAGAGTTGGCAGCACGCGACATGCAACTGGAAGCCGTTATGATTCCGGTTGCAAAGGCACAAGATAATCTGCCGGCGCGACTCTTCGAGCCCCTCGGGTACGTCGTAAAGGCGAGCGACGTCGATGTGCCGGCAACTGCGCGGGCGGGTGCATATCAGCGAATCTCTGTTTCGGCTAAGATCACGGTCCGAGAACTACTCGCGCACCTGTACGTCTTGATACCGGTCATGGACGCGCAAAAGCACTATTGGGTCGGGGATGCGGAAGTCGACAAACTGTTTCGGCACGGCGCGAATTGGCTTCCATCGCATCCCGAACGCGAACTCATCACGAAGCGCTACTTAAAGCGGGCGCCCGGACTCGCGCGCGCAGCGCTGGCGCGGTTGGCCGCCCTCGATGAGGGGGGCGGCGGCGCAGCCGCAACGACGCGAGCCGACGTCGACGAGTCGGCGCTCGAACGACCATTGCGTTTGCAGGATCGGCGCATCGAAACCGTTGCGGCGGTCCTGCGGGAGGGCGCCGTCAAAAGCGTGGTCGATCTCGGCTGCGGCGAGGGCGATCTCATCGCAGCGCTTGCCCGCGACCTCGGCATCGACCGGCTCGTGGGCGTCGACGTCGGTGCGAGAACTCACGCGCGCGCGGGAGCGGCTGTCACATGTAACGATGTCGAGCTCTCGCCGAGACCGGATCGAATTGTTCCAGTCCTCGCTTCTCTACACCGATCGCCGGCTGCAAGGATTCGATGCGGCCGCGGTCCTCGAAGTGATCGAGCACATCGAGCCCGAGCGGCTGGCCACGTTGGAGCGTTTTGTATTCGGCGTCACTCGGCCACGTCTGGTCGTTCTGACGACGCCCAACAGCGAATACAACGCGCTGTTTCCCACGCTTGCGCCGGGAAGGTTGCGACACCCGGACCACCGTTTCGAGTGGACGCGTGCCCAATTTACCGACTGGGCAAGCGGCGTCGCGGTGCGTTTCGGGTATGCCGTCAGTTTTGAAGCGGTCGGAGAACCCGATCCAACGTTCGGGCCGCCCACGCAAATGGCGGTGTTCCGTTGCAACTGACGATTCCGGACTTCGCGCTCGTGACGCTGATTGGTGCGTCGGGCTCGGGTAAGTCGACGTTCGCAACTCGGCATTTTCGAGAAACGGAGGTGCTTTCATCGGACCGTTGTCGCGCCTTGGTTGCCGACAGCGAGACCGACCAGAGCGCAACTGCGGACGCTTTCGACATTCTCTACGGCATCGCAGCGAAACGGCTCGCGTCGCGCCGGTTGAGCGTTATCGACGCAACGAACTTGCGGCCGGAGGACCGTGCCAAAGGTATCGCAGTCGCGCGAACGTACCATGCGCTTCCGGTCGCGATCGTCTTCGATCTCCACCCTGACATAAGCGTCGCGCGCAATCGTACCCGCGCTGAGCGCGATTTCGGCGCCAAGGTCGTCTGGAATCACGTGCGACTGCTTCGTAAGTCTCTCGCAAGGCGGCGCCTACATCTTCGAGGCGGACTTTACCGCGTAACGTTCTTTGTAATCGCTCCATCGATTTCGAGCCGGCCGCGGCGGGTTCAGCGGGATGGACCGCGTCCGATGATGCGTCGTTCATACCAATCGAGGAGTGGGTCATCAGGAAGAGTTGGCACGATTGCGGGCGCGGTAGGCGGCCGAGAATGGACAAGGGCAGCGCACAGCGACGGCCATGAAGGTAGATGCGAGGAGACTCCAACGGCATTGAGGTGCAGTTTAATGATGATGGAATGCCCGTGACAAGCCTGCGTTTAAGTCGGTAGCGAATGCGCGTGGGCTGTCCACCCAGATATAATGGCACGCCTTCAGCACGGCGTTCACGCGCACGAGTGGATCGCGTCGCTGCACGGCCGCCCATCGAGCGCCGGACGGATCAAGATAGTCGTGATCGCCCTGAATGATCGTCACGGGAATATGGTGAGACCGTAAAGCGGAGAGGAACTCTAAGTGTGCGGGAATCGAGTTGCCTATCGCATCGTCGACGTGCTCGTTGTAGTACACGCCGGCGCCTTGAAATTGCCTCCATCGCTCGACGTGGTAAAAATCAATGGAGGCCAACCTGATTTTCAATCCGCTCCCTCGGACGTGTGCGGCCGCTGCCGTTTCTGGGCGAACCTGTGGCCGCGCTTCCAAAGCGCGCTCCCGGCGCTGGACCTGCGAAAAAAACGACGAGAAGGTCTCGGTCCCGTTAATGGTCGGCGGAAACGAAGCGGCGAGAACGAGGCCCGCTACGTGATCGGGGTGCGCTTTTGCATACTCGAGAGCCAGAAGCGTTCCGAACGAGTGCCCGAACAACACAACCTTCTGTCGGTGAAGGGCTTGCCTGAGGGTATCTAGGTCGGCGACGAGCGTCGCGATCGACAAATTCTTGACCGCATTGGGTGGAACGGGGGATAGCACGCTACCGCGCTGATCAAAGAAGACGAACCGATATTTTCCCGTAAGACCGCGGACGGCATCGACGACGTAGTTGAAGTCGTTTCCGGGCCCACCGTTGAGTACGATGACCATCGGACCTTGGCCGAGCGATGTAACATAGATCTGAGCTTGTTTGTCGGCGGTTCGCATATACCAAACGTTTTGTTGTAGGGCGTCGAAAACGTCGGACGTAGCGCTGTTAGGAATGCGTTCCGCTCGTGAAGACATGGGCAGCAAGAAGAGCAGCATCGCGAGCACCATGTGCCACGCGATTTTCGGTTTGAGCGAGAGCATGACGTTTCTCTTGACCGTCAAGCCAAACTTGGCCTCGCTTTAATCGCCGTTCGAAAAAATCAGAAAGTCCGGCGAATAGTTAATCGGATCGTTGTCGGCCGGCCCGAACTGCTTTGCCGCGATGGCCCGCGGAGAGGCTCTCGTCTGCGGACCCAAAGTCGCAAAGTAATACCGCGTGAACTGTCGCGCTTACCTGTCCGAATGAATGCAAAGCATCAACGATGGCACGATATGGTGTTGCGCCATAGTGCATCCCGAAAGTCGTCGCGGGGGCAAGGTGTTCCCGCTCAATCGCGCCGATCGCTTCGTGCAGGTACTCCGGGGTGAACCACCCGCCGTTCCCATCGGGCGCGAAAAGGTCACTCGTATATAGCAACTTCCGCTCCGGGAAGTACACCATCATCTGACGCTCCCCCGTCGCCGTGCGGTACGGGACGAGTTCCAGGCGGTTGACGCCCGTTCCGAGCGGCATCGGCTTGCCGACGAAGGTGAAGTGTGCGGCTCGAGGATGTTGCTCGAGATCGTCCGGTTGCATCCGGTGCGGAGCCGCGATCAAACGCTCCAGAACCGGTCGGTTCAAATCGAGCGCGTAAATCGGAACGCCGTCGGCCACAGCTTGGCGCACACCGGTGATATGCGGCCATGAATCCGACGTCGTGATCACGGCCTTGATCGGTAAACCGTACATCCTGCGCGCCGCATCAAACGCCTGCTGCGCATACCGTGGGGACAAAGGCGCTTCGATCATGACCACGCCGTCCGATTGCTTGACGAAGGCCACATTCCAGCTCCCGGGATACTGAGTAATTCCGGGAGCGAGTTCGTGCGGAGGACTGCTTCCGCCGAGCCCGAGCGGGATATCGTCGATTGCCCTCAACTTCCCGTGGTGTGCATCATAGATCGACCGCGGAACGGTCAGCAGTGCCGAGTCAACGCCAACGTTGAAACGCAGCTTCACGATCGCCAGGCGCGTGTCGGGAAGGTCGACGCGTTGGTAGCTCCACTCCCGTGGATACACGATGCCGTTTGCTTCGAGGGTCCACGCGTTATAGGTAATCCGCGTCGTCACGTCGCCCCAGGCGTGCAGAAAGACCTGATAGGAATACGGGCGGGTAAACGTGACTTGCCACGGGAGACCCGTGTCGGCATTGATGTACAACGTGCAAGGAGCGCCCTGCCAGTGAAACCGCAAGACGTGGTGAAGGACGCCGTGCAGCACCGCGTCCGGCTCCTGTTGCAAGTCCGATGCCGCCTCGGTGGTGGACAGCAACCGCTCGGGCCCAAAAGCAAACTGCTCTTCGTTCTGCTGTATTGAGAAGCCGCCGCCGAAGGTGAACCCATTCTTGGCGGGAACGGCGGCAACGTCGTCGTTGATAATTGTCATCTGCGGCTCTTGCGTCGGCTGCTGAAGCCACCACTGCTCAGCTGCGTACGCTTCGTCCGTCTGTTCGATACGCGTGCGGTGCTGCGTCAAGTCACGGATCTCGTGCAGCCGGAAATGGTCGATAAAATAGGGACCCGTTGGCCGCTCCGATTGCTCGACCATATCGCGCTCCCCGACGGCGGTGTATTCAACCGACGAAATCGCTTCCAGCCGATCTCGCCCACCCATTGCCTGGAACGCTTGATCCAGTACGGCTCGAGGTTCCGTGGCGACAGACGGTTCGACGCAAGCAAACATTAGCGACGCAAGTGACACGACGCAGACTAGCGCGCGAGTCCTCTTCGATGTCGCTTGAACTCTGCAGATCATCATACTACTTTGTAGTACTCGGCTACCTTGCGACTTTCCTATAAGACCTACATTGTAGGATAAAGGAACTTTCCGTGCAACGACCCGACGATGTCACGCGGAGACTTTCTGGGCGACTTCGAACACCTTATTCTCCTCGCTGTGTTACGCTGCGGCGGCCAAGGGTACGGCTTGGCGATTCGCGATGAAATTGTCGCGCGAACACATCGCGCGATATCGACCGGCGCGGTGTACACAACCTTGGATCGTCTGGAGCGCAAGGGTCTACTCCGTTCACACCTTGCGCTAGGCGGCTCATCGCGGGACAACCGCCGGCGCCGCCTCTATGACCTCACGCCTTGTGGCCGGCAGGCTGTAACCGAAACGCAGCATGCGATTCGAACGATGTCGAAGGGGCTGCGCCTTTTTGGTGAGCGCACGTGAGGGGCTTCATTCTCGGCGACATGCTACTCAAAATCGCCACGCCAAGCGATCTGCACGACCCGATCATCGGCGATTTACACGAACGGTTCTACCAGCTGCAAGAAACGCATGGACAAAAGGCCGCGAGCCGGTTCTATTACCGCGATCTTTTCGCGTCATTGCCTTCACTAGCATGGAGGCGGGTCGCAATCGTCCTGCACAACCGATGGCTTTCATCATTTGGAGCCGGGTTTATCGCGTTCCTTGCCGTCTTCGGAATATTACAGCTCGCGGGGCGCCTCGGAAGTCATTCCGCGGCGTTGACGTACGCGGTGACGATCGCCGCTACGTGCGCCCTGTGCGTTGTGCCGCGTGTCGCGAAGACGGCTGGCGTTCTAGTGCTGTTTTTGTGCGTTGTGGCATGGACCGCGACGTTCTTCGTAAGTCATCCGATCGAGCGGGTTGAGCTTCGTTCACTCGCTTTCTACCTTCGCTTCATCCGCCTGGGCTTAGCCATGCTCGGCTCTATGCTCGTGTCGCTTCTCGTTCGCCGCAACCTGGGTCGCGCTAGAACGGTTTGAACGATGTTCGATACTTGATGAGCGGCATCGACGCTCCAAGAGCTGGTCGCGGCCTTGGCTTCCGATCTCCGTCTCGGGAAGATGCGGCAGTTGTACTTTCCATGTCGGCAGCAGTTGGAATCATTGCGCGGCTTTCTCGAACGAGGACAGTTCCGCCGAGAGCGCGATGCGCTCGGGGAGTGCGAGTTGTGAGACCCGCCGTCGCAGCACGGGTAGGGTGTGCGTGTTGATCGTGCGGGCTTCGCCCGGCGTGTCCCATAACAGGTTACAAACGATCGTCCCGATCTCGCGAGTCGCCACCGCGACTTTTTTTTTGACCTCCTCGGTGAGCGCAGCCCGCAAGGTTGCAACGAAACGGTTATAGTCCGCTTCGATGAGCTCGGAGACCAGAAGCGCGATCCCCGTAACCGGTTGGGCGAGAATGTGCTCCAACGCGTCGTACGCCGGCGGAACTCGTTTCCTTTCGGTATCCGCAAATATCTGCGACCAGCCGACGCTCTTGGTTAAGAAGTAGAGATCGATCACATCTTTCGCTTCCGCTCGATCCTCGAAGGCGGAAATCTTGTTGGACGCGAGGTCGCGCAAACTGTATACGCGGACCTTCAGATCGGCCGACGGGTGAGCGGGCAGGACGATCCGAAAATCGTTTGCGGAATCGACTTGCAGACGGGTGGCACCGTCGATGACCGTCGCTCGCACGAACGTTGTGCCGCGACGTTCCACCTCAACTCCGAGCCCTTCGCGTTCCGCCCGGCCGAGCACCGCTGCTGCGAGCGTGTCGACCCTATCGCTTTGCGTGAAGAGATCAAGGTCATCTGAGTAACGGTGACCCACATACTCGCGCGCGAGCGCCGTACCTCCAGCAAGAGCAAGTTCTTCGTACCCGCCCGCGATCGCGAGCAGGCGATCTTGAAGCGGATACAAGCTCCTCTCGTACCACGCACGCTCTTCCTGGGTCGCTATTCGGAACGGCACGTCCATCGTTTCGAACTATTCAGCGGATGACGCACGTAATCCGCGAGCGTCCACGAGTCCGGGCGGCGGACATGCTCGGTAAGCCCGGCTAGGTTTTCGCGCCCGCGTCGCTATCGCGGAGGTGACTAAGGCATCGCATACGGTCGACTGTCAGGTGTCTCTGAGGTCGGGGGCCGTCTCAGGGGTCTCGACGCGTCCGCGGCGAGGCGCTCGGCCCCGCGTTTTCCATGCTGCTCAGCGTGATGGATCGCGTCCCATGATGCCGTCCTTCATCACGAGATTGCCCGCGACGATCGTAGCGACCGCACGGCGTTCAAAACGAGCACCGTCAAAGGGCGTGTTTTTTCCGAGGGAGTGAAAGGCTGCGGCATCGACGCGCCAGGGGCGTTCGGCGAATATCGTGACATCCGCAGGTGCACCGGGTGCCAGTGTTCCGCCGGGGACGCCGAGGATACGCGCGGGATTCGTTGACAGCAATGCGACGAAGCGCGCGAGCGGGAGATCGGGCAGTGCGTGCGCGTAGGCGCCGACGGCGATTTCGAGGCCTGAAAAGCCGGCGGGCGCTTCGCTGAGCAGCCGGGCTTTTTCTTGCGCGGTGTGTGGGGCGTGGTCGGTCGCGAAGGCGTCGATGCTGCCGTCGCGGACCGCATCGCGCAATGCGCGTACGTCGCGCTCGGCGCGTAGCGGCGGATTGACCTTTGCATCGGCGCGGAAGCGCTCGAAGCGTGCGTCGTCGAGGAGCAGGTGGTGCGGCGTGACTTCGCAGGTCGCAACGATATCGTGCGCGCGCGCGAAACCCATGAGTTCGATGCTCATTGCAGTCGAGAGGTGCGCGATGTGGAACGGCTTGCCGGTGTCGCCTGCAATAAGCAGGTCGCGCGCGACGTTGACGTCTTCCGCGAGGCTGGGTGAACCGGCGAGGCCCAGTTCGAAGCTGCGCGCGCCTTCGTTCATGACGGCATCGCCGCGCAGATCGGCATCTTCGCAGTGCGAGATGAAAACGCCGGGCACGTCGCGCGCATACAGCGCGGCTTGGCGTAGGACGCGCGGATTTCTAACGGAAAAGCCGTCGTCGCTGAAAGCGACGGCGCCGGCGTCGTGGAGTTGCCAGTACAGCGCGAGTTCGGTCCCGGCTCGCGCACGCGTAAGCGCGGCGATCGGATAGACGCGCGCAAGACCCACGCTTTGCGCGAGGCGCCGTATTTCGGCGACGAGCGCAGGCGAATCGATCGCGGGTTCGGTGTTCGGCATGCATGCGACCGCCGTGAAGCCGCCTGCGACGGCGGCCGCGCTGCCGGTCGCGATCGTCTCCTTGTGGGTGTGGCCGGGTTCACGAAAGTGCACGTGCATGTCGATGAAGCCCGGCGCGACGATCGTGCCTTGCGCATCATAAACCTCGCGGTCGCGGGTATCGAGGTGCTCGCCGAGCGCGACGACGGTGCCGCCTTGCAGCAGCACGTCGCGCACGGCGTCGAGGTTTTGCGCCGGGTCGATGACCCGACCACCGCGGACGAGAAGCGCGCTCATGGGCGCAGCGTCGACTGCCAGAAGTCAAGCATCTTGTGGTTCAGATAGCGACGAGCGGCAACTGTCGTCGGGCCGTGGCGGGCGCCGGGAATCAGGAGATAGTCAACCTGTCTACCGCTTCGAATGAAGGCGTCAAGCAGCTGTACGGAATTTTCGAGGTGGACGTTATCGTCGGCGCTGCCCTGCACAACCAGTAGCTTGGCATGCAAGCTGCCGGCGGCCGGAAGGACGGAGTTGCGCCGGTACGCGGCGGTGTTGCGCTTCGGAAGGCCCATATAGCGTTCCGTGTAGGCGGAATCGTAGAAGGCCCAGTCCGTAACGGGGGCGCCTGAAATACCGGCATTGAAACTGCGCGGCGCGTGCGTCAATGCGTAGGCCGTTAAGTAGCCACCGAAGCTCCAGCCCCACAACCCCACGCGCCTTTGGTCGACGTAGGGTTGCTGCTCAAGCCATGCGCGTCCCGCTAGCTGCCCGGCGAGCGCTATTTCGCCGAGATGCGCGGCGAAGCGGTGCGCATCGCGCGTGGTCGCGAAGCGCGAGGCCGGGCCGTCGACGGAGAACGCGATGAAGCCGTGCTCGGCAAGCAACTGCGGCCACAAGCCTGGGTAGGCGTCGTCACTTTGGATTGCGTCGGCACTTGGAAGGGGGCCACCGTAGGCTTCCATGATGACCGGATAGCGCTTGTTCGGATCGAAGTGCGGCGGCACGATGAGCGTCGCATCGAGCGGACCATCTGCCGACGGTACACGCAACAGTCGCGCACTGCCGAGCGCGAAGCGGGCGAGCGACGGCGTGGTGAAAAGCGTGGCGGTGGCGGTGCGATTGACGTTGCCGCGTACGATCTGGGGCGCATGCCGGAGTGACGACCAGCGGTCGATGAAGCCGCCGCCGCGCGGCGCGAGCGTGACGGCGTGCGTGCCACGCTGCGGCGTAACGACGTGAACTGCTCGGGTGCCGAGCGCGATCGAGAGCAGCGCGTGTTCGCGTTCGCTCGGATAACGTGCCTCGACGTAGGCAATCTTGTGCGCCGCATCGAGGCCGAGCACGTTCGAGACCGGGAAGCCGGTCGTTAAACGGTGCGCACGCCCACTGCGGGCATCGACGATATATAACGACTGTACATTCGCACGCTGCGAGAGCCACAAGAAGCGGCCGCCGGCCGGGAGGAAGAGCGGCTGCGGTTGCACGTCGAGAAACGCGCTGCTCGCTTCACGCAGGATCGTGCGTGAGGCGCTGCGAGCGCCCGCACCCGCGCCTGCACGAGCGGCGGCGCCGGCAGTGAACGCGACGAGGCGCAGATGCCGCTGTGGACGGTCGAGTATTTGTGCGACAAGGGCGTCGTCGTGCGGTATCCAGGTGAACGTCGCGATGTACTCATCACGCGACGCCGCATCGTAAAGTATGCGATCCGTACCGCGGGCCAAGTCGATGACGTGCAGGCTGACACGCGGGTTGCGTTCGCCGGCAAGCGGATAGCGTTGCCGTTCGACGGTGTTGTCGCGTCTCAGATAATCTTGGATGGGAAACGCCGTGACGTCGCGATCGTCAAAACGCAGATACGCTATTTGGTCGCCGCTCGGAGACCAGGCGTAGCCGTGCTGCAGGTCGAGCTCTTCACTGTACAACCAATCGGGATCGCCATCGAGCACCACGTCGCTGCCGTCATGGGTGAGACGGCGTACCCGTTTCGTGCGCGTGTCTACGAGCGCCAGATTTCCATCCTGCACGAACGCAAGCGCTCGGCCGCTGGGCGACCACTGTGGGTCGTCGGCGCCGCTCGCGAAGGTGCCGCGATCCACTCCGCCGGCCGTCGCGACGCGTAAGGTGCCGGCGTCGACGTATGCGAGCGCACGCGAATCGGGCGACCATGCGAGTTCCGCGATCGGACGTGAACGCGAGCCGCGCACACCGGCGCGCGCAGCGCGGATTGCGATGTCGGTGGCGCGTGCGACATCGTGGATGCGCACGTCGGGTGGGGCACTTTCTAGCGGCGCCGGCACGTCGTAGACGTAGCGCTCGCCGTCGGGCGACCAGCGGAAATCGCGCGGCGGCCGTCCGGTGACGGGCGTGGTCGCAACGATATCTTCGATCGTAAGGTTACGTTGGAAAACCGGGCGGTCCGCCCCCCGCACGGCGGCCGTTGCGAGCGCACCTGCTACGATGCAGTAGAGGAGTGCGGCGATGACGTTGCGGTTCGGGCGCGCATCGTTTGCGCGGGCATCGTTTGGCCGGAGACTGCGGTTCAGGCGAGCGTCCTTTGCAGGGAGGATGCGTTCACCAGAAAGTCGAGCACGGCCATGCGCACGAAGACGCCGTGCGAGACCTGTTGCGCGTAACGCCAGCCCGGATAGGCGAAGACGTCTTCGGTCAACTCGACCCCGCGTGCGTAGGGTCCCGGATGCATGACGATCGCTTTGCGTCCGAGCAGGGCTAGGCGTCGTGCATCCAGACGATAGTTGCGTGCGTAGTCTTCGAGCGACGGCAGCACGCCCGATGCGATGCGTTCGTGTTGGATGCGCAGCAGCATGAGCGCGTCGACGTGCGGCAGCACGGCATCGAGGTCGCGTGCGATCCGTACGCCTTCCCGAGCCATCGCATCGGGCAGCAACGTCTGTGGACCGACGAGCGTCACCTCGGCGCCCAGAGCCCGCAAGCCGATGACGTTCGAGCGCGCGACGCGGCTGTGCAGAATGTCACCGACCAGTGCGACGCGCAGCCCCGCGATGTTCCTGAACTCCTTTTGCAGCGTTAGAAGGTCGAGCAGCGCTTGCGTCGGATGCGCGTGGCGGCCGTCTCCGGCATTGATCACGTGGCCCGCGAACGACTCGGCCAAACGGTACGGAAAGCCCGATTCGGGATGGCGCGTGACGATCACCCGTACGCCCATGGCGGCCAGGGTCAACGCCGTGTCCGCGATCGTTTCGCCCTTTCCCAAGCTCGAGGAGCCCGGCGGCAGCGCAACGATGTCGGCTCCGACACGCTGTTCGGCGAGCGCGAACGACGTGTATGTCCGCGTGCTCGCTTCGAAGAACAGATTGACGACGCACACGTCGCGCAACAAGTCGCGAGGCGGCGCATCGACGGCAAACTGCGTCGCGCGCGCGAGCAACGCTTCCATCTCTTGCGCCGTGAGATCGTCGAGATCGAGGAGGCTGCGAATCGGGTTATGAGGAGGCGTTGCCGCGCTCCGCGTGGATCGCGACACGGTCGTCGCCCGAGAACGTCTTCGCGAGGCGGACTTCAATGTGTTCGCTGCGACTCGTGGGAACCGTCCGACCCACGTAATCGGCCTGTACGGGAAGTTCGCGCAGACCGCGATCGACCAGCACCGCCAGGCGAATCGCGCGAGGCCGCCCGAGATCGGTTACGGCGTCGAGAGCCGAACGTACCGTACGTCCGGTGAAGAGCACGTCGTCGACGATGATGACGAGTTTGCCCGCGAGGTCGGCGTAGATCTCCGATTCGGGTAGGCTGCGCGCGACGTCATCGTCGCGGTAGAGGTTGATGTTTAAAAACCCGAGTGCCGGCTTCGGGCCGCCGATCGCTTCGATTTTCTCTCCGATGCGGCGCGCGAGTTGTTCGCCGCCGCGCCGGATACCGATCAGCACGACGCCGTCCTGCGCGTCTTCGGGTTCGATGATCTGATGTGCGAGGCGAGCGATGATGCGATCGACCTCCTCGGCCGACATGAGCGTGCGTTCGCGGGGCTCCTTCAGCGCGGCTTTCATGGGCCGTCTTCGGGGCCGAGCGCGTCGAGCGCAGCCTGCGCGCGGTGCCGTTCGTCTTCGTAACGCATCAGCTTGTCGCGCTCCTTCGCAACGATTTCGGAGGACGCCTTGCTCGCAAATTGCGGGTTTTCGAGTTTCTGACGCGCGCGTTCGACCTCGGCGTCCAGACGCGCGATATCCTTGCGGTATCGCGCGCGCATCAAGGCGCTCGGAGCACGCGGCGTCGCGGCTAGCAGGGGGTCCCCGCCGACCACTTCGAGCGCGGGCGCGTCGACGAGCGTCGCGTTTGCGTGAACGGCAAGCAATTCTCGGGCGGCTTCGTCGAGCGCCGGAGGAATGTGCAGCGTGAGCTTTTCGCGCGGTGCGAGGGCGAGTGCGGCACGTAGATCGCGCACCTTCGTGACGACCGCGCGGAGCCGATCGTAACGCGCGGCCGCGGCTTCGTCCACGGGAATTTCGGCGGCATCGGGCCAGCTCGCGGTGACGATCGTGCGGCCGTCGTGCGGTAAGGCCTGCCAGATTTCTTCGGAGACGAACGGTGCAAACGGATGCAACAAGCGCGCGATGATGCTCAGGCCGCACACGAGCACGGGCGCGCGCGTGGCTGCCGCGGACGGCGCTTTGGTTGCCTCCACATACCAATCGCAGTAGCGGTACCACGCGAAGTCCACGAGTTCGTCGGCCGCGATGCCGAACGCGTAGGCGTCGAGCGAGCGTGTTACGCGTTCGACCGTGGCACGAAGGCCGGCGAACATCCAAGCATCCGCAAGCGACAAGTCCTGCGGCCGCGGCAAACGGTGTGCGCTTCCAAGACCTTCGGGGAGGGCGCGTATGTACCGCAGTGCGTTCCAGAGCTTGTTGTTGAAATCGCGCGCTTTTTCAACGTAGCGCTCGTCGAAGCGCAACTCTTGCGATTCCAGGCGCATTTGGCGGAGAATGCCGAAGCGCGTTGCGTCGGCGCCGTAACGCTCGACGAGCTCCAGCGGATCGATCACGTTGCCGAGGCTCTTGCTCATTTTACGGCCTTGCAGATCGAAGACGAGCGGCGCGATGAACACGTCCCGAAAGGGAATGTTTCCGGCGAATTTGAGGCCGAGCATCACCATGCGCGCGACCCACAGAAAGATGATCTCTCTGCCGGTGACGAGCACGCTGTTGGGATACCAGTGCGCGAGTTCCGGTGTCTTGTGGGGCCAGCCGAGAATCGAAAACGGCCAAAGCGCGCTCGAAAACCACGTGTCGAGCGTATCGGAATCACGCCGCAGTTCGGCGGTGCCGTGCTCGCGTTCAGCGATCTCGCGAGCTTCTTCTTCACTTTCCGCAACGACCGGTTCGTCGCCCGGGGTGTACCAGACCGGCAGGCGATGGCCCCACCACACTTGGCGTGAAACATTCCAGTCGCGAATGTTCTCCAGCCACTGCTCGTACGTCCGACCAAAACGTTCAGGAGTAAAGCGGATTCTTCCACTACGGTACGCTTCGAGCGCGGGCGCTGCGAGTGACTCCATCTTGCAGAACCATTGCAGCGAGAGCAGCGGCTCGACGACCGCGCCGCTGCGCGAACTAACGGGAACGGTATGGCGGCGCGGCTCGGTGCGCACGAGCGCGCCCGCGGCTCGGAGATCATGCAGGACGGCGTCGCGCGCTGCAAAGCGGTCGAGGCCGACGTATGGGCCCGGTACTTGGGTCGTCATCGTTCCATCGAGGCCGATCACGCTCGGCATCGGGAGGCCATGGCGCTCTCCGATCGCGTTGTCGAGAGCATCGTGGGCGGGCGTTACCTTGAAAGCGCCGGTCCCGAAATCGCGTTCGACTGCTGCATCCGCGATGACGGGAATCGGACGGTTCGCGAGTGGGACGATCACCGTCTTACCGATGCAGGTGCGGTAGCGTTCATCCTCGGGATGAACGGCAATCGCGGTGTCACCGAGCATCGTCTCGGGACGCGTCGTCGCGACATCGATGGAAAACGTGCCGTCGGCTGCGCCGTAGCGAATGTACCACAGGTTCCCGTCGCGTTCGACATCATCGACTTCCGCATCGGACAGGGTCGAACGTGAAATGGGGTCCCAGTTCACGATCCGCGTTCCGCGATACATGAGACCCTCGCGGTAGAGAGCGACGAAGACCTTCACGACCGCAGCGGAGAGGCCGGGATCAAGCGTGAAGCGATCGCGCTCCCAATCGGGCCCGAATCCGAGAACGCGGAACGCTTGGTAAAGTTCGCCCCCGTACTTTTTGCGCCACACCCACGCGCGAGCGAGAAACGCTTCCCGACCGACCTGTTCGCGCGTCAAGCCTTCGGCCTTCAGTTCGCGCACGAGGACCGCTTCGGTCGCAATCGCGGCGTGATCCTGACCCGGGAGCCAGTCAGCGTTGTCGCCCAGCATGCGATGGTAGCGCGTGAGCACGTCCATCGCCGTGTACGTCGAGGCATGGCCCAGATGCGCGCGACCGGTGATGTTCGGCGGCGGCATGGAAATAATGAAGGGCGGCCGCGCCGGATCGGGTTCTTCGTGAAAGAGGCCGGCCTCGAGCCATGCCGCGTAGCGTTTGGCTTCGACTGCCGCGGGCTCGTAGGTTTTCGAAAGCTCGTCGCTCATGAGGCGCCGGTTCGGCTCCGTCTGCACGCTGCGCAGTTAGGGTTCCCCCGCAGGGTCCCCTCGGTAACGGCGCTGCGCAGGAAAAGCGAAGCGAGGCGGCCATGTTGCGCCCCGCTTCGTGCATGGTCGGGCAGACAGGATTTGAACCTGCGGCCCCTAGACCCCCAGTCTAGTGCGCTACCAAACTGCGCCACTGCCCGAAGGCGATGGTGTTCTATCTCGCAATGCCGCAGCCTCTGTGCGTCGGAGGACGGCTATTTCTTTTTGGCGCCGCGCTTTTTACCGCCCGCGGCGACCGCATCGCGCAATCCCTTGCCGGCCGCAAAGGCCGGAACGCGACGCGCGGCGATCATCAGCTTCTCGCCCGTCTTCGGATTGCGGCCCTCGCGCTTGGCGCGTTCCCGCACCACGAAACTACCGAAGGGGATCAGCTGGACTTTGTCACCCTTGACGAGAGCGTCCCGAATCTCGTCGAGTACCATGTCGACGAGTTCGCCGACCTGGCGCTTCGATAGTTCGGCCTCTCCCGAAATGGACTCGACGAGTTCGGCTTTTGTCACCGGCAAATCTCCAAACGTTCAGAACCAGTACGGAAACGCAATTGCGCGCTGTATCGGCAGGCTAATTGGCAGCGTGGTCGTCCCCTCCTGCACTGCATCGCGAAAACTTCAGCAGCCACGGGACTTTGCGACTCACGCGTTGCGCAGGGCGCACAGGGCTCGCAGCGCGAGTGCATAGGACTCGGCGCCGAACCCGGTGATCGTGCCGCGACAGACCGGTGCGATCACGCTCGTCGCGCGAAACTCCTCTCGCGCGTGCGTGTTCGTCAGATGGACTTCGACGGTCGGTAGATCGATGGCGGCGATCGCGTCGCGCAGCGCGTAGGCATAGTGCGTATAGGCCGCGGGGTTGATGACAACCGCGTCGTACGTGTGCCGCACCGCGAGCAGTTCATCGATGATCGCGCCCTCGGAGGTGTGGCGGACGCAGCGGACGCCGATTCCTAGTTCGCGCGCCTCCTGTTCGCAACGCTCGTCGACCTCGGCGAGCGTCGTCGTTCCATACACGTCGATCTCACGCGTTCCTAACAGCTCGAGATTCGGTCCATGGATGATCAACACGTTCACGCCGCGCGCGTTCGTGGAGGAAACCGACCCGCCCTCGAAAAGTGCGCTCTGTGCCCGACCGCATCCTCACCGCCACCGCCACCGACGGCAGCTTTTCGATCGTCGCCGGCATCACGAGCGAACTCGTCGCCCAAACGCAACGCCGCAACGCGCTCGCTCCGACCGCAAGTGCCGCAGTCGGTCGCCTCGTAACAGGCGCCGCATTGCTCGGCGCAAGCCTCAAGGGCCGTGAAAAGTTGTCGTTGCAAATCGCAAGCGACGGCCCTTTGCAACGCATCATCGCCGACGTCGCACTCAATCCGAGTCGAACCGAAAAGCAGAGCACGGAGATCGGGGCGCGTGCGTATACGCGCCATCCCGAAGTCGACCTCCCGCTCAACGCGCATGGAAAGTTCGACGTCGGCGGCGCGGTCGGCCGGGGATACCTGCAAGTGACGCGCTCCTTTGACGTCGGGCAGCCATACGTCGGTATCGTCGAGTTGCAAAGCGGCGAAATCGGCGACGATCTGGCAGCGTATCTGTTGACCTCGCAACAGATACCGAGCGTCGTCGCGCTCGGTGTGCTCGCGAACCCGCTCGGCATCAAAGCCGCCGGCGGCATCATCGCACAGGTACTGCCGGGCGCAAACGATGCGGCGATCGCGAGCCTTGAAGAACGCACGCATGCCATGACGCCCGTCACCTCGCAGGTGGATCGCGGAGCGACCGTGGAGGACCTTATCGCTTCGCTTGCCGGACCGCTCGAGATGCGCTACACCCGCGAATACCGCGTCGCCTTCACCTGCACGTGCTCGCGCGAACGGGTCGAGCGCGCGCTCTTAGGGTTAGGGCGCGATGAACTCCGCAAGATGTCGAACGAACAGCCTCAAACCGAGGCGGTGTGTGAATTTTGCAAGACTGCGTACCTCATATCGAACGATGAGGTTCAGACCCTCATCGAGCGCTTAGGCGCCCGCTAATCGTCAGACGCCGAGCCGCGGCTTGAATTCTTCGGCGATTAGGCCGTCGTGGTTTTCGTACCACCAACCGCACTCGCAGCGGATGGCCGGGCCGCCAGGCTGCGGATACGGGTAGACGCGCTTACAGCGCGTACACGTCAGAACGTGTCCGACAAGCGGTGGGCGGGGCGTATACGTTCGCGGCGCGGGCGATTTTGCGGGTTTATGGGCTGCCATGCTGCGCAACAGATTGGGTGTCGGGTTTCGTCACCCCTCGGGCGGCCCAAGGCGTGCTCCGAAGATGCGCACGAAGCGGCGACTTCCCACGGAGAGGACCGTGCTCGGCGCCTCTACCCAGGCGCGGCGTGGATCGTCGACGACGGTTCCGTCGATCTTGACACCGCGGCCCGCGACCAACCGTTCTGCTTCACGTTTGCTCGCGGCGAAACCGCACCCGACGAGCGCATCGGCGACCGTACGCCACAAACCCGGGGAACGGATCTCGGGCATCTCGCTTGGCTCTTCGCCGCGCTGAATGGTCGCCTCGAAGCCCCGGCGCGCCGAGCGGGCTTGGTCCGCACCGTGATAGCGGGCCACGATTTCTTCGGCGATGTCTTTTTTTGCCGCCATGGGATGAAGCGACCCGCTCGCAAGCCGGCTGCGCAGCGTTGCTACGCTCTCGGGGGAATGGAAGGCGGCGAGCTCGGCATAGCGCGGAAGCAATGCATCGGGCACGCTCATCAGCTTACCGAACTGTTCGCCCGCAGATTCGGTGAGACCGATATAGTTGCCGCGCGATTTTCCCATGCGCACGATGCCGTCGGTGCCTTCCAGAATGGGCGTCGTCAGACAGATTTGTTTGGGTTGGCCCGCGTGGTGCTGGTACTCTCGCCCGAGTAGCAGGTTGAAGAGTTGATCGGAACCGCCGATTTCGACGTCGGCTTGCATGGCAACGCTATCGTATGCTTGCGCGATTGGATACAGAAACTCGTGCAGCGCAATCGGGACACCGCTCCCGTACCGCTCGGAAAAGTCGTTACGGGCGAGCATCTGTGCGACGGTGCTCTGTGAGAGCAGACCGATGAGCCCGTCGAGCGAAAGCGACGCGAGCCACGTCGAGTTGTACATCACTTCAACGCGCTCGAGGTCCAGAACCTTGCCGGCTTGTGCGCGATACTCGCGCATATTGTGCGCTATCCCTTCGTCGGTCAGTGGGGGCCGCGTGTCGTTACGGCCGGTTGGGTCACCGATGCGTGCCGTAAAATCGCCGATCAGTACAATGACGCGGTGTCCGAGCGTGACAAACTCTTGCAACTTGTGCAGCACGACGGCGTGCCCCAAATGCAGAAGTGGCCCGGTCGGGTCGATGCCGAGCTTGACGGTCAGGCGCCGTTTTCCGGCAATGCGCGCGATCAGTTCGGCCGGCGTTTCGATCCGCTCGGTGCCCGATGCCAGGACGGTTGCTTGCTCCAATGGTGTCACCGTTTTAGGCCTTCATCGCTTTCTCGTGATGTCCGATATGCGGTTTTCTTCCGATGATTGCGACCGGATCAAGCCCTTGCGGAATAAGTGACTTCGCTGCTTGCACGGACATCCGCCGCGGCCGCCGGACGCATGTAAGCTCTGCGGCCAAGCAGCGCACGATTGACTTTCCGCGTCGATCCGCTAACAATGAAGACCCGCCCAACCAGCATCGCGCCGGCCCGGTTCGCGCCTTGCTAATGTTGGGCGTGGTGAGTTAATCCTTGTTCACTCAACTGTGAGGTGTACTTGAGCCTTTCACGTTACGTACAACTACTCGCGGTACCGGCCGTCGTGGCCGCCCTTGCCGGCGTGCCGGCTTGCGCCGCAGCGGCATCCGAACGGACCGCATCGCCGGTTATCGCCGGCGTTCCACGCGTACCGGTGCGCGATCTCGGCCGGATCGCGCCCTCTAACCGAATCGATCTGACGGTCTCGCTACCGTATCGCAACGAGGCGCAACTTGACGCGGTGATCTCCGCCGCATCAGACCCGACGTCGCCCATGTCCGGCCATTTTTTGACTCCGCGACAGTTCCGCGATTCATTCGCCCCAACCGTCGCCGAGCAGCAGCGCATCATCGGGGCCTTGCAGAGCGCCGGCTTCACGGTGACGCGGACGTATCCGAATCGAACGATCATCGACGTCGCTGGTCGCGCGAGCGACGTCGAGCGATATTTCAAAACGGAAATCCACCGCGTGCGGCAAACTGACGTTGGCGTCCGCTATGCCAACGCGCGGCCCGCATACCTGCCCCCGCAGCTGCGCGGCGTCTTCAACATCGGCGGCTTCGACAACCTTCGCATCCTCAAGCCCACGTACGTTCGCGGTCAGCGTGGCGTCGGCAGCAATGCGGCGCTCGGTCCGCCGTTACAAGGACCCGACACGGGCCTTGGACCGTATGCGTTCGCGAGCGCGTACGACCTTCCGGTACAGCACCCGGTCGCGGGCGGTAAGCCGGGCCAAACGTACGACGGCAAGGGCCATGCCGCAGGCGTGGCAATCGACGCCGATTTTCTGGACAGCGACCTGAGCGCGTACTTGTCCTACTTCAACGTCACAAGAACCGGCCCGGCAACGGTCCGCGTGCCCGTCGACGGAGGCGCGGCGCCCGGCTTGAGTTTCGACTCCGTCGAGACGGCGATCGACACGGAGACGATCGTCGGCCTTGCCCCCGGTGTTGGCCTTTACGTCTATCTGATGCCGCAGTTGTCGTACGTCGATATCCTGGACACGTACAATAAGGTCGTCAGCGACGACAAAGTCGATACGCTCAACTCGAGTTTCGGCGGCTGCGAACTCGCAACGTCCCCGGCGACGTTCCCACAGGATTCCGACCACATCGCCAAGCAAGGCGCAGCGGAAGGCATCACGTTCAATGCGTCTTCGGGTGACCTCGGTGCCCAGACATGCCTCTTCGTGACGCCCAACAACCTCGGGGTCTCGACCCCGGCGAGTGGACCGCATTTCAGCGCGGTCGGCGGAACGACGTTGATCATCCGTCCCGACGCTACGTACAAGATCGAGATCGCCTGGAACGGAAGCGGAGGCGGCGTCTCCGGCATCTTTTCCTTGCCCTCGTATCAGAAGGGCGTCAAAAACGTCATCGCGCCGACGCGCAACGTGCCTGACGTCGCCTTCGATGCCAACCCCGGCAGCGGCGATTCACTGTACTACAACGGTGCCTTTATTGGCCCGTTCGGTGGAACGTCGCTGGCAAGCCCGATCTTCTCTGCGCTCGTCGACGAGATCAACCAAGTGCACGGTAAGCGCTCGGGTCTGATCAATTCGGCGCTCTACGCACGCTATAAGAAAGTCGGCTACGGGACGCAGTTCCGCGACATCACGCTCGGAAACAATTCGTTCTTCGGCCCGGTTACAACGCACTGCCCGGGTACGACCAGGTGACGGGGATCGGTTCGATCGTCGGCTGGCCGTACGCGAAACCATGAGGTATACAGCCGTGAAGTGTAAGCACGTCATCCCGTTTCTTGCGGCGGCATTGCTCGCCGGGACCGGCGGAGCAGAAGCCGCCTCCCTTTCCTCGCCGGCCGCGTCGGGCGCATCGCTCATCGTGGGTGTTCCACGAATTGCGCCCCTTCGCGACCTGGGACGCGCGCCGAGCCGCACGCCCGTCGATCTCGCAGTGCAGCTACCGTACCGTCAAGCGTCTGAGCTGCGGCATCTCGTGGAAGCGCAGCGAGATGCTGCCTCACCCCAGTATCGGCACTTCTTGACCCCCGTGCAATTCCGCACGTACTTCGCGCCTCCGCAAACGGACTACCAGCGCGCAGTTGCGGCACTGGTACGTGCCGGCTTTCACGTCGAAACGATTCCGAACGGCACGCTGATTCGCGCCGTCGGCGATGCGCGGCTCGCAGAGCGCTATTTTGCGACCCAGATCCATCTCGTTTCGCCGGCCCGAGGAACGGTCAACTATATGAACGTTCGGCCCGCAACGGTTCCGCGCGAACTCGGCGCCGCTCACGTCGAGGGTCTCGACAACATCGTGCGCATGCGGGTCGCGTCGAGCGTCGGCAGCCATCAGCCGCGTCAGCTTGCACGCGTGCACGGGCCGCTTTTCGGGCCGGACGGCGGCTTCGGACCGCTCGGAGTGGCCCAGACGGAAGACATGCCCGTGCAACACGGCTACACCGGAGCCAACGTGAACGTCGCCGATCTCATCGACGGTGTCGTCTCCGACTCGGACGTCGCGACGTTCCTCGGAGAATTCGGCATCAAGCGCAGCGGCCCGAGAACGACGCACATCCGGGTCGACGGTGGTTGCTCGGCCGGCACGTTCGGATGCTTCGATAACTTCCCGGCGACTCTCGACGCGGAATGGGCCTTGGCCATGGCCCCCGGCGCGTCGATGTTTACCTACGAGGTACCAAGCCTCTCGAGCGCTTCAATCCTCGACGGTCTCAGCCGGATTGCCTCCGACGACGCCGTCAACGTCGTCAACATCTCGTTCGGCGCCTGCGAACTGAACCTCGCCGATTTGACGCTTGCGATTCAACCGGTCGTTGCTCAGGCGGCGGCCGAAGGGATCACCGTCGAATCGATCGCGTTCGGTGGCGCCAACGTCTGCGGCGTGGGGCTGGCACTCCCGCAGAGTCCCGCCGATTTGGACACGGTCACTGCGATCGGCGGTAGCTCCGTCTTCGCGGATAAAAATGGCCGGCTTCTTCAGGAATCCGGCTTCTCAGGCAGCAACGGTGGCGTATCGCTCATCATCTCGTTGCCGAGTTATCAGGCCAGCACGCCGGGCGTTGACAAGTCCGGACGTAACGTTCCCGACGTCGTACTGCCTTCGGCAGTCGACGGCTCCGGCCCGTCAGTCTACTTTGGTGGCGCGTGGGTCGGTGGCTTTCAGTTCGTCAACAATGCGCCGTACGCCGGTTATCTAGCGACGGTACAAGAGATGTACGGCGGGACGCCGCTCGGCAACGCTGCGCCGTACTTGTACGACGTGTTCGACAAGCACGGCTACGGGAAATTCTTCCATGACATAACGCTCGGCTGCAACGGGTCGGTCAACGGACACGCGGTCTGCGCCAGACCGGGATACGATATCACAGGCGGGATCGGGTCCATTATAGGCTACAACCTCGCGCGAGAGTTCGCGCTCGGTCCGATCCAGCCGCCGACCCACCCTTAAACGGACCTACACGTCTAGGTCCTGCTGAACCCCTTGAACGACGAGTGAGACAGTAAGGGAAAAGGGAGTGGTTTTACGCCGCTTCCTTTTCTTGTTTCAGCCGAGTTCGAAGACCGTTACGCCGCTGGCGCCCTCGTCGGCGTCACCGTAACGGACCCCGTGGACGCCGGCGCGTTCCTTGAGGTATTGCTGCAGACCGCGACCGAGCAGGCCCGTTCCCTTACCATGAATGAGACGCAGCGGCGAAAGGCCTGCTACGGTGGACTCGTCGATCCACTTATCGACGAGCGGCTCGGCTTCGACGAAGCGTTTGCCGCGTACATCGAGCTCGGTACGCGCACGGCTTGCGGCTTCGAGCGTCGCGGCGCCGGCATTGGCTTGTGTCTTTGCGCGGCGGGCCGTACCGGCGGCGTCGTTTGCCGGGCGCGTGATCCGCACGCCGGTCTTAGGAACCACCGTCTTCATTGCCCCGATTGCGATCAGTACCGTGTCGCCGTAGTCCTCCGCGACTTCACCTTCGCTCCCGAATGCTTCGACGAAAACACGATCGCCGACCGCTGCGGAGGTGCGCTTGGGCGTTTCTTGGGCCACGGACGTGCGCGGGGGCGTAGTGACGCCGAGTTCGCGGTGCACATCATCGAGAACGCGGCCGAGCAGTGCGGCTTGCCCGGAGGTCACTTTGGTGCGGCCCGGGCCGCTGCGGTCGTGCTGACGGCGCTCGAGTTCGACGGTGAATTCGCGTAGCGCGCGACCGAGACGATCGTCGGCCTGCCGTGCAAGAGTACGCCGCTCGCGTTCGAGCGCTTCGCTGCGCTCGCGTGCCGTCGTTTCTAAGCGCGCTAAGGCGGCGCGCTCGCGGGCGAGACCATCGCGTTCGAGCGTTGCCGCCGAGCGCACTTCGGCCAGTTCTTCGAGTGCGCGGTCGTAGTCACGCTCGCTGCGCGAGAGCAGCGCCTCGGCGCGCGTGACGATGTCTTCATCGAGTCCGAGCGCGCGCGCGAGCGGAAACGCGAGGGAGCGGCCTGGCGAACCGAGGTCGAGTTCGTACGTCGGCGTGTAGCTCTGCGGATCGAAGCGAACGCTGGCGTTTTGGACCTGCGCCGTACCGGCCGCGAAGAGCTTTAGCTCCGTACTATGCGTCGTCACGATGCCGTGGGCTCCGCGCCGCAGCAATTCTTCGATCAAAGCAATCGCGAGAGCTGCACTCGAAGCGGGCTCCGTGCCGCTTGCAATCTCGTCGACCAGCACGAGGGAACGCGCTCCCGTGCCCGCGAGAATCATGCGAAGGCGGCGCAAGTGCGCGGAGAACGTCGAGGCGTTCTCGGCAATTGACTGCTCATCGCCTGCATCACATCCGAGGTAATCGAAGCTGCCGATCGCCGTGCCGTCGGCGGCCGGCAGGTGCATGCCGCAATAGGCCATCGTCACGAAAAGACCGAGCAGCTTGAGCGTGACGGTTTTACCGCCCATATTCGGGCCGCTGATGATGATAATACGCACGTCATCGTCGAGGAGCAGCGATTGCGGGACCGCCCGCTCGCCGAGCAACGGGTGCCTGCCGGAACGAATGTCGGCGACCGGTCCGTCGAGGATGCGCGGCGCAAAGGCGTTCATCGATTCGGCGACGCGCGCTCGTGCGAGCACGAGGTCGAGGTCGGCGAGCACCGCCAGATTGCTTGCCGCCTGCTCGGCCTTACTCCCCACGAGCGCCGAGAGCTCCGCGAGGATGCGCGTCACTTCGCGCTCTTCGTCGAGGCGCAAGGTTCGCAGGCGATTGTTGACGTCGAGGGCGTCGAGCGGTTCGACGAAGAGCGTGTGGCCGCTCGATGACGTGTCGTGCACGACGCCGGGCAGCATGCCGGAGAACTCCGTCTTGACGGGCACGACGAAGCGTCCTTCGCGCACGGTTACGATCGCGTCGCTGATGGCTTTCGCGTAGCGCGGCTGGCGCAGGATCGCGGCGCAGCGGTCGCGCGCCTCGTCCTGCGCGTGCGCGGCGTTGCGTCGCAGCCGGCCTAAGGCCGCGGACGCACGATCGAGCACTTCGCCGCGCTCGCCGATGGAGCGATCGATCGCCGCCGCGACTTCGGGCAAGGCATGCGATGCGCGACAGCGCGCTTGCAAGACGGGCGCTCGGGCGGCACGCATGCGGCGCACCGCCGCGTCGGCCGCTGCGAGCGCAAAGCCGACATCGCGTAGCTCCTCGGCGGCGAGCGACCCGCCACGCGCCGCGCGCGCGACGGCGTCGGAAACGTCGCGCGTCCCGGGCAACGAGAAGGTGCCCTCCGACAAGATCGAGCGCATCTCGGCGGTCGCGGTCTGCTCCAGCCGAACGGTTGGAAGATCGGGGTTCGGCACGAGACTGCGCGCGGCCGCGGCGGCGCGATCGGTCGTCGTCTGTCGCGCGACGAGTTCTCGAACGGCGGGAAAATCGATGACGTCGAGCGTGCGTTCGTCGGCGAGCACGAGATCTATGACGCCTGGGCGCCCCATTCGGCGGCCATCGCGAGCAGAACGAGTGCCACGACATCGCCGCCGGTGCCGAGGGCGCGCGCGGAGAGGAGGCGGTCGCGCTGATCTTGCCAGTCGACCGGAGGCGACTCGACGTCCCAATCGCCGATGGAACGCTCGCGAGGAGCAACGCGGCGCGCGTGCGTATATGCGCCGCCGGCGAACGCAGCGAATGCGGCCAACACGAGCGACCGTTCGCGGGACGTGCGCGTCGCGAAAAGCGCGCGCACGAGCAACGCGACGAGCGATGCGACTCGCCGGGCCGGCAGAGTTCTACCGGCGCTCCCAACGCGCTCGTGCTGCACACGCGCGAACGTCTCGGGGGGCAAGCGCTTGATCGAGCCCGCACCCAGAACTTCTCCAACTCTGCTGCCGACATCGGCCGCGGCCAGCACGGTGACGATGATCCGTAGCATTGCCGCTAGCATGACGGGTCCCTCACGAGACGTTGCGCTTCACGATGCTGACTCACAAAACGCCGCGCCATGAGACGCCACGTCATAGAATGCTGCGCCGAGCGACACTGCGTTATAAGGTGCCGGCTCTTAGCATGTTGCGTCACGAGGGCTGCCTCATGAGACGCTGGTTGCCTCGAGTGCCGCACGTAGGCGTTCTTCGACCAGCTGCGGATTCGCCTTGCCGCGCGATTGCTTCATGACCGAACCGACCAAAAAGCCGAGCACTTTCGTTTTCCCGGCGCGGTAGTCGGCGACCGTCTTCGCGTTGGCCGCCAGAACGTCCGCGACGTGGGTATCGATAGCACCGAGATCACTCACCTGTCCGAGGCCTTCGCTTTCGACGAGCGTGCGCGGCGAGCCGCCGTCGGCCCACAGGCGGGCGAGCACATCCTTTGCGGTCTTGGAGTTGATCGTTCCGGCGTCGACCAATGCGACCATCTCTGCGAGCGCCGAAGCGGTAACACGGGATGCGTGGACGGGGATGCCGGTCTCGTTTGCGAGTCGCGAAAGTTCGCCGAGCGTGAAGTTGAGCGTCGCTTGCGGCTTGCCCGAAAGCGTCGCGGCCCTCTCGTAATAGTCGGCTAGGCCCGGCGTATCGATCACCTGCAGTGCCTGCCCGAGCGTCAAGCCTTCCGCTACGAAGCGCTCGATGCGCGCGTTGGGCAGCATACCGAGTTCGCCGCGCAATCGTTCGGTATCGTCGGAAGCGAATGCAATCGGGGAAAGATCGGGGTCGGGGAAATAGCGGTAGTCGTGCGCTTGCTCTTTGCTGCGCATGGAGTGCGTCGTGCCGGCGGCTTCGTCCCAGCCACGTGTTTCCTGCACGATTCGGCCGCCGCTTTGGAGTATCGCCGCTTGGCGAGCGATCTCGCTCTCGACCGCGCGCTCGACCGACCGGAACGAATTCATGTTCTTGATTTCGGTCTTCGTACCGTATGCCTCTGCACCGAGCGGACGCAGCGACAGGTTGACGTCGCAACGCAGCGAGCCTTCTTCCATTTTCACGTCGCTGACGCCGAGCGCAACGAAGGTGCGCTTGAGCGTTTCGAGATAGGCAACGGCCTGCGGCCCCGTGCGAATGTCCGGTTCCGAAACGCATTCCATGAGCGGTACGCCGGCGCGGTTGAAATCGACGAGCGAGTGAGTCGAACCCGCGATGCGTCCGTCGCGCGAACCCGCATGCGATGACTTTCCGGTATCCTCCTCGAGATGGATGCGCGTCAGCCGGCACTGACCGCGCGTGCCGTCACGCAGGAAAAACTCGACCAGTCCCCCTTGCGTGAGCGGCGTGTCGTACTGGGAAATCTGATAGTCTTTGGGCATGTCGGGATAGAAGTAATTCTTGCGGTCGAATTTGGAGAAGGCGGGAACGTCCGCGCCGAAGGCGAGCCCGGCTTTGACGAGCAGTTCGAGCGCGAGGCGGTTGGGAACGGGAAGCGCACCGGGCATGCCCAGACACACCGGGCACACGTTCGTGTTCGGTTCGGCGCCGAAGATGTTGCGGCAACCGCAGAACATCTTGGTCTGCGTGCGTAGTTCGACGTGACATTCGATGCCGATGACCGCTTCGTATGGAACGTCCCCGACCACGAGCGCGACGTCCGGCGCACTCGTCATGTGACCGCCGCCCCGTTTGCAACGAGCGTCGGCCGCTCATTCGAGTGCGCCGTCGCCTGCTCGTACGCGCGGGCGATGCCGAGCAACGTCTGTTCTTCGAACAACGGCGTCGCCAGCTGAAGGCCCAGCGGCAGCGGCCGGTCGCCGTCGCTCGGCGTCACGAAACCGCACGGTACGCTTAGCGCCGGCAGGCCCGCCAGCGACATCGGAATCGTATAGTAGTCCATCAAATACATGCTGTACGGATCGCTCTTGGCGGCGAAGCGAAAGGCCTCCGAAGCGGCCGCCGGCGCGGCGATTGCATCGCAGCGTTCGAAGGCTTTTGCAAAGTCGGCGGCGATCAAGGTGCGAGCTTTCTGCGCGCGCACGTAATACGCATCGTAGTACCCGCTCGAGAGTGCGTGCGTGCCGATCAGGATGCGGCGCTTGACTTCGTCACCGAAACCGGCGGCGCGCGTCCGTTCGTACGTCTCACTGATGTCGGGACCTGCGACGCGCAGGCCATAGCGCATCCCGTCGAAGCGGGCGAGATTCGACGAGCACTCGGCCGGCGCAATCAAATAGTACGTCGCGACGCCGTAGTCGGCGGTCGGCAGCCCGACCTCGACCAGTTCCGCGCCAAGACCTTCGAGCGCAGCGTAGGCGCGCTCGTATGTCGCGCGAACGTCCGGGCCGAGCGCCGACAGCCCGAACTCTTTGACGAGCCCGATGCGCAGACCGCGCAAGTCCTCGCGTAACCCGCCTGCAGTTGCTTCCACGGGGCGCGCCAGTGAGGTTGCGTCGAGCGGGTCGTGCCCGGCCATTACGTCGTAACAGCGCGCCGCGTCTTCGACCGTGCGCGAGATGGGACCGATCTGATCGAGACTCGACGCAAACGCGATCAAGCCGTAGCGTGAGACGCGGCCGTAGGTCGGCTTGAAGCCGACGACCCCGCAGAAGGCTGCCGGTTCGCGAATCGATCCGCCAGTGTCGCTGCCGAGCGCAAGCACCGCTTCCTCGGCAGCAACCGCCGCGACGCTACCCCCCGAACTTCCACCCGGCACGCGTTCGAGGTCCCACGGGTTTCGCGTCGTACCGAGCGCGCTGTTCTCGCAGGACGAACCCATCGCGAATTCGTCGAGGTTCGTCTTGCCGACCGGTAGCGCGCCCGCATCGAGCAGCCGCTGTACCGCCGTGGCCGTGTAAGGCGCCGTCCAGTTCTCGAGTATCTTCGAGGCGCACGTCGTGCGCGTGCCGACGACGCACATGTTGTCTTTGATCGCGAGCGGCACGCCCGCGAGCGGCAACGTTTCACCATCGCGCACGCGCGCATCGACGCGCTCGGCGTGTGCCAGCGCAAGCGCGCCCGTCTGCGTCAAAAATGCGCCGACGGCTTCCTCACGAATGTGGATGCGCGACTCGAATTCCGCTGCAACCTCGACGGCCGACAGTGTGCGGGCGTTGACGGCTCGTGCGATTTCGCCGGCGGTTGCGGGGACGGTCACGTTTCCTCACCGACGGTCGAATCCTCGGCGATGATGCGCGGCACGCGAAAGTACGCGCCTTGCCGCTCGGGTGCAGCGTCCAAGACGGTTTCGCGTTCGAGTGAAGGACGCGGCACATCGTCGCGCGCGACGTTCTGCGACGGCACGACTTGCGCCGTCGCGGCAACGTCCTCGACCGCCAGTTCGGAGAGCGCGGCTACGTGTTCGAGCAGGGCGCCCAATTGCAGACCGAAGCGCTCGGTTTGGGCGGGCGTCAACGCGATGCGCGCGAGTTTGGCGACGTATGCCACGTCGATGTCGCCGCTTGCCATCAGGCGGTTCGTTCCTCTCGGAGCGGCAGTTCGAGTGCCGATACGTCCGCGCGGTGCAATAGCGCGAGCGCTTCAATGTGGCCGGTTTGCGGAAACATGTCGAAGGGCTGCACACCTCCCAGGCGATATCCGCCGCGCAGCAACGGTACGAGATCGCGCGCCAGGGTCGCGGGATTGCACGAAAGGTACCACACATGCGGTACGCGGGCGCGCACGAGGGCATCGAGGGTCGCCCCGTCGCTGCCTTTGCGAGGCGGATCGAGAAAGACGACGTCCGACGCCGCAAGCGCCTCGGTCCCCGCTTTTGAACGCACGACCGTCTCAACGCGCCCGTTGAGAAACGACGTGCGCGTTTGCGCGCCGTTGAGTGCGGCGTTGGTTTTCGCCTCGCGCACAGCGTGCGGATTCTCTTCGATGCCGACGACCCGGGCGCCGCGCGTCGCAAAGAACAGCGCAAACGTACCGGCGCCGCAGTAGAGATCGACGACCGCCGACAGCTTGCGGGCAGCGATTTCCATGAAGGAAAAGATGGCCGCCACCATTTCGCTATTGACCTGAAAGAACGACGCGGACGAAACGCGGAAAAGCACGCCGCCGATCCGTTCCTCCACATCGGGCTTACCGTACACGTTTGCATGCTTGCGGCCCAGCACCTCGTTCTCACTCGCCGGTTCGAAGCCGTTGGCGATGCCGACGGTCTCGGGTAGCTTTTGCGCGAGCATTGCGGCAAGCGGCGGCAACGTCGACGAACGGCGCTCGGTTGTCACCGAGAGGATACTCTCGTCCGTTGCTTGCCCCGCGCGTGCAATGACGTGTCGGGCGCCGTCGAACGCCGGGCTCGTTGCGGGATCGCGCACGACGTTCCACAGTCCGGCAAGCATGCGGTCGAGTTGCGGCATGACGATCGGACACGCTTCGATCGGGACGACGTCGTGCGTGCGCGCCGCATACAATCCGAAGCGGCGCTCGGACTCGGGGCCGTCGACCACGAGCGCCATCTTATTGCGGTACGCGCGCGGGTAGCGCATACCAATCGGGACGCTCACGCGTGCGTCGGCGATGCCGCCCAAGCGCCGAAGCGCATTTTCAACGACGTCGCGTTTCCAGGCGAGTTGCGCCGGATAAGCTAGGTGCTGAACTTGGCAGCCGCCGCACGTTCCGAATACGGGACAAAAAGGCTCGACTCGATCGGGTGAACGGTCGATAAGTTCGACGAGTTCGGCCACTGCGTACTTCGCCTTAACGTCTTCGACGCGAACGCGGGCGCGCTCGCCGGGCACGGGGCCGAGCACATAGACGACGAGACCGGCGACGCGGCCGACGGCTTGCCCCGTTTTTGCAATCAGGTCCGTACATGCGATCTCGACGATATCCCCGACTTCGAGCGGCGGCGGAAGTGTGGCGGAAACGCCCGTACGGTCAGGCGTCAGGTTTTTTATCATCCAGTTGCGCGAGCAGCCGATTTGCCTCGTCGATCAATTGTTGAATACGTTCGGTCGTGGGGTCCGCGGCAGGCCGCAGCAAGGTCACGCGGACGAACAGGAACGCACAGCCGGCCGAGATCGCTGCGATTCCGAAGAACAAAAGCGTTCGGCGCAGCATGACGTCGCGCGTGGAGGGCGTGGCCGGCTCGGCGCACGGTTCGAGGTCCGACCCTTCTCGCATGTCCAACGCTTCGCGTCCCGCCGCCCGAAGCATCCTACGATCTCGCTCGGAGCTAAGCGGAATTTTCGCTTAGGGAATGCCTTAAGAAACGTCTTCGGGTCGCAGCGGCGCAAGGGCCGCGAACGCGTCGCGAATTTGCGACCTGCGAAAGGGCCGTAGGACGGCGCCCGTCGCGCCCGTGGCCGCTGCTTGGGCGACGAGCGGGCGTTCGTCGAGTGCCGCTATGATGAAAATCGCGGACTGCGGAGCGACGGCGTGTAAGGCCGTGACATACTCGATCGTATCCCGTCCTTCCAGACGGCCGTCGACGACGATCGCAGCGAATTGCTCTTGCGCAGCGCAGCGTAGACCTCGTGCGGCGTCTCCGAGCGCGGTCACGTCGTGTCCGAGCGCACCGACGATCCGCGCAAACGCCGCGCGCAGCACCGCGGCGTCGTCGATCAGCAGCACCTGCACGACATTACATTCGATGGAATCGCCTGGCGAACTTGCTCGTACGCAAGGCGTTCGCTTCGTCGTCTTCCGCGGCGTCGGCGAGCGCAACGATCGCGCGATGCTCGGTTTCGCCGCGTTCGCGGAGGCGCTCGAGCGCCGAGCGCGCGCGCGACGCTTCGGCGCAGCCGACGCGCGCGCGTTCGACATGGGCTTTCTGAAGCTGCCGCTGTGCGGCGCGGCGACATCGCACCGTTCCCAAAGCTTCGACGCAGGCTTCGCGTTCCGCGCAAGCCGATGCGACGAAGGTCGATCCCTGATCCCAACCGAGCAACGCTTCCATGCGCAGCCGCAGATCGTTCACGTCCGCATCGACTGCGTTAAAAGCGAGCTGCGCACGCACGACCGCGACACGAGCCGTCCGTTCACGCTCGTATGCACGCTCGAGCGCCGGCTGCAGACGAAAGCGAAACGGGGTCACGCCGCCCTATCACGACGAAACGTCAGCATCGCTAGGATCGCGTCGCGCTTTGCCAGACTTCCAACGGGTTCAGCGCAGCTTTTTGCCCAGCCGCGCACCTATCCCGTGATCGTGCGCTTGGCACGTGCCCGGCGACCTCGACGACGATCGTAAGGTGTCGGCGCCGCGCGGCATGTCGCTGAAACTCTTCGGCGTGGAGGGAGAACAGCTGCCTTTGCACCAGGGCGAGACGACTCAGGGTTTTGTGCTCGACGCGGGCAAAGTGTTCAATGTCATCGACGCCAAGACGTTCTTGCGCAAGATCGCGCCGTTGGAGGCGACCGCTCCGCTGACGCCGCAGCCACATCTTTGCGCCAAAGGGTTGCCAACCATTCCGATGACGATCCGGAACGCGGCGGCTTGGATCTTTACGTCTCAGCGTCCCGTTATCCCGACACGTCGGCGACGAATATCCCCGGCGACGTATCGCTTGCGAAGATGCGGAAAAGGCCGTCGGTGCCGGTTCGCCCGCTCAGTGGTGCGCGTCGATCGTGCGCCGCCCCGTCGCTGCTTCGGCATCCGCAACCGGCACGGCCGCGTCGGGCAGCGCGTCGTTTTCCGTCAGCAGCGCGTGGATGTGCGAATCGCCTTCAATGATGCGAATGTCGCTTCCGGCCTGCCGCATCCCCTTGAGCCAGCGTGAGAAGTTGAGGACCGATGGTCGTTCGCAGTCGATGGCCGTAAAGCGAATGATGACGCTTTCGGCAGGACCCGCGAGCACCCGCTCAACGTGTCGCTCGAGTTCCTCGGCGTGCGCCTCCGAAAAGTCTCCACTCACCTCGAGCGTCGTAACGGGAGCCGTCCGACTCGAAGGCGCGTCTAGAGATCGCGGTCGGTTGATCACGTCGCTTGGGTCCCGTTTCACGGCGATAACAAGTTCAAATGCCACCTTGGCTTCGCTCCCGTCCAGCATTGCTCTGACCGAATGAACGTAAGCTATCGCGCGTTTAGTCCAGAACCTCCTACATTAAGGACGACGTGTGGTTTTGCACGATCGGCAACCCTTGAAGCGCGCGGTCGCGGGTTGCTGAGCCGGCCGGCTCGGCCGCGCCGCCCGCACCCGACCAACGGTATCCGCGGTTCATCCGACCGTCCCGAAAGGAGACGTGCACCGCCGGTCGCATGCTTGTGTGCGATCACCTGAAGTGAGCGTTCTGCTAATCGGTTCTTCCGTCGGGAACAAGACGACCGACATTATAGTCGTTGCACGGGTTCGGCGGCCGGTTTGGAAGCTATAGCGTGACGGCACTCCCGGACTTCCGGTTGGAAGCGCTTTTTTCGACGTGGGAGTTCGCAGCGCGATACAACCTGGCCGCCTCCGACGCCGAGAGCATCACGCTTGCCGAGTTGCTGGGTCTCGCGCGGCCTGAGGATATCGAAGCGTTCGAACACCTTTGGCTCGGCTACACGCGAACCTACGGCGCCTCGGACTTGCGCGAGACCATCGCGTCGACGTACGAGCACCGAACGGGGGACGACGTCCTCTGTTTGCTGATGCCGGCGAAGGCATCTACGCGGCAATGCGGGTGCTCCTGGGCAAAGAGGATCACGCCGTCGTCATCACCCCGAATTATCAGAGCGCCGAGACGGTTCCGTTGTCGCTCTGCGCGGTGAGCGGCGTGCCCCTCGATCCAAACGATGGCTGGTCACTTGACCTCGACCGCGTTGCCGCAGCTATTCGCCCGGAAACGCGGGTTGTTTCGATCAATTTTCCGCACAACCCGACCGGGAAAATCCTTGAGCTCGATCGCTTCGCCGCGCTCGTCGAACTTTGCCGCAAACGTGGAATTTGGCTGTTCAGTGATGAGGTTTATCGACTGCTCGGACCGGAAGGCGTCGAACATCTGCCGCAAGTTGCCGACGTCTACGAACGCGGGCTGTCGCTTGGCGTCATGTCGAAAGCGTACGGGTTGGCCGGCTTACGGATCGGCTGGATCGCTTGCTCCGATCGAAACATGCTGCTTCGGATGGAACGCATGAAGCACTACCTGTCGATCTGCAATTCCGGGCCCTCGGAGCGTTTAGCGCTCATTGCGCTACGCGCGCGCGAACGGCTTCTCGCGCGCAACTGCGCGCTGATCACCGCGAACCTTGCAAAGCTCGACGCGTTCTTCGGGACGTTTCCTCACCTGTTCGATTGGCACCGACCGGACGGTGGCTGCGTCGCGTATCCTCGCTATCTCGGCAACGACGGCGTCGAGGCCTTCGCAGAGCGGCTCATCGAGCAGGCGGGAGTGCTTCTTTTGCCTTCGGGCATGTACCGTTCCGAACTCAACGCGACGCCGCCCGATCGATTTCGCATCGGTTTCGGAAGAGCCGATCTTGCCCAGGGACTGGCGGCGTTCGCGGACCATCTCGCGCGGAACGCGATGTGAGCGCCGCCGTCTACAGCTCAAGCTAAACCGCGAGCGATTGGCGTTCGGGCCCAAGCGAGACGGCTTCCACCGGGACGGTCAGGGCTGATTCGAGGGCTTCGACGTAGCGGCGCGCCGCGCGCGGAAGGTCGGCGATACGGCGAACGGTGGAAACGTCTTCGCCCCACCCTTCGAACCACTCGAGATCGAGGGCGAGGCCGGGTTGGTTCGCTGCGCCGAAGTCGGCCGACCGTTCGCCGATGCGGTAATCGCGCACGATGGCAACGCGTTCGAAATGCGAGAGGACGTCGAGTTTGGTGATGACGGCGGCGGTGAGACCGTTGAGGCGCGCGGCGTAACGCGCGGCGACCGCGTCGAACCAGCCGCAGCGGCGCGGCCGCGCGGTAACGGTGCCGAACTCGTTTCCGTGTTCGCGCAGACGCACACCGACGTCGTCGTCGAGCTCAGATGGAAACGGACCGGCACCAACCCGCGTGCAGTACGCCTTCGCCACGCCGACGACGCGACCGATCGCCGTCGGTCCGAGACCAAGTCCGGTACACGCGCCGCCCGCAATCGTGTGAGAACTCGTAACGAACGGATAGGTGCCGTAGCCGACGTCGAGCAGCGTGCCCTGCGCACCTTCGATCAGAACGCGTTTGCCGCTCTCGAGCGCGCCGTGTAGATATGCGACCCCGTCGACGACGTGCGGCATGATACTGGGCAAGCGTTCGAGCATTGACGCAACAACGTCATCCGCGCTCGGGGGCGCTTCCGTTGAACCGAGCTGCGCAGCGTGGGCCAGCAAATTGTACCGTACCTTGTCGGCGACGGCTTCGGGTTTGCGCAGATCGCCGAAGCTTATTCCGATTCGCGCCGTTTTGTCCGTGTACGCCGGGCCGATGCCGCGCCCCGTCGTGCCGAGCGGCGCATCGCCGCGAGCCTTCTCACTCGCGCGGTCGAGTGCTGCGTGATAGGGGAAAACGATGTGCGCGCGGTCGGAGATATTGATGCGCGACACGTCGACGCCGATGCCGGCGAGCATCTCGAGTTCTTTTGCGAGACCGTCGAGGCTGACGACGGTGCCGCCTCCGATAAAAAGTTGCGGTCGCTCCTGCAGCACGCCGCTCGGCACGATGCGTAGGGCCAATGTTTGCTCGCCGACGACGAGCGTGTGGCCTGCATTATCGCCGCCGCCGAAACGCGCCACGATATCGTAATCGCCCGCAAACGAGTCGACGACACGCCCTTTGCCTTCATCGCCCCACTGCACGCCCAGAATGATGTCGGCCTTACTCTGCGCCATGCGCTCAGTCGCCTCGAAATTCGAGATCGCTCGTGTTACCCATCGGCAACTCGGCGACGCCGTCGAACTGCGTCAGCACGTACTCCGAAAAGAGCGCGTTCGGCCAGCCGAAATCTTTACGGGAGAACCGCTCCGGATCGTTCGGATCGAACGACTCGTGCAGAAGATGATCGCCGGGATCGCTTGCGAGCAATTCGGAGAGCACCGTCTTGCGTTCAGCGCTTGAGGTCGTCGTCATGCCCTGGATCAGCATGGCCAGCGGCCAAACGTAACCATCGCTCGTGTGCGCGCTGCCGATGCCGCGTGCGGCCGAACCCGCGTAGTAATACGGGTTCTTCTTCGAAAGCAGAAAGCGCCGCGTGTTCCGGTAAACGAACGCGTCGTCGGTCGTATAGCCCAAATAGGGTGCCGACAGAAGGCTCGGGATGTTGGCGTCGTCCATCAAGATTTTATTGCCGAGCCCGTCGACTTCGTAAGCGTAGACGTAGCCGTAGTTCGGCGTGAACACTTCGCCGAATTCTTGGATGCCGTTCTGTACCTCGGAGCGCAAGGTTGAAGCGCGGTCGCTCTTGATCAGATTGCGATATACCGTGCGCTCGATCTCCGCGAGGTCTCCGAGCGCGACGACCGCCATCATCTCGGACGGGATCAGGTAGTTGTAGACGCACGCGTCGTCGGAGGGGCGGAAGCCCGTCCAGATCATGCCCGTGTAGGCGACCGGGCTCGGCGTCCGGGCGCCGCCGCTATTATGCAGCTCGCGATGCGTGTACCGCGAATTGTGCCCATGATCTTGCTCGCGTTCCATCGTTTCGAGTGCCTTGTCGAAGCCGAGCGACTCCTCGCCCGTAAAGATGGAATCGTCGCCCGTCGCCTTCCAATAATCCCAGGCGAGAATAATCGGATACGCGAGCGAGTCGAGCTCGAACTTTTCTTCCCAAACGCGGTAATCGAGCGTAAAGGCATTCGCATAGGGGTCGACTTGAAGATACTTGCCTTCCCGCGCGATGATCCCGCGCAGCAAGGATGAGACCTGCATGTCGTTTTTGGCAAAGAACAAGTATGGACGGACCTGGGCACTCGCGTCGCGCAACCACTCCGCGGGAATGTCGCCCGTCTTGACGTAGGCCGTGCCGTCCGACGCGAACGTCGCTTGGCGGCTCGTGTTCAAGAGTGCGGCGCGGAACATCGCCTGGAGATGCGCGTTCGAGTTGTGATACTGCTGGGCCGCTTGCGCCACCGCTTGTAATTCGACGGCGGACGCCGGGGACGGCCCGGCACACAGCGCGCACGCCGTAGCTAAAAGCGCGGCGAGAAAAGAGCGCATGCCTCGCTTTACAAGAATTCTGAAAACGAATCCTCGGCCTGCGCGCGGAGGCGCAGATGCCGATAGATGAGCGAGGATGGAAACCCGAGCCGTTCGAGCGCGCGCGCGGCGCTCGGATAACTGAGCGACGTGCGCGTGCGGAAGAGCTTGTCGGCTGCGAGCGCTACGCGTTCATCTTCGCGCCGCTCGCAAGCGCCCACGCTGGTTTTCGCCGCGTCGCAATCGATGCCGCGCCGCACGAGTTCGGCGACCAGGCGCGCGTTCCCGACGGCTTTCGTGCGGCCCTCGACGAAGAGGCGCGCGAAAAGGATGTCGTCGATGAAGCCGTCACGCTTGCAGGCGGCGACCGCTGCGTGCACCTCACTTTCATTGAACCCTTTGCGCGCAAGCCGCGTTCGGAGCTGCACCTCCGTCAGGCGACGCTGCGCGAGAAGGCGGAGGGCAACGAGGCGGGCCGGTGCTTTTGCGCGCTGCGCGCCCGCTTCACTCAGGATCGCCGGTTTCCACGGCGGCGAGCGCGTGCCCGTTGGTGGAAGCCGGGGCCCGCAGGGCCTCGCGGATCTTACCGTCGATCTCGTCGGCGACGTCGCCGTGCTCTTCGAGGAAGGCTTTAGCGTTTTCGCGGCCTTGCCCCACGCGCACGTCGCCGTACGTGTACCAGGAACCGCTCTTGCCGACGATGTTGCGTTCGAGCGCGACGTCGAGAATCGAACCCATCTTCGAGATACCCTTGCCGAAGGTGATGTCGAACTCGGCTTGGCGGAACGGCGGGGCGACTTTGTTCTTGACGACCTTGACGCGCGTCCGCGCGCCGACCGAATCTTGGCCGACTTTGATCTGCTCGAGTTTGCGAACGTCCAGACGCACGGATGCGTAGAACTTGAGCGCACGGCCGCCCGAGGTCGTCTCGGGACTGCCGAACATCACGCCGACTTTTTCACGCAGCTGGTTGATGAAGATCATGCAGCACTTCGAACGCGAGATCGCGGCCGTCAGCTTGCGCAGCGCCTGCGACATGAGACGTGCCTGCAAGCCGACGTGCGTATCGCCCATGTCGCCTTCGAGTTCGGCCTTGGTGACGAGAGCCGCGACCGAGTCGACGACGACGACGTCGACGGCGTTGGAACGTACCAGCATCTCGGCGATGTCCAGAGCCTGTTCGCCCGTATCGGGCTGCGAAACCAGCAGATTGTCGAGATCGACGCCCAGGCCGTGCGCGTATGTCGGGTCGAGCGCGTGCTCGACGTCGACGAAGGCCGCCGTGCCGCCCAGCTTCTGCGCTTCGGCGATGATGTGCAGCGCGAGCGTCGTTTTGCCGCTCGATTCCGGGCCGTAAATTTCCACGACGCGCCCGCGCGGCACACCGCCGACGCCGAGCGCGAGGTCGAGAGCGATCGACCCCGTCGGGATCGCTTCGATTGCCATCTTCGCCGAGAAGTCGCCCATCTTCATGATGGAGCCCTTGCCGAACTGTCGCTCGATCTGTGCGAGCGCGTTCCCTAGCGCTGCCGCCCTATCGTCTGCCACGTAAATTGCTCCTTTGCGTCGAGAGTAGATCGTCTGTGTGCCATCTGTATGGCGCTGTGTGCTTGCACTTTGTTTCTACGCCGATTCTCATGCCGCTTCGAAGAGAGCGTCGACGTAGTCGGCGGGCACGAAGGGCCGTAGGGCATCGAGATCTTCGCCCAGGCCAATGAACTTGATGGGAACCTCGAGCGTGTCGCTGATGGCGACCAGAACGCCGCCTTTGGCGGTCGAATCGAGTTTGGTGACGACGGCACCCGTCAGCTTGGTCGCTTCGTTGAAGAGCCGCGCTTGCGAGATTGCGTTCTGACCCGTCGTCCCGTCAAGGACGAGTAAGGTCTCGTCCGGCGGCGCTCCGGTTTCACGCTCGATGACACGGCGCATCTTTTTGAGTTCTTCCATCAGGTTCGTTTTTGTCTGGAGGCGTCCGGCCGTATCGATGATCACGACGTCGATGTTGCGCGCCTTCGCCGCCGAAAGCCCGTCGTAAACGACGGAGGCCGGGTCCGAGCCCTCGCGGCCGCGGATAAAGTCGGCACCGCTGCGTTCGGCCCAGATGGAGAGTTGTTCGGCAGCCGCGGCGCGGAACGTATCGGCCGCTACGAACATCACGCGCTCACGATGCGACCGCAAGAGCTGCCCGAGCTTTCCGATCGTCGTCGTTTTGCCGCTACCGTTGACGCCGACGATCAAGACGACGGCCGGGCGTCGCGCGAGATCGAGCCCGCCGGTCCCCGGCACGGTAAGGAAGGCCGCGACGTCGCTCTTGAAACGCGCGATCACGGGGTCGCTCGTGCGCAGAAACTCTTGGCGCGCGACGGTGCGTAATCCATCAAGAATTTTCTCCGCCGTCGGAACCCCGAAATCGGCCGCGATCAAAATTTCTTCGAATTCGTCCCAAAACTCGCGGTCGAGCGGACGCTGCTGCAATGCGAGCGTTTCGATGCCGGCGAGCGACTCACGCTGGCGCCCAAGCGCGTTCTTGAGTTTCCCGAGCCAACCCATCGGCTGCGCCCTTCGAGTTGGTGCATCGAACCCCTGTTCGGTCGGTACCTCCGCCCCTGCGTCACGGCGCTATGGCGGCGGTCAGAACGGCACGGTATCCGGGATAGCGCAACGCATTTGCGAGTCGGTGTTCGATCATCGGTGGCCCATCGTTAGAGGACCCGGCGACGACGGTTATCTCGCCCGGCAGCAGACTTCGAGCCGGTGGCCGTCAATATCCTCGAAAAACACCGCATAGTAACCCGGACCCTCATCGTAGTTCGGTCCTTCGATATTGCGGGCGCCGATGCGACGCAAAACGGCGGCCACGCGATCCACTTCGTCGTTGGATGTCGCGACCAATGCAATGCGGTTGCTATTCGGCATCGGTGATGCGTCCTCGGTGAACCCGAACCACTCGAAGTCGGCCGGACCCGGCGCTTCGTTTCCACCATCGTAGTATGACGTCCATTGCTCGCTGTCGCGTCTGATAAACCCAAGGTCACCGAGAAGCGCATCGTAGAATGCCGTGGAGCGCGCTCGGTTGCGAACCCTCACGTCGACGTGTGATAGAAGCGGACGCGCCATTTGGGAATTCCTTTCGTAACGGAGGCTTACGCTCGAATTGAGTCCGTGGTGCGGCGCAACTCTCCGCGCGCTCCTCGGGCCCGATTTCCATGCTAATGCGTAAATGGGTTATGGATACGTAGGCCCTCCACTATCCGACCGTGCTGCATATCTTCAGTATAAAGAAACCGGCATCCAGCGAGCAGTGCAGCGGCGACGATTAGGGCGTCGACGAACGAGAATCCGTGCCGCTCGAACAGCACGAGCCCGAGGTCATGCGTATCTGCATCGAGCGCGTTCACGGTACAGATGCTGCGCACGGTCGCGAGTATGTCGCGAATGGCGTCGAGCTGCATGCCGAACTTACGTATCGCAACGGATGCAAACTCGTTGAGAACTTGTACGTTGAGCGCACCTCCGGCGGCCAGAAGATTTTCCGCTCGGTCTGCCTTTTCCGAGTCGCCCGACACGAGATAAAGCAGCACATTGGTGTCGAAAAAATGCTCAGCTGCGCTCATGCGCTTCCAGCCGTTCGAAGGTGAAGCCGGCGGGAAGGCTGCCCCGATACTTGCGCAGTCGAGCGAGCAGCGCTCGGGGTGTCGCCGCCCTTCCGATCTCGAACGACCGCGAGCCGATCACATGGATTTCGATGGCATCGCCTTCGTTCAACTGCAACGCGTCCACGACGGCTCGGGGAAGGCGCACGGCCAAGCTATTTCCCCATTTTGCAACCACCATCGGGTTCGCCCTTCTGATATACGGTATTGTACGTATATCATACGAATCGCGCGGTAGGCCGTCAATGCGGCCAGCTCGAGCACCGTGCCGCTGCGACCGGGCGGTCGCCGGCGGGTGAACTAAGAGCGGCGTTCTTCGGCGTCTTGTTCGTCGAGGTGCGATTTCATGTCGTCGAGCACGAATCGGTTCGCCGCCTCGCGCTGCCCGTCGGAGACGTGCTCGTCAAAGTACCGCGTCAGATCCGCGTCACTCGCGCCGTCGCGAATCAACGTATCGAAGTCGTCCACCGACACGCCCGCGCGGTCGAGGAAGCCCGTCGACAGGCCGCAGTAGGCGACATACTCGCCGTCGGTGCCGGCGTGGTCGGCACGAACCTTGTCGGCAAGCCGCGCCAGCCACGCAAAGCGGCCGAGCATCGTGCGACCGCTACGCGGGTTATACCCGGGCCGGCGGGAGCGCACGGGCTCGTTCGAGTCAAGTCTCTTGGCGGGTCATCGCGTTGGCGGCGCTCGTTGCTGCAAGCCACGCTTGGCTCGCGGTGATCTTGGATACGTAACTTGGATCGAAGGTGGCACTTTCGGGTGACCGGCCTGCCGCGAGGGCATCGTCGACGCCGCCGATCCCGGCATTGTAACTCGCGATAACGCACACGTCACCGTCAGCGCGCGACGCATAATGCACGAAAGCCGGCGCCAGTATACTTCCGCAGGCATAGCGCAGATTTTCATGAGCGTCGAATACCGGCGCACCATTTGCGACCGATGCCGGGACGTCGACCGCCTTGCCCGTGCGATTTGCTCCGGTCACCCATTGGACCGGAGTCTTATACACGATGTGCAGCTCCGCGAACGGATGGAAGGCCGCGTCCACTTGCATCAGGCCGCGGCCGTAGTTACCGTCGAACGATATCGCGAGCTTATTCCAGGTGCTTTCTTCTTCTGCAATCGCGGCGAGTAGGCACGGATCGATATCGAATTCCCCGCCGATTTGGTTGAAAGTTTCGACCAACACAGACAGCGACGGGTGGCCCAACGGCTCGACCAATATTTGCATATATTTACCGGATACGCGCAGGAAAGACCCGCACTTGGCCGGGGCTCTTTGTGTTACGCGAGACCGACGTTGCTCACTTGCACAGAGGCTGCGCCGTTTCGAAGGTGCCTTCGAATGAGTACTCTCCGCCGGTGCCGTGCGACGGCGTGCGGTAGAACCAGTCGAAGAACGCCATTTCTTGTGGGTGATACCTGAAGCCGCCGTAGTTCACCAAAAACGGCTTGCCCGTCAATGGGTCGCCGACTTCAAGATTGTTCTGACAGCCCGCTACTTGCCCGACGTGGCCCCATGCGGGAGTGGGGTTGCCGCCGAACGGATCGTTGAACAACTCACCCAGTTCGTGGCTCCAAGGGTGAATGTCTTCGATGTCACCACTAAAAATACCGTGATCGACGTAGGCAGCGTTCGAATACGTCTGGATACCGTGACGCCCGCGTAGGTAGGCGCTGTGATATCCAATGACGCAGCAGTTGTCGAAGTTCGGGAAACCCAGAACGACGTTGTAGGACATGATCACCGGGACTTCTTTGGTCGTCGCGTACTTGTTGGCAAGTGACTGGAGCAACACGTCGTAGTCGTTGATGCTGATGACGCCGAGGTTATGCGCCGTTCCGGCACACGCGCCGGAAATCGTCCGTGCAACGCGCGGAGCCGTCACATCGATGAGACGCGGCTGCGCCACCGGCGCCAAGAGCACGTGGTAGTTTGTGCCCTTCACATACTGCCAAAACTCGGCACGTTGAAAGGCATCGATGATCTGCGTGTTTCCCACCGCTACGCCGTTGGACGAAAGCGGCGTGGGATTGAACAAGGGCGAGCCGAAGAAGCGCTGTTGCACGGACACGGTATCGTTGCAACCCGGTTGAGTCGGGTCAAGGACCGTCCCATCGGGAAAATGGATGCGCAACATGATCGGGACGTACTTAACGGTGGTGGTCACCTTGCTCGTGATTGGATTCGTACCGACGATGTGAAACTCGTAGGTGTTGCCATCTACCGGCGACGTTACTTTCGACGTAAAAAACGGGATCGTTTCGAATGCTCGGGCGCGCCCCTGCGCGCGAAGCATATCCGCGGTGACGCCGCGCGCCTGCAGCGTTATGAACATTGGCTTTAGCCGGCTGCGATCGACGGGGACCGACGCCTGTGCCGTTTGCATCAGCATCAAGCCGCCAGCAAACGCCGCACATGCAAATAGCGCAAGCTTTTTCAAGTCGAACTCTCCTACTCTGCGATGTGTAACCTTGAAGGAAACTATGGGAGACGACACTGTTGCGCATCGTCCTGAGACGACCTTTGTCCGGGCGTCAGGCGAGACGGGGCTTTCGCCCAGCCCGTTATAGGAATGCACGTGACGCAAGACAGGAAAGCGGAGGCGTTGCCGCCTCCGCTCGTTCCCGGTCTTAGACTTAGAGAGATACCGTGTTGATCAGCCCTTCATCAGACACGAATTGTCGCCGTCAACTGCACTGTTTCTGTCGGGAGCCACCGTTAGCGTCTTCGAGCCGAGGTGGACGGTAAGCGCGCCGTTGGTCACGTTGCCCGCGAACAGTGCTCCGGTCCGGGTCTTCCCGGTGAACAGCCCCGACGTAGGTCCCGTGCCCATGAACGAGGTGACGGGCCCGGCAAGCGCGATCTTGCGATTGAGCACGACGGTCAACCAACCCGGCGTGTTGAATTCCGGGGCTTTCAGCCGCATTGCGTTACGGCCGCCGGCGTCGTAATTATCGGCGATGCAGCCGTGGTTGGTGACGACCGCGGCGGGACCGATCGGAGACCCACCGCCGAAGAGGCCGCCGCTCGTCTGGCGCGTGAAATACACCTGGGGCGGCATCGTCGAGTCATGGTCGTCGGTGTAGGCGATGTTGCCGAAGCCAAGCGGATCGACCGCTACCTGGAAGTCGTCGGCAAGATTTCGATTGCCTTTTTGGGTCGCGTCGCAGCCGATGCCACTCTCACAGATTTGTCCTGTGTGAATGATGTGATCGCTTGCGATCTGGTGCGTGAAAGACAACGGCGACGCCAGCACGTTTTTGTTCTGCGCAAACCCGACTTGCCAGGTATCGTTTGCCAAGTTCGGATTGGCCCCCGTCGTCTCGTAATACACGACGTCGAGCCCACCGTTCCCGGCGGCGGAGAGCCACGGAAAGATGTGCGTCTTGTAGGGATCACCGTTCACACCCGTCACCTGAATCGGCGCAGACCACTTGATGCCGGCAGTTGGTCCGGCCGGGGAGTATGCAACGAAAACGTTCGTGTTGTCAGACCATCCGGCGTACACATTGCCCGCATCGTCGGTCGCGAGCATCGGGAAAATGTGAGCGTAGCTCTGGGTCTTCGGACCGTTGAAGACCATGTTGTCGGACCACGTCAGTCCGTCGTCGGTCGATTTGGCGACCCACACGACGTGGAACGGCACCGCGTTGACTGTTCCGTTGAGGTTTTCCGATGCGTTGGCCACCGAGGCGAAAACTTGGTACAGAATGTGATGTTTTTGGTCGACGGCGATCTCGCCGAGTTCATTGTTGTTGGTCGTCGTGCTGGCGATTTGGGTATCGGTGAACGTTCCGTTGACCCAGGTGAGACCGCCGTCCATCGACTTCGAAAACACGATGTTGCCGGTCGCGAGGTCATGCGTGACATCGTAGCGTTCCAATCCACCCTGGGCGGCGTTCCACTCGCGGTCGACCACGGGGATCGCGCCCGCCGCGTTGCCGCCGGGCATGTATGTCCGGCCCTCGTCGGCCGTCTGCGACGTGAAGATGGTCGCGAGGTTCAAGCTCGTCACCAGCAGGGTCCCGACTTGCGTGTCGTATGTCGGCGGTGTGGGTTTGCAAGCCGCGAACGATCCGATCGCTTCGTCCGTGTCACCGCCGCCCGGTGCAAGCCCCGTCGGAGGGATTCCCATCGGTAGCCCATCGGGTTGGCCGCGATACGCGTACGCTGCGACCCCGTTGCGGACTTGCACTTGAAAGAGATCCGTCCCGGTCGGGACGCCGCGAATGGCGCTTACGAAGACACGATTGCACGCATCGACGCGTAACCCGGGCTCGACGTCTTGAATATTGAAGGTGCCGCCCTTGGTAGGATTCTTCAAATGAAGGTTCGGCGTGAAGCCGGACCCGGCTGTCGCGGCCCATGCGGGCGAACAGAGAGCGACGGCCAATGCGGCACCGGCCGCGGTCACAAGTGGTTTTTTCAACATATCTTCCTTACGATTCTCCTCGCTGAAGTGCAATGGGAAGCCGAAGCGGCGTGGGAGCGGTAATCGGGACCACCGTAAACTCTAGGGAGTGGACTTGCGGTTAAGAACGGGGAGCAGCGCTCAACGCTGCTCCCCGCACAATCGGGTTCGAGGCCGTACTATTGGCCGTCGCCGTCGTTGATCAGGTCGATGTCGACCGTCTGGTGCCCGATGTCGAGCGAGCCGAGACCGGTGACGAGGTCGTAGCGCGGGAGGGCCGTGTACTGCCCGTTGCCGCTCGTGTATACATCAT
>JAABUJ010000315.1_pt1 | contig 102575 bp, 96 predicted proteins | sample 5559131 | NCBI WGS metagenome assembly JAABUJ01 (sample SAMN10711875, study PRJNA513366) | rock metagenome | isolation source: Antarctica rocks | place: Antarctica: Victoria Land, Mt New Zealand nord | collected 2016-01-07
TAGGGTGCCGCTATGCTGCTAGACGGATAAGAGCACGGCACTACGGTGTGTTTTCGGGGCGATTGTCTGAGAGAGGCATACGCCAGAAAGGGGGTGTATCGCCAAATTGCGGCGTGGGACCTATCCCCTCCGGTACGCGTTCCTGCACGAAGGCAGTGTAGACCGGGTCGCTCATGCCGCGCAGCGTCAGCACCACGCAGTAGACGGGAACCGCTATCGCCAATTGGGTGGACAGCGCGAGAACCGCTATCGCCGGCGTACACATCCACTGAAAGCGAACCGTGGTTGGCAAGTTCCCCCAGCGACAAGCCACTACCGGCGTCAACAAAGTTCCGATAGTCCAGCGGAGGTCTTAGGCTGGGTACAGGGGATGCAGCGCGGTCCAGCCGAGTTCCACCGGATCTTCTATGCCACCCGCTTTGGCTGGAAGCTCGACAAGCTTGGCTATGTCCGGTTCCGACATTGGCGTATCTGGTCCGTGCCAGGGCTTCCTGGCGCTATCTGCCCAAAGACTTCCCCCGCTGGCTCAAAGCTGGCTCCTTTGAGGCCATCGTCCACGGCCTGCGCGAACTGTTGCGGATCGCCGAAGGACACCACGCCCAGCCTTCGGTGATGATCTTTGATGCCCGTACCCTGCAATCGACACCAGAAAGCGGGAATCGTGCCGAGTATGACGGGCTCAAGCGCGAGCGGGGCTCGAAGACGCACATCGCGGTTGATACCTTAAGCAACCTGTTGAGGATGGTGACAACCCCGGCCAACGAGCAAGAGCGTTTCCAGGTGGAGACGCTGGCCGCAGCCGTCCAAGAGGCGACTGGCGAGCACGTGGAATTGGCCTTTGTGGATCAAGGCTATGCCGGCGAGGAGACGGCAGAGGCGGCGCAGGACCATGGCATCCAGCTGAAGGTCGTCAAGGTGCCCGAGGCCAAACGCGGCTTTGTCTTGTTGCGTGCAGATGGGTCGTCGAGTGAAGTTTCGCCTGGGCCGCGCGCTTTCGCCGTCTGGACAAGGATTACGAGCGGCTGCCCGAGGTTCTGATCAGCCTCCACGTCGTGGCCTTTGTCTGTCTGCTGCTCCAACGTGCTGGCCCTTTACTCCCAGTTCATGACACGCGCTAGAAGGACAAGGCGGCCAGGCGATTCCACGGCCATCGCTGGGCATGTGTGTGCCCACGCGGTTATCCATGACGACCTCTGGGTTGGACGCGCCGCGCCGAGCACCAGTACAGTGTAAAAAATGGATGTAAATCTCTCGCTCCGGGACAGCACCACAGAGGCAGTGGTCGCACGCAACCTCCGTCGCACCTACCAAAAGGGCGGACGGTTCTCACGTGGGCGTCGGGAGATCGTGGCCGTGCAGGACATTAGCTTCGCCATTCCGTGCGGCACCATCTTCGGCATGCTCGGTCCCAATGGCGCGGGCAAGACGACCACCATCAAAATGCTCTCCACACTACTGGTTCCCAGCAGTGGCACGGCGAGCGTTGGCGGGTACGACGTGGTTCGTGAAGACCAGATGGTTCGCCGTCAGTTGGGCGTGGTCCTTGGAGGCGATCGAGGCCTCTATGCCAAGCTCTCCGGACGTGACAACCTCATGTACTTCGGCACACTGTACGGGCTACGCAAGAGCGTCTGCGCCCGCCGCTCGGACGAGGTCCTGGAGATGGTGGGGCTGCGCGACCGCTCCGATGAGCGGGTGGAGGGATATTCGCGCGGCATGAAGCAGCGCATCCATTTGGCCAAGGCATTACTCCACGACCCTCCGATCCTGTTTCTGGACGAGCCCAGCATCGGGCTCGATCCGGCCGCCGCGGTCGATCTGCGCAACTCCATCGCCAACCTGGTGCCGGAACACACCGTCCTGCTGACCACCCACGATATGGCGGAGGCCGATATCCTCTGCCGCGAGATCGCCATAGTGGACCGAGGATTGATCGTCGCCCAGGGGACTCCGCAGCAGTTGAAGGCGCGGGTCGCCGGCTCGCGGCGCATCGTCGTCTCCACCGCCTCCGCCCCCGATGGTCAGGTGGCTCACATCGAGGGAGAGTTGAATCGCCTTCCCGGTGTACGCGGGCTGAGCGGTGAGACGATGGATGGCGGCCGACGAGAGTGGACTATCCTCTGCACCTCGACCACTTCCACCCTGGATGCCACCCTCGCGGTGCTGAGGCAGTTCGAGACGCCGATTAGTGGTATTAGCGTGTTCGAGCCCACGCTCGAGGATGCGTTCCTAGCAATTGCCGGACGGTCGTTCGAATGATCACCAGCCGCAAGACGTTCCTCAACCCCCTTGAGCATCGCTGGGCCGTTTTGATGGGCACGGCCCGAGCTTACTTCGTCATTCTTAACACCTACGCCATCCAGCGGGTCCGAAACCCGATAACGCTAACCATCAATTTCGCCACCTGGCGAATTGCCTATGGCCTGACTGGGCACCACCAGATCGCGGGTGCCTCGGTCTCCGGATTTCTGCTGATCGGCTCCTTCGGAAACATCATCTGGTTCTCCACGCTCTGGTCTAGCGGCTTCGCCATTGAACGCGCACGTCATGAAGGCACCAGCGCCGCTCTGTTCCTCTCCCCGGCCAGCCGGCCGATGGTGATTGTGGGGTACGGATTGGGAGCACTGGCCATGGCCATTCCGGCCTTCTTCGTCGTGGCCGTGGTCGCTGTGCTCAGTGGTGCCCACTTTCACCTGATCGATCCACTCGCTGCGTTTCTCGCCTTCGTTGGCCTGGTTGCCGGTACGCTAGCCTGTGGCTTCGCTCTCGCCGGGATCTTCATTTTGTCGCGGCGCGGCAACATCATTGCCACCTTGCTCCAGATGCCTATCTACTTTCTGGCAGGGTTTGTGGTGCCTATCTCACGCCTGCCGGTATGGGTTCAGCCGTTCTCCAATGCCCTGCCGGTGACGCACGCAGCTATCGCCCTTCGAGAGACCGCTCTGCTTGGCTACACCACCGCGCGGGCGGGGCCGCAGATCCTGGCCTGTTTTGGGGTCTCGGCAGTGTATTGTGTCGTCGGCTATTTTTCGTTACGGAGGGTAGAGCATGTCGCGAAGTACGCCGGCCAGCTCGACCTCTACTGACAGGCTAACCGGGATGGCCGCGGCTTGGGCGGCCATGTTGGCGTCCTGGCGTGCCAAGTTTCTGGAGGTCCTGGCCTGGGCCGGAGCAGGCGGTGAGTTCGTCACCTGGATCGTATTTCCCGCCTTCCCGGTGATGATTATCGGGTTGATCTACCGCTCGGCGCGTCCCGATCTGCTGGGCTACGTGGTGGTGGCGGCGGCCGCGAACACCGTCGCCCAGAACTTGACCATGTATCTCACCAACCTCCTAGACGACGAACGGATGAACGGCACGCTGGTCGGGCTGTTTCTCGCGCCCTGTCCCAGGTACAGCTGGCTGATTGGTTTCACTCTGGGCGGCATCGTCGATACCATTTTCAGCGCGTTCGTGGTCCTGGGACTGGGGCTTCTGGCCTTTCGTGTGCCGCTGCATCCGGATTTCCCCGCACTGATGGTCACGGCTATCCTGTTCTTGATTGCGATTGGAGGCCTGGGCTTCATCCTCACCGGGCTCGGACTGATGCTGAAGGATGGGGGCACGCTTTCCAACCTGGTTTTCCCCATCTTTGCCTTTCTGGGCGGCGTCTGGTATCCGGTGGCGCTGCTCCCCATCTGGTTGCAGATTCCCGCCCGGTGCCTTCCCCTGGGGTACGGGATGCAAGCGCTGGCCAGCGCGGCGTTACATCACACCGGCGTGCGCGATCTTGCCGCGCAGCTGATTCCCCTGACCGGATTTGCCATTGGCCTGCCGATTCTCGGCATCTGGATGTTCTCCTTCGTGGAAAAGCGCATCCGCATCCGCGGCGAGCTGGATTTGTACTAAGCATGTGACCATTAGGGCTTATGCGTGAGTAGGGGGCGTAGCGAGGACGAGCGCGACGGCAGCAGCAGCAGCAGCAGGATGCTGCGCATAGTCGCGCAGGGCGGTGGCTATACGCGTACAGCCAGTGCGGCGTAGATTGGGTAAGGGGGCCGAAGCCCCCTCCCCACCGAACCGGACATGCGGATCTCCAGTCGGTTGTTTCCTCATCGGGAATAGCTTGCCGCCTTCCGAGCTGCGATCATGGTGAGCAGCCCATGGGCTTCGAAGTAGGCATTGGGCCAGCGATCATGGTTGGTACCTCGGCCTCGTCCCTAGAGTTGACTCGGTTTCACGGAGTCGACTCAACAGATCCTGAAACGCCGGGCAGTGGACGGCCAGCCTCCGACAATGCCCAAAGAGATCATCGAATAGCTGGAGGCGACGGCTCGCGGCTGGAACCGTGGATCGACACACTTTGTCTGGCCCGGCACGTGCCACGGACGACGGGGGCAACTCCAAACGCCGCCGTGCACGCGGTGGATCGGGAGCACACACGCCACGGACGACGACGAGCAGCAGCAGCTGCTGCTGTGGACAAAACAAGTGACCCCGTAGTCCCCATGTTTCAGCTTACCCAGCAGGTGGCCTGCCACCTGGGAGCCGCAAAACATGCACCAGACTCATAATGAAACACCTAATCAGTCTTCTCAGGAGGAGAGTGTGAGCCGCAACGCCACCCTCTATACCAACTGCGCCGTCCACACCATGGACGGCGTGGCCCCGGCCGGTGCTCTCTTGATCGAGGGAGAGCGCATCGTCGCCGTCGGGCCGAGCTACCAGCCCGAAGCGCAGGCGAGTCCGGGTGCCCGCCGGGTCGATCTGGAGGGGCAGACTGTGGTGCCGGGTTTCAACGACTCACACGCGCATATTCTGTGGGTTGGTCTGGCGCTGGAACAGGTCGACGTGGGGGTCGACGCCGTGCACTGCATCGACGATATCCGACGCGCGGTGCAGGCACGAGCACGGACCACGCCGACCGGCGACTGGGTGCTCGGCCGCGGCTACCAGCAGACCGCGCTGCGGGAGCAGCGGCATCCCACCCGGCACGATCTCGATGAGATCAGCCCGGATCATCCCGTCATGCTGCGCCACACCTCGGGACATGTGCTCACCTGCAACTCTCTCGCGCTGCAACGAGCCGGCATCACACGAGAAACACCGTCTCCTGCCGGCGGCGAGATCGACCGCGACCAGCACGGCGAGCCGACCGGGGTGCTCAAGGAATCCACCATGGACCTGATCTACGACGTCATTCCGCCACCCTCGCTGAGACAGGGGACGGAGATGATACTGCGGGCCATGGACCTGATGACGCGCCAGGGCATCACCAGTGTCTCCGATGCGGCAACCGGCCATGGCTCATCCGCTGAACCGGAACTGGCCATGTATCGAGCCGCTCTACACAGCGAGAAGCTGGCGGGACGTATCACCCTGATGCCGCAGATTCTCTACACCGCTCCGCCGGACAGCGATGAGATCCACACACCGGACACGTTCGATGTCGGTGATCAACCGGACTGGCTGGCTATCGGCCCCACCAAGGTCTTCTCAGATGGCGCGCTCTCCACGCGCACAGCTGCCTTGCGTCAGCCCTACCGTGCCGACGGCGACAACACCGGCATCCTTCTCTGGAAGACCAGCACTCTGGCCGGCATGATACAGCGTGCGCATGCCGCGGGCTGGCAGATCGCCGCCCATGCGCTGGGAGATCGTGCGGTAGAGGTCATGATCGAGGTCTACGAAGAGGCTCTGGCCATCTCGCCCCGTCGGGACCACCGCCACCGCATCGAGCACTGCATGCTTCTGGACCAAGATCTGGCTCGCCGCATCAAAGCCGCCGGACTGGTGCCCTCGCTCCAACCGGATATCTACCGCCTGGGCGACAGCTACATAGACGCTCTGGGCCTGGCACGTGCGGCGCAATCCATTCCCACCCGCTTGTTCAAGGAGTTGGACATTCCGGTTGCCTTCTCCTCCGACCGCCCGGTTATTCCCGGGCATCCGCTGGAGGTGATCCGTTCGGCTATGGACCGCACCACCCCCACCGGTGTGGTGCTGGGACCGGAGCACAAGGTGACTGCGCTGGAAGCCATCCGGAACTACACCTGGGGGGGCGCTTGGGCTACCCATACGGAGCACCACAAAGGGGTGTTGCGGGCCGGTCTCCTGGCCGACTTTGCCGTACTCAGCGCCGACCCAGCAACTGTTCCCGTGGAAGAGTTTGGGGAACTGCGCGTGACCATGACAGTAGTGGGAGGCAGGGAGGTATACGCCGAGTGATCGGTCTTTCATTTCCCGATCCCGCCCTTCCTCCAATCGGGAGACGCCTCGTGGCACACGACTGACCGCCAGTTCCCCGCTACAATTTGCTATGCTGCGTGCTCGTGTCTGGCTGGCCTTTGCCGCGCTCTGCATGATCTGGGGCGCATCGTATCTGTTCATTCGGCTTGGTGTGCGAGACCTCACGCCGCCGGCCCTGGTCGCGCTCCGACTGCTGGTGGGCGCCGCTGTGATATCAACCATCGCAACCGTTCGACGCCACGATCTGCGGCTGCAACGCCGCGAATTTCTGGTCCTGCTGGTAATTGCCACCATTAACACCGTCGCCCCATTTCTCCTTATCGCCTGGGGTGAGGTGACCGTGCCAAGTGGACTCGCTGCCGTACTCAACAGCACCGTCCCAATCTTCAGCATGGTCCTGGCAGGCGCGGTGTTACAGGACGAGCCAATGACGCTGCCACGGCTCAGCGGGGTGGCCGTGGGATTCACAGGGGTCGTGGTATTACTGAGCAAGAGTCTCAGCCAGTCGACGATTCATTGGAGTGCGTTGGCCGGTCAGGGGGCAATCGTGCTGGCATCGGTCTGCTATGCAGTCGGCGCGGTCTCGGTGCGAAAGAGCCTGCGAGGAGTGCCCCCACTGACCATGGCCACTTACACGCTGCTGATAGCCGCCGGTGAAACGGTGATCCTCAGTCTGCTCTTCAGCCGTCCGGCGTGGGGCGCCATCAGCGGCGCCACCTGGTTCGCGATTGGATGGCTCGGCATACTCGGCTCCGGCGTGGCGTATCTTTTGGCGTTCTACATCCTGTCGAACTGGGGTGCGGCACGGTATTCCCTGCTGGCCTACATGATGCCGGTGGTGGGGCTGACTCTGGGGGCAGTCTTCCTGCACGAGGTGCTCGATTGGCATATCATCGCCGGCTCCATCCTGGTCGTGAGCGGCGTCATTTTGGCCAGCCTCGTTAAGCGCGCCAACCCGTTGCGAGGCGAGGAAAGGCAGACACAGGCGACAACCGCGGCCGAGTGAAGCCGTGCCTGGGCCAGCAAGCAGTATCCGCCATCACCACCCCCCCGACACCGTGGCTCTCTTCGCTTCGCTGCCCCGGTGAAATCTGTTTGGATCGCTTCCTCATATGATGGTAAGGGGCATTCTGGATTGATCTGCGCCGAGTGTGGTGAGATCGGCACTGCACTTCAGCGCGACCGGTTCGCGGCACGCTATTCCAGCTCGCGAGTTAACCACAGGAAGAGAGGGACGACATGAACGTACGGGCCTTGATTCCAGTACTGCTTGCGCTGAGCTGGTTCCTCCCGGCGATGAGCGCACACGGAGCGGTTCAAAGAGGAGATCGGCTCTGGGCCTTACCGCATGCTCTGTATCCAGCCCATACCGTGGTTACCATCGCCCCGATCAATAACAAGACCATTCAAGGACGTTTTGGGGTGCTGCACCAGCATTCCTACGCGGATCTCGGCCGCCAGAACGCCCGTGGCTGGTTGCAACGCGCCCAGTTGACGGTTGCCAGCGACCAAAAACTGTACTGGTCGTATGCCATCTCGTACTTCCCCACCGCCGGCGACGCGCAGGCCGCCGTGGCGGATTTGCACAAGCCACTCAAGCTCTTCCGGGCCGGTCCCTACTCCGGCCGGGCGGTGACGGTTACCACCGACGGAAAGTACGCCACGTATCACATCTTTGGGGCTGGCACGATCCTAGTCGAGGAGTTCTGCTCGATCGCCGGTCCAGACTTGCACACCAATCGCCCGCTGCTGCTGCGCGTCTGTTCGCGTCAGGACCGAAAATTGGTGGCGCTGTTGAAGAAGACCCTGGCCGCCAACTCGCCGACGACACCCATTGCCGCGGCACCAGGCACTCCAGCAGAGGCGGTCCATACCACGGTCGATATTCGTGCACGCTTCACCATTAAAGGTGAGAGTGTGGCCGGCGTTCCCATGCTGGTCACCTTCTCCTTCAAAACCAGGACCGCGACCTGCAGCGGCGTCTCGGATGTGAATGGCGACGCGAGTTGCATCGAGGACATAACGAATGCCACCAAGGGGTACACGGTGCACGTGGCCATCGTCTTCACTTATGGCGGCCAGACGTAGCCGACCTCTACCGAGTTCACGCCGTAGGACGATGGCCGCTCGCTCCGCTTATTAAAGGTTATACAATAACCTTAAGTAGAGAAGGTCTATGGCAAAGGTTATCCGTCGGCAGTGGCAGGCCGATCTGGGCTCCGAGCTGCCCAGAAAAGACCGCCGCTCCTGTGAGTATGAAGCGTATGTCCCCGATCCGCTCGTCGGTCGTCGCCTCACGCTAGATGGTGACGTTGCCGCGGATGTCGCGGACGCCGAGCGTGCGGTCACGGAACTGGACGTAGCCGCCTCGGTCCTGGTGGACAACGAGGCGTTGGCCCGTCTTCTCCTCCGGGCGGAGTCGGTGGCGTCGTCGAAGATCGAGGGGCTGGAGGTCGGCGGCCGTCGCCTGCTGCGCGCCGAGGCAGCGCGAGACCTCGGTGAGGAGCCGAGCGATGGTACCGCGGCCGAGGTGCTGGGAAACGTCGCCGCCATGGCATGGGCCATCCAGAGCGTGGAGGAATCATCGGGAACGATCACGCTCGACCACGTGCTTGAGGCCCATCGCCGGCTGCTTGCCGGCACCCGTCTCGAAGCGCACGCCGGCAAGATCCGCACGGAGCAGAACTGGATTGGTGGGAGCGACTACAATCCCTGCTCCGCCGCCTTTGTCCCGCCGCCACCGGAGATGGTTCCCACACTGCTCGACGATCTCATTACCTTCTGCAACGATGACTCGCTGCCGGCGGTCGCGCAGGCCGCGCTGGCACACGCGCAGTTCGAGACCATCCACCCCTTCGTCGATGGCAACGGCCGCACTGGTCGAGCACTGATCCATCTCGTCCTGCGGCGTCGAGACCTGGCAAGGCGGGTGATCATCCCGGTATCGTTGATCCTGGCGACATGGTCGCAGAGCTATGTCAGGGGGCTTACCGACACCCGCTACCGAGGACCAGCCGAATCCAAGGCAGCCAACGAGGGAAACAATCGCTGGATTGCGTTGTTCGCAGCCGCGTGTCAGCGTGCGACCGCCGATGCCGCTGCTTTCGAACAGAGAACGCTGGAGATCAAGACCACGTGGCGCGAACGCCTGGGGTCCGTGCGTGCAAATTCCAGCGTCGATCTGCTGCTGCGCGCGCTCCCCGGTGGCCCCATTATTACGGTGAAGGGCGCGGCGAAGGTCCTCGGCCGCAGCTTCGTTGCCACCAACAACGCCATCGATCATCTCGTCGCTGCCGGCATCCTCCAGCAGGTGAAGGTGGACCGTCGCAACCGTGCCTTCGAGGCGCCGGATATCATCCAGGCGTTCGCCGACCTGGAACGTCAAATGGCAAGCCCACGCGAGCGGTTCCGCGGCGCCGATAACGGTGATGCATCGCATTGAGGTTCGCTCGGTCTTCAACCGGTTTGTCGTAATAGCTGTAACCATCAGCCTTCTCTGGGCGTTACACTGACAGAATCAATCATCCGGCGCCGGAGACACGGTGAGCGAGTTCGCTCTGACCTACGAGACGGCTGACCATGCACCTGTGGCCATATCTGAAGAGGACGGCTGGGTTCAGCGCGCACGCGCCGGAGACATCGAGGCATTTGACGCCATCATGACGCAGTACGAGGGACGCCTGCTACGCTTTTTAAGTGGGCTGGTGGGCGATATCGAGGTGGCGCAAGAGCTCTGTCAGGACACCTTCCTGGCCGCCTATCAGGCGTTGCAGCGGGCCCAGGGAGAGATGCGACTCTCCGCGTGGTTACACACCATCGCCCTCAACAAAGCGCGGAGCCACCATCGGCGTCGCAAGCTTCGCACGTTTGTACCGCTCAAGGACGACGAGTTTCGCTCGCCGGCACGCGATCTTCAGGAGGGAGTAGCCGTGGATGACAGTGTCCGGCGAACACTCCAGCGCATGCCTCGGCACTATGCCCACCCGCTGTTGCTGCAAACGGCTGGCGGACTGAGCTGCCAGGAAATCGCCGAGGTCCTGAATTGCAGCACCGGAGCAGCCAAGGTCCGTCTGATGCGAGCCCGCGAGTCGTTCAAGAAGATCTACGAAGACGAGGAACGAGAGCCATGCGCGAGCTAAACTGCCGAACGGCGCAAGTCTGGCTCCAGGACACCTCGGACCTGGTGACGCCGGAGATGCAACTCCTTGACGCTCACCTGGAGCACTGCCCGGTGTGTAACCGCTACCAGGCGTGGCGGTCGGACATGGACCAGCGCATCCTCGACACCTTGAGCGCCGACACTGCGGGCGTATCGGTTCGCCACCAGGTGTTGCGGCAATTGTCAGCTCCGGTGCAGCCGGCGGCTAGATCGATCGCGCCTCGCGCTGTTCGCTGGCTCTCCGTGGCGGGATCCAGGCCAATGCCGCGCTCACTGTGGGCCGCGGTCCCGATCGCGGTGCTTGCCGCCTTGCTTTTCTTGTTTTTTCCCCAGGCGATGCCTGGCAACAGGCACGTGATTCCATCGGTGAGCGAAAGCGATGCCGCCTGGCATGTAGTTCGCCCCACTATCGGATTCCCCCTGGCGCTTGATCCGGTGCGGCCAAACCACATGCTGTCCGGCGCCTGGGGAGGTGTCTACCAGAGCTGGAACGGCGGAGACTCCTGGCATCGACTGGCGCGCCTCCACGCCGGCGTGATTCGATCCTTAGCGATCGACCGTACCCGGCCGGATCGATATCTGGTGGCGATGAAGTACTCCGTTTTGGCGTCAGACGATGCCGGCCGGCACTGGCGCCGCACGGTCAACTCTCTGCCGGGGGCTGAGAATATGTTTCTCGTTCAGCACCCTACGCGCCCCAGCACCTTTTATTTGGGCCCGAGCATACTGTGGAAAAGCGAGAATCACGGTCAATCGTGGGAACCCGCCGGTCGCTCCACGATCTTCGCTCCCGACGGTATTCAAGCGCTGACCGTCGCACCCAGCGGCGCGCTGTATACCGGCATCTGGAACGGCGGAGTCGCGGTGTCACACGATGACGGCCGCACCTGGCAGCGACGAGCCACGGGGCTTGATCGACACGTCCTCGACGTGGAACTGTCTCCCCGCGGTGTGCTGTGGGCCGCGACGCAACAGGGATTGTTCTCGTCACGCGACGATGGCCGGCGCTGGACGTACATCAAAGGACCGGGTCACTTCTATGCGACGGGCGTGGCGTTTGGGCCGGGCTATGTGCTGGCGGGCGGCGTCGATGCCCTGTTCCGCTCGACCGATGGCGGCGGACACTGGACTCTGGCCATGGACGGTCTACCGTTAGCGCCCTATATCAACAGTGTGATTACCGATCCCTTCCATCCCCAGCGCGTCTATGCGTCGCTGAATAGCGACGGGATATTTCGCTCCGACGACGGCGGCCGGCACTGGGGCGCGGTGGACAACGGGCTACAAATCAAAGGCTCGGACAAGTCGGATCCCCCGGTATTGTTCCTGAGAGACGGCGCGCTCTGGCATACTGACCGCAACGGCATCGACCCGGGCGTCCTCACGGTCGATCAGGACGTGCGCCTGGCCGCACTTTCACCGGATGGCGTCGCCAGCGCCTATCTCGCCGTCACGAACGATGGTTGGGCCGTGCGCCTGGTCAGCGTCGGCGGATCGGGCGCACGGATGGTGGCAAGCGGAACCGATTCACCGCCCGGCGAACTGCTCTGGTCTCCCAACGCCGCCCTATTGGCGATGGTGCAGCCGGGAACGCTCACCGTGTCCAACCTGGGGCACTCCAGTTACCACCTTACATTGACCAGCCAGGAACACGTGCTGGGCTGGGCGGCCAACGGGCGCGATCTAGTGATCTGGAACTCGGACAGCCACCAGGTAGTGGCCGCGCAGACGAAGCGGTTTGCCGGGATCACAACCACCTCTCTCCCCCTTCTCGCCCCTGACGGCAAACACCTGGCCGCCCTGGCCGGCGGCCGGCTGCGAATCACAACCATTGGCGGGGCCACCAGGCGGGTGCGCGTGCACGATACGTGCCGCATCGGGCAATGGTCGGATGACAGCGCGAGGTTGCTGTTGACGTGTGGGGCACGGGGCACCGCGCAGGAACGGGATCAGGCCGGCCATCTGGTGGCCCGAACTCGTCTCCCCGCGGTCGCGTCCTGGATGCCAGGTTCGCACACGAATCTGATGTTCTTCCACCATGGCGCGCTGTGGCGCTGGGCGCCTGGCGAAATCCCCTCGCAAATTGTGGTAAACGCGCAGTCGGCACGCGGCTAAGGTTCCCGCGCTTATCGGGATAGATCAGGGCGTGGGCACACCCAGCCCATGGGCTTCGTGGTCGGCTGCATCAGCCACCGGGCGCAGCCGAGCCTGATCCGCAACCTCCGGTAGGTCGCGATACCGATTGGCGATGGGGAGACGGCGATCTTTGCCGAAGGCGCGGGTGCTGATCTTCACCCCCGGCGGGGCTTGCCGTCGCTTGTACTCGCTCTGTTCGACCAGGGTGATGACGCGGGTGACGATCTCCGCATCATAGCCCTGCGCAACGATGTCGGTGGACCGTCGATCGTCCTCCACATAGAGCTTGAGAATGGCGTCCAGAATGGGGTAGGGCGGCAGCGAATCCTCGTCACGCTGGTCGGGCCGTAACTCGGCCGAGGGGGGCTTCTCGAGGACCGACCGCGGGATGATCTCGCGGTTTGCCTGCCGGTTGCGCCACTCGCATAACTCGAACAACGTGGTCTTGAATACGTCCTTGAGCACCGAAAACGCGCCCGCCAGATCGCCGTAGAGAGTGCTGTATCCAACCGACATCTCGCTCTTATTGCCGGTAGTCAGCACCAACCAGTTGAATTTGTTGGAGAGGGCCATGAGGAAGTTGCCGCGAATACGGGCCTGGATGTTTTCCTCGGTAATATCCTGCTCGGTGTTCTCGAAAACACCGGTCAGGGTGTCAAGGTACGCCGTGAAGGTGTCTTCGACCGCCAGCGTAATGCAGCGGATTCCGAGGCTTTTGGCCAGTGCCGACGCATCGCTGCGGCTACCCTCCGACGAATAGCGGGACGGCATGGAAACGCCGGTGACGTTCTCAGGGCCGAACGCGTCGACCGCGATGACCGCGGTCAGACTGGAGTCGACGCCGCCCGAAAGACCGACGACCACCTGCGTAAAGCCACTCTTGCGGACATAGTCACGGGTGCCCAACACCAGGGCTCCATACATTTCCGCCAGACGATCCGGCACCGGGCAAAAATGTACCGGGAGCGCCGTCGGTTCGGCACGGTCGAGCACTAGAGCCAGCGGCGTGTCGACGACCTTCCCCGGCGCGCCGGCAAAGGCGCGTGCGGGTATATCGCTCTGCCAGCGACGGGTGTCATGCAGGCGGGCACTGAACACCGCGTCCACATCCAGGTCCGCCACCAGGGAATCTTCTTCGAAAAAGCGGCCCTGGGCGATGCGCTCGCCGTTCTGATCGCAAATCATACTGCCACCCTCAAACACCAACTCGTCCTGGCCGCCAACCAGGTTGAGGTAGCAGACATACGAGAGCTGATCGAGCGCTCGGGTGGCTACCATGCGATACCGCTGCTCGTGCTTACCGGCTCGGTAGGGCGAGGCGTTGATGTTCACGATCACCTCCGCGCCCGCCATGGCCTGAGACGTGCCGGGGCCAACCGGGTACCAGATGTCTTCACAGATGGTCACGCCCACCTTGACGCCACGAATGGTAAAGACGATCCACTCCGAGCCGGCCTTGAAGTACCGCTGCTCGTCGAAAACGGAGTAATTGGGCAAATAAAACTTGCGGTGACAGCCGACGATCCTACCCTGCTGCATCACCGCGGCGGCATTGTAGATGTCCCGTCCATCGGTATCAACGAAACCGACCACCGCCGTGATCTCATCCACGGCGAGCGCGATCCGTTCAATCTCACGCAGGTTATCGGAGATAAACTCCGGCTTCAACACCAAATCCTCCGGCGGATAGCCGGTCAGGGCCAGCTCTGGGAAGGCCACCAGATCGACCTGCTGCTCTTCCGCTTCCTTGATCCGCTCGATGATGCGATCGGCGTTCTGCGCGAGTGCTCCCACCGTCGAATTCATCTGCATCAGTGCGACACGGAAGGTCCGCATATCATCCACCTTTCGAGCGTACTATCTTCACATTCTAACCAGGAGCGATACGGGATGACTCTCACTCGGTTGGCATGCTTGCTGTTCGCCGTCTACAGTTGAGCTATGCGTCCTCCCAGGCTTGCCAAATCATGTATGCGGTGTCGCTGCTTGGCGCAGCGGCACGTGCAGGCCTTGCAGTGCTAACAACTGTATCGCGTCACCTGTCGCATTCGCCGGTCATCACACGGGGTGACCGGTCTTTTTTGTGTAGGGCGTTCCGCGTCTCATGCCATGGAGTAGCACGACGTTGAACGATCGACTTGCGTTGTCTCAATCGCAGGAGTGGGCCAGTCTGACCCGTACCCGAGCAGTAGATCTGGCTGAACCACTCATCCTCGATTCAGGGGCATCGCTGTTTCCAGTGCGGATCGCCTACGAGACCTACGGCACGCTCTCCGCGGAACGCGATAATGCCATTTTGATCTGTCATGCCCTCAGCGGCGATGCCCATGCCGCCGGATGGAGCGATGACGTGGAAGCGCGCAGCAGCGTGGACGGGATTGGCGCCGAGGAGCGTGGTATCCGCGCCCGCAGCGGTCTTGGCTGGTGGGATAACCTGATTGGTCCGGGCAAAGCCTTCGACACCAACCGTTTCTTCGTCATTTGCACCAACCTGATCGGCAGTTGTCGAGGGTCAACCGGTCCTGCCTCGATAAATCTGGCAACCGGACGGCCGTATGCCACGGACTTTCCGGTCATCACGGTGGCCGATATGGTACGTGCCCAACGTGCCGCGCTCCACCTGCTCGGCATCAGCCGTCTCTTGGCGGTGGCCGGCGGCTCACTGGGTGGGATGCAGGCGCTAGAGTGGAGCGTGCGCTATCCGGACGCGATCGACGCCTGCATCACGACCGCCAGCACGGCACATCTCGGCGCCCAGGGAGTAGCCTGGAACGCGATTGCCCGCAACGCCATCATGGCGGATCCAGATTGGCAGGGCGGACAGTACTATGACACGGGCCGAGCGCCGCTGGCAGGTATGGGCGTGGCCCGCATGGTCGGCCACGTGACCTACCTATCGGCTCCAGCCATGCAGGAGAAGTTCGGCCGTCGCCTGCAGGAGCGAGAGCAATACTCGTACACCCTGGCAAATCCGGACTTCGCGGTCGAAAGCTATCTGCGCTATCAAGCCGACAGCTTCGGTCAGCGCTTCGACCCCAACAGCTACCTGTACCTCTCCCGTGCCCTGACCTATTTCGACCTGCCCGCCGACCACGGCCGCGTTTCACTGGAGCGAGTGCTGCGCACTGTGCAAGCGCGGTATTTAACCATCTCCTTCACCTCGGATTGGCTCTACCCACCGGCCGATTCACAGGAATTAGTGGCTGCTCTGCAGGCCGCCGGCAAGGCGGTGGAGTATCACAACATTGAGACCACCTATGGTCACGATTCATTCTTACTCGAAGACCGGCTACAGCCGGGCATCATCGCTCGGTTTCTCGAGCAGACGTATGGAGACATCTAATGTCCAGCTCTCATCACCACGATCAACCACACGAGTTCGGGTTCGACACGCGCTCGATTCATGCCGGCCAGCGGCCCGACCCGTATACCGGATCGCGAGCCGTGCCGATCTTCCAGACCACCAGCTATGTGTTTGAAGACCCTGAGTCCGCCGCGGCGTACTTCAACTTGCAGGAGTATGGCAACACCTATGCCCGCATTATGAACCCGACCGTCGCCACCTTCGAGGAGCGCGTGGCCAGCCTGGAGGGCGGCGCCGGCGCCGTGGCCTTCGCCAGTGGTCTGGCGGCCCAGGCCGGAGCTTTCTTCACGCTGCTGCGCCCCGGTGACCATATAGTCGCCTCGCAAGCGCTGTACGGTGGCTCGATCACACAACTCAAGCACGTCATGGCCAAGCTATCGGTCGATCTTACCTTTGTCGATCCGGATCATGCCGATGCCTGGCGCGACGCGCTGCGCGACAATACCAAGGCCTTTTTCGCCGAGACGATCGGCAATCCCGGAGGGAACGTGCTGGACATCCAGATGGTGGCCGGCATCGCCCACGCGCACGGCACGCCATTGATCATCGACAGCACGTTTGCCACCCCCTATCTGTGCCGGCCGTTCGATTTTGGCGCCGACATTGTCATTCACTCTGCCACCAAATTTCTGGGTGGCCACGGCACCAGCGTTGGCGGCGTGGTAGTCGAGGCTGGAACCTTCGACTGGTCGAACGGCCGCTTTCCGGTGGTGGCCGATCCTTCACCGGCATACCACGGGCTGGCCTTTTACGAGACCTTCGGCATGTACGGCTATTTAATGAAATTACGCGCCGAATCGCTGCGAGACCTGGGTGGGGCCATGAGCCCGTTCAACGCCTTCCTCTTTCTGCTGGGGCTGGAAACGCTGCCGCTTCGCATGGAGCGACACGTCCAGAACGCCCTGGGCGTGGCTCGCTTTCTGGAAGCCCATCCCGCTGTCGAGCGCGTGCGCTTCGCCGGCCTGGAGAGCAGCCCGTACCACCCGCTGGCGGAGCGCTACCTGCCGCGCGGCGCCGGAGCCGTATTCTCCTTCGACCTGCGAGGAGGTCGCGCCGCGGGTGCGAGCTTTATCGAAAACCTGTCGCTGTGGAGCCACCTCGCCAACGTCGGCGACGCCAAGAGCCTGGTCATTCATCCCGCCAGCACTACCCATCGCCAACTGAGCGACGCCGAGCTTCTGGCCTGCGGCATAACCCCCGGTACTATCCGCCTCTCAGTCGGTCTGGAGACATTGGACGATCTGCTCTGGGACCTGGACTGTGGCTTGCGCGCAGCCGTCGCGACCGGACAGCAGACGAAAATGCAAGAGCCGGCCCCGCCCGACCGGCAGCAGGCGCGCGATGCGGAGGTGATGGCATGAACCACCTCGACGCGCTCGCCGGAGAACCCGAGTACCAGGATAGTGCAATCATTCAGCGTCTGCTCCACCAGGCGCGAACCATCGCCGTAGTGGGGTTGTCCGCCAATCCGCTTCGGCCCAGCAACTTTGTCGGCTTCTATTTGCAGCGCCATGGCTATCGCGTCGTGCCAGTCAACCCGCGAGAACCGGAGATCCTGGGCGAGACCAGCTACCCCTCGCTCACCGCGGTTCCCTTTTTCATTGACATCGTCGACGTCTTCCGCGCCCCAGATGCCGTACCCGGTATCGCGCGGGAAGCCGTGGAAGTTGGCGCCGGCGCCCTCTGGCTTCAGTTCGGCGTTATCAGTCCGGAGGAGGCCGCTATCGCCGTCGAGGGAGGGCTGGATGTGGTGATGGATCGCTGCATGAAGATTGAGCATGCGCGCCACCTGGGAAGGATGCATTGGTTAGGCTTCAACACCGGTCGGATCACGGCGCGACGCGGCTCTATCGACTGAGAAGCGCGTTTACTCGAGATCAACCTCGTCCCGGCTTTATGCCACCCGAACCCAGGAAAGACCAGGATCGAATGCGACGCTGCATCAGCGCGGCACGCGGCCATACTATAGGCTATGAGTAGCTTCACCCCTGCTAATACTCAGTTCGTGATGGTGGCGTTTGAGGGCCCCGACGAGTACTCCCGCGCCGGCGGGCTCGCGGTGCGGGTGCGCGACCTGGCCGAGACTCTAGCCGCTCACGGCTTTACCACGCACCTCTTTTTTGTTGGCGATCCCACCCTACCGAGCATTGAGGAGCGCGGCAACCTTATTCTGCATCGTTGGTCGCAATGGATCAGCGCACATCATCCCGACAGCGTGTACGATGGCGAGTGGGGCAAGCTGGAGGACTTCGCGCGCAGCCTCCCGCCCTCCCTTAGCCAGGACATTGTGCTCCCGGCCGCGTCCGTGGGCAAGCTCACGGTGCTCATGGGCGAAGACTGGCAGACTGTGCCGACGATGATCGGAGCCGTCCACGTTATGGCGCAGCGGGGCTTGCTGCCCTGGGTGGTACCGGTCTGGACGGGCAACAATATCTTTGGCTTTCATGGTATCCCCTGGGACGCCTTGCAAGCGGCGGCGACACCGATGACGGTAAGCCGGTACATGAAGCACGAGATGCGTCGCTGGGGCGTTGATCCGCTGGTGACACCCAACGGCATTGCGCCATCGTCCCTGGTCAATGTTCCATCCACGGAGACACGGGCACTGCGGAAAGCCTTTGGCGGCGACCTTGCGCTGTTCAAGATCGGCCGCTTCAGCCCAGATAAGCGCTGGATCATGGCCCTGGAAGCGGTGGCCATACTCAAGGCGACCGGCAGCCGTACCAAAATTTTATTGCGTGGCGACAAATCCTCCTATGGCAATGAGGTCTTGGGACGCGCCTATAGCTATGGTCTGAGCATCGAGAACCTGAGCGAACGCTACTGGAGCGTGGCGGATCTGGCCGGAGCCATCGCGGCGCACCCGCAGGCCGATGTGCTCAATCTGACCAGCTTCCTGCCGGACGAGTTGCTGCCCGTCATCTATGCCGCGGCGGATGGCGTGCTGGCGAACAGTAGCCACGAACCGTTCGGCCTGGTGGGACTGGAAGTGATGGCCGCCGGCGGCCTGGCGGTGGTGGGCTCCACTGGAGAGGACTATGCACAGTCGGATTACAACGCGCTGGTGCTGGATACCGACGACCCACGCGAGATAGTCATTCAGTTGCGCCGCCTGCAAGCTGACAAGACAGCCATGAAGCGGATAAAAAAGCGGGCCAAGGAGACGGCCAGAGAATGGGTCTGGCCGGCGGTGATAGAGGAGCTATTCATGAAGCTGGAATATGTGGCGCTCGCACGACATGTGGACCTTCCGACATGAAAGCGGTGGTGATGGCGGGAGGGGAAGGGTCGCGCCTTCGCCCCTTGACCCTGGGGCGCCCCAAACCCATGGTGCCGCTGGCGAACCGTCCGATGCTGGAACACATTCTGCTGCTGCTGAAGCGGCATGGCATCACCGAGGTCGTCATCACTGTGCAGTACATGGCGACGCATATCCAGACCCAGATCGGCGACGGCAGTGATCTTGGTATGACCATAACGTATAGCGTGGAGGATCAGCCGCTGGGCACCGCCGGCAGCATCCGCGAGGCCGCTGACTCGCTCACAGACACCTTTCTAGTCATCAGTGGTGACGCACTCACCGACTTTGATCTGCAGGCAGTGGTGGACTACCACCAGAAGTGCAAAGCGATGGCCACACTCACGCTCTACCGCGTGGCCAACCCGCTGGAGTATGGGGTGGTGGTGACCGGTGAGGACGGGCGGATTCGTCAGTTCCAGGAAAAGCCGAGTTGGGGCGAAATCGTCACCGACACCATCAACACCGGCATTTACGTGCTCGAGCCCTCAATCTTCGAGTATTATCAGCGCAATCAGGTGTTCGACTTCAGCAAGGATCTTTTTCCGCTCCTGCTCAGGGACGAGAAGCCGCTCTTTGGCTACGTGGCGGGTGGCTACTGGACCGATGTAGGCAGCATTGAAGAGTACGTACGCGCTACTCGTGACGCGCTGACGGGCAAGGTGGATATCGACTGGGACATCGAGCAGGTCGGCGGCGTCTGGCGAGCGGACGGCGTCGACATCGAGTCCGACGCACAGGTGCGCGGTCCGGTCTATCTGGGCCGCGACGTGAAAATCAAGAGCGGAGCCATTGTTCAAGGGCCATCGGTGATCCGCGACAACACGGTCGTTGAGCGAGGGGCCCATATCGACCGCAGCATCATCTGGCGCGGTTCCAACATCGGCCCGCACAGCCAGGTGCGTGGCAGCCTCCTCGGCGCTGAGTGCACGCTCAAGGCCAACGCCATGGTATCTGAAAATACGGTGATCAGTGACCACACCCTGATTGGTCGCGGAGCGGTCATCCAACCCAACGTGAAGATCTGGCCGAACAAGGAGGTGGATGCTGGAGCGGTGGTATCCACCAGCATCATCTGGGGATCCTCCGGACGCCGCGTACTCTTTGGTCGATACGGCGTCAGCGGACTCATCAATGTGGACTTCACGCCAGAGATGGCGGCCAAACTGGGCTCGGCGTATGCCTCCACTCTCCCCATCAACGCGGATGTGACCATCAACCGCGACCTGGCAATCCCATCGCGGATGCTGAAGCGCGCCATGACCGCTGGTCTGGCCGCCGCCGGCATCAATGCGGTGGACCTTTCCGCGGTCCCTATCCCGGTGGCCCGGTTCTACACCAGAGTCACCGGGGCGCTGGGGGGCGTCCATGTGCGCGTCTCACCATACGATTCCTCCCTGATCCACCTTCAGCTGTTTAACGGCGACGGAATGGACCTGAATAAGGGAACCCAGCGCAAGGTGGAGACGGCCTACTTCCGGGAAGACGTACGGCGCGCTCACCTCGACGACATCGGCCAGACAGCGTATGCCGGCGACGTAACCGAACGCTCCACCACAGCCTTCATGGCTGCGGTGGAGTCTGAAACCGTCTCGCGAGCCTGTTATCGTCTGGTGATCGATTATTCATTGGGGTCGACCGGCGACATTTTCCCGAACATTCTCCGGTCAATGGACTGCGATGTAATCGGCCTCAATGCCAGGCCAGGGCCGGCCAGGGCACCGCGCTCCGCGCCGGAATACGATACCGCCTTCGATCAGCTCGCCAACATCGTGCCGGCCCTCAAGTTTCAACTCGGCGCCATGCTGGATGTCAGTGGCGAGCGTCTGCACCTGGTCGACGGCACAGGTCGTCGCGTCCCGCAGATGCAGGCTCTGGCCGCCCTGGCCTCACTGGTGTTTCAACAGCACCCGGGCGCCGTGGTCGCCGTGCCGACCGACGCTCCCGCGATATTTGAGACACTGGCCGCACGGCATCAGGGAAAGATCATCAGGACCCGCAGCGATACCGAGGCCATTATGTCGACTGCCACCCAGAAACATGTCCGCTTAGCGGGCGACGGCCAGGGACGTACCATCTTTCCTTTGATGCACCCCACCTTCGACGCCATGTTCAGCCTGGTGAAGTTGGTGGAGTTGCTGGCTCGGGCCCAAGCACGATTCGACGAGGTGCTGGCCGACTTACCAGCCTGGCACCTTCAGCAGACCACTGTCCCCTGCCCCTGGGACAACAAAGGCGTCGTCATGCGCCTGCTGGGTGAGCGCTACCACGAGCGACGGGCGCGTGCCTCGGACGGCATCAAAATTCAACTGGGCGATGACTGGGTCCTCATTCGCCCCGACCCCGACGAGCCGCGCTTCCACCTGGTAGCGGAGGCGCGGACCGATCAGGAAGCGCAAGCCCTGGTCGACGAGTACGCGGGCATCGTTACCGGCCTACAGAAGTAATACTTTAGAATCGGCTGTCCAGGAGGCACAGCGGATGAACGACAGAACGCGCACCGCGACCATCGAAACTCTGACCGCGGAAGAGCAGCAACTCCTTCCTGGTGAGGAGGACGTCGCCTTTTATCAGGCCCATGGGTACTACCTCTCGAAAAAGCTGTTCATAGATGACGAGATCGATGCTGCGATAGCCGGGAGCGAACGATACTATGCGGGCGAGCGAGACTTTCCGCCGCCGAACAGCCACCAACCCGCAGGATGGAAACCGGACGATGGGGACGTGCTACGCAAGAATGACTTCGCCTCACTCCAGAACCGTGAACTGACGGCACTGGTGCGGAAGCCCATCCTCGGCGCGGTAGCCGCCCGCCTATGTGGCTCCGGAATACGGCTCTGGCACGATCAACTACTGTACAAGCCGGTAAGTGTCCCCGGAAGCCCGATCAGCGTAGGGTGGCATACCGACCGGCAATACTGGCGAAGCTGCACCTCGGACAGCATGCTCACCGCCTGGATCCCCTTCCACGATTGTGGCGAAGAGATGGGCACGATCACCATGGTCGACGGTAGCCACACCTGGCCGGATAACAGCGAGCGGCTCGATTTCTTCAGCAATGATCTGGAGGGCATGGAGCAGCACTTCGATACCCGTGGCGCCGCCATCGTCAAGGTACCTATGATTCTGCCGAAGGGTCATGTAAGCTTCCATCAGTGCCGCACCATTCACGGCAGCCCGCCGAACCGCTCCACCGCTCCTCGCCGCGCCATCGCGGTGCATCTCCAGGATGAGACCAACCGGTATCGCGCATACCGCTTCTCAGACGGGCGCCTCGCCTCGCACACCAACAATCGCTACTGCCGTACGGTCGACGGGGAGCCAGACTACACCGACCCCGTCATCTGCCCTCAGCTCTGGCCATAGCAGCGTGCACTATCGCGCCACTCGGCCGAACGATATTGCCTTTAATTCGTGTGCCCATCGTTCGCGTTTCGCTTGAGCGCCACATTCATCTGCCCGCGACGACCTGGCAAAGGCATCAGGCTAAACACCTCCGCCAGTCGAGCAACGACCAGCTTCTCCACGCGACGCATCGAAACGTGGCGACCTAACAGCTGATTGAGCGAGGTGACGCCTTTGTCCGTCAAACCGCACGGGATGATGTGCTCAAAATAGGAGAGATCGGTGTTCACATTCAGGGCAAAGCCGTGCGATGTCACGCCATGCGCATCGACTTTGACTCCGATGGCGCACACCTTCTCGTTCCCCACCCACACGCCGGAATACTCGCCCTGCAGCTGAGCTGGAACCCGAAGATCACAGACCGCGTGTAACAGCGCTCGCTCCACGTCGCGGATATATCCGACGTAATCCAGTCCATCCGGGCGCAATTTGAGGATGGGATAGCCAACCAACTGGCCGGGGCCATGATACGTCACGTCTCCGCCCCGGTCCACCTGATGCAGCGCGATGCCGCGACGCGTGAGCTGACGCGGAGTGAGCAGAACGTTTTCCACCTTCCCGCGCCTGCCCAGGGTATAGGTGTGAGGATGCTCCAGCAGCAGCAGGGTATCCGGGATACGGTCGCAATTCCGGGCCTCGGCTAGTTCCTTCTGGAGTGCCCGTGCCTCCTGGTAGTCGATCAGGCCAAGGCGGACTATCCGCAGTTGACTGGGTGCTCGGCCCCTCTCGCCTGGAGCGTTCACAGGTAGACAGTTTGACACAGCGGAGGTGCAAAGCGGAGGGGAGAGCCGTCCGCACCATTGGCCCGGCATTGCACAGAGGATAGAGAGCCACCAGGTATCCGATGATGGTCACCGTTATCGTAGGGGGGGTACCCACTGGGTCTGCTCCTGCCCGGCCCGCCTTCGTCGGCTGCGACAGATACCATTGCCCATCGGAGGCACCGTTGGGCGGGCCGGGCAGGAGCCACGGCCCCTACCCGAACAGTGCCCAGCACAGCATACTTGGTCGCCCTGCACCCACTCACATGCCGGGTCACGGATTCAGGCAACTCCTACCTCTAGCGAATACGTGGGTTCTGTCAAACTGTCCGCCCATGAGCTTCGAGCATGAGGGGTCCGTTACCCGTACTTGTACGAGACGCCAAAGCCACCTCGCGGCATGACACACGAAATGTTGTTGTACGGGCAGATCATACGGCAGGCGCCGCACTCGATGCAGTTCTCGTAGGAGACCACCGTCTTCTGTTGCTCCTCGTCCCACTGGTAGACCTCGGCCGGGCAGACAATGGTGCACGGCTTGTCCGGGCACCGGGCACACACATCCTGGTCGACGATATCGATGTGCGACTGCTCGTCCCAGTTGAACTTCAGGAGATAGAGTTTGTCTTCCAGCTTCATGGCTGAGTCCTTCTCGCTCGGAGTGCTTCCGATTGCTCGTGAGCATGGTAGGAGCTCCGCACCAGGGGACCGGACTCGACGTGGCTGAAACCAAGTTCGAGACCGTGGGCGCGCAGTTCGGCAAACTCATCGGGGTGATAGTAGCGATCGATCGGTACGTGTTTGGGCGTTGGCTGCAAGTATTGCCCAACGGTCATGATGTCGACGCGTGCTCCGCGCAGGTCGCGCATGGTATCGACCACCTCATCCATGCTCTCGCCCAGTCCGACCATCAAACCGGACTTGGTGAGACCGTCGGGATATATCTCTTTGGCTCGGCGCAGAACCTCTATCGATATATGGTATTTGGAGCGACCCGGCCGCACACGGCGGAAGACGCGCGGAACGGTCTCGATGTTGTGATTAAAGATCTCGGGGCGAGCCTCCATCAGTATCTGGAGCTGGTCATCTCGCCCCTGGAAGTCCGGGGTCAGCACCTCGACCGCGCAGTCCGGGTTCAACTCATGAATCTTCCGGATGGTGGCGGCGAACAGCGCCGCGCCGCCGTCCTCCAGGTCATCGCGGTCGACCGAGGTCACCACGGCGTGTTTGAGACCCATCTTCTGAACCGCTTCGGCCACCCGCTTCGGCTCGCCCACATCCAGGGTATGCGGTTTGCCCGAGGTCACCGCACAGTAGCGGCAGGCGCGTGTGCACACATCGCCCAGAATCATAAAGGTTGCGGTGCCGTGGCCCCAGCACTCTCCGATGTTGGGGCAGCGAGCTTCCTCGCACACCGTGTGCAACTCCATATCCCGCATCATATTCTTCAGTTCGATGTAGCGCGGTCCCGCCGGCAGGCGTACCTTCAGCCAGTCAGGTCGCTTGGGAGCCACCGGCTCCAGCCTGATTTCAGTTACCACCATGGTTCCTTCATTGCTAAACAGTGCCTCACCCCATTATGAGGGGACCAGGAAGATCGTCGCCCAGGGGTGTGTCTCCCAGGTGTGCGTCGGTATCCTGCCGGGCGCCTCAATAGAGGGGATACTCTGCCGTCCAGTGCTCCAATTTCTCCTTCACTGCGTTCAGAAAGGCGGCGGCATACCCGCCGTCCAGCAGCCTATGATCGAAGGAAAAGGACAGGTTCATCATACTGCGTACCGCGATCAAATCCTGGCCGTCCTGCTCCACCACCACCGGCCGCTTGACAATAGCGGCGGCGGCCAGGATGCCCCCCTGAGGATAGTTGATGATAGAGATCGACCAGATTGAACCGAGCGCGCCGGTGTTATTGACCGTGAAGCTGCCGCCCTGCATGTCTTCGATCCGCAGCTTGCGCCCTCGGGCCCGAATCGCCAGATCGGAGATCGACTTGGAGAGACCCGCCAGGCTCTTCTCATCGGCATGATGGATCACCGGCGTGGTCAAGCCTTCAGGCGCATCCACGGCCACATTGATATTGATGTCGCCCTTGCGGATGATGTAGTCGCCGGACCACTCCGCGTTGACGTCCGGGTACTCCTTGAGCGCCTCGACTGTGGCCTTGATCACGAAGGCCACGTAGGATAGTGGCACGTTTTCACGCTGGCGGAACTCGTCCTTCTTGGACTCACGGAAGCGCACCACGTTGGTCATGTCCACTTCAACGATGGTGGTGGCATGTGGCAGCGTCGTCTTGCTCAGCACCATTCGCTCGGCGATCATCTTACGAATCGCCGGAACCGGCACCAGTTCCTCGTTGGCGCCAAGAGCGCGCACCGCGGCCGGCTGTGCCGCTTGGGGCATGGCAGGTGGCGAGGGAATGGGCTGCGGCGGAGCCGGCGGGGCCTGAGCGGCGGCTGGCGCTGGAGCGGCAGGCGCCGGTGCGCTCGGTTGCTGCTCAATAAAGGACAGAATGTCCTGCTTACTCACGCGGCCACCTATCCCGGTACCCGTCACCGCAGCGAGACTGACGCCATGCTGCTCGGCGAGACGACGCACTAAGGGTGATGAGCGGACGCGCTCGCCGCGGCCATTCTCCGCATTGCCATCGGCTGCCTCGAAATTCCCTTCCAGGTGGGGGCGAGCCTGCGGCGGAGCGGTCGCCACGGCAGCGCCACCAGGGGACCGGTCATTTCCGCCGGCACTGCCCGCCGGGATAGGCTGTTCTGCGTTGGATGCGACATGGCCGGCTTCGGGCTGCGCCCCGCTCCCGGTACCATCACCGATGATGGCAATCTCCTGGCCCACGGCTACGGTGGCGCCCTCCGGCTGCGTGATCCGCTCCAGGGTACCGGCTACCGGTGCGGGAATTTCGGCGTTCACCTTGTCGGTTATTACTTCGACAATTGGCTCATCGCGCTCGATTTGGTCGCCTTCGTTCTTGAGCCATTTGGCGATTACGCCCTCGGCCACGGACTCACCGAGCTGTGGCATGACAATCGTCGTCGACATCACGTGCTCCTCTTACTTGCGCCTGTCTTGGCAGGTTTTCGTCTCAATACGCCGCAAGTCGGCGCGCGGCGGCAACGATCTTTTCGGTGTTCGGCAGGAAGGCTTTTTCCAGCGGTGGACTGAATGGCACCGGGGTGTCCGGGGCAGTGACCCGCACGATCGGCCCATCGAGCATGTCGAACGCTTCCTCGGCCAGAATCGCCGCCACCTCGGCCCCGACTCCCAGCGTACGCGTGTCCTCATGCACAATCAGCGCCTTGCTGGTTTTGGCGATGGATCGAAGAATAGCCTCGCGATCGAGCGGCAGGAGGGTGCGCAGGTCGATCACCTCGACAGAGACGTCTTCGTCCGCCAGTTCCGCTGCCGCCGCCAGAGACTGCTCGACCATCCACCCATAGGTATAAATGGTCATGTCCGTGCCCTCCTGAACCACTCGCGCTTCACCGATGGGAATGGTGTAGTCTTCGGCCGGCAGTTCGGCCTTGAGACGGCGATACAGATACTTATGCTCAAAGAACAGCACCGGGTTGTCGTCTCGCACGGCCGCTTTGATCAGGCCATACGCATCCAGGGCGCTACCCGGCGCCACCACTTTTAGGCCCGGACAATGAATGAACCAGGCCTCCGGATTCTGCGAGTGGAATGGTCCGCCATGCACACCGCCGCCCGATGGGCCGCGAATAACCATGGGCACAGCCATACCGTTGCGATAGTGCAGCTTGGCCGCCATATTCACGATCTGATCGAAGCCGCAGGCGATAAAGTCCATGAACTGCATCTCGGCAATCGGGCGCTGCCCCATCAAGGCAGAGCCAACCGCCGCGCCCACAATGGCTGACTCGGAGAGCGGCGTGTCGATCACGCGCAACGGGCCGAACTCGTCCAGCAGCCCAGCCGTTACTTTGAAGGCGCCGCCGTAGACGCCGACATCTTCGCCCAGAATGTAGACGCTCTGATCGCGCTGCATCTCTTCGCGCATGCCCTGCTTGATGGCTTCAAGATAGGTGACTTCACTCATGGGTGCCCACTCTCGCTCCTCCCGTACACGCCCCACAGCGCACTGTCTGGTTCGGGAAGTGGTTGCTGGTCGGCCCATTGCGCAGCCTCATCCACCAGCCGCGTGGCTTCGGCCCTGATTTCGTCCCGGACGTCATGATCCATGATACCGCCCTGCAGCAGCCATCGTTCGTAGCGGTCGATGGGATCCTTCGCCTCCCACTCAGCCAGCAACTCGCGTGGCACATAGGAGGCATCGTCCTGTTCGGAGTGGCCGCGCATTCGCATGGTCACGCACTCGATCAGCGTCGGCCCCTCGTCGCGGCGTGCCCGCTCGACAGCTTGAAGGGTGGTTCGGTAGACCGCCAGCACGTCGTTCCCGTCGATACGTATGCCGGGGATACCGTAGCCAACGGCGCGCGTAGCGATTTCGTCAAAGCAGATCTGCTTTGACACTGGAGTGGAATACGCGTACTGGTTGTTTTCCACGATCAGGATCATGGGCAGGCGCAGCGCCGCCGCAAAGTTCAGTCCTTCGTGAAAATCACCGGTGTTGATAGCGCCATCACCAACGTAGGTCAACGCCACCAGATCTTCGCCGCGCTGGCGGCCGGTCAGCGCGGCGCCGGCCGCCAGGGGGATCGACGAGCCCAGCATGCTGATCTGCGGGAGCACTCGTCGCTCCTGATCTCCAACGTGGAGCGCGTTGTCCTTACCGGCGGTGAAACCGGTGGCGCGGGCCATGATCTGGGCCAGAATTTTTCCCGGTTCCATCCCGCGAACCAGGTGGGCCCCCATGTCGCGGTGCATGGGCGCAATAACATCGCTGGGCCGGAGCGCGTATGCGGTTGCTACCGAGATCGCCTCGTGGCCTACCTGGCTGTAGACGCCGCCGGAAACCTTTCCCTGCAGATAGAGCGTCCGGATACGGGCGTCCATCGCGCGGGTCAATACCATGTACCGCAATAGGTCCAGCAACTGACCGCAGTCTAAATCAGCCGGCGCCAGGTCCGGCACAGCTTTAATCATCACATCCCGTTACTTCTCCGGTAGATGGTCCATTCTACGGGGAACCGCTCAGGACGGCTCGGCATCGCCGGGATCGGCCACCCGTTGCTGTATCAACTCCGCCAGGCCATCAATAAAGTCTGGGGCGGCATTGAGCATCTCCGTCCGTTTGAGCGTGACGCCATGCTCTTTAGCCGCCTGTTGCGCTTCATAATCGATGTCGTACAGGATCTCCAGGTGGTCTGAGACAAACCCAATGGGGGCAACCAGCACATGCCGAACGCCACCGTCCGCCAGAGTATGAATGGTATCGACCAGATCCGGTCCCAGCCATGGGTCGTCGGTCCGGCCGGCGCTTTGAAAGGAAAAGGTCCAGTGCGCTAGCTGGAGCATCTCGGCCAGCGCCTCGCTGGTCTCGCGCAATTGCTCCGGGTAGGGATCGCCCATCGCTACAATCTTCTCGGGCAGACTGTGCGCCGTAAAGATCACGGTCACCTCCGAGCCACACAGAAACTCAGCCAGACGGGTGCGCACGCGCCTGGCGACCGCCTCCAGATAGGCGGGGTGCAGGTGCCAACTGTCGATCCGTTCAAACTGGATATCTGTCCCGAGCTTGCGCTGCGCCTGCTCGATGTAGTCGTGGTAGCCGGCAATACTCATGCTCGAAAAGTGCGGCGCCAGCACCAAACCGACTGCCCGCCGAATGCCCTCGGCCGCCAACTGACCCACCGCCTGCTCTATGTACGGATGCCAGTGCTTCATGCCCAAAATGACGCGATAGGTGCCGGCTCCGTCCGCGTTGAGCCGCTGCTGCAGTCCGGCTCTGACCGCCGCCGAGATATCCGAGAGCGGGGTTCGGCCGCCCACCAACCGATACCGTTCCTGCAGGTCCTCCAGCAGTTCAAGGGGCGGCTTTCGCCCGCGCCGAATGTGCGTGTAGTACGGCTCGACATCTTCTGCCTTATCGGGCGTACCGTAGGCCATCAGCAGTACGCCCATACCATCACTCTGACTCATTGCTCTTCTCCACGCGATAAAGGTTGACGATAGCCTGCACCAGGCCGTCCAGAGTATGCTCCTCAGCCACGGAGGCGGGTCGTAGCTGCAAGTCTCTCACCGCCGCGGCAGTGCTGGGACCGATGCAGACCAACCGGGCGTCCTGCAGCATGGCACAATCGCCCTGGGAAGACAGTATGTGTGCCAGGTTATGCACGGCGGACGGGCTGGCCAGCGCCACCACGTCGACCTCACCGCGACGCACAGCCTCCAGAGCGGAGCGATCGAGGGCCGAGGGCTGGACCGTTTGATAGGTGATGACCGCGTCGACCGATGCTCCTGATCGCTCCAGGTCGTCCTGCAATTCTCGGTCGGACAGATTCCCCTGGGGGAGCAGGACATGCGTGCCGCTCATTTCTCGCCGCTGTAGCTCTCTGGACAGGAAACTGACCGCGGCGCTCTCTGGAACAGCATCGACAAAGACTCCCCGCCGGCGTAAGTCGGCTGCGGTGGCCGGTCCGACCGCCGCCACCCAGAGGGTCACCGGGAAGACCGGTGGACTTCCCAGGGCAGCCAGTCGATCGAACACGGCGTTCACCGCGTTGCGGCTGGTGAAGACGATCCAGTCGTACTCGGACAGGATAGAGAGGGCCGTGTCCAGCGCGCCGTAGCTCTCCGGCGCCTCAACGACGATGGTGGGCAGATCGAGCACGCGCGCCCCGGCTGCACGCAAGGAGCGACGCAGCGGCTCCCCCTCGGCACGCGGACGGGTGACCAGCACCCGAACGCCCCGCAGCGGCGCCTCAAGCGGGGGTGAAAGCGGTGCGTTCATGGACGTAGGTGACCAGGCGTTCGAGTTGTTCGGGCGGCGTATTGGGATGAATGCCATGCCCCACATTGAAGATGTGGCCCGGCCGTCCGGCGGCGCGTCTCAAAATTGCGTCGGCCTCTCGTTGCACGACCTTCCACGGCGCCTGCAGTACCAGCGGGTCCAGGTTGCCCTGCACCCCGCGATGGTACCCGATGCGCTCCCAGGCCAGGTCGAGCGGGATGCGCCAGTCCACGCCGATGGTGCTGCCGCCGGCGTCGCGCATGGCTTCCAACAGTGCGCCGGTGCTGGTACCGAAGTGAATCAGCGGCAAGCCCGTCATCGCCACACGGTCGCACACCAGCCGCGAATACGGTTGCACATAGCGGCAATAATCATCGACCGACAGTGCGCCGACCCAGCTATCGAACAACTGCAACACATGCACTCCAGCGGCGGCCTGTGCCAGGAGATAGCTGCCCACGATCTCCGCCAGGCGCTGCATGAGTTCATGCCAGACAGCAGGTGAGCCGTACATCAAGCGCTTGGTATGCAGAAAATCGCGAGATGGCCGGCCCTCGACCAGATAGCTGGCCAGCGTGAACGGTGCGCCGGAGAAGCCGATCAGCGGCAGGGCGCCATCCAGCCCCGTCAGCACGGCCTGGATATCCTCCAGCACGAAGGCCACGTCGCTGTCCGGCTGGAGCGGCCGCAGGCGGCTCACATCCCCCGCCGCTCGGATCGGCTCGGCGATAACCGGGCCAACCTTTTCCACGATCTCCAGGTCGATACCGATGCCGATCAGCGGATGCATGATGTCGGCATAGAGGATAGCGGCATCAACTCCCAGGCGCTGCACTGGCTGCAGGGTCACCTCCGCGCACAACTCCGGACGCCGGCAGATCTCCAGTAAGCTGAAGTGCTCTTTAATTGCCCGATACTCGGGCAGAGACCGGCCGGCCTGCCGCATGAACCAGATTGGCGTGCGGTCGACTGGCTCGCGGCGCAAGGCGCGCAGCAAGCGATCCTGCCGGGGATACGTCGCCGGCGCCTGGGTAGCCGGAGCGATCATACCAGCAGTTCGAGTGCGTCGCGTAGCGGGCGGTGGACGCAGGTGAAGATCGGCGTGTCGGAGAGCGTATACTTGCGCCCGTCAGTGGAGCGCAGTTCCATCACCAGCGACTGGAACTCCATCAGATCTTCCGCTTCATAGGCCACCACGAATTCTTGATCGTCGAGCCCAAAAGAGTGGACCAGCACCTGCCTGATATGCTCGTACTCATGCCCCACCTTGATGTGCTCGTTCATCATGCCCTGCCGCGTCGCCTTGCCCAGCAGGTACCAATCGATGGTCTTGGTAAAGGGATAGATGATCAGATACGTGCCGCGTTCCGTCTCCAACACCGCCTGCTCCTGCGGTGTCTGGCGCCGGACATAGGTCGAAACACGAATTAATCCCAGATAGGAGTAGGCGATATCAAGATAGCGACCCAGTGTGGTCTGCTGCAGGCGGCTGGCCGATGCTTGCAACTCGGCCAGATCGGTCCCATGGCGCCACAGCAGCAGGTCCGTCCCGGCTTTCATGCCGGTCATGTTGTAGGCGTGCGTCGTTATCTCCGTGGCGCCCTCAACTGCCTCGGCGAACTCCGTGCTGCGGCAGGCTCGCTCCTCTTCGGGCAGGCGCCGCCAGGCAGGATCGAGACGATAAAAGAGAAACTGTACGAATGTTGTGTCCATGCGAATCCATTCCAAATACACGGTGTACTAGGCCCGTCTGAACATACCACCGCCGGGCGTGCAACGTGGTTCCCCCGCAGTATTTCATGGGGGGACGGTGCGATAAGGACCTGCCCGCACCCCTTTAGCAGCCGATCATGATCGGCCGTAGTCATCGGAAGGGCCGCGCGGCAGCGCCGGTCCTGGGCCGTACCACCAAGCTGCAGGTCCACCGACCCTGCTCGCGGGGCTGGTCGAGCGCTGTGAGTGCGTCCGCCATGCGTACCAGGGACCGGGCAAGGGTGTATGCGGAGAGGAGTAGTCTCTCACAGGGGGACGCTGGTCGTATTCTGGGGTGAAGTGCGGCGGTAGGGCACTGCCGTGGTACGCCCCGGTGCCGGACGTAGATCCCCGAATGGGGGCGCTCTCGCGCGGCACCTCCCTTGACGATCTGAAGATCGTTGCTACGCATCGGTGGGAAGACTGGACGGTGTGGAATTGACTGCCCATGAGTCGGTATCAGGTCACTTGAGCCTGGGCGAGCGGCTGGGCGTGACGCACATGGCCATTGGCCAGCGTGATTACCGCCAGGAGTAGCTGCACGCCGGCAAAGATGAAGACCGTGGTGGTGGCGCCGAAGAGTTGCAGGAAAACGCCGGTCAGGGCGAAGCCCACCGGCTGAAAGCCGAAGGCCAATAATCGGAACGAGCTATTTACCCGACCCTGCAGTTCATCGGGGATCAGGGCCAGCCGGTAGCTAAACTGGACCACGTTGTAGGCCGGTCCGGCCAGAAAAATGCCGGCTTCGATGACACCAAGCAGCACCGCATTCGGCGCCAGGGCGAAGAGCGGAAACAGGAGTGTCTGGAGCCAAACCAGGCCGATGATTGCCTGGCCAAAGGTAAAGCGTCTCTGAATCATCGGCCCCAGCAAGGAACCGATAATACCTCCAACGCTGCCGATGGCAAACATCAAACCAATCACGGTAGGCGAGGCGCCCTGGTTCCTGGCAATCACGATCAAGAGCAGCAGGCTGCCGGAACTCACGAAGTTCAAGCCTCCGGTGAGAAAGGCCATAAAGCGAATCAACGGCTGACGCCAGAGCCAGGCAACACCTTCCTTGATCTCCCGACGCAGGTTGCGCGGCCTCGCCACCCGCTCCGCTTGAAACTCCACCTTGATCAGCAAGAGCGAGGCGACCGAGACCAGATAGGAGATCGAGTCGACCAGATAGGGAACCGTTTTTCCCACCACCTGGAACAGGAACCCTCCGAGGGGCGGCCCCGCCAGGAAGGAGGCCACCTGGCCGGCCTGATTTTGCGAGGTGGCCGCCGGTAACTGTTCTTTGCTCACCACGCGCGGCAGACAGGCCACCTCGGCAATGTTGAAGAAGGTAAAGAGGATGCCCTCGATGGTGACCGCCAGGTAGAGCTGGATGATGGTGAGATGACCCAGCGCATAGGTCAGCGGGATGCTGCCCAGGGCGACGGCTCGGCCCAGGTCGCAGCGAATCATCACTTTTTTGCGATTCCAGCGGTCAACCAGCGCCCCGGCCGGTAGACTCAGGAGCACGAACGGCAAGGTTGCGAAGAATCCCGCCAGCCCAGCCTGAGCGGGAGATTTGGTCAGGTACAAAATCAGCAGGGGAAGAGTAATGCCGGACATGGCATTGCCCAGACTGGAGAGATTCTGCCCGCCCCACAGAATGAGATAGTCTCGGTTTCGCCAGAGAGATGGCGTCGGGCCGGGAGGCACAGCGCCTCCTCCAGGGGGTGTCGTGGTGTCCGTATTAGCTGTCATGCGCAATTTTACCCAGGGGCGTCGTACAGTTGAGAAGGACAGCGCTGATCGGCATTGCGGACTCCTGTGGAGGAAGACGGAGCATGAACATCCGTGCAGCTGAACCAGGCGATGCGGCGGGAATCGCACGGGTGCACGTAGACAGCTGGCGCACCACCTACGCAGGTATCCTGCCCGCGTCAGTTCTTGACTCGCTCTCCTACCAGCGGCGTGAAACAACGTGGGTAGAACTTCTGGCTCACCGGGAGGGGGTCAACTTGGTAGCCGAGGATCCTGCCGGCCAGATCGTCGGGTTTGCCAGCGGTGGTCCCAACCGCGAGGATAATCCGCAATTCGCCGGTGAGCTGTACGCGATTTATCTCCTGTCCACAGCCCAGGGGCAGGGAGTTGGGCGGCGGCTGACGCACGCCTCGATAGCCTGGCTCGACGAACACGGGATGCATTCCATGCTGGTCTGGGTGGCGGCAGCCAATCCGTCTCGCCACTTCTACGAGTCGCTCGGCGGTCAGTATGTGGGGAGCAAGATTGCTTCGGTGGCCGGCGCCGAGATTGAAGAAGTCTCCTATGGCTGGCCGGATACGACGCTTATACTGAAGGAACTCTAACAGGCGGGAGCGAAGATGACCTGGGCACACGTCCTCTCGTCCTCGCGCATCGTCGCGGCGCCTTTCGTGGCGGCGCTGATTCTGGCACGTCGCGGGGATGTATACCTGGTCGCTGCCGCCCTGTTTGCGATCGCCGCCTTTACCGACCTGATCGATGGCAAGCTGGCGCGCTATGCCAAGCAGGTCTCGCCGCTGGGAGTCTTCCTGGACACCAGCGCCGACAAGGTTTTCGTCAGCCTGGCGCTGGTCGCCATGGCCATCGGCGGACTCTCGCCGGGCTGGGTACCGCTAGTGATTATCGGACGCGAGTTCCTCATCTCGGGGCTGCGCAGCTACGCAGCCTCGCGCGATCGCATCATTTCCGCGCATATCTGGGGCAAGGGTAAGGCAGCTCTGACCATGGTCGCCATCCCGCTAGTCCTGGTGGCCGCCGACGGGCAAGCCGGTGGAGTGCTTTCGCCCTTTGCAGACCACAACCGATGGAACGACGCCTTCATCGTGTGCAGTTGGCTCCTCGGTCTTTCGGCCGTGGCCACGGTGATTTCCGGCGTGCGCTACGTGGTGGATGCGTGGCCGCTCTTGCGCGCCTCAGAGAGCGAACCTCCCACCGAGCGCTCGCGCGCTGCCGGCAGTCGGTGACGAGCGAGCCGTCGCCTGCTAGACTGTGCCAGATTCGATAGGGGCGGACATGCTAGGCACGCTGTTCCTCGTATGCTGCGCGATCCTGATGGGCTCAGTTCCCACCGGTGTGGTGGTGTCGCGACTGCTGACCGGGCGGGACGTGCGGGAGTTGGGCAGCGGCAACTTCGGCGCCGCCAATGTGGCCCGGACGGCCGGCATGAAAGTCGGCCTGCTGGTGGCGCTGATCGACATCCTCAAGGGTGTGGTCCCGGTGATGCTCGGCCGATGGATCGGCCTGGACCACGCGCAATTAGCCCTGGTCGCGGTGGCCGCGGTGCTGGGCCACGACTTCTCGATGTTCTTGCGGCTGCGCGGCGGCAAGGGAGTTGCCACCACGGTGGGTATTGCACTGGCCCTCGCGCCACTTGCCGCCCTTCTGGCCGCGGTCACCTGGATCGTGGTCATTCTTACCTTCGGCTACTCCTCGCTGGCCTCACTGGTGTCCCTGGCGCTGCTCCCGCTGTACCTGGCAATTGCCGGCCAGCCGCCCCCCTATGTCCTGGCGGCCGTTGCACTCTTTCTGATCGGCTCCGCCAAGCACTGGGAGAATATCATCCGTCTGGCCCATGGCAAAGAGTCGAAGTTCCGTTCCCGGCCGCAACCTCCCCGTGGAGCCTAAGCGTTCCATTGTCGTCTTCGGCGCAGGTGCGGTGGGCGGATACCTGGGCGCTAAGCTGGGCGCCGGCGCGCCGGCAACGCTCGATCTGACCCTCCTGGGCCGAGCGCGCACCGCGCAGGCAATTGCGGAGCACGGGCTGCTACTGCACGAACTGGATCATGACCAGGTGACACAGCCCCGAACCGTCACCTCGGTGGAGGGCCTGCCGCCCTGCGACCTGGTACTGCTAACCGTTCGCACCTACGATGTCGCCGGCTCAATCGATGACGTACGCGCCTTGCTAGGCCAGCACGGTCTGGTGCTCGCCCTCCAGAATGGGGTGGGCAGCGAGGAAGAACTAGCTCAGGCGCTGGGACGCCACCGCGTGCTACCCGGCACGCTGACCGTCAGCGCCGGCATGGAACAGCCCGGCAGTATCACGCGGTACAGTAAGGCAGGCGGCATTGCTCTCTCCACCATGGACGGCCGTCTTGTTCCTCCCTGGGTGGTCGAACTACTGTCGGCTACGGAGCTGCCCACCACGACCGTCGCGGATTACCGCAGCCTCCGCTGGTCCAAGCTACTGCTCAACATGCTGGGGGCAGCCACCAGTGCCGTCCTGGATGTCGACATTGGCCGCATCATGAACGACCGGCAGCTCTTCCGCATTGAGCAGTTGGCCTTTCGCGAGGCCACCCGCGTCATGAGGGCGGAGGGTATCGGTGCGGTCGAACTGCCCGGCTATGCGGTTCCCCAGGCGCGGCTTGCCATGCGCCTGCCCCGCTCGCTGGCCCAGGCCACCCTGGGGAGACGGATTGCCAAGGCCCGTGACGGTCGCTCGCCCAGTATGCGCGCCGACATGATGCGTGGCAAAACTGAGGTAGAGGCATTCAACGGCGCCGTGGTACGCGCCGGGCAACAGCACCACGTCCCAACCCCGGTCAATGCCGCGCTTACTGACCTGGTCCTGGATCTTGCCGCGCACCCCGAGCATAGCGACCGTCGCGAGCAGTTTCGCGGCCATCCCGAAGCATTGGTCGCATTCATGGGTAGCTGCGGCGTCAAGGTCTGAGCAGGAACGGGTCCTAGCCCGCTCGACATTCCTAGCGGGGGAATGCCGCCGCCACGCCTCCATCCACGGTAATGACCGTGCCCGTGGTTGCCCTGGACCGATCGGACAGCAGGAATGCCACCGCCTCAGCCACATCTCGCCCGGTTACTTTGGTCTTCAGCAGGTTCCTCTGCGCATAGAAGTCTTCGATCTGCTCCACCGGCACGCCATGCGCGGCGGCCCTCTGTTGGCGAACCTCGTCGGACCAGAGTTTCGAGTCTTCGAATACGGCATCGGGGTTCACCACGTTGGCACGGATGCCGGCGGCACCCCCCTCCAGTGCGGCGATCCGGGCCAGTTGCACCTGGCCGGCCTTGGCCACGCTGTAGGCGCCGAAGCCCGCCCCTGGCCCAAACGCGTTTTTTGAGGCAACGTAGACCATGCTGCCGCCCAATCCTTGCGCGGTCATCATCTTCATCACCTGGACGGTAAGCAAAAAATGGGAAGTAGTGTTCACTTCCAGGCTGCGGCGCCACAGATCACTGTCAAGCTCGGCCAGGGCGCCGGCCGCCGGGATGCCGGCGTTGGACACCAGACCATCGATGCCACCGTAGGTACACACCGTGTGCCGCACAGCGGCCCAAACATCTCCCTGCTCGGTCAGGTCGGCGCGAATGCAGAGTGGCTGCGCATCGCCCGCCTGTCCAATACTCAGGGCGGTTTGATCCATGCCCGCCGGGTCGATGTCGATCAAGGCCAACTGCGCGCCCAGCGAGGCCAGCCGGCGCGCAACCGCGCGACCGATGCCTGAGGCCGCGCCGGTTACCAGCATCACGCGGCCTTCCAGCTCTCTGGCGGGCGGCGCCAGCGTCAGCTTGTACAGCTCGAGCGGCCAATACTCGGCGTCGAACAGATCTCGATCGCTGAACGATTGGTATGAGCCGTGCGCGTCCTGGCCCTCGGCTGCAATCTTCAAGGTGTGAAGAGCAACCTCTGCCACCACCTGGGCATCTCTGGCATTCCGCCCGCGCGTGACCATGCCGCGTCCCGGGATCAAAAAGACTCTGGGATTCGGGTCCAACATCTCCAGTCCTTCCCAGGCACCACGGTCGAAGAACTGACGATACTTCTGGCGATACCCCTCGATGGCCGCCGCTGGACTCTCGCCGTCGATCACGCACGACCAGGGTCCGATGCGCAGTATATGATCGGCCGTGGCGGGACCGGCGCCGGCGAGCTGACGCACATCGGATCGATCAGAGATGGCCCGGAACTCGGCGCCGCTCTCCAATCGCAAAATACGATGGCCAAGTTCGCCGCGGATTTGCAGGAGTAGCGGGTCAAGAGCGGGCGATTCGAGCGGGCATGCTATCACGGCAGGTCGCCTTCCGGCCAGCGTACGCAGGTACGCCTCCGCTCTCTCGACCATCCGTATATGCTTGCTATAGCTTTCCTCGGCGCTGTCTCCCCAGGTCACCAGCCCGTGATTACCAAGTATGACTGCCTCGCTCTCGGCCAGGGCGCCAACCTGCTTGGAGAGTAGAAAGCCGGGACGGCGCCAGGGTACGTACGCCACCCCATTCCCGAAAACCTCGCGCACCGCTTCCTCGCCGCGTTCCGTATTGGTCAGAGCGATCACAGCGTCGGCATGGGTGTGGTCAACGTGCCGTGCCGGCAGAAAGCCGTGTAACAGCGTCTCGATGGAGGGACGCCGGCCGCCTGGCTCGACCATGCAGTGCTCCAGGTATGCGACCATCTCTTCATCGCTCATCTCGTCGCGGTCCCACAGGGGCAGAATATCCTCGAGATACAGGCCGGGAAAGCCGGACCGGTCGATCGATCTCAGATCGGTGCCCGATCCCTTGACGCGCAGTACCCGCTGTTCGCAACCACGGAAGTCGATCTCGGTCGTCTTGACCGACGTATTCCCGCCGCCCCATAGCACCAGCTCCGGGTCGGCGCCCAACAGTCGCGAGCGATAGACCAGTATGTCGAGCAGCGCGCTCTCAGCCGGCGCGCTGCTGTCCCACAGGTTCCCTTTCATGCTCCCCGTACCGACTTACATGTGAATGGGCGTCCCCTCGGTGGCATGAGCGGCTTCGCCGATGGCCTCCGAGAGGGTGGGATGGGGATGAATGTTGTACGCCATCTCCACGGGGGTCGACTCCAGGAACTTGCCCAGCGCCGCCTCGGAAATCATCTCGGTGACCGTGGGCCCAATCATGTGGACGCCCAGGATTTCGCCGGACTTCTTATCAGCGATCACCTTGACGAACCCGGTCGAGTCGTTTAGAATCTTGGCCTTGGCGTTGGCCGAGAAGGGGAATTTACCTATTTCCAGCTCAACTCCGCTCTCGCGCGCCTGCTGTTCGGTCAATCCCACCGCGGCCACCTGCGGGAAACAGAAGATGGGCTGCGGAATGCGGTTGGCATCAATCGAGTTAAAATGGTTCTGGCCGGCGATGGTCTCAGCCACCAGGATCCCCTCGGCGTACGCCTTGTGGGCCAGGCCCAGGCCGCCGGCCACGTCGCCCACCGCGAATACGTTCGCCACGCTGGTCCGGTTGTTCGGCCCGATCTTCACGTAGCCACCGCGCTCCGTCTCGACCCCGATTGTGTCCAGTCCCAGCCCGTCGGTCACTGCCTCGCGGGCAGCGGCCAGCAAGAGATAGTCGGCCGAGAGCGTCTGCCGTTTCCCATCGGTCTCAACCTCGATCTCGACGCCGTTATCGGTCGACTTGACCGATTGGGGATCGGCTTTGGTGTTGGTCAGCAGCGTGATGCCCCGCTTGCTATAGGCCCGCTGCAGCTCCTTGCTCAAGTCCTGGTCCATCATGGGAATCAGCCCCGGCAGCATCTCGACAATGGTGACATCGACGCCAAAGGCCCGGAAGTACGAGGCAAATTCGCAGCCGATGTAGCCACCACCCAGCACGATCACCGAACCGGGCATGCCCTCGGCCTGCCAGATGTTGTCGCTGGTGAAGACACGCTTGCCGTCGGTCTCGATTCCGAGCGTGCGAGGCCGGGTCCCCGTGGCGATAACCAGGTTATCGCCTGTAATCTGCTGGTCCTCGCCGCTGGCGCCGCGCACCGAAATCTGGTTCTGGCCGGTGATCCGGCCATCGCCCTCGATGACCGTGATTTTATTCTTCTTCATCAGGAACTTCACGCCGTTCCAGTTCTCGTTGACCACCTTCTCACGGAACTGCTGAATCTTGTCGAAGTCGTAGCCGACCTTCTCCACGGTCAGCCCAAAGTCGCCGGCGTGCTGAATCTCACTGTAGACGTGCGCGCTTTCCAGATAGGCCTTGCTCGGAATACAGCCTCGATGGAGGCACGTGCCCCCCAACTTATCACGCTCGATCACGGCCACCGAGAGGCCCAGTTGAGCAGCGCGAATGGCGCCCACATAGCCGCCCGAGCCGCCTCCCAAGAACAGTACGTCAAAATGCTGCTCAGTCACTCCAGATCTCCTCTCTTTCAGTCGATCATTTCTCGGTGTTACAGCAGCGCGAGCAGGGGCTGCTCCAGCAGTCTACGCAGCGTCTGCAAAAACTCAGCGCCCTGGGCGCCGTTAACCACCCGGTGGTCGCAGGACAGAGTGACACGCATGCGGTCGCGCACCACGACCTGGCCATCCACCACCACCGGCTTGGGCGTGATCGCTCCCACGCCCAGGATACAGGCCTCTGGGGCATTGATGATCGGGGTGAACTGGTCGATGCCGTACATTCCGAGATTGGAGATCGAGAAGGTGCCTCCCTCGTACTCGCTCGGCGTCAGCTTGTTGTTGCGCGCCCGGTCGATCAGCCCCTTGGCCTCGACCGCGATCTGGCCCAGAGTCTTGGCATTGGCATCGCGCACCACCGGCACCACCAGGCCGCCTGTGATAGCCACGGCGAAACCGACGTTCACCTGGCTGTACGACGCGATCCCGTCGTTCTCCCAGCCGGAGTTAACCTCCGGATGCTGGGTCAGCGCGCCGGCAACCGCCTTGAGCAGGAGGTCACTCGGCCCGACCTTCGGCGCGCCTGCCGCGCCCTTAATACCGGCCAGCATGACTCGCGCTTGAGTCATATCAAACTCAGCCGTCAGCACGAAATCCGGCGCCGAGAATCTGGCCTCCGTCATACGCCGCGCGATGGTGCGCTGCATGCGGGTCATCTCGACCTGCTGTGCGCCGCGAGGTCCAGCACCATCGAGCTGGGGGGACGCGGGGGCAGCCACCTGCGGCTGAGCTTCGGCAGCCGCAGTCGGCGCAAGCGAAGCTCCAGCCAGTTTCCGAAAGGCCTGTACGTCTTCCTTGGTAATACGGCCGCCGGGACCAGTGCCGGTGACCTCGACCAGATTGATCTGCTGCTCCGCGGCCAAACGCCTGGCCAGCGGCGAGGCCGTGATACGTCCGGGCGCTTCGGCGGCAGCCGCTCGCGTTTCGGTCGGTTCGATCGCCTCGGGCTCGGCCTCGTGCTGCTTGACGGGCGCCGGCTGCTCGGTCACCGCAGCCGGCTCGGTCTGCGCACCATTGTCCGAGATTACTGCTGGAGCAGTTCGCGTTGTCGCCTCGGACGATGCCCCGATCCCACTGCCACGCAGTGACTCCGCCTCTTCCTGGCTGGCGGCGATCATAGCAATCGGCTGGCCCAGACCGGCGCTCTGTCCTTCCGCCACCAGAATCTGGGCGAGTATGCCGTTGGCATACGACTCCATTTCCATATTGGCCTTGTCGGTTTCAATCTCGGCGATTATTTCACCGCGCGTGATCTGATCGCCTTCCTGCTTCAGCCATCTGGCGACCGTGCCGGAATCCATCGTGTCGCTCAAGCGCGGCATAACAACTTCAGTAGCCATCGCTGCTCCTCTACCGCTTCCCGACCATGGCGCGCGCGCCCTCGACCACGTACTCCAGCTTGGGCAGGGCCGCCGCCTCCAGCGAGGCAGCGTACGGCAGCGGCACCTCAACGCCGGTCACCCGCTGGACCGGGTGATCCAGATAGTCGAACGCGTATTCCTGAATTTGCGCGGCAAGCTCAGCACCCGCCCCAAACTTCTTCCACCCCTCATGTACTACGAGAGCGTGATTGGTCTTCTTTACGGAAGCGAGCACAGTATCCATATCGAGCGGTCGGAGGCTGCGCAGGTCGATGACTTCGGCGCTGATGCCCTCGTCGGCCAGCTGCTCGGCGGCCTGGAGCGCAACATGCACCATGCGGGAGTAGGTGATGATCGAAACATCGTCGCCTTCGCGCTTCACGTCCGCCTTGCCAATCTCCACTAGATGCTCGCCGTCCGGCACCTCGCCCTTCTCGTTGTAGAGCAAGACGTTTTCCACGAAGAGGATGGGATTGTCGTCGCGGATACAGGCCTTCAACAGTCCTTTGGCATCCGCCGGGGTTGATGGAGCAACCACATACATGCCGGGCACATAGGCGAACCACGACTCGAGCACCTGCGAGTGCTGGGCCGTGAGCTGATGACCGGCGCCACTCGGCGTTCGGACCACCAGCGGGACGTGGGCCTCGCCACCGAACATGTAGGGAATCTTGGCCGCGTTGTTCACCAATTGGTCCATACCGACCACGATGAAATTGATGGTCATAATCTCGGCCACCGGTCGGAGGCCGGTCATCGCGGCGCCGGTCGCCAGCCCGATAATACCCAGTTCGGAGATGGGGGTAGACAGGATGCGGTCTGGCCCGTACTGATCGATCAGCCCCTCGGTCACCTTATAGGAGCCGCCGAATCGTCCGATCTCCTCGCCCAGGCAAAACACCTTGGGGTCGCGGTCCATCTCCTCGCGCAGCGCCTCGTTCAGCGCCTGGCGATACGTTATCACAGGCATACAGCTCTTCCTTCTACTTTCCGGCCCGCGCTACACATTGGCGGGTGGATCGACATAGAGAAAGTCGAGCAGCCCCGCCGGGTCTGGCTCGGGGCTGTTTTCCGCGAACTCTACCGCCTCCTCCACCTGCGCATCGATGCGCGCCTCGATCGACTGTCGCTCATCCTCGGTAATCATGCCGGCGTCCGTCAACTGTCGGTAGAAACGCTCGATTGGATCCTGGTCGCGCCAGGTCTGCACCTCTTCCGAGGTGCGATACCGTGCCGCATCGGCCACCGAGTGGCCGCGATAGCGATACGTAATCGCCTCAATCAGCGTCGGCTCGCCGTTCTGGGCGTGTTCCATGGCTTCTTCCATGCAGCGCCTCATCGCCATCACGTCCATCCCATCCACCTTGACGCCATGCATGCCGTACATGGCGCCACGCTCCCACAGGTTAGGATTTGCCGCCGATTCATTGACTGTCGTGCCCATGCCGTACAGGTTGTTGACAATGATGGTGATTACCGGCAGACGATAGAGGCCAATCATGTTGAGCGACTCATGCGAGGCGCCGTTGGCCATGGCGCCTTCTCCGGTCAAGCAGAGGGTCACCTCGTCGACCTTGCGATACTTGCTCGAGTACCCGATGCCGAGCGCCAGCGGCATATGACCGGCCACGATGCCGTAGCCGCCCATAAAGCGCCGCTTGGCATCGAACAGGTGCATGGAACCGCCTCGCCCATGCGACACGCCGCCCTCTCGACCAAACAGCTCGGCCATGACCGCTTTGGGGTCACTGCCTCGGGCCAGGATATGGCCGTGCTCGCGATAGAACGACACGATCCAGTCTTGCTCACGCAAGCAGGAGATGGCGCCGACAATCGTGGCTTCCTCGCCGTGATTCATATGACAGTAGCCGCCGATACGAGCACGCGTATACATCTCGTAGGTCTTGTCTTCGAACCGTCGAATCAAGACCATCGTGGCGAACAGAGCCACGAGATCCTCTTTCGTCTCGTGGAAGTCCACCGGCCGATTGAGTGTGGTAGAAGGTTGGAGCAGGACTCGTTCCGCCTCTTTTACCATGGGATAGTTGTTTCCTTCCGTCTCGTCGTTTCAGGCAGAGCGGGCCTTGCCACGAACCACGAGCCGATAGATCGACCGATGCCGCCGGCATCCCGCTTCCAACCCGCCCCACGCCAAAACCTGCCATATTGTATCAGTCAAATGTGGAGGTACCTATAAAGGATACGTATGGATCGGACGCTGCTGGTGCTGATATCGACGTACGGATTCCTGGTGTCGCGCCAGGCCACCCGGAACATCAAACGGGTCAGCGAGCAGGCCCGAGCGGGAGACACCAGGGCGCAGGGACACTTTACGCAGACCCGCTATGCACGGGTGCTTGGTGTGCGGAACTCTGACCTGGGAATGCTGTTCTATGGCGCGCTGGGAGTCGGCGCGTTCAGCGGTCTACTTCGGCGCCACTGGGCATTGTGGTCTGCACTCATCGGCTCTACCGGATCGGTGGCCCTGTCTCTCTACCTGCTATGGGCGCTGTTGGTGCGACTGAAGGTCAACTGCCGGGTGTGCCTGCATGGCCACGCCGCCAACCTGGCAACACTCGGCCTGTTGCTGAAGTTGTGGCGTGACCGTGAGCACTGATCTACCGGACGGGCGATCAGGCAGCGCGTTTGCGCTCCATACGCTCCCGGGATACGCGCCGCACCCCGGTAATCATGCCGGTACGCTCCAGTAGACGGATAAGGTAGCCGGACACATCGATCTGGTACCAATGCAAGCCGTGGAAGGCAGACTCGGGAAAGGCATGATGGTTGTTGTGCCACCCCTCGCCCAGGCCCAGCAGGCCGACGATCCACTGATTACGGCTCTGATCCGGCGTGTCGAACGAGCGCCGCCCAAACTGATGACAGACGGAATTCACCGACCACGTCACGTGGTGCAGCAGAAAGATACGAACCAGGCCGCCCCAGAGCAACCCTCGCCAGCCATCGATCAGGAACGGGATCAGTAGGCCGAGAGCGACCCAGAGGACAAAGGTCCGATTGATGAAGCCCGCGACGCGGTCCTGCTTCAAGTACTTGACCTCTTGATTAACCATTCCGCCGTCGTCGCCGAACATCCAGCCCAGATGGGCATGGAGAAGTCCCTCCAGCGGGCTGTGCGGATCGCCCGGCTTATCGGCATATTGATGATGCTTCCAATGGGTGGCAACCCAGGTCATCACCTGCCCTTCCACCGCCATGGAGCCGAGGGCCAGCAGAACGAACTCGACCGCTCGTCCGCTCCTGAAGCTGCGATGGGTGGCGAAGCGGTGGAAACCTACCGTGATTCCGATGCCGGTGGCGAAGTACAGCACGACGAGAAGCACCAGATCGACCGGCATCACGTCCCGCTTCCAGAGCTTGACGATGGCGAAGATCGTGGCAATCAAGGGAACCACCACTGCCACCAGAGTAATCGCGCGGGGCAAAATTTGACCAGGGGTAAGCACTTTAGGCAATCGAACGCTCCAGTTGAGAACATGTCACGGTAATGAATCAGGCGACCAGCTGTTTGACCTCCATGGCAAGGAACGGACCGCGGTTCAGAAAAATTCCCGCTCGGTCAGCGACATTCGACCTACTCCGTCCTTCCCCATCGACTGCGTCGCTGCATAGATGTGAGGCAAGTTTTTGGACAGGTATCGAACCGTGCCTCCTTGTCGCCGGAGTGGGCGAACGCACCTCACTATAGGCCCGCTGAACCGCTTCCGGCCACTGTGTGGGCTGCTATCAGCCGTCTTTGAACGACCAGGCCCATGGATTCCAGGTATTTACGAAGACGCCGCTGGCCTGGCCCATCGTGCGACTCGGTCGCATTCGGCAGTGTTCCCACTATCAGCCGGTTCTGGCGCGTCCTCATTTTCTTACTGAACTGTCCGCCAGAGAACGGGCATACCACAGCAACGTCAGCAGCGTTTTCGCATCCCAGGCGGTCTCTCGCTGGATACGGCCCAGCGCCTCCTCCAGCGTGGCGAGGACCACTTCGAGCTGATCCGATTCCTCCGTGGGAGTACCGGCCGTAAGCTGCGTCACCGTATAAAGATGCATCAGCTCGGTGGTGATGCCGGGAGAGGAATAGAAGCTGGTCACATGTTGCAATGCACCAACGCGATAACCGGTTTCCTCGATCATTTCGCGGCGCACGGCGTCCTCTGCCGTTTCGCCTGGGTCGACGCCGCCGGCCGGTACCTCCAATAACACGCGGTCTACCGCTTTCCGGTATTGCCGGACCAACACCAGCCGCCCGTCCTCGAGCACGGGAAGCATAACGACGACCTCTGGATGCAGAACAATCTCACGGGATGTGGTGGTACCGTTGGGCAGCCGGACCGTGTCTTTATGCACTTCGATCAGCCGGCCTGCATACACAGTCTGGCTGTCGAGGGTTACCTCAGGCTTGATCTCCGGCACGTTCGATTCCTTTCCAGGCTATGCGCAATGAGCTGCGTCGTACGTCGTCGGTACCAGCATAAGGGCCATAGCCTCCCTCCCTTTCAGCCAACACGATGTACTGAAGAGAATCGCGGATGCTCCGCCAACGGGGGCACACGCGAGTATCCGTCTTGCACCGGGCTCTCATTTGGGAGGCTGAATTCTTACTCACACAGTCGAACGTGCTGGCCTGCGGGCCAGTCCGGCCAGGACGACCGGGCTACGGGTGCTCGAAGACCGAGCATACGCAGTGCGACCGCCGGCCATTTACTGATAGCGTACGGCCGCTCTGTTGTTGCATTCGTGACCTCTTAATCGTTTGAAGTAGCAACCGGGACAATATCCGGAGCTTCACAGAGCATTCCACTGATGAGTACGCCGGCTCATCCTGTCATTGATGACAGCGGCCGGCAAGGAGGTGTAGGGGAGGGAGGATAAGAGACAGCGGTCCATCTCGATCGTGGCGCGACTGTCGCGCCGTCACCGTATGAACATCCTTTGGAGGAGTGAATGACTGTACGTTCCAAGTGGCTAACCCTGGTCATCAGCTTCGGCGTCATGCTGTCGCTGACGCTGGCCGGGCTAGCGACCAAAGTTAACGCGGCGTCCCCGCGTCACACCGCCCAGAAGACGAAGACCCACAAGAGTACCTTCGGGTCGCGCTGCAAGAAGCGTGACACAGCCAAGGGCCTGGTCAAGTATTCGGACTATCAGTTCCCCGATAGCTTGAATACCGCCTACCAGAGCAATGCTGCCGTCTCCACGCTGGCCAGTAACCTGTTGTTTGATGGACTGGTCAGCTACAACAACAAGGCGGCGTTGTTTGGCGACCTCTTGACTCGGATTCCGAGCGTCAAGAATGGCGACATCACCAACGGTGGCAAGACCATCACCCTGCATCTCAAGCCGGGCACCAAATGGTCCGACGGCCGGCAACTGACCTCGGCCGACGTGAACTTCGGCTGGAAAGTCAGCTCCGACAAGGTCACGGGTCCTGCTTGCCAGCAGAGCTGCGACTTTATCTCTCGGATCGACACGCCCAACAAATTCACCGCCATCCTGCGCATGAAAAGCGTCTACGGCGCTGCCATTCCCTACGCCCTGCCTCCCGTGTGGCCGCTCTCCTGGTCGCAGGACGGTGGCTGGGCCAAGGGCGATGCCCACGCCGCGGCACTGAAGTTGGGATCGGACCCGACCTGGACCTTCGAGAACAAGACGTTCCCGACCAATGGTCCCTATCAGGTCAGTGAGTTCGTGAAGGACGACCGGATCGTCTTTACTCCGATGAAGTACTACAACGTCATGAACTGTGGGCCGTACGTGAAGTCCGTCATCTTCGCGTTCTACAGCAACCAGGATGCGATGATCGCGGCGGCGGCGTCGCGCCAGACCGACCTCACGCAGGACTACACGCCAACCAACCTGCCCGCGCTGAACCAGCACGCGGGTGCCTTCAAGGTCAGCGCTCCGGCTGGGTTCGTCTTTGAGCATCTGGAGTTCAACCTCGATCCCACCTACAACGGTCAGCCGAACCCGCTGTCGAATAAGAATGTGCGCCTGGCGCTGGCGCTCTCCCTCGACAAGATCGGCTTGCTCCAGAGCGCCCTCCAGCTTCCTAAGAAGACCATCCAGAACCTAGTGGCCTGGACGCCTCTCATTAACACGCCACAATTGGTACAGCCATTTGCGGACAAGGCCCTGCGCGGTCAGTGGGATCCGTTGGCCAAGGCCTACGTACTTCCCGGCAACGGGCGGGCTCTGACCGACGCGAGGAAGCTCCTGGCCTCGACGCCGTATAAGAGCGGCTTCACCCTCGACTTCTGGACCACCACTGGAAACGCTGGCCGTGCCGCGACACAGAACGTCGCCGCCGCCAACTGGGCGCACCTCGGCGTGAAGACCAATGTGCAGCAGGCTCCTGCCTCGAAGCTCTTCGGTGAGTATGACAAGGGCGGCATCCTGAGCCATGGCGCCTTCCAGGTCGCGCTCTTCGCCTTCGTTGGCTCGCCCGATCCTGATCAGTTGAAGGGCAACCTGATGAGCACCCGGATCGACCGATTTGCCGCGACCAAGAGCATCGGCGTGAACGGGAACGATGCCGGCATCAAAGACCCGACAATCGACGCCGCCCTCCATAAAGAGGCTGGCACGTTCGATAAGAAGGTCCGCCAGGCTGCGTTCACCACCATTCAGGTCCGCATAAATCAGAATGCGTACTGGATTCCTTTGTACTCACGTCCGGTGATTGCGACCACCGACGGCCGGGTGGGCAACTTCGCCAACAACCCGACCCAGATCGGTATAACCTGGAACACCTTCGCCTGGACCACCAAGTCCTGAGGTAGACCAGACCGCGAGGAAGGGAGGGCAGAAATGCCCTCCCTTCTTTGTCTTTGGGGCGCGGATTACGACTCCCGAATAGTGGTACGAACAAGGGTCTTGTCGGCGACCGAGTAGTACAGGAAGATATCCTGCCCCTGCTGGACCGCCGAGGCGACGAATGCGATATCGGTGTCTCCCGGGCCGCCGGGAGGCGGGGTGATCAGTGGCTCGCCTCCCCGGTCGATCACCCGCAAGCAGTGCTCATCGAACTGGACCCATCCGATGCGCCAGTGCGCGTCGCGCGTCCCTCCGTTGTAAAACATCACGGGACGATCCGGGTCGGAGCACAGCATAGGGCCGGGGCTCAGGTGCCAGTCGTCCCAGTGCCCAGGGCGTGCCTGGAAGGGGGAGTCGCGAACCGCCCACGGACCGTCCACGGCGGGAGCGGTTGCCAGTCCGACCCGCGATGCCCCGCCGTGCGAGTACTCGAAGAACAGCCGCCAGGTCCCGTCGGCGGCTTGAAGGATTGACGCTTCCTTCGGGTTTTCCCGCTCCCTGGTGTATGGGATGGCAACGCCGCGCTTCTCCAGATGCTCGGCGTTCATCCCAGCGGCCAGCAGAAGCTGCCCCCGCTCCGATCTCTGATTCCAACCACTGTAGTAGACGTACGTCACGTCCTGTACGGTGGCCAGCGTCGGATCCTCACAGCCATCACTGTCGTCCGCGCCCGGTCCGGGCGCAATGACCGGATGATCGCCCACGGTAAATGCCAGGCCGTCCGGCGACGTGCCGTAGTGAATGCGCGAAACTTTTTGCGCCGGTATGTCCGAGTGATTGACGACGCGGAGCAACAGGCCATAGGTCTGATCCTCACGCCAGACGAAAGGGCTCAGAGTGTACATCTCCGCGAGTGGTCCCGGCCGCTTGATTTCCAGAGATGCTGTCTCCCCCACGGTGAACGCGGTCACGCTCCCTGCCCCTGGTTCTGCATCAGTCCGCCATCCATCACATAGGTGGAGCCGGTGACGTAATCCGCATCGCTCGACGCGAGGAAGACGGCCAGGCGGCCGATCTCCCATGGCTCGGCGGCCCGCTTCAAGGGAATGCTCTGCACCTGTTGCTCGAGATATTTTGGATCGCCAATCGCCTTCTGATTGAAGGGCGTGAGCACCATACCGGGTGCGATGTTGTTCACATTGATTTTGAGCGGCGCCAGTTCGAGCGCCAGGGTGCGTGTCAGGTTGCGCTCGGCGCCCTTGGCACAATCGTAGTCCGCGGCGCCCGCGCGGGCTATCTCCTGGTGGACCGACGTGACGTTGATGATTTTACCGCCTCCTCCGGCCGCCGTGCGGATGCGGATGAACCGCCGGCAACAGAAGAAGTAACCGTAGAGATTGGTGCGAATCGCGTTATCCCAGACCTCGGCGCTGAGATCGGCGACATTGATCCCCGAGGCGTCGACCCCGGCATCGTTCATCAGAATGTCGATGGTTCCAAAGGCTTCGAGCGCTTCATCGAACAGCCGGTCAACCGCCGTCTCATCGCGTAGGTCGGCCTGCACCACCGTGGCACGCCGCCCAAGCGCTTCAATTTGCTGCCGCGTGCTGTTCGCGCCCGCCTCATCGTCCAGATAGTGTACAACCACGTCGGCGCCTTCCCTGGCGAACTCCACCGCGGTTCCCTGCCCGATCCCGGAATCCGACCCGGTGATCAACGCTACTTTCCCTTCTAATCGTTCGGTCATTTCTTTATCTCTCCTTCTCTACTACGCGACGCGCACCGGCACGTGATGATACCCTGAGGCGCCGGATGGAACAGTGCCTTCTACCTTCGCAATCTGCCACGCGCCTGTGCCATCGACGGCGCGCACGCTCAGGTCGTGGCTCCCGATCCCCGGATGGGCCCAGCGCCAGGTCCAGAAGACCCACGACTCGGACGAGAGGCGCGGCTTTAGCGCGGCTTTGTTCCAGGCCTTGCCGCCATCGGTGCTGACCTCGACCGTGCGGATCCCACGCGTGCCGGCGAACGCGATCCCTTCCACTGTTACGGGGCCACGGATCACGGCTCCCGGTTTCGGCAGGTCAATCCTGCTGCGAGTCTTCAGGGGCTGGCCGCTCCAGCCTTCGCCTTCATAGAAGTCTTGGAACGCGGTATTAACGACTTCGATGCCGACAATCCACTTGGCGCTCTTTTCGCCGTAGTATCCAGGCACAATCACCCGTAATGGGAAGCCATGGCGGATGGGCAATGCCACGCCGTTCATCTCCCAGGCGAGCAAAGCCCTGTGCTGCAACAGGTCCTGAAGTGGGAGGGTCGAGGTGAACCCGTCCGCCGAATGGAAGATGACTCGATTCCCCGGGCTTTTCACACCGCCACGATCGCGCAGCACAGCTTCGAGCGGAACGCCCCGCCACACCGCGGTGCTGATGAGGTCTCCTGAAACCTCGTTCGAAATGCACTCCAGGGTGATGGTGCGGGCCTCCTGGGGCAAGCGCTGGAGGGAAGCAAGGTCATACTGTCCGGACGAGCCTACCAATCCGTTCACGTCCAGCGCCCAGCGTTCGAGGCTTGGAGCAGGATCGACGACGTTCTTGGTGACCACGTAGAAATCGGCATTTGGCGTGATGGCGCTCAACCCCCGCGGTCCAGGAACGTTACGATGACCATCGTATGAGGCGGAGCGAGAAAGGAGATAGGTTAACAGTCCGCCGACCGCGCCGCCGCCGACCACCAGCGTCCCACCGGCGGTGAGAGCGGACCGCGTCAGCAGCGTGCGCCGAGCGATAGGTATTGCCGATGATGGTGTCGGTTCCTGCACGCCCTGAGACGAACTCGGACTCTGAACCGGTCGGGATCGAGTCAGCAGGCGGTAGGCGACCGCCAGCACAGTTCCGTAGCTGGCAAAAACCAGTCCAAAGGTCAGGAACGTTATCAGACGTCCCTGCGGTGCTGGATAGCCGTAGAGATTCTCCGGCAGTACCGGCCAGAAGATTGCCACGCTCACCAACCACATGATCACTGCCAGGCCGATCGCGACCATCGCCACCCGCCGGGTCGTCGCCGCCGATTCGCTGTCTGCCTTTCCCCTCGAACGTCGCAGAACGACGACGAAGAGGATCCCAAGCAGTGCGCCGAACGCCCACTGGCCGAGGAGTGTCATGCCGAGAGGAGGTATTTTCCCGAAAGTCACCAGCAGGCGCACCACGAGTGTCGCTGGTACATACGGCAACGTGCGCTCGGCGAGAAGCTCAGGCACGGTCGGTGTACCGAGCAGGAAACGCAGGGCGAGCATCACAATAATAGCGACCGTGGAGGCGACAAAGCCTGCCACGATCCCTGAAACGAACCATTCTCTGTTCTTGGTCAATCGCATGTTGATCCCCCTGTCACCGTATGTACGTCTGGTCGCCGATGTGCTGCGTATGGAGTTCTGGCGCAAAACCACTCCAACTGCGCAGCGCATTGAATCCGCATCCGTTCCATGGCGCAGGCGAGGTCGAGGCGAGCGGCGCAGGCGTGGACGCCCGGCTGGTATTCCACGATGGCGCCGAAGCGCTCGAACTCGAGACCACGCGAGCGCAGCGCTCGCACGTGCCGCGCCTCGCAGACGCTGAACCATAGGGAGCGGTTGTTACTCAGCGCCCATTGAATGATGGCCCGGCCGAGATGATCGACCGCCGAGCGCCCATCTCGGTCACGCTTCCCACGCCAGCTCGGATGAATCACGAAGCGGGAAACCTCAAAGGCGGCTTCTCGGCTGTACTGTAGTGGCTCGTTCGCTAGCAGGCGCACAAACTCACGTTCGAGCATAAAGTTGGACGGAGGGACCAAAACGCGAGCGTAACCCGCCAGTTTCGCGCTCTCACCGTCGGTCGCGAATAGCGTGAAGTGAGACGCGAGAGGATCGCAACGATCCCACTCGTGCCCATTTGCCGGATATGGTACCCAACCGAGTTCGCGGCCAAAGATGTCTGCGCGCAGACGAAGCGCCGGGGCCAGCATGCTGCCGTCTGACGGGCGAAGACGGCAGGTAACAAAGGAAGCATAACTGGCGTCCGTGGCTGGGCGGCGCTGCGGGACAAGCGTGCTGTGAGCGTGCATCCTACAGGCTCCACTGGCTGCCGCAGCTGGCACACTGGGACCATGGCGAGGCACTCTCGAATGCGGCGCGGAAGGCGCCGTAGCGTTCTCCCGTCCAGATGTCCTCGAACGGTTCATCGAAGACGTTTCCCAGCACCTTCTCACTCCGAGGGCCAGGGTTAAACGGGGCGAAGCAGCACGAATAGACGTTACCGTGAGCGGTGATGTAGGCCAGCGTGTATGGGCGCGCACACCCCGACCAGGGACGAGGATCGACGACTTGGGCAGCCGATCCGAGGTAGGTCACCGGCGTGGCAGCGCCGGTGGCTCGGAAGGCTATCCCCAGAGCACGGCAGCGATTCTCCGCCTCGCGTAACAGTGCGAGTTCCTCGGTCTGGACGCGCCGGAACAGCGTCTGATCCTCCTGGGCGAGCCCCTTGCCGAAAAAGATGAAGCGCTGAACGTATACTTCCTGCACCTCCATATCCGCGGCTACGTCGACCAGCAGGGGTAGTTCGTGGAAGTTCTCCCGCATCGCTGTAAACCACAGTGAGGTTCGAGGAAGCTCTTGGCCCAGGCGGCGCTTTAGCTGCTCAAACGCCTTCACGTTCTTCACTATGTGTGGGAGTGCCCGATGGTTAACGCCTCGAATACGGGCATAGGTCGCGGCAGTTGCGCCGTCGATGGAGATGCGTAGCTCGTTTAACCCGGCACCGATCAGGGCCCGGCCGCGGGATTCGCTGAGCAGCAGGGCATTGGTGTTGAACAGCACATGCACACCGCGCGCTCGAAGGTAGGTGACGATGGCCGGCAGCTCCCGATTCATGAGTAGCTCGCCGAAACCATGCAAGACGACGCGACGCAGTCCGGGAAGCTGCTCAACAATTCCGCGAACCTCGTCGAGCGATATATCTCGATCGAGTTCGCGACTAAGATGGGTACGAGGGCATTGATCGCAGTGCTCATTACACCGGGTCGTGCTCTCGATGTAGAGCTCCTGGGGGAGCGGTGGGTGATCTCCGCGAGGCGGAACAGCGGTGGCCCGCGCATCCGGGCGAGAGAGGGTAATTGCCATTATTCGAAGTTCCTTCCTTCTTTCCCTGAAGGCTGGAGCACTCAGCTCGCAGCCTCATTGGCGACACGTATATTTCTTGGGACTTGATCTTTGCCGGCAGATAACCGGCACCTCGCTCGGTGAGCGCCGTACACGCCGAGTGCGGCCCCGGCAGCTATCAGGTACTGCACGCTGACCAGCCACTCTGGACCGCCGCTGTTGGCGATGTAGTAGAGAGGAGCGATACACAGAAAGATCCACGAACCGAACGCGAGAGAACCGAGTGGCGAGGTGATCGGACTCCTGAGGAACATGGCACAGGACGGCAGCAGGGCGATCGCATACCAGGGAAGCGTCTGGGGCGAGAGGGCGAGCCATGCGGTCACCACGACCGGCGCCGCCATGTCCTCCGAGAGGGCGCCACGGCGGCGCCCGATGACGACGCCAACCAGCGCTAATCCGGTTAGGACGAGGACAACGGCGTATACCGGGACGGCGCTTGCCGTCACGGGCGACAGAAGCCACTGAGTGGCAAGCGGAACTCCCCCTTCCACCTGGCTGAGATAGGTTGACAAAAAGCCGCCGGCTCGAAGTCCCTCAGCCAGGAATGGAGCGTAGCCCAACAGGAGGGTTAGCCCGAACGCGACGTACAGGCTGCGATCTCGTCGTCGCGCCAGCGCCAGCAAGAGCAGCGCGGGGTAGAGTTTGACCAGGGTAGCGAGGGCCAGCAGCACTCCCACGAGGGGTCGTGCCGCGCGCCATCGCTGGTGGTAGGACACCGCAATGGCGCTTACCCATAACGTGACAGCAGCCGCATCCACGTGTCCGTTCATGCCCACTTCCACCACCAGCAGTGGAGACCAGAGGACCACGATGACGCGCCGCGGATCGTGACCGTGAGCGTGTAGTAGCAGGCCAAGGGCCAGGGCGAGTATCGCGACGAAGAACAGCATCTCTCCCTTGATCGCCCACACGCTGCTGGGCAGCGCCAGATATGACGCGAGAAAGAGACCCTGCGCACCGGGCGGGTAGATGGTGGGCACATGCGCCCAGTACAGGTGAGGGTAGATGAGTCCGTCGCGGAGATAGTGCAGCACGGGAGCTGCTGGGGGCAGGAGATACGGGCTAAGGTGATGGGAGGTGAGTCGCGCATCCCACACGTAGCGATAGAGGTCGTCGGACAGGAGGGGGTGGAAAGGAAAGACTATCGCCAGGAAAGCGCCGGCGCTCCCCACAATGGCGACCCACTCAACGGCACGCCACCCTGGGTGTGCTGGAGCCGGCCGAGCAATAATCCACCAGCTCGCTGCCGCATACGGCAGGGCGAGGAGCAGCATAATGAGCGCAATGCCGGCCGCCCGACCCGGCCTGTCTCCGACAATCGACCAGAGGGACCAATAGCCCACGCCTGACATCAGCGCGAGGAGCAGGAGACCAGCCGGGCGTATCCAGTCCCACCGGCCCATCTTCCTACTGGGAGCAGTGGCGGCATACTCTGCCGCGATCATCTCAAGACCGCCCGTCGAGCGCAAAGAGGTTCAGCTCCCCGAGCCGTTGCAGTTCCCTGACCGTGCAGGGAGCCTTTTGGGCGCTGGGCTGGTGCAGGGCATGCTGCAGGCGAGGCAGATCGGTCACTTCGTCCACGTCAAAGGCAGGCGCCAGGAGCGCGACCGAACAGTCCAGATCGGCGGCACGTATCAACGTTTCGGCCAGCACCAGCGAGGTGCTCATCCGAATGCCACTGAACAGATTTGGCGGCTCTGGATAGAGATGAAGGCCGATGAGGTAATACCCACAATCGTCCGCCGGCCCCACCACGACGTCCCGCTCATCCAGGCGGTCAAAACTCTCCCGCACCACCGAGGGGGGGAGCTGGGGAGAATCGGATCCCATGATGACCAGGCGCTGGTACCCTGCTGCCGCGGCATCGAGGGAAATGTTGTAGAGACGGTCGGCGAACTCCTTGCCGCGCTGCGGCAGTATCGCGGCGTCGGGGCCAATCACTGTGGTCAGGACGCGAATAGATGGAACGCACGACCAGTACAGGTGATAGCTGGCCGTGGCTTGCGCCGCGGAGAATCGCTCGCTCAGGTCGCGTAGAAAGGCTCGGTAGAGCTGCGCGGCGTTCTCGTATCCGATCGAGGCGCCAAGTCTGGTCTTTACCTCGTGCGCTTCCGGGAATTTGGCGACGATGACCAGTGCATCCCCAATGCTCGTCGGAGGCAACCCGCGCGCAGGTTGGCACGAGTTTCGTTCCTCGACCTCGAGGCGTGCCACGTCACACCACCTGACCAATGGGTATTGACGGGTCTTGTGTCGCGTCCTCCGGTTTCCATTGCGCGTGTCGTAGGATCGTCGTCAGGATCGACCATCCCGCCCGGATCGAGCCCCTCACGGTTCCCGAAACCTTCGACGTGCCGCCGCGACGCGGATGATAGTCGACCGGCGCCTCGACCACGCGGTATCCGGCGCGTGCCGCCTTCAGCAGCATCTCGGCCGACCATCCGTACGTCATCTCGGACATTTCGAGCGCGAGCAGCATTTCTCGGTGGATTGCTCGCGTCGGCCCGAGATCAGTGACTGACACACCGGAAAGCATCCGCATCAGATGCGCCGCCACAGTGTTGCCAACGCGCTGCTGAAGGACCATAGCCCCGGGATCGCTGGGACCCAGCGAGCGCGATCCCATGGCAATATCTGCCTGGCCCGAGAGCACCATGCTGGCCACGAGCGCTGCGCCACTCACGTCGTCGCTGCCGTCGGCGTCCATCAGGAGGATGACATGGCCGGCTTCAGCTCGCAGGACTCCTGCCAGGCACGCCGACCCGTAGCCGCGGCGCGGTTCGCTCACCACCTGTGCGCCCGCGGCGCGAGCGACAGCCGCGGTTGCATCCGTACTGCCGTTGTCGACGACGATGATTCGTGCGATGGGTAGCGTTCGCATGGTCGGGTGATCGAGCAGAGCGCGTACGTTCTGCCCGACCGTGCATTCTTCGTTCAAGGCCGGCATCACAACCGTAACGGTCGCCGGCCCGGGCGACGCGCCCATCATGATCGACGCCCGGTCGCTGCCATCGCCTGAATGTCGTACCTTCGTGCTTGAGAGTTCACTGTCCGGCCCTTTCGAGCGACCATCGGCGACGCGATCGGTCGTGATCGACCGGCATGCGGGTAGTGGGAGGAGGTGAGAGCGGGAAGGCGAAGTGCCGTCCCGCTCTCGAAAGGAGGAACTGGAGGGCCTAGTTGGGCAGGGGATTCGGGGCCAGATCGGCCGCCGGCCGGTGATTGAGGAAGGCCAGAACCGGACAGTTGATGATGAACCCTGCCGAGCCGTAAGGCATGCCCATGGGGCCGGTAATCAGCCCCTTCACCGCAAGTGTCAGCACCTGGTTCTCGTCCTTCTGGCGGGTGTTCAGATGATGGGCAATGGCGAATGGGGTCCACACACCTACCTGCGCGTCCCACAGCGGGCTATACGCGTTGGCGTGACGTGGATCGCCCAGCGTCGGGAAGTCACCCTGCACGTTGAGCGAGTCGCCGCCGTGGTTCGCAAGCGCATTCAGTATGTCGCCTCGCTGCATACTGGCGTCACCCACGCCGGCGCCATCCAGAATATTGTGTGCCAGCCCCTGGGCCTGCGGGTTGTTCCGGCCGGTCTGACCGTTTGCCATGACGAAGATGCGCTCGCGAGCGGAACCCAGGAAGTCATCGCCGCCCAGGAACGGGGATTTATTGAGCGCGGGAACGAAGGTCGCGCGCTCAATGGTGGCCGCGGCCGGATCGGAAGCCTCCGTGCTGAGGTACAGGATCTGCTGACCTGCGTCGAAGCCGCGAATCGCAAGCATTTTCACGGTTGCATGCTGCGTGTCGATGGCCATTACACGATCTGAGGTGTTGCTGTGATGTGTGACATCAAAAGGACCGGAACCGGTCGCGATGATGGGCGCGTTATAGACCACGCTCGAGCCCCGGAATCGGATGAACGGACTGTAGAGCGGACCACCCACGGCGCCTGGCTGTGCCTTGGCGGGCGGAAAGCCAGTGGGTCCCGCGACCAGTATGCGACTCTGCGCAAACTTCGGAATGCCCTGAAAGTGAACAGTGCCCTCCTGGAATTTCGCGGTGGCCGGAGCCGTGATGGTGACCTTCTGCACGCACACGCTGCAACCGATCTCCATGTTGGCTAGCTTCGGGGCATAGTTGACGTTGAGGTCGTGCGCCAACCCGAAGTCGGAGGCATCGGTAATGATGTACCACACCGGTGTGCCGTGGTAGACGCCCCTGTGCAGCCGCATGGTCACAATGTCTCGCGTGAGGTCCATGTGCAAAATGCTTCTGACGGTCAGCTTACTCGCCGGGAAGTGCTGTGCAGGGTGGTGGGCCGGCGTCGCCAGTGCGCGGTCCACCAAGGTACCGGGCACCAACGCCGCCAACAGCGCCGCGAGTCCTACTATGCGTTTCCTATGGGATTTCTGTGTCATGCTTGCTCCTCTAAAATTTGCATCCACTCTGTATGGCGATATAACGCCCTTCAGAGGTCGTGCTTGAACGGATCTCACATGGCATCATCCGACACGCATCTCACAGAGCCGTCATAAACATTACGATTCCGTGACCATCGCCACAGGACGGAGAATCGGAGGCGTCTATCCGCCCCACGGCTCTCACGCTGCCGATAAATAGATTACGGCATCGGGGTGAGAGGGAGCGTAAAAACGAAGCGAGCACCGTGCGGCTGCACGTGTTCCACCCACAGGTGTCCGGCATGTGCCTCGATGATGACTTTGGCGATGGCCAGGCCCAAGCCAGTGCCGTCTCCCTGCCGCGTCCGCGATTTCTCTCCACGATAGAGACGGTCGAAGACGAACGGAATATCCTCCGCTGGGATGCCTTCGCCATCGTCGGCGACTTCGACCCTGATCTCATCATCGCCGGCCCTGATCGCCACTCGTATCGTTCCACCTGCCGGGGTATATCGGATTGCGTTGTGCGCGAGGTTGGTGACTACCCGCTGCATTTGGGTCGGATCGAGCGAAACCCGGGGCAGTTCCGGCGGCGTCTCCATGCTCAGCTCCAGGTCTTTCCGCGCAGCAAGCGGACGGAGTCCCTCGATCGTCTCAGTGACGAGTTCGTAGAGATTCACCGAAATGATGTCGAGTTCCGAACTGCCACTCTCAAAGCGGGAGAGATCAAAGAGCTCGTCGATCAAGCGGTCGAGGTATAAAAGTTCCTCATGCATGCGGCCGTGGTAGTCGGCGACGGTCTCGGCATCCCGCACAACACCGTCCCGAATGGCCTCCACCATGCTACGAACCGCGGTCAGAGGCGTCCCGAGGTCATGAGATATAGCCGCAACGAGATCGCGTCTCGCCTGTTCCTGCGCGCGTTCACGAGCAGTCGAGCGTCCGAGTTCTTCAGACATGCGATTGAACGCGATTGCCAGCTCGGATAGTTCGTCACCGGACAATACTTCAACCCGCGTATCAAACTGCCCGGCGCTGACTCGCCCCGCTGCCTCCCGAAGAGCATGGAGATAGCCGGTGACGCTAAAGGTGACAGTAGCCGCGAGGCCAAGGGAGATGACGAGGAAGCACAGGAGCAAGAGGATGAGCAAATTCGCGTCGCCGGGGTGTTTGAACATGACGAGAGGTGTGTAGAGAATCGTGATGATTGCAACCAGGCTCCCAACGAGATAGCTCCCACCAACTTTTAGCGACAGGCGCGGCAGGAACTGCATGCCGAACAGGACCATGACCAGGCCAACACCTAACGCCAGGAAACCCGAGATGAGCACCGAGATGACGATGGTCCAGGTCGAGGACGACGACTCGTGAAGCAGGAAGGCCGCTCCTAGCAACGCACAGAGGGTTGCGCCCGCCAGAGCGCCGGCGCTTACCAGGAGTGAGCGCCGCCACACGCTCAGTCCTGAAGCTTGTACCCGGCGCCCCATACTGTCTTCACGTACCGAGGCCGCATTGGATCCGGCTCGATCTTCTCTCGCAGCCTGCACACCAAGGCCGTAACCGCCGTCTCCCCGTTTCCAGAGTGGTAGTCCCACACCTGATCCAGGAGTTGATCGCGCGAAAACACCTGCATCGGGTGCCTCGCCATGAACACTAAGAGGTTGAACTCGTGGGACGTCAGGTCCAACTGCCGCCCATCGTCTTCGACCACCCGCGTCTGCAGGTTCAGGCGAAGGTCGCCAACCCGAAGGATGTCGTCGAGCTGGGGCTGCGGCGCGACACGGCGCAACACGGCCCGAACGCGAGCTGCCACCTCGCCCGGGCTAAACGGTTTGCCCACATAATCATCCGCCCCCAACTTGAGACCCAGAATCTTATCGGTATGCGTCTTCTTGGCCGTCAACATGATGATCGGGACGTTGGAGATGGCTCGTAATCGGCGGAGCACCTCGTAGCCGTCCATTCCCGGCAACATGAGGTCGAGCAGCACGAGATCGGCATCGGAGCCGAGCGTGAGAGCCTCCTCGCCATCCGTAGCAATCACCGTATGGAATCCATCCGCCCGGAGATAGCGTCCCACCACATCGCAAATCGTCGGCTCATCGTCGACGATCAGCACCTTTTCCATCACGTGCCGCCTCCATGTCTATGGCGATACTCAGCGGAGAACGGCTACTATTTGTTCCCTGTAGCGCCGATGACGGCACTGCATCCGTAGGTAGCCGAGAGGGTGTGCCAATCAACCGGAGAACGGAATCAGCTGACTGCACGCTCACTATATACCAGGTGGTATTCCAGGCAAGCCTCTTTTTTTTACCCCATTCCTTCCTGGCCATGTAGAATTCCTTTCACGGCAGCACGGTTTGCAGCGCCCCAGACGAACCCATATGCGGAAGCAACATGACCCGGCAGGAGCCTTTTGTGCCCGAAGCGACCAGCGCCGCATCGCAGCCACCGGCTCGGAAGCGTCTGCTTGCCGACACGCGTCCATTGCGCGAGTCGCCAGAGTACCGGCGGCTAGTAATCGCTGGCGCCCTGTCAGGCGTGGGCAGTCAGATGACCGCTGTCGCGGTGCCCATCCAGGTATATGCCCTCACGCACTCCTCGCTCGCCGTCGGCTTGCTGGGGCTTGCAGTGGCTGTGCCTCTGATTACGCTGGGATTGCTCGGCGGATCCTTTGCCGACGCCGTGGATCGGCGCAGATTGGTCCTGGTGACGAGCAGCCTCCTGGCGATGGTCTCCCTGGTATTCGCCGCGCAGGCGCTCCTTGACCTGCGCCAGCTCTGGCTGCTGTGCGTCTTGACCGCATGTCGGTCCGGCCTCTTTGCGATCGACCAGCCGGCTCGTCGGGCCTTCATCCCCCGCCTGCTCCCACCCGACCTGTTCCCGGCCGCCGCCGCTCTGTCGTTCCTGTCGTTCCAGGTCAGTCTTATCGTCGCCCCGCTCCTGGCGGGCGTGATCATCGCGGCGGCTGGTCTCCAGACAGCCTACCTCGTGGACGCGGTCACCTTCATCTTCGCCATCTACGGCGTCCTGCGGCTGCGCCCAATGCCGCCACAGCCCGGCGTCCGCGGTGAGCGCGCTCGCGGCGGCGCACCAGCGGGACTGGCCGCGGTGGCCGAGGGTTTGAGGTTCGTGCGCCACCAGCCAGTCCTTGCCACGGTCCTCCTGGTCGATCTCAACGGTACGATCTTTGGGATGCCATTCGCGCTGTTTCCCGCGCTCGCGGCGACCCATTTCGGTGGTGGGGCCAAGACCGTTGGGCTGCTCTACGCGGCCCCCGCCATCGGAGGTCTCCTCCTCGGCGCCCTCTCCGGTCCTCTGTCGCACATCCGCCGGCAGGGGCTGGCCGTGCTGCTGGCCATCGGAGTATGGGGCATGGCGATCGCAGGCTTCGGGCTCACCGGCTGGCTATGGCTGGCCGTGCCCCTGCTCGCCGTGGCCGGCGCCGCCGATGTGGTCAACGGTGTGTTCCGCTCGACGATTCTGCAGGTCAACACTCCGGACGCGCTGCAGGGGAGGGTCAGCAGCGTAGGCTATGTGGTGGGGGCCGGCGGCCCCAGTCTTGGTGACGTCGAGGCCGGCGTAGTCGCGGCGGCCACCTCGCCGGTCATCAGCGCGGTCAGCGGCGGACTGGCCTGCCTGGTGGGCGTGGTGGTGCTCGGACTGGCCGTGCCGGCCCTTGCCCGCTACGATGCGCGCAAGCCTCGGGATGCGTCCACAGGTATCGACTAAGGCCGATTTGGAGTTGCCTGGTACGCACGGCGGGTTCGCGATTCCCACCGGCGACGGGTAGCAGTCTCAGTTGGTGGAGAGCTTCAGTGGCTCAGGTGGTGACGTCCCCTCCTTTGCGCGCAACGATTAGCGTGTAACCCAACTTCCCCTCCCGCACCGCCTTCTCCGCGGCCTGAGCCATGACTCTGGCCCCGTCGATATCCACCTGCGGTAGTGACAGCTTGCCCAGTTTGAGGAGAAGTTCCGCTCCCAGCAGTTTGCCCCGGATTCCAGTCACCATCTCGCTAAGCGCCTCGTCGTGCGGTTCGACCAGAGGATGGGAGAGACCGGCGCCGCACAGGTATTCCACGTACTCCTGCGCCGGTCGTGCATCCGCGATGCAGGCGATCCAGGCGAGGAGACTGTCGAGCTCGGCGGGCAACCGGCCCGAGCGAGTCAGGTCGGAGACGCCGACCGCGCCGCCGAGCCGCAGAACGCGCGCGAACTCCGCCGCTGCCTTCTGCTTCGAGGGAAAGATGCAGAAGGCGCACTCGCAGAGGACCGCGTCGACAGACGCGTCCGGCAGGGGCAAATTTTCCCCGTCCCCCACGCGAAACTCGACCAGATCCTCTATTCCCGCGGCGCGTGCGGACTCCACGGCCCGGGCGATATTGAGTGCGCTGAGGTCCACGCCGACCACGCGGCAGTGGAAGACGCGCGCCAGATGCACCGCCGAGGCGCCCCGGCCGCAGGCGACATCGAGCAGAACGCTATTCCGGCCCAGGGCGAGTAGCTCGCCAAGGCGCTCGGTCAGCGCCAGTCCACCGGGATGGAACGATTCGCCCAGCAGAACGCGCACCCAGTCGTGTTCGTAGACGGCGGCACAGCACGCCTTACGCTCGGAATACTCAGCGGTCATTGTGCCCTTCCTGCTCCGACTGGAATGTTCGTATCGCCTCACCACGTGCCCATGCGAGAGGCTCCGCTGCTCTTCGTTGTGTCCCGGGCCGCCAGACAGGCGTCACAACGCATGCTCCGGAAGTGGAGGGTCGAAGGAAAAGGTGAGCGGCGGTGGACTGTACGCCTCAACGGCATGTCGTGCCCTGGCCCGCGAGCGGGTGCGATGTTCCAGCTGAACACGAGCCTGCTCCCGGTACCCGACGTTCCCGACGTTATTGTAGGCGCAGAAGGGGATCTGTTTGCCGTCCGGCAGAAGTATCTCTTTGCAGCACTTCATGACATTCTTTTGATTGAACGTCCACGGATCCATGAAGTCCTGCAGCATGATCATGAACATGTGGTCTGCGAGCGACCCGAGATCCACTCCGTCGGCCAGCCCACAGGCCGCGCACGACAGCGCGAACTGGCCTGCGGCCTTTTCCGATCCGGGGACAACCGAAGAGGACCACAGCCCCTCCAGGGCATGCTGAAGGTCGGCGCCGAGGTCGGGCGCAGCGCGATTGGTGATGTAGTCGAGATAGTCGTCCACATTGAGCAGACGAGTCAGAGGGGTGACGGTATCACCGTCGATATAGGCGTACGTGACGGAGTTGCAGGTGGGGAAGCAACAAGGAACTGGAACGAAGTCGCTCCCCAGGAAGGTTCCTCCGGTCTGTCCTTCAAGTGATGCCAGGATGTCGGGGATAGTCACGCGCTGCATCGGATCGTGCCGGCCGTGGCGGCCCGAGTGAAAAGCGGGTTGAAAGCTAATCCCTTTCACCGCCGGATGCTCGATGGCAAAGCGTACGATTGAACCGATCTCGTGCTCATTCACCCCCCGTTCGATGGCCGGCACCAGGATGACGCCACAGCCGATCTCGGCCAGGCGGTCGAGCGCCCGGATTTTTTCGGGCAGGATTCCGGGCTCGCCTCGGATGATGCGATATGTTTCTGGCTCAAAACCGTCGAACTGGAAGTAGATCGAGGGTCGGACCTCGGCCAGGTCTGCCAGGAAGCGGTCGTCGTTGGCAATCCGCTTGCCGTTGGTATTGAGCATCACATGCCGGATACCGCGATCCTTGGCAGCCTGGAGCATGGGAATGATCTGACGATGGATCGATGGTTCGCCGCCGGAGAACTGGACCACCTCCGGGTTCCCCTCGGTCTCGACCAGGTGATCGAGAATTCCCTCCACCTCCTCCAGGGTAAGGTTGAAGCCGGCCCCGGCATTGGCGAAGCAGAGGGGGCAGTCCATGTTGCAGCCACTATTGACTTCGATGATGCCCAGACAGGCATACTGCTGGTGATCGGGACAGAGGCCGCAGTCATGTGGACAACCATCGATCGATCTCCGTGCTGAACTTGAGCGGGATGGTACCCGGCTTGTTGAACTTCGAGTGGGCGGTGTACGCCTCGGCGTCTCCGTAGACCAGCCCCTCAAACTGTCCGTGGCGCGGACAGCGCTTCCGCATGTACACCTTGTTGTCGCGTAGCAGGATGTGCGCGTCGATCACCCGGCGGCACTCGGGACAAATGCTGCGAGTCAGCTCGTAGAACACGTAATCGGCATCCTGCTTAACTGCTGGGACAGTCTTCGGCTCGATAACTTCAGTCATGTACACTCCCGTGTCTCGCCCTGGGGATATGGATGTTGCCATTGTAAGGGCGGATGCTCTACCACTGGTGGAACGCGTACGTGATCCGGCCATAGGCCGATGTACGAGCGGTTACGGTGCGAGTCGAGCGAGTGGGCGTGCCGTCCAGGCAGACAATCGCAAGCCTGGGAGAAAAAAATGGGCTCGCGGTTAATCGGTGGTCTGCAGGTCCTCCCGCAGATCCACGGTGGCACGACCGGCTGGAAAGAGAAGGCCCGCCGCCTGCTGGACCCCCATGGACATCGTTGGGTAGGCGTGAATAGCCTGCGCCAGTCGCCCACTGAAGGTGCGTGACTGCATGGACAGTACGAACTCGTGGAGGAGTTCCCCGGCGAGCGGGCCGACCAAATGTGCGCCAAGTATTTCACCGCCTCCCAGGGCATAGCCAATTACAGGCTTCTTTCCCACAATGACTTTGATGCATCCTCGAGGTTGGCGCTCGATAACCGCTCGATCGATAGCAGTGTACGGGAGTCTGACGATGTGGATATCATCACCGTGCCGTGCACGAGCTTCCGCCTCCGTCAGTCCGACATGCGCGATTTCGGGATCGGTAAAGATAACCCAGGGCACCACGCGGTAGTCCGCCCTGGCACGGTTGCCGGTGGCATTGTCGGCGGCAATCCGGGCCTGATAGGCGGCGACGTGGGTAAAGGGATACAGCCCGGTGACGTCGCCGGCGGCGTAGATGCCCTCAGCCGTCGTCTCCAGCTTCCGGTTCACCACGATACCGTGCTTCCCCATCTCAACGCCGGCCGCTTGCAGGCCCAGGTTCTCCATGTTTGGACGGCGTCCGGTCGCCACCAGGAGTGCATCGCCATGCACGGTCATTGAATGTCCGTCCACGACAGCATCGAGGGCGACGGCGCCGGCGGGTGACGAGACGCGCTCCACCCTGGCGCCCAGGTGGAACCGGAGGCCCTCACGCTGGAGCATGTCGTGTATACACTCCGCGATGTCTGCGTCTTCTCGAGGCAGCAGGGTTTTCTCCACATCGATGATCGTGACCTGGCTCCCAAGGCGCTGGAATGCCTGCCCCATCTCGAGGCCGATGGCGCCGGCGCCCATGACCAGCAGGTGATTTGGGAGGTGATCCAGTGCAAACAGATTCTCGTTGGTGAGGTACTGCACCTCGTTCAGGCCTGGGATCGGCGGGATGGATGGGGCGCTTCCGGTACACACAATGATGCGATCGGCATGGAGTTCCTCGCCGTTCACCCTGATGGCCTTCCCAGCGCCAAGACGGGCGTTCCCGCTCCGAACCTCGATGCCGCGGGCCTCCATATGGGCAGCATCTTCATAGCGCGCTATGGTCGCGATGGCCTCCCGGACAGAAGCCATGACGGCCGGAAAGTCGACCTGTACCTCGTCGACCCTCAGACCAAACTCCGCCGCGCGTCCAATATCGTGGCGCAAGCGAGCCGCCCGGATCAGTGCTTTGGACGGGACGCATCCATCCCACGTACACTCGCCACCAATGGCCGCCTGCTCGATCAACACCACGCGTGCGCCGTTGGCCTGAGCGATTTCGGCTGCCGTGATGCCGGCGGCGCCGGCTCCGATCACCGCTACATCAAATTCCTTCATGCTCTCTCCTTCTGATTCTCTGGTCATCTGTCATCCTTGAGAGTAAGTGAAGGCGACATCTCCCCAGGGAGTTGGCCCGTTCCCATCGAAAGAGGCTCGATCATGCACCAAACGCCGGAGAACGACCTGGTCGACCTGGAAGGAAACCTCGTTTCCCTGGAGTCGTTCGGTGGAAAGCCCGTGCTACTCGTATTCATGCGCTGGTTGGGGTGAGTCCCGTGCCGAGAGCACGTCGCGCAGTTGCGTGAACAGACGCCCCGGCTGAACGACTTGAACGCCGCGGTCCTCGTGATCAGTTTTGAATCTCCGGCCGCGTTACGCCGATTCCATTGGTTCCGGGATCTCCCCTTTCTGGTGGTAAGTGACCAGTCCCGACGGCTGTATACCTCCTTCGGGCTACGCAGCCGCCCGCTTCTTCGGCTCTTCGATCGTGAGACCATGAAGACCTACGCCCGTGAGCTTTTGCGCGGACGCCTGCCTCCCTGGCCCCGTGCAGATCTCCGTCAGCTTGGCGGTGACGTCGTGCTGAACCGAGCGGGCGATGTCGTCTTCCTGCATCGAAGCGCCACGCCGGCAGATCGGCCATCGATGGAAACGCTTCTCCAGGTCCTCCGCGCCGATGGCCAGTGATGCGCAGTCCGTATTCCCCAGCCTTAGGTGATGATGGGCTCACAGCTTCAGCGGTCAGCGCGGGTGGCATTTGCGATCTGGAGTCAACTCTTTCTCCGGGCAGGATCCAGCGCGGGAGTCCTGGTCGTCGGCGGCTACTTCGTCTACCTACGCGACCACGGCACTAACGTCAACAGTTTACTCCTTGGCGGCTTGAGCGGAATTGTCTATGTGACGGAGCTGATCGGAGCTCCAATTGCCGGATCGTTCAGTGATCGACGAGGCAGACGGATCTTTTTGCTGGCCGGCCCTGCGCTCGCGGCCGTTGCCGTCCTGCTGATTCCTCTAGGATCAACTGACAAGGCTCTCCTGACGACGGGGAGCATCGTGGGAGTAGTGGCGGCCGCCAGGCTCCTGGAAGGCGTAGGCGCCGCGCTGTCCGTACCAGCCACGCTTGGCCTGCTCGCCGAGACAACCGACGACCTGCCGGCCCGGCGCGGTCGCACCATGGGTTTCTTCGAACTTGCCTCCGCGCTCGGGATCGCTGCCGGAGCAGCTCTTGGGCCGCTGCTCTGGGAAAATTCCACCTGGTGGCCTTTGTGGTGCTTGCCGGCCTGTACGCGATCGCCGCGCTCCTGGTGCTTGGAACTCGTGAGAAGCCGCGTAGCCGTTCGACAAACATCGCGTTCTCTCTCCGCCGCTATGCGCACATGCTGTCGTATCGACCACTGGCGCTCTTCATTCCGACCTGGATCGCCGTCAACGCGATTCTTGGTGTGTGGGTCAATGCCCAGATCGAATTCGTGCTGACCGCTCATCTCCATGTGCCGGGACAGCAATTTGTCGGAAGTCTCCATGGGCGTTCAGGGACATTGAGTGCAATCCTCTGCGCGTATGTGCTGTGGTTTGCCGTCTGTGTGGTGGTGTGGGCCGTGGTACTTAGCCGCTTCCCGCGGCTGCCAACGTTGATCGTTACCGTACTTGGTTCGGTGCTGGCGAGCGTGGGCCTGATTGCGCTCAATCACCACTACTCGCCTCTCGCATTCGTCCCTCTGGTGCTGGTGGGTGTCTTTCTGGAGGCAGGCTTTACGCCGACGGCACTCGCCTACCTGGCTGACATATCCCAGGCCTTCGCGCGCGATCGAGGGCTGCTTATGGGGTTGTACTCGGTTATGCTCGGCATTGGTCAGCTCATCGGCGCCGTGCTCGGCGGACTCTTTGCGCAGTTCGCCTATTTCGACGGCCTGGCGTATTTGACGGTGCTTCTGGCGTTCACTGCGTTGGGCCCGCTGGTAGTGACGATGATGGTTCGGCGCCCGATGGGTCGTGGAAGGCGGACCGCATCTGAGGATGTCCCCGAGCGGCAGGCGTAGGCGGATCTGCGACTCAGTTGCTGGACGCATCCTCATCCCGCTCAGTTGGGCAAGATCCTGGATGCGGTCCGCCCGGAGGATTTTTACGGGCCTCTCGGTCACCGGGTTGCCCCACGTCCTGCAAGCAAGCCAGAATGAAACAACAATTCGGAGGAGGGGTCAGTGTCAGATTTAACCACTGGAGATCACGTCCCGAACTTCGCACTGCCCGATCAGCAGGAACGTATGTGGGTGCTGGCCGAGCGCTTACAGGACGGGCCGGTCATTCTGGTGTTTTACCGAGGAGATTGGTGACCATACTGCAACGGGCAGCTGGTCAGCTTTGCCAGGAACCATCGGGAATTCGAGCACAACGGAGCACAGCTAGCGGCAATTAGTGTTGACACGATGGCCGACAACGCGGCCATGGTGGAGAAGCTTCTTCTTCCCTTCCCCCTCTTGAGCGACCCGAACGGCTCTCTGATCCAGCGATTCGGACTGTGGAATGCCGGGGAGCGTGTCGCCGTGCCTTCCATTCTCGTGGTCGACCAAACCGGTACGATTGTCTACTTCTACAGCGGTCACGACTTTGCGGACCGGCCCGGAGATGCTGAAGTCTTCACGGCGTTGGCCCGGATGGAGCGAGGAGGCACCTACGAGGACGGGACCCCGCAGATCCAGGTGGCACCTGATGAAGCCCAGCAGAGCGTGGGACCCGATAGGCGAGCCATGAGCCTGGAGGAATTGGTCCCCTACTACCAGGGAGCCTTTTTCACCTCAGTAGCGTTAAAGGGGCGGCTGGCAGATCGGGGAGAGCGCGAGGCCGTGAGCGAGGTCAGCAGCTACCAGGACATGGTGCGCGACTATCGCGACGCACTGAAGGAGACAGTCACCATGAAGTGAGAGACGAGCGGACGTACTGCCCGTGCTTCGGCTTTCAGACGCGCGTAGCTTGGTCGCTCAGTGAGGAGTAGAGAGAGTAGGAGTCGTTTACAAGGTGCTTGGGGCCGCTAGACAGTGTGCCAACCAGCGGGAAGCTCTGGTGTCACCCATGACGGCTCAGGACGCCAATCATGCCACGGATGGCAGAACGGCAGTTCATCCTCTTCAACGTTGCGAAACACCGCCTGGGCGGCGTCGCGCACGCATCCAGCTTCGATGCCAGTAATGATGCCGGAGCCGACCAGAGCCTCGAACTCGTCCTCGTCCTTCCACCGCCGGCGTCGGTCCTGGTCAACGATGAGATCGAGCATCAGGTCCATGATCTGTATTCCTCGCTCGGTCCTGCTGAACGGGAGCTGGAAGTTGACGTACCACCCCATACATTCCCCGGCACCCGTCCATGAGACGTAGACGGCGTACCAATCCTCCGGGCGTAGCAGCATGAGGTTCGATGTTGGCCAGGAGAAATCTGCAAATAGCCAGTCGAGGTGCGTCAGCATCGCCGAAAAGAACTCGGAGCCCGCGGACCGGCAGGGTCTCCACGGCGCGCTTGGACCCTTGATCGGTGTGCCTTCGGGGCACCAGAGCGCGATGAGGTCCGTCCGATCTTCGACCACCCGCACCGGCCGAGCCGTCCACAGATGTCCGTGCCAAACCTCTTGCAGCACAATGACGGTTCCGCGATTCCATAGATTGGGAGCGTTCATTGCGCTTATTCTAATGCGTGGCGTAGTGCCATCACGTCGGCCCGGTCCTTCTCGCGCGGTGGGATTCCGGTGTATTTCGCATACCCTTGCTTGACGCCAAGGATGCACTGCATACTCACAACCGGACATTCGACCCCATGTAACACCCTGACCTCGCTTCCAAGAGCGTTTTCTGGCGACGGCCAATGGTCCCATCGTCCTCGCGCAACAACTTCTCCTTGAGCGTTTACCTCGACGAAATAGAGTTCTACAATCTGCCCATGTTTTCTCCAGATCGATGCCTCTTCAGGATGTGGATGATCCACCAGCTGATAGCCGGCCGCGTCCATCATGGCTCCAGCGAGTGGCCCGTCGTGTTCCCAGATGAAGAACTCCAGATCGCCGTGCTCCCGCGTAACGGAGCCCACGTGAAAATCGACAGACCAGCCGCCGAACAGCCAGTGGGGAATCTGAGCATCAGCGAGAAGACAGCTGACCTCGTGTACGAGTTGGAGTTGTATAGCAGTGGAGTCGCCCATTCCCCCATCGTACGCACTCGCTGCCACATGGAGCACCTGCCCCACCATCGGACCGGCTCAAGTACCTTCGATTGCTTGCGTGCCCAGAGAGCAGCAATCTGCGGCATCCTGCCACGCCCTGCTCATCCACATTCATCGTGACCGGCCGGCGACGATGGACCTGCGGGGGATCACCATAAAGAAACCAGATGACCGCGTGTGTGTCAGCGACCGCCCGAAGCATCAGACATCATCGTGGGGAAAAGAACCCAGGCCTCGTGCCGAGCAGCGTCAATCTCCTCAGCTGACGGAGCCGGTCCCAGACCTTTCAGGAGGCCGAATACGGAGCGGTTCCCACCTCCCTGCCGCGCGATCAGATCACGCTCCACCTCGGGTGCAACACGCTCGATCAGCCGAACCTTATCAACTGGAGAGAGCTGCCGCGCGAGCCTGAGCACTTCCTCCAGGGTTACCGCATCATGGGTCTGGGCCAAATCTCACCTCGTCTCCAGGTCGTACCCCTTGAATTAGTCCAGCGGACGAACCGCGAACCCTTCCTTGCGCGCTGCCTGACCGAGTCGATGGTCCAGACAGATGAACGGGCGCTGATCAGGCGCGTCCTCAGTCCACACCAGAGCTGACGCGAGTTGGACTGCATCGGCCGCCCGTAATGGATGCACCGCCAGCAAGCGCTGAGCACGCGAACGCACTCGATCAGTTGGTTGGATCTCCGACCAACTACCGGCAAGCCGATCGAATGCGGCGCGGGCCTGCACCTCTGCTGCTGAAGTGAGTCCTCCCTCACGCATCCGGCGGGACAGCGCGGATGTGCATTCGATCCGGGTTCCCCACCAGACGGTCATGTGCTCATCGTCCCGCAGCAGGATGAGCAACTCGGCAGTGGTGGGCTCACGCACCAGGAGCGGAATGATGACCGACGTATCCCAGAACCGGGCCACTTAGTAGCCCTCGCTGCGTTCCGCCTCAAGCGCTGCCCGGAGCGTAGCCCGAGAGTCGTCTGGACGCTCGAGGTCCCAAAAGTCGTCGGGAAGGACACCAGAGCCCATTCGCAGCAGACCTCTTCGCTGCAGATCCAGGAGTCGTTGGTCCTCCTCGCTCGCACTCCGCGGAACGGGAGAGATCAGTCGCGCAACCGGGCGACCGCGGTCTGTCACTACAATCTCCTCGCCAATCTGAACCCGTGCCACATATTCGCTGAGCCGAGCTTTCAACTCTGCAATGCCCACGTGAATCATCTCAGCTGTCACCCTCCCTCAATATATGACTAGTATAGTCATACGATCAAGTCAACCTTGGAGGGGCAGGCGTTTCGTCACGCAACGTGCTTCCTTTGCCTCGCAGCCCAAACCGTGATATCTACGCTACGATGGAGTCACATGACCTCTCTACTTGAACGGTATCGCGCGTTTCTCCCACTCACGCCCGATACGCCTGCAATGTCCCTGGGCGAAGGGCAGACACCGTTGATTCATGCCGAACGCCTGGGCGAGATGCTGGGATGCGGACGGTTGTATCTGAAGTTTGAGGGCATGAACCCGACGGGCTCCTTTAAAGATCGCGGCATGGTGCTCGCAGTGGCCAAGGCGGTGGAACGGGGGGCGCGCGATGTCATCTGTGCCTCCACCGGCAACACTGCCGCCTCCGCCGCGGCCTACGCTGCCTCAGCCGGACTGCGCTGCCTGGTGGTCGTGCCCGCCGGGTATGTGGCGCCGGGAAAACTTGCTCAGGCGCTCACCTATGGCGCACGCGTGGTGCCGATTGACGGCACCTTCGACCGAGCGCTGGAATTGGTGCGTGAGGCGGTGGCCGTGGGCGACGCCGAACTGGTGAACTCGGTTAACCCGTTCCGGCTGGAGGGCCAGAAGACCGCGGCCTTCGAGGTCTGCGACTCGCTTGAGACCGCTCCCGATGCGGTTGCCCTGCCAGTTGGTAACGCCGGCAATATCACCGCCTACTGGCGCGGCTTCTGCCAGTACCAGGAGGCGGGCAAAACGTCGACCGCGCCGCGCATGTGGGGCTTTCAGGCAGCCGGCGCCGCGCCGCTGGTTGACGGTTATCCAGTGGAGCATCCCAACACCATCGCCACCGCCATTCGAATCGGCAAGCCCGCCCGCGGTGAGGAAGCTCTGGCTGCCGTCGCGGCCTCGGGAGGATTACTGCGCGCCGTCAGCGATGAGGAAATCCTGGCCGCGTATCGCAGCGTCGCCTCCTGCGAGGGTGTGATGTGTGAGCCGGCCTCGGCGGCGCCCCTAGCAGGCATCCGAAAGCTGGGCGAGGAGGGGCACGATCTTTCCAGCATGACCATCGTTGCCGTCCTTACCGGGCATGGACTGAAAGATCCGGCCACGGCGCTTGCTCAGTTTGCCGAGTTGACGCCGGTAGAGGCAACGCTCGGCGCGCTCCTCTCTCCACCCGACCGGGCGCGACTATGAAGCCAATTCAGATCGACGTGCCCGCCACCAGTGCCAACCTTGGCCCCAGCTTCGACGCGCTCGCCCTGGCGCTCGACCTAAGCGATACCCTGACCGTTGAGTTCGACGACCACAGCCAGGATGCCGTGCTGTGCGAGGGGCAGAATGAACTCGATCCGCGTAAGAATCTGATGTGCCGTGCCTACCGGGCCTGGACCAGAGAAACCGGAGAGGAGTTACCGGGCGCGCGCTTCCGACTGGATAGCCACATTCCTATCGGCAAAGGGCTGGGAAGCAGTGCAGCGGCCATCGTGGGGGGGCTGGCCGCTGCCGGCCATGCCGCCGGCCACAAGGACCCACAGGAACTCATGCTCCGCCTCGCTGCCGGTCTGGAGGGACACCCGGACAACACCACCGCGGCCATCCTGGGAGGCGTCACTACGGCCTTTTGTGAGGGCGATGCAGTACACGCTTTGCACGTCGCCAACCATCTCAGCCTGGGCGTGGCGCTCTTTATACCCGACACCACGCTTTCGACTACCAAGACCCGCGCGGCGCTACCATCCGAGGTGTCGTTGAGCGATGCAGTGTACAACCTGAGCCGGGCCAGCTACCTGGTCACGGCGCTTATCTGGGGCCGCTGGGACCGTATCGGTCCCGCCATGCACGATCGCCTCCACCTACCATATCGCTCACAGTTCCTGCCCGGTTTCGACGCGGTGGTCGCCGCCGCTGTGGACGCCGGAGCCTATGGCGCCACCCTCTCGGGCGGTGGTCCGGCGGTGATTGCGCTGGGTCCACGCGACCGTGCCGAGCAGGTCGCCGCCGCCATGACAGACACGGCGGCCCAGCACGAGTGGCCGGGCGAGAGGATGGTTACGCGCATTCAGCACCTTGGTGTGCGGGTCAAAGAAATCGATCCGGCATAGCCCCGTATAATGCGGCCACGATGGCAGACGAGTTTCTCTGGCGCCGGCCCGTTCTCAAATTCGGCACCAGCACGCTAACCGGCGGAACGTCTCAGCTCAGCCTGGCAAAGATGGCAGATCTGGTGGAACAGGTCTCGGCACTGCAGGTTGCCGGGCTCCAGCCGATCGTGGTCTCGTCGGGCGCGGTGGCGGCGGGCCGGCAGCGGCTTGGCATGGCCGCCGGGCGCAAAGATGTGTCGTTGAAACAGGTGCTGGCCGCTGTCGGCCAGAGCCGCCTCATGCACCTCTACGACCAGTTCTTCGAGTTTCACGGCATCACCTCGGCGCAGGTACTGGTGACCCGTCAAGATCTGGCCGAGCGGCAGCGCTACCTCAACGCACGTCGTACCCTGCTCGGCCTGTGCGAACGGGGAGTGGTTCCGATCGTCAATGAAAACGATGTGGTGGCCTCCGATGAACTCAAGCTGGGCGACAACGATACGCTCTCCGCACTGGTGGCGAATCTGGTGGATGCGGATCTGCTGGTCCTGGTCAGCGACATCCCGGGCCTGTATACCGCCGATCCACTGCTGAACTCATCGGCGGAACTGCTCCGCGAGGTGGCCGCTATTACCCCATTGGTGGAAGCGTATGCGGGGGGCGCCCGCTCCGCACTGGGCACGGGAGGCATGGCAACCAAGGTAGCCGCCGCCAAGCTGGCCACCGCCTCGGGCGCCGAGGTGCGAATCGTGGACGGCCACGAGCGCGACGTGATCCTGCGTGTGCTACGCGGAGAGGAGCTGGGGACGCGCTTTCTGCCTCGCACAGATCCCGTGGAAGGTCGAAAACGCTGGATTCTGTCCGGCCTCAATCAAGCCGGGAAATTGGTGGTAGACCCTGGGGCGGCGCGTGCCTTGCTCGATCGGGGCGCCAGTCTGCTCCCGGCAGGCGTGCGGTCGGTGCAGGGCGTCTTCGAGCGCGGCGACTCGGTGGATATCGCGACGCAGGCCGGCGCCATCGTGGCCCGAGGCATTGCCAACTATCCTTCGGAGGATGTCAGCAAGATTCATGGGCAGCAGTCTTCCGCCATCGAAGCTATGCTTGGCTATAGTTATGGCAACCATGTCGTGCATCGCGACGATCTCGTCTGTTTCGGTGCACAGGAACGAGTTCTACATGCTTGATGTACTGGACCTGCGCAGCTGCGCCCAGCAGGCCCGGCGTGCCGCACGAAGCCTGGCGACCATGCCGACCAGCGTAAAGAACGCGGTTTTGCTGGACCTGGCCGAGCGGCTGGACGCGGAGGTCACGGCAATCCTGGCCTCTAACCGGTTAGACATGGCGCACGCTGAAGCGGGGGGCATGGGGTCGCATCTGCTCGATCGTCTGCTGCTCACTGCCGACCGCGTGCATGGTATGGCGGACGACGTGCGACATATCGCTACTTTGCCGGACCCGGTAGGCGAGGAATTCGATACTCGTACCCTGCTCAACGGTCTGGAGTTGTCGCGGCGACGAGTGCCGCTCGGGGTTATCGGCGTCATCTACGAAGCCCGTCCGAACGTCACTATCGATGTCTCCGCGCTCTGCTTCAAATCCGGCAATGCAGTCGTCCTGCGCGGCGGCAAAGAAGCGCTTCACTCCAACCAGATGTTAGCCGGCCTGGTAGGCCAGGCACTCGAGGCGCAGGCGGCTCCGACCCAGGCGGTTCAGCTGGTGCGGGACTCGGACCGGGCGCTGGTGGGCGAAATGATCCGGCTGCGGGGCGAGATCGACCTGATTGTGCCGCGCGGTGGGGCAGGATTGATCGAGTTCGTCCGGGCCAACGCGCAAGTACCGGTCCTGGCCGGCGGCGTTGGTGTCTGCCATACCTATGTCCACCAGGATGCAGACCTGGCACAGGCTGTGGCCATTGTCCACAATGCCAAAACGCGACGCCCCACGGTCTGCAATGCGCTCGACACGGTGCTGGTGCATGCCGCCATCGCTCCCAGTTTCCTACCGGCCCTGGCCCGGCAGTGGATCGATCCCTCGGTAGAGATGCGCTGCGATCCTCGATCCCTTGATATCCTCCGCCGGGCAGACGCGCCGGGGATCTACCTGCCGGCCTCGCCCGACGACTTTGGCTGCGAGTTCCTGGCGCTGCGTGCCGCCATCAAAGTCGTCGACAGCCTGGATGAGGCGGTGCATCACATCGAAGAGTATGGCAGTGGCCATTCCGAAGCGATCATCACCGAGGGGTACAGTTCATCGCGCGAGTTCGTGAACCGGATCGATGCCGCGGCCGTGTTTGTCAATGCCAGCACGCAGTTCACCGACGGCGGCCAGTTTGGGCTGGGCGCCGAATTGGGCATTTCCACCCAGAAGTTTCACGCCCGCGGGCCATTGGGTTTACGCGAGCTGACCTCCTACAAGTGGGTGGTTCTCGGCGACGGGCAAATTCGCCCAGCGTAGCGATGCTACTGGTCGACCTCGACCACGGTGCCGATTTGGGCCCAGCCGAACAGCCGTTGGGCCACGTCGAACGGCACATTCACACAGCCGTGCGTCCCGGTGTAATTGCTCCCCGGCGCACCCTGCTGGGCGTTGGTGCCGGGCCCAAAAGCGGTGCGCCACGGCGCGTCGTGGATAAAGTAGCCCTGATCCTGAAAGAGCATGGCGTAGTTGGTCTTGGACGGCGCGTAATAGTACTGTGAACCTTTGGGCCACGGACTATGAAAGGTGAAGGGATGGAACTTGCCCAAAATATGATAGGTACCGGTAGGTGTGGGCAGTTCATGGTTGCCGGTGGTTACCAGTGATGTCAGGAAGACCTGATTGCCATCGTAGGCCACCAACTTCTGCTGGCTCAGCGACACCACGATCCGTTGGTACTCCACCGTGAAATCGTTCCACCCTTGCAGGCTGGAGTGGCCATACTGATCCGTGGCGCGAATATACACCTGGTAATACCCTGCTGGGACGAAGTGTCCCTGGGAGTCTTTCCCGTCCCATGAGACCGCGATCTTCTGCCCTTTGGCCAGGCTGCTGAGTGTATACAGCCGGGCCAGGGTATGGTTGCTCTGACGGTATACGCCCACGTGAATGGTCGGCGCCGGACGGGTAACTCCGAAGGAGACACCCAGCGAATCGACCTCTGGGTTGAACTGGAACAGCGAGAAGCGCACCGCCGACAGGCCGGGCGGAGTGACATCAATGTGGACTGGAAAGGTTGAGGGCGGGCTCCAGTTGCCGGCATTGTCCCTCGCGGCTACGTGGAAATAAAAGGTGCCGGTAGACAAGCCCGCACGCTTATCGGTCGGACTGGCACTCAGCAGCGCCTGCTTTGGCACGCCTTTAGGATCGGTGTCCAGGCGGTATGAATAGCCGGCAATACCGGATCCGAGGTCTTGCGTCTGCCACGAAAAATCGAGCGTCGAACGGTGATAGGTCCTGGCTGGATCAGGATCGGTGGCCGAGGAGATCGTCGGGGCCGCGGGCGGCTGGGTATCGACGCTAATAGTCCCTCGATATGGGACCCACGGACTGAGGCCATCCAGATTATGGAGGCGTACCTGCCAGTGGTACCTGCCATCGGCCAGGTGCACGTGAACGCCGGGATCGCCCGCGTGGGCTATCAGATTGCTCGATGTGGCCACATTGGTGAAGGGATGTCCTTGCGGCCGGACTTCCACATCGACCCCAGCAGCTACTTTCGGCGGATTGTCGGCACTGAGCATAACAGTGGGTGAATTGGTCCAGCCGTTGGCCAGCAAAGGCGTGCCGGCAGTGCTCGCCACCAGCCGCTGAGGCGGAGCGATGTTTACCGGCAGTCCGGCGGTAACATGGCGATACACTGCAATACCGGCGACGGCGCCGGCCAGGAGGATCAGCAGGGCGAGAAAGTAACGCATCTGTCTTTATTCTACCGCGCCTACACCTGGATTTGGCTGCTTCGCGCGTGCTGACGGCGCGCCGGCCGGCCTTCCTGGACCCGGTTGAGCAGGCGACCGAGCGCTTCCAGGCTGTTGAGATTGTGAATCGGAAGAAAGTCGTCCACATAGGGGAGAGCCGCCTGGATGCCCTGCGTGAGTGGTTGATAGTTGGCCGAGCCTAACAGCGGATTAAGCCAGAGCAAGCGGTAGCTGGAGCGCTGCAAGCGTTGCATCTCCGCCTCCAGCAGCGCCGGTTCACCTCGGTCCCACCCGTCGCTGATGATCAACACAATGGCGCCGTGTCCCATCACCCGACGGGCCCATTGTCGGTTGAAGGTGCGCAACGACTCGCCAATGCGCGTACCGCCCGACCAATCCTTGACCTCCTGAGCCACGCTCGCGACCGCGGCATCTGGGTCGCGGCTGCGGAGCGATGGGGTGATGCGAGTCAGCCGCGTGCCGAACGCAAACACCTCGACTTGCTGGATGCTGCTCTCCACCGCGTAGAGGAAATGAAGCAATAACCGAGTGTAGCGGTCCATCGAGCCGCTGATATCGCAGATCAATACCAGCGAACGGCGCTTGAGCTTGGGGCCGCGATGTGCCAGATTCAGCAGCTCCCCCCCGCTCGCCACACTGAGGCGCAGCGAGCGCCGCACATCGAGCGTACGCCCACGAACGGCGGGACGGCTGCGCCGAGATCGACGTCGCGTCACCGTCCACTTCATCTCCGCCAGAAAGCGCCGGGCGTCCGAGACTTCTTCCTGACTGAACGCGCCGAAGTCCTTGGAACGCAGCACCTCGCCCGGACTGTACAGGGCCACCACACTCTCGGCGCCATCGTTGTCCTCCGCGCCATCGCTTCCACGAGAACCCGGTCCCATCTCAATGCGGCTGCTGGGCTCCTGTCCTGGCTTGCCGCGCGTCCCGGGTGGAGGCGTGCCCTGTGGCCGTGGCGCCTGCCGGGCCATATCGGAGATCAATTTTTCCAGCGGCTGATTCTTGTCGCCGGGCGACCAGAAGCGCCAGAACGCATCAAAGGCATAATCGAAGATCGCCAGATCGGCTTGCCGGCTCACCAGGATGCAGCGTGCGGCGTTGCGGAAGTCTTCCTTGCGGCCGATGTCGATGACCGTGAAACTGTTCATCACTTCGACCAGCTGGGCGGACGTCACCCGAAGCCCCAGCGCCCGAAGGAGATGGCCGAACAGGAGAAGATTCCTGAGCAGTGGCGATGGTATGGCCATGCAGTTCCTGTACGCGCAATCTATTCGCCCGGGATCCGTGGCAAGCCGGGCTTGCTCCCGGTTACCGGCCATAGATCATACCACGCCGCGATTTTGTCAGGAATCCGGCTGCCAACATCCCATGCTCGAGAACGCGCAGACGCTATAATCCCGCAGTCGCAGCCATCGACAACGTGTTGTTTTTCGATCGGAGGCCAGTTTGACCTACCTCTGGCTGGTCGATTTGGGGTGGCGCTTGGTCGTGCCGGCAGTGAACAAGAAGGATACTACAGAGTGAAGAGACCCATCCGCACCAGAATCCCAGCAACCAGGCGTTCTCTGGCGGCGCTGTCGCTCACAGCGCTGCTGGCGCTCGGCGCCCATCATGGGAGTGCTTCGGCCAGCCCCACGCTCACCGAGATCAGCACGGACCCGTTCAGCGCACCGACTATCGGACAGCATCAGAGTGAGGTCGAGCCGGACACGTTCGCCTTCGGCAACACAGAAGTCGCCGTCTTTCAGGTCGGCCGAATCAGTGATGGCGGCGCCACCACGGCTGGCTGGGCGACCTATAGCAACGGGGCCTGGCAGAACGGTTTGTTACCGGCCCTGACCACCAGCCAGAACCCGGATGGCTCCTTCCCCCGGGTGAGCGACGCCAGCATCGCCTACGACGCGAAACACGGCATTTGGTTAGCTAGCACGCTCGCCATCAACGGCCCCAGCGGCGACAACATTCTGATCAGCAGTTCGCATGATGGACTCACCTGGAGTTCCCCGGTCCAGGTACTCGGCGCCGGCCAACCCAGCCTTGACAAAGACTGGATCGTGTGCGACAACACCTCCACTAGCCCGTATTACGGCAACTGTTACTCGACCTGGGACGACGTGAATAGCAACGATCTCCCTCAGACCAGCACGTCCAGCAACGGCGGCATGAATTGGGGCGCGCCACTTACACCTGCTCCCACCACCACACAGGCCGAGGGTCTTGGCGGCCAGCCACTGGTCCAGCCCGACGGCAGGCTCGTCGTTCCCCTCAGGGCGGACAATCAGAACGCGATCGACGATTACATCTCAACCGATGGCGGAGCCAGCTACAGTTCGGAAATGCACGTGGGCGACATCACCGAACACGGCAACTCCGGCGGATTGCGCACCGAGCCGCTACCCTCGGCCGAGATGGATTCGAGCGGAAAGGTCTATGTCGTCTGGCAAGATTGTGCCTTCCGCGCCAACTGCTCGTCCAACGACATCGTGATGAGCACGTCCACCGACGGCCTCAACTGGACCACCAAGGCACGCATCCCAATTGACCCCGTGAGCAGTACCGTTGATCACTTTATTCCAGGCATCGCGGTGGATCGGACGACCTCCGGTTCGTCCGCGCATCTGGCTCTCACCTACTACTATTACCCGGATACCAATTGCACTGCTACCACCTGCCAGCTCGATGTTGGCGCCATCACCTCGAATAATGGCGGCGCATCGTGGAGCGCACCAGAGCAACTGGCCGGTCCCATGATGCTCTCCTGGCTGCCATATGCCTACGGGTCGATGGTTGGCGACTATATCTCGACCTCCTTCCTCAACGCCATTGCCATGCCGGTATTCGCCGTGGCGAAGGCGCCGAACGGCAGCGTGCTCGATCAGGGGATGTATTCGACCGCCTATACCGTGGGCAATCCCACGGTTGCACGCATTTCTCGGCTCAGCATCCACGTTCAACACGGCGTATCTTCACTGCGCTGGTATGCAGCCGGCTCCATAACCGGCTTCAACGTGTACAATGGCTCGATCAAGATCAACCGGCAGTTGGTTACCAGCCGGACCCACTGGTATCACTTCGCCACGCGTCGGCATCTTCACCACGTGCGTATCCTGGCCGTCCGACCGTAGGCGGCCCGTTTTGAGGCCATGCGCGGCACGCAGTTTGCACTAGGTGCAAGCAGCAAGCGCATGTTCCGCGCAATCATATCTGTCGAGGAGGACCACCGTGACCCGTTCCATTCGTGCCTGTGTCTCGTTCATCCTTGTCCTGGCGTCTGTCTTCATCTCCGCCCACGTTGCGTCGCCCGTTCAGGCTGCGAGAAGCAATGGCTGCGGCTGCAAGCACATCAGCATCTCGCTCTCCAAGGAGCGACTGCGTGCTTGGGACGGGACACGCGTGGTGCTTAGTAGCCCGGTGACTACCGGAAATGCCATTCTCCGCACCCCCACTGGCCACTTCGTGGTCTTCGCCAAGCGGAGTCCGTATACGTTTATTTCCCCCTGGCCGAAGAGTTCGCCGGAGTGGTACCCCACGTCACGGGTCAGCTTCGCGTTAGAGTTTCTTGGCGGTGGTTATTTTATCCATGACGCGCCCTGGCGTGGTGTGTATGGCCGCGGCAGCAACACCAGTGGTCCTCCCGGAACCAACTACGGTGGCACGCACGGTTGTGTGAACGTCCCGTACAACGCCGCCCGATTCCTCTATTACTGGGCGCCAATCGGCACGCGGGTCCACATCGTACCGTAGTACGGGGTACTCACCGTCCCATTCCTACAGATGCACAGTACGGACGCCCACCGATGGGCGTCCGTACTGCATTTCCCTCCCGTCCTTAGACGCCTTCCCGGCTGTGCTCAAGCAGCACGTCAAGCAAAATGGAGAAGTCGGGAGGCCGGCCCAGCACTGCCACAAAGAGCGCGGACTCCTCCGCCAGCTCGCGCATTAAGATTGAACTGGTCAGAGCGACCATCGGTGTTTTCTCGAACGACTCTCGAAGTTCGGCTGCCAATTCGATGCCGGTGGTGGGGGGAAGCATCACAGTCATCACAAACGCATCCGGCGCCACGGCGAGCGCGATCGATTTGACGCTTTCCAGGTGGCTCACCACGACCGGATCGAATCCATCGAGGTCGAGCATATCGTGCAGCAGTTGGGCGCTGCCCACGTCGGTGTCGACGATCAACACGGTCTTTCTTAACGCGCTCATCCGCGTATCCCCCTCCACTTGCCACGGTTGTAGTCGCTATTTTAGTGCAAGACAACTAGCGCGGCGAATCAGTACACTCGTACGCTGTGCTCCCTACTCGTCACGTATCATAGGGCACGGGAGGCCTAATGAGCCCCGAACTGTTCATTCTGATCCCGGCAGCAGTCACGCTTATCGGTGTAGTGATCATCGGGCTGGCCGTACGGCACCTGATCCTGGCCCATTGCTTCGCTCGCACGGCGGTAGCCACCACCGGCACGGTGGTCCACGTTCAGAACCAAGCGACCCGCGGTACATCCTACGTCACCATGTCGGGTGCCGCGTACTTCCCGACCGTGCGATTCACCACCGCCGGCGGCCAGAGCGTTGAGTTCACCCCTCGAATCGGTTCCAATCTCGATCCTCACACCGTTGGCCGTCAGGTCCCCGTGCTCTATCAGCCCAACGATCCGACTTCGGCGCGGATCAACACCTTCGCCTTACGGCGGGTGGGACCCGGGTGCTTCCTCACCGTCGGCATCGCCCTCACCGTGGTTGGCGGCCTGGTGACGTATATCTTCGCCGTCATCATCTCGACGATTCACAGTACGCACTGAGCAGTGGGAGAGGCCCAACTCTGGCAGCTGCGATGCGATCACTGAAGGGATATCCGCTCTTCTGGAAAGGCGCGCCCCGAATTACCTGGGGGGATAATCGCGTATCGCTTACCCTGGGCGGTAGGGAGAAACATGTGACGCCAACGCAGAGACCGATAACGATCGTGGCGGGCTTGCCCAGGGCGGGTACGTCCCTGATGATGCAGATGCTTGACGCAGGAGGTATGCCGGTTCTCACCGATCAAATCAGGCAGCCGGATGACGACAACCCGCGCGGGTACTACGAGTTTGAGGCCGTAAAAAAAGTCAAAGAGGAGCCTGCCTGGCTGGAGCGAGCGCCTGGCCACGCGGTCAAGATGGTCTACCGGCTGCTGTACGATCTGCCCGGCGGATACACCTACCAGGTGGTCTTTACCCGGCGGAAACTGGAGGAGGTCGTGGCCTCGCAGGAAACCATGCTTCAACGGAGCGGTAAAGGTGGCAGTGCGGTGGACGAGGCGCAACTGGTCGCTATCTATCGACGGCAACTGGAGCAGTTTGACGCGTGGATCGAGAGCCTTCCCAACTTCAGCATCCTCTACGTGGATCACCATGAGGTGCTGAACGACACCGAACGAGTAGCTCACAACCTCAATCAATTCCTGGGTGGCCAGCTGGATGTGGAGGCAATGACCCGCGTTCCCGATCGGTCGCTGCATCGGCAGAAGCGGTAGGACGCAGAATCGGGCGAGGAAGAGCGCTCGGCGTCTAGATAGTAAAGACTTCGGGCGAAGACGAGCGGGATCGGCGTTTGAGCTGCCGAATTGCCGGGCCACGGCAGCCATGACAATGTAGGGTAAAGAGAGACGAATCGAACAGAAGGAGAGTGCCCCATGTCACGTCATCGGTTTGGCTACCTCGCGGCCATCACCGCTCTTCTGATCAGCGCCGCCGCCGTGCCAACGGTTTCCAGCGCCTCGCCATCGTCGAGCGGCGCCATCAGCGCGGTAACGGTCGGCGCCAAAGGGAATGAGCCCATCGTGAAAGCCGCACCCGACGGTACCCTCTATATCAGCGCCTTGCAGTACATCTACCGTTCCACGGACCATGGAGCCAGTTGGACCCAGTTGCCTGGTCCCGTCGTTTCCACGGTGAATCTGGCCAGCGATAGCTCAATCTCGGTCGATCCCGGCGGGCGTCTCTATTTCACCGACGACTATCCATATGCCGGCACCACGGCGGTGTGTACCAGCGACGACCAAGGGAACACCTTCGCCTGCAACCCGGCGGTGGTGGCTGGTGGGACCGATCGCATGTGGGTGCTGGCGCCTGCCACTACGTCGGCGTATGAGACCACCAATGAAGGCCTGTACGAAACTGCCTTTCTGGTCAGCCACGACCGGGGGACGACCTTTGTGCCGACACAATTCACCAGCAACTTCCTGCAACCTCAGACCGGCCCACTCATTCAGAAGCCAGGCAGCTCGCTCGTGCTCCAGTCGCTCAACGACGGCAACACGAATCTGGATAGCCTGTACGTCTGGGACCCGACCGGCGCCACGGTCACCCAGACGGAACGCTCGTCACCCCTGCCCCTCCCAAATTCACTACCCAGCGATGCGATGGACCAGGCGGGCAACGTCTGGCTTGCCTCGGAAAAGGCAAATCCACAGGGTGGCCGGGAGGTGATAACGGCGTACAGCTCCGACGAGGGGCAGCACTGGACCCAGCTGCCCCCTATTCCCCAAACCTTGACCGGCACCGCCACCTTCACAGCTGTCGCGGCCGGTTCCGCGGGGCACGTCGGCGTGCTCTACTACTACACAACCGACAACGGCGATCCGAACACGCTCACCAACAGCACGTGGTCCACGGTCTACGCGGAGACCTTCAACGCCACCGCCGCCACCCCCACCTGGACCGTCACCACGGTTGACCCTGGCGTGCATCAGGGTCCCATCTGCTTCGCGGCTGGGTGCATGGGCAACAGTCGCTTTTCGGGCGATTTCATTACCGCGACCATGAGTTCGGCGGATCTTCCGCTCCTCACCTGGAACAAGGATATGACCGTCAACAGCACCACCTCCACCGTAGTCCGCTTCGGCGCCGCGAGCAATCCGACGGTCGCCCACGTCTCGCACTTCGCCGTCACCGCCCATCGGACGACGCTGACGTTTACCTGGCGGCTGGCGGCGCCGCGGGGTATCGCGGGGTTCGACCTGTACGCCGGCTCGCACCGTCTGAACCGCCGGCCCGTGGCCGCGCATGCCGGCAAGACCTATCGATATGCGACGCACTGGCACGGCCCGGCAAAGTACAGCCTCCACGTGCTACTGACTGATGGCCGCCAGATCGTGGTGGAAAGGTAGCAGCGACTATCAAGGAGTGATATGGAATCGGATCAGTACCTCGAGGCGCTGCTCTCTCTGCCCAGGCTCGGGCCTGTATCGGTCTCGCCGGACGGGACATGGGTGGCCTGGTCATGGTTTGGCATCGGCCCCACGGCCGACGTGTATGCGGTCCGGACTGACGGCTCCAGTGCTCCGGTGCGCTTGACCGACACCGACGAAAACGCCTTCCTCGTATCGTGGACACCGGACAGCAGCGCAGTCCTGATCGGCCAGGATCACCAGGGAGACGAACGCGTGCAGCTCTTTCGCGTCGCGCTGGAGCAGCCGGGGAAGCTGGAGCCGTTGACCGAGCCCTCCCCGCCGTACTTTCTGCATGGGGGACAGCTACACCCCAATGGTCGCTGGCTGATCTATGCGATGAACTTCGACGCGACAACCGGCGAGGAGATCGAAGCTACCTGGGTGTATCGTCATGATCTGCACACGGGTGAACGACGCCCACTGGCCCGGCCGGAGAAGGCGGTACAGTGTGAGCCTCAGTTAAACCTGGCCGGCACGCATGTTCTCTACGAGCGGCAAGACCTCGATCCAGCGGGCAACCAGGTGTGGCTGGTCGGCGTAGACGGCCAGAACGACCGCGAGATTTTGAACTCTGGCCCCTCGGCCAAGATCGCTGCCTCCTGGTTTCCGGACGGCCACCGCGTACTCTTTCTCGCCGAAGCTGAGACCTACCGACGTCTCGGGGTGTGGGATCTGGAGACCGGTGAAACCCGCTGGCTCCTGGATGATCCGACACGTAACATCGAGTCGGCGTACGTGCCGCACGGTATCGAGCCACCGGTCGCGGTGGTGATCGAAATCAAGGAAGCACGCGTTCGTGCCTCGCTGCTCGATGTCGATTCCGGCGACGAAATCGTCCTCCCCGACATCCCCGGTAACCTGATCCCCCTACGCCCGCTGTCGAACGGGGAGTGGCTTGGGCGGTACTACCGAGCGACCCAACCCGCCGACCTGGTCCGGTTTCGACCATCCGAGAACGACGTGAAGCCGGACACCGGGCTCACCCACCTGTGGGAACACAGCGTGGTGCGACCGCAGGAACTGACCCCGGCAGAGGACTTCCGGTGGCATTCCGTGGACGGCCTGGAGATTCAGGGGTGGCTCTATCGCGCCGCAAACACCTCGACAGGCGTGTCACGGGGAACGATTCTCCACATACACGGCGGTCCCACCGCCCACAGTGAAGATAGCTTCATGCCTCAAATTCAGTTCTTCGTGGCGGAGGGGTTTCACGTGCTGTCGCCCAACTACCGAGGCAGCACCGGCTTCGGTCTCGACTTCCAGGAAGCCATCAAAAAGGACGGCTGGGGAGGGCACGAGCAGGACGACATCCGCAGCGGGATTGAGGCCCTGCTTGCCGCCGGCATCGCCGAGCCGGGCAAGATCGGCATGACCGGTACCTCATACGGCGGATACTCTTCCTGGTGTGGCATCACCCGCTGGCCTCCCTCGATTCTGGCTGCCAGCGCGCCCATTTGCGGCATGACGGATCTGGTGGTCGATTACGAGACCACGCGCCCGGATCTCCGCCCCTATAGCGAGGAGATGATGGGCGGGTCGCCCGATCAAGCGCCGGTGCGCTACCGCGAACGCTCGCCAATCCACTTCGTACACCACATCCAGGGCCAGCTTCTCATCGTTCAGGGATTGCGCGACCCGAATGTCAGCCCCGAGAACGTACGCGCCGTGCGGGAGGCGTTAGACACCGCCGTCGTGCCGTACGGGCTACTCACCTTCGAGGACGAGGGCCATGGCGTCGGTCGCCCCGTGAACCAACGAGTGCTGTACCGACGTCTCGCGGACTTTTTCTCCGGCGCCTTTGAAGCGAGTACGGCGCCATAGGGTTGGCGAGCGTCAAGCAGGGGCCGGCTAGGACAATGAAGGCGCCGCAGCGAGGATCTCACGGAGGCGGTCCTGGTACGTGTGGTGTCCGGCCAGCAGACGGCGGTGGCCGCATGCGGCGATACGGCCCCGTTGGTCGTCGTGGGTTAGGTAGTAGCGGACCTTCTGGACCAGCTCATCGGCGCTCTGAAAGCAGGCGATCTCCTCACCCTCGTCAAAGAGCAGCGCGTGTTCGCTGCTGCGCTCGGCGAGCATGAAGGCTCCCGTGGCGGGAATCTCAAAGCTGCGATCGGTGTACGTGTCACGGTTGGCTTTGCGCAAAAAGCAGAGGGCGATGTTGCAGCTAGCGAATGCCATCAGTTTATCAAGGCCATAGAGCGGCCGCCGTTGGACGAAGGGATAGAGCGGCGACGAGGGAGGAATCGCGTGCCAACCGTTGCCATAGACTGCAATGCGGGCATCGACCTGTTCGGCCAGAGTCTCCAACATGGCAGCGCGCTCTCGCTCGTAGGTGCCGACAAAGAGCACGTCGGCGCCAAAGCGCTGCCGATCCACGGCAGCTGGTTGGACTGGGTGATGCGCGCGCGGATCGTAGGCCGAGCGGACGAAGATGGCGCGGCGTGCTCCCGCCGCCATCAGTTCGGGGACGTTGTAGCGCTTGCTGGTCGCGATCAGATCGTAAGCGGGGATACACTCGCGCATGGACGCGGGTATTGCTCTGGTATTGAGTGGGAAATAGTCGTCGAGCATGTAATTGACGATCGGGGCGCCGGTCGAACAGCGGATTACCTGCAGCGTAGAACGCCTGATACGGGAGCCTTTGAGAACCAGCACCAGATCCGGCTGGGTGCGGCTGGCCACGCGTCGTAGGGCGGCCGCGTACCGACGTGCCTGCAGCGGCGTACTGAGGCGACTTAGTAGCCGCGTGGGCAGCGTCAGAGTGTCGCAGAAGAAAAAGTTGCGGTCATTGACGACGATGACCTGATGGCCCATGGGGGGCAACAGCGTGGCAAAGCTCCAACCCACGTTGTTGCGCATGATTTCACCGACCAGCAACACTCGTGTCATGTTGCGTGGTTCTCAGGCGAGATACGCGCCGTGATGTGACGTGGCGAACGACTTCCTCGAAACAGAAGCCCGTTCATCGAGCGATCTCTCCGTACAAGCCGATCATGGCCTGGGCGACAGCAGACGGCGCGTAGCGGATAGGGACGGAAACGGCAGCGGCCTGTGCCATGCGTTGGTGGAGCACCGGATCGGTCGTCAACCGCCACATGGCATGTGCCATCGCCTCCTCCGCCACTGGGACCACCAGCGCGGCGCCATCCTGCTCGGCCTCGCGGCAGATCCCCACATTGCTAGAGAGAATTGCCGGCAAGCCCATGCCCATCCCTTCCGCACAGGCGTTTCCAAAGTTCTCGCCGGCGTAGGGCGTTAATACAATTGCGTCCGAGGCTTGCAGCGCGTCCGCCAGTGCAGTGCGCGTGAGATGTCCCAGCATGTGTGCCGCGGACTCGATCTGCAAACTCTTGATGAGGGCAGTCAACTTCCTTCCCTCACCATCGTCCCCACCCGCCAGCACCAGTTGCATCCGTGGCGCCTCACCCCGAGCACGAGCCATTGCTTGCAGCAGCACTGGTAGCGCCTTCCGAGCGTGGAGTCGTCCTGAGTACATCAGCACAAACGCATCGTCCGCGATGCCGAGCCGGCGACGAGTATCCTGACGGGACTCGTCGGGCACGAGATCGTCTAGCGATACCGGGTTTGGCGCCACGAAGGTTCTGGCGCCCTGGGAGGACGCCGCCGACTCCACACGTTCCAACTCCGTGGTCAGGTGAAGAGCCGCGGCGCCACGCACCATCATCTTTCCCAGCGTGTGTACATGCATCCGTTTGGCTGGGCTACCGGTGCAGATCGCGCCGGCAATCAGGCTGCCACGAGGCGTGACCACATAGGGTACGCCGCGGAGTCTGGCCGCCAAGGCGGCGGCGATCCCAGGATATTGCCAGAACGAGTCGATGTGCACCACGTCGAAACGGCGTGCGTTTGCCAGCAGTGTACGCTCCAAACCGTGAGCCCACGCGATGCGCGGTCCGCCGCGGGCGTGGAAGTAGGTCACGTCCACGCCGCCTCGATCGATACGATAGCCTGGCGAGACATCCAACCGTTGTGACCCATCGTAGTCCGTGGTGTAGACCGAAACACGCACACCGGCCGCGACCAGAGCTCGACAGAGCGCTGAAGCGCTGCGCGGCGGCCCACCCCAACGCCAGGCAGGTTCGTAGGCGGTCGCGATATAGAGAATACGGAGTGCAGCGGTTGACGGCGTTGTGATTCCCCTGCCATCTGGTCGTAGTCCGCGCGTTGGTGCAGCTTAGGGTACCCTACTGACGCACCAACCCATCCCTGGACCAGAATGAGCCATGCGCGTACTGCTCTCCAGCCACACCTACATCACCCACCAAAATCAGCGGAAGCTTGATGCGCTTGCGGCACTTCACGATATCGACCTTCGAGTTGTGGTCCCGCAATGGATCGAGGGCTCGTTGCACGGTGTGATACCCGTGGAGCGGCCGAGCTGCCCGCCGTATTCCTTTGTACCGCTGCCAACTTCTCTCACACGGCGAGGCGGCAACTATGTGCATCGCAGCCTCGATCTGACCATCAGGAGGTTTCGGCCCGATATCGTCCACGTGGAATCGGGTGCACGTGGACTCACGACCTTTCAAGCAGCCGTCTATCAGCAGCTCTGGGCCCCCAGGGCGAGGTTTGGCTTTTTTACCTGGGAGAACGTGAACCGTCCTCTGCCCCTGCCGCTCACTACGTTCATGCGGTACAACCTGTACCAGAGCGACTATGCCATCTGTGGCAACCACGATGCCGTCGACCTCCTACGGGTGCAGGGGTATCATGGTCCGGTCTCGGTGATCCCGCAGCTCGGCGTCGATACCGAGGTCTTCCAGCCGCGCGATGGCACCGCTCTTCGCCGGCGACTGGGACTGCATACCGACGCTTTGGTGGTCGGCTTTGGGGCACGGTTGGTGCCCGAGAAGGGGACGCACCTGGTGCTCCAGGCCGTGGCACGACTGGAGGGCAATTGGCAGCTGCTGCTGATGGGGAAAGGACCGGAGCAGGACCATTTGCTGCAGTTGGCGAACGCCCTGGGCATTAGAAACCGGATTCGCTGGGTGGATACCGTCCCTCATCTCGAGGTGGCGCACTACCTGAACGCGATGGACGTCTGTGTGTCAGCCTCGATCAGCACACCCGGCTGGAAGGAACAGTTTGGTCTGATGCTGGTCCAGGCCATGAGTTCCGGCATCCCCGTCATCGGCTCGACCTGCGGCGAAACGCCCACCGTCATGGGAGGCGCGGGCCTGACCTTCCCGGAAGGCGATGTGGGCGCACTGACCGCCGCGCTCCGTCAGGTTCAGCACAGTCCCGCCCTACGCGAGGAGTTGGGGCAGAGGGGTGTCGCTCGGATACGCCAGTGCTACACCTTCACGCACATCGCTGAACAAACCGCCCAGGTATGGCGAGACGCGCTCCAGAGCTGATACACGGACATGCAGTCTGCTACGCGTGGTACCATGACCGATGCCTGACCCTGATGATATCCGTGTCTCTCAGCGGCAGCTCAATCGCTGGACGCTGGCGCGACAGCTGCTGCTCCAGCGGGTTGCGATCGATGCCGTGACGGCGATTGAGCGACTGGCGGGAATGCAAGCGCAGTATTCCCCGTCGCCCTACATTGGCCTCTGGTCGCGCCTGAACGACTTTAAGCGGGAGGAACTGGAGGTCGCGGTCCTGGGGGACCGAGTGTTGAAGGCTACGCTGATGCGGGGAACGCTCCACCTCGTGTCACGCCAGGATTTTGGCCGCTATCGCGTAGCCTCACGCAGCCCATACCACGTCTATACACAGACGGTGCAGCAGTTGCGGGCACGCGGCGTTGATGTGGAGGCTATCCGGGAGGAGATCATCGCGGCCGTGCGCCAGCGGCCGTTGAAACGGATGGAGATCCGCACTATGGCGAGGCACCGCGTCCCCGACGATATGCCGGAGTGGGCAGCGTGGAGCACGGTCGCTCTCTCCGGCGATCTCATCAATCTGCAGGGCGACGCCCGGTTTGGCTACTTCGGCGGCAGTCGGTATCGCGTGGCGCCGGAAGACGAGTCCGAGCCTGATGGCGCACTGCGCCATGTCGCGGCCGCCTATTTCGCGGCCTTTGGCCCGGCCACGCGGGCCGACCTCGCGCAGTGGAGCGGTCAGTCCGTGAGCAGCTTCGCGGCGGCGCTTGATGAACTGGGGCTGGTGTCCCTGCGTGCCGAAGACGGTCGCGTTCTCCTTGACCTTCCCGACGCCCCACGTCCCGAACTCGGCATCCCCGCGCCCGTCCGCTTCCTCCCCAAATGGGACAACCTCTTGCTGGCCTACGCCCGTCGCGAGCGCGTGTTGCCGGAGCCCTATCGCAAGATCGTTATCCGCAAGAACGGCGACGTCTTGCCCACTTTCCTGGTCGACGGTCTGGTCGCCGGGACATGGGAGGCGCCGCTACGCGGTCCCGCCGTATTAACGCTCTCGCCCCTCGAACCACTCTCGGACGATAACCGGGCTGAGATTGAGCACGAGGGCGAGCGGCTCCTGACCTGGCTACGACCGGATACCGATCGCCGAACTATCACGTGGGCAATTGGCTGAGCCCTTACCGCTTTTCTGGAATGAGCGTGTAGTCCGGGAAGTTCCCGTACAACTGCTCGTTTGGCTCTCCCTGGGTGACGGCCCGTACCACGTACTCGCCGCCGACGAAGCAGCCTTTCCACGATTCGCCAATGCCGCCAAACGGCTCTTCGCGGTCGCCGCGGGAGCGCACCCGATTAATGCCCACCTTGAAGGTGCGCAGCTCTCCGGCGATGCGCTGCGCGACCTCCGGATCGTCGCAGCCGATTGAGGCCACCAAACTGCCGTTGGACACGTTCATCTCACTGATCAGCTCCTCGATCCTATCAACCACGACGATCGAATCCAGCGGACCAAACGGCTCCCGGTGGTACAGCGCGCAGTTGCGAGGCACGTTGAGGAGGGCGGCGGGCGCGACATAGGCGGATCGATCCTGCCCGGGAAAGAACAGGGACTCGTCGTACCCGCCCTCGTAGATGCTGATGGCACCCTGATTGAGCGCCTCCTCGTACAGGTCTCGCACGTCGTCCGCCGATCTCGAGTTGATCAAGGGGCCAAAGGCCAGCGCCGGCGGCTCGTCCTGGCCATCAGTGGCCAGAAGTGGGTGCCCAAATTGGATCGAGTTGAGCACGGGGAGATAGGTTGCCAGGAATCGGGGGAACAGCCGGCGCTGCACCACGAAGCGGGTGTATGCGGTGCAGCGTTGTTTGCCGTACTCGAACCCCTTCTTGGTCTGTTTGGCCAGCTCGTCCCAATCAGAGAACTCCCAGACGCCGTACGCGTTGACGCCCTCCATCTCCATCATGTACCGCCCGTCCTGATCGACCAGGCCGGCGGCAATATCGCGGCCACTCGACCGGCCACCAACGAACGCCAGGCAGGAGACCTGGGCGTCTCGGACCAGTGCCTCACTGAGCACGCCGCCCGGTCCACTCAGTAAGGAAACGGGCAGGCCGCAACGACGGGCAATGCCAAAGGCCAGAGTGAGGGTACACAACCCACCGTCGGTGGGCGTTTTGGCGATAACTGCATTGCCGGCCAGTACCTGTATCAGCACCGCATGCATCAAGACGGAGAGCGGATAGTTCCACGAGGCGATGTTGGAGATGAGGCCCAGTGGCCGGCGCCCGGTCATCATGCCCTCGATCTGCTCGACATACCACTCGACCCCGGAGATACATCGATCCACGCTGATCAGAGACTGAGCGTACGGTTTGCCGATCTCCCAGACCAACAGATATGCCAGTAGCTCACGGTGTTCTTTGAGCTGATCAACGCAGTCGGTGACACGGGCGCGGCGCTCGTCGAGGTCGGTCTGTTCCCATCGGCTATGTTCGCCCGCGGCGAATTGCACTGCTCGGCCGGCGGCGTCGTGATCCAGCATGGGATAGCTGCAGAGCGGCGTCCCGTCGCACGGAGAGGAAAAGGGCTTGCGGTCGCCCGGCCGGGACCACTCTCCCTCCACCAGGTTGAGCGGCTGCCCGTCCGCATCAAAGGCCTCGGGCACAGCCAGACGAAGCTGCGCATACAGGGTTTCCCACTCGGCCCCCGGCACGATGCGTCGGTTCGTACCGCCGTTAGCAGGCTCTGGGCCAGAGCTGGCCGTCTCATCGATTGCAACCTGCGACAGGGTTGATTCGCTCATAGTTCCCGTCGCTGCTCGGCCACCGCCTCGCCAGCCGTAACTCCCTCCGGCCACCGTTTCCCGATCTCGGCCGCGATTCGGTCCAACTCCCTCCAAAACGACTCTGGACTCTGGGCCGTGTCCGGCTCATTAATCGGTACCAGACGCGCAATCGCGCGCCCACGGTACGTGATCCCATACATGTCGTGGTGGTCGCGCACTCGGCGCATGATCTCGCTGGCATGTTCCTTCAGTTCGCGCACCCCGATTCTCTGCAAAGTCATTTTAATGTGCTCTCTTAAGTGGCCTCATGGTACCACCTCGATATACCCGGACATACCGTAATTGCCCGGAGCGTATGAGGCCCAATTCCCTCAGGAAGGCCCTGTCGCGGTTCAGGCTCGGGCTCCAAGTCGAAGCCACGCATATGCCGCCGCTCGTCGAAGGACGGGCAAACACGCTCCAAACAATGCGATACACCAGAACACTACTACCGCCTGGGCGTATGTTGAGGGCGTATTTGCACATGTTATCGGCCCAGATCCAGTACCCGACGGTGGACACGGAGGACCACCAGACGAGATCGTATGCATCACGATCAAGGCATCAACAACGCCCAGCGTCACGAGCACGATCCAGCTGTCCCGCCACCCCCAACGACGTACGCCAAACACTGCCAGGCCGACACCGGCCAGAAGGAACGGTAACCCTATACTGAGGATTCCGACGACTCCAACACCTAAGGCCAGTCCAGTTACGACCCAGAATAATATCCTCCTTGCTGTTTTCATCACCCACTCCGGTTCCGAAGGATCATCGTGGCAGGCCGCACTCGTCTGAAGTGATGCCATTCTACGTTTTCGATAGGTGCAGTTAGGGAGCGGCTCCTACACCAACAGCCGTCTTCGCACGAACGCGCATCCGGGTCATCTCAGGATCGAACAGCGGCTCTGGAGCGATGGTCGCCGCCAGACGCTCGCCGAAGTACTCGACGAACAGCGGTGTGCCTACCTCAGCACAGCGTGGTGGGACCCAGGCATACATCACGCCACGTCCCACGCTGTAGCCGTAGGCCGCGCTGGTGACGAAGCCGACCGGCTGCGCTCCGGCATAGACCGGCTCGCCGCCCATCACCACCCGGCACGGATCGTCCAGCGTCACCGTGACCAGACGCCGGCGCGGCCCCTCCGCCTTGCGGAGTAACAGCGCGTCCCGCCCAATGAACTCACCCTTCTTGAGGTTCACCGCAAATCCCACACCGGCCTCATACGGATCGTGGTCGGTCCACATATCGCGGCCCCAGAACCGGTACCCTTTCTCTATCCGCAGACTGTCGAAGGCGCCACGACCGCCGGCGATCACGCCCAGCGGCTGGCCGGCCGCCCACAGCAGGTCCCAGAGTCGAGGTCCGTAGTCGGCCGTGGTGTAGAGTTCCCAGCCCAGCTCGCCCACATAGGACAGCCGCATGGCGGTCACCGGCACCTCGCGCAGGTACACCTGCCTGGCATTGAAGAACTTATGGCCGGTCTCCGAGAAATCATCATCAGACAGGGACTGCGCCAGTTCTCGGGCCAGCGGTCCCCATACGCCCACACAGCAGGTGCCTCCCGAGATATTGTGCAGCTGTGCCGAGCCATCTGCCGGCAGATGGCACTGGAACCAGTCGAGATCAAGCGGTCCGTTGCAGCCGATCTGGAAGTGGTTCGTCCCCAGCCGGGCCACGGTAATGTCGCTCGTGATCCCCGCCGCATGATCAAGCATCAGGGTGTAGGTAATGGCGCCCACGCGCTTGTCCATGTCGCCGGTGGTGAGCCCTTGCAGAAAAGCGCAGGCGCCCGGCCCAGTTACCTCGACTTTGGAGAGAGAGTTCATGTCGTACAGCGCCACTCGCTCCCGTGTGGCCAGATGTTCAGCCCCCACAATCGGCGACCAATAGCGAGCTTCCCATCCCTCACGCGGCGGGATGGGTCGATCCGCGACCAACGAAGCGTTGGACTCATACCATTGCGGTCTCTCCCAGCCGGCCGCCTCCAGGAAGGAGCCACCCAGCGCCTTCTCGCGCTCATAGAAGGGGCTGACTCGCAGCGGGCGCGGCTCCTCCATCGGTTCCAGCGGGTGCTTGATATCGTATACCTCGATATACCCCTGCAACGAGCGCTGCTCCACGTACGATGGGCTGAGTGCGAACGGCTCGAAGCGATGAATATCGCACTGGCGCAGATCGATGCTCGGCACCCCCTGGACCATCCACTCCGCCACGGCTTTGGCGACGCCCGCGGCATGGGTAATCCACACCGCTTCGGCCATCCAGAAGCCGGCAACCTGACGCGACTCGCCCAGCAAGGGGAAACCATCCGTGGTAAAGGAGAAGACGCCGTTGATCGCTTCCTCGATGGTGCTGTTTGCCACGGCCGGAAGCAGGTCGATGGTATCTGCCCAGGCCGGCGCGAAGTCCTCCGGCGTAAAGGGGACGACCGACGGCATGACCTCCGCGTCCGCATACGCCACCAGGTCGTCCGCGGACACCGGCAGCGGGCGGTTCTGATAGGAGCCGGCGCCCCAGCGATCCAGGTGCGGGCGAAAGTACATGTCCCGATCCTGATGGCGCAGCAGTGGGTAGGCCACGTCCCGGGTTTCGCCGCGCAGTTCCGCCAGCGGTGAGCTGACGACGTACTGATGCTGCATCGGCACCAACGGCATCGGCACGCCCACCATGCGCCCGATGCGCTGCCCCCAAATTCCGGCGCAACTCACCACCACATCGGCGTCAAAACGACCGAGGGTACTTATCACCGCTCGGACTCGCCCATCAGCCACTTCGATGTCGGTCACCTCGGCCCCGCCGTGGAAGACGGCGCCGCGGCTCATGGCACAGCGCGCCATGGCCTCGGCAGCGCGCACCGGCTTGGCCACGCCGTCGGTGGGCACGAACAGCCCGCCATAAATCTTGCCTGGATCGAGCAGCGGGATTTTCTGCTGCACCTCTTGCGGATCAATCAGCGCAGACTCGACGCCCCAGGCGGTGGCCACTCCCTGTTTGCGCTTCAGGTCCTCCCAGCGGGCTGGTGTGGCCGCGACTTCAACGCTGCCCACCGGCAGGAAACAGGGCTCGCCATCCAGATCCAGTTCCGAGTACCGCCGAACCGCGTACTGGGCAAACTGTGTCATAGCCTGTGAAAGATTGGTCTGGAATACGCCGCCAGGGGCGTGCGAGGTCGACCCGCCGGTAACAAAGAGCGGACCCTGCTCGAGGACCACAACATTTCGGCAGCCGAGCTGGGTCAGCTGATCGGCCAGCGCAGTGCCCACGATGCCGGCGCCGATAATGACGATCTTACTGTCCCTGTTCATCGCGCCCCTCCATTCCTCTGCCAAGTTTACTCAAATCGGTTGACGGACTCATATCCCAAGATGAGCCAATTATTCATGCAACAGACCATAGTTCAATGTCGCCCGGCAGGAGCTGAAATCCCGCGCCCGCGTCGCTGTACCTGCAGGACCAGGACGGCGGCGAGAACCAGCGCACCGCCCGCGAGCTGGGGAGGACCGAGCTGCTCATTCAACACCACAGCAGCCAGAACGACCGTCAGGGCCGGCTCTACCGTCAGGAGAATGCTGGCCGTGGAGGGACCAACACGCGCCATGCCGGCGTAGAAGGCCGCCAGTGGAAACACCGTGGCCACCAGAGCCAGCCCGAGCATGGCGCCCCATCCCGGCAGAGTGACGTCCAAGCGGAGATCTCCCAGCAGCAGGCCGCCAATCACAAAGGTGACGGCAGCGCCTGTGGGAACCAGCGCGCTCAGCACCAGCGGACCCACCTCACGCCCCAGCCGGTCGGCGATGAGAATGAGTGCCGCGTACACCAGCGCCGATGCCAGCGAGAGCAGTACCCCGGTGGTGTCTCGTGGCGAACCTGCGGCGGTGGAGAAGACCAAGAGAACGCCCGCCATGGCCACCGCCAGTGCAATGCCTCGCCGCCGTGTTAGCCGTTCGCGGCCCAGAAGCATGGCGCCCACAGTGACCATCGCGGGATAGGAATAGAACAGGAGGGAGGACAGCGCTGCGTCGATCCGCTTCAGTGAGAGGAACAGCAATGTCACTTGCAGCCCGTACCCGACCAGTCCCAGGAGAAGCCCAACCAGGAGCGTCCGTTTCGGCGGGAGTGTCTGGCGCGTCCCCACGATCACCAGCCACAGCAGCGCCGAGGCGACCAGAAAGCGCACCGAAAGTAGTGTGGCGACATGCACATGAGCCGCGTAGGCCAGCTTGGCGAAGATACCGGTCGTGCTGAAGCCGGCAGCCGCGGTGAGGGAGAGGAGCAGCCCCTCGCGCTGAGACCTCCGATCTGAGGACGGACGAGGGACCATAGCTGCCATGGTACAGGTCAGCTTGTCGCCGCCGCTACACTGGGTCCAAAATTATTCGTCCATGGCGATCATGCCTTGTTGCCTCCCGAGCCGGATGGCTTCAGTTCGGGAGCGGGCGCCGAGCTTCGCCAGCACCTTACCAACGTGCCACTCCGCAGTCCGCGAGGTGATGCCGAGCGCTCGTGCTATCTCCTTATTGCTCTCGCCCTGGCTCACCAGTGTCAGGATCTCGATCTCGCGGTCGGTCAGCGCATCGGGATGGGATCCATCTTCATCCATCTTGCGCGCCTCGATCTCGGGGCTGAGGACCTGTTTCCCGGCGCAGACGTCCCGAACCGCTGCGATCAGTTCCTCGCCCGTGGCGTTCTTGAGGAGATAGCCCTCGACACCAATGGCGAACAATGCCCGCACATACTGGTCATAATCGTAGGCGGTGAGGATGAGAATCCTCGTCGCCGGGAGATCCTCGCGCAGCGTCCGCGCCACCTCAACGCCTCCCAGTCCAGGTAGGCGGATGTCGAGGATGACCACATCGGGATGATGCTGCCGAGCGAGTACCAGTGCTTCGTCCCCTCGCTCGCTCTCCGCCACGATCTCGATGTCGTCTGCCTCTCGCAAAAGCGCGCGCGTGCCCTGTCGCATTAGCGTGTGATCGTCAACCAGCAGGACGCGGATCACAATTGTGCCTTTTCCAGGGGTGCCTCGACTCTGACGGCTGTTCCTTGGTCCGGCGCTGAGATGACGATCAAGCGCCCGCCCGCTCGCTCGACGCGCTGTTGCAGACCCGCGAGGCCCAGGTGCCCATCCAGCGCCAGCCGATCAAGCCGGTCCGGGACGGCGAAGCCTATCCCATCGTCCATCACCTCGAGCTGAACCCAATCCCGGCAGACGCTCAAGCTCACGCGGATCGAACGAGAACCGGCGTGGCGCAAAGCGTTGTTCAGCGCCTCTTGGGCAGCGCGATAGAGCATCAATTCGATGGCAGGAGAGATCGCGCCCGGCATCAACTGCGTGTCTGCGTCGAGTGCAATGGGGATGCCGCCGCGCTGGCGCCGATCCGCGACCAGCATATCGAGCGCCGCGTAGAGGCCGAGATCGTCCAGCGCGGCAGGACGCATCCCCGTGCAAATAGCTCGTAGCTGATCAGCCAAAGCACGGCTCAACGAGGATGGAGCATTGTCCCCGCTGAGTCGCCCATTCATACTGTGGAGTTGGCGGTCGAGATAGAGCGCCGTTTGCAGCGGCTCGTCGTGCAGGTCGGCCGCCAGGCGGACCCGCTCCTCCTCGTGCGCCAGCTCTAGCCGGTCGTTCAACGCATCGAGGGTACGAACCTTCAAGCGCAGGTCATCGGCGAGCTGGGCGTTGCGGAGCAGCGCGGCGAGATGTCCGCTCAGGGTGGTGAGTAGGTCGCGGTCCACGGCGCGGAATGGCTCACCACTCCTCTTCGGGCCCAGGCAAAGACAACCAACCACGGCCTCGTGCTGGCACAAGGGCATGAGTAAAGCCGGATGGTCGTCGTCCGTAACGGCGACGAAACGGAGTTCGCGTTTTGACGGATCTGCCGCCTCGACGATGGCAGCCGGCAGTCCCGGATCAGAGGAGCCGGCAACCCCCTGCACCCGGATTATGCTCCCCTCGTACACCAGCAGCGCCACAAACCGCAAGTTCATCAGCCGCCTCACCGTCTCGGGCAGCGATTCGGCCAGTGTGTCGAGGTCGCCGGCCAGCGAGAGATCGCCGCTGAGCCGCTGCAGCGAGACGCGATAGTCGTAGCTATCTTTGAAGATCAGCCGATCGAGCAGCGAAAGCAGCTGGCTGTACAGCCAGCGGAAGGAGGCGCCACCGACCAAAAGGAGGATAGCGGTGAGCCAGAGATCAGGAGCGCCGAGGTGAGTGGGTGGGAGGGAGCGCAGCACCAGGGCGACGCTGGCGCAGACTAGCAGAAGGCCGCCCCAGAGCACACCGCGCACCAGCCAGCGCTCCAGGAGGGGCACGTCCAGAACGTCGTGGCGCAGAATGGCATAGGCAAAGCCGGCGGGCAGGAACCCCAGGGTCAGGGCGGACTGCTCGGGCGCAATAACCGGATGCCAGCCGAATAGCCTGGGTGCGACGGACAGAGTGACCAGCGGAAGAACCGACCCGACCGAGGCAGCGCTCAGAACAATCAGGCCCCGACGCAGCTCACGATCGTGGGTCTGCAGGAAGCTCCAGGTGAGGAGACCGGCGCCAACGGCCAGGTAGACGGATAGGACGGCAAGTCGTAAGGCGGAGATCGGGTGATAGAGGGAAGGCAAGAACAGGGCAGCAAGACCCAGCCCGGCGGCGGCGAGCGGGGCAAGGGCGAGAAGCCAACCTCGTCCCCGCAGTCTCCGGTTGATGGGAAAGGCGAGGAAGAAGCGGACGAAGGCAAACGCAAAGACCGGCACCGCGATCAGTTCCGCCGCGGCGGCCAGCGGGTCATCGTCATCGGCGCCGGGCGCCAGGGCGAGCGCGAAGGCAGCGCTGGCGAAGAGGGCATAGGCGGCGACGCCCACGTTCGGTCGGGGCGTGCGCAGCACGATGAGGGTGCCAAAAAGGAGAAACCACGGACTGAGGACCAGCAGCGGCCAGGTCTGGTGACCATGGCGTAGGGAACCGGCATCGACCCGCACCGGGCCGTGTGCAGTCTGCGCTACCACCTCTTCCACGTGCCGGAAACCACCATCCCGCTGCGTCGCGGTGTGTCGATCGACGGTGAGGACGCGGTCTCCCACCCGCACGCCTCGGTCCCAGAGCAAGCTTCCCGGCAGCAGCCAGGCGACATGGGCCTGCTCTGCCGAGGGCGCGGACAGTGCTATGGCGAGGCGCGGAGGTAGCAGCAGCAGCACGATGTTGGCCGAGAGGATCGCGGCGTAGATCAAGCTGGTTGCGGCGATAAGCAGGGTGCGGCCACGCGCCCATCCAGGACGCGACGCGGAAGTTAGTGATACTGCAGAGGCAATTGCCATGTCCGTCGTTCCCCTACACGATGCGTACAAGCCGGCGAAGATCGTGTCGTCCGGTAGGATCGACCGTCAGCCGGGGAATCAGATCCAATGCCCGACCACGGTAGGACTCAGCGACGACCCAGGTGGGAGCAAGCGGCGCGGTACCGAGTCGCACAGTTGAATCCCAGAGGTCACTCTTTTGTTCCTCTTCGCCCGATGTTTGACGGGCTGCATACACGAGGGGCAGAGTCGGCCTCCGCAGCGCGATGTCAGTCTTGCCCTCGACGCCGATAGTAACGGCTCGCATGTCGTTCCCGAGCTGGGCCACCATGCCGAGATAGGCGCCAAATTGCACGTACAGAGCCTGGAGGGCGGAGTCGGCGCCGGCACAGAGGGCGCCAAGTTGACAGGCAGCGGAGGCGAGCGAGGCTGACTTCCACTCGGTTACCGTGAGCGCATCGGTGATCCCAATGCCCGCGGTCGACTCTGTAGCCAGATCTGCATCCTATCCACTGCAGGCGCGCAGCGCCCAATCGAGCAGGATCCTCGTCGCCTGCGCACCCCCTGCGCTGGTCAAGCTGCCCTGAGCTAGAAAGAGCAGGCCGGTGGAGACGTTCAGCAGACGGGCCGCCCCGAGCTCGAAGCGTAATAGGCTCTCTTCGCGGTCTTCTTCGTCGTCGAGCAACTCCAGCGCGGCCATGAAGAGTTCAATCGTCCCGGCGGTCGCCGTCGCCTGCTCCCATCGTCCGCCTGCCGCGGAGCAGCAGGTTAAGACGCAGTGGGTCCATCGAGCCTCGGGCGTTTCAGAGAGGATGCCACCGGGCGCTTCCAGCGCCGCAGCGAGGGCAGTACGATAGGCCGGCGTGAGCGGCGCGGCGCGGAGTAGCTCATGCACATGGTCGGCGACGGCGGCGACACAATCGACGCCCTCGACCGCCGGCGCACCCGTCAGTACCATCCTGATGCCGTCCGGCCGCTCAGCAGGGTTCGTTCCTCCTGGAGACGAGTACGCAGCGCCTCAAGAGCTGTGGACTCGTGTGGGCCGAGGCCCGCTGCCTCGGCTCGCTCATACAGCCAGGTCGCGTCGTTGAATCGACGCGGCCCGCCGTCCACGAGCGCCTGAACGATGTCCGCCAGGACGGTGGCCTGTACCTGCCTCGTCAGTACCGGAGTGTGTGTCGCATTCATGTCTTTTTCGATACTCCTTTGCCCATTTAATCGGAGCGACCCGCGCACACTCGCGACTCTCCCGCTCCTACGGCTGAGTCTACACAGTCCGCTCTCGCGGCGGCACCAGTAGAAATACAGGGTACCTGGCCCGTATTTCTACTGGTGCGCACATCCAGAGTCAGCGCCTATGCTGATCCGTGATGGCACTCACGCCATCGAGAGAGCCATACGCTTAGTTGCACAAGGAGAAGGTGGATCGTATTGCCAAAGTACTGTACGGCCAACATCATGACCCGAGATGATTGGCGCGAGGAGCTTCACGCGGTCATTGCGGCACGTGAGGAGCACGCAGACCTGGCCGATGAGGTCACGGAAACCTTCCTTGATCGCGTTGACCGAGCTGTGACTCCGCTCACCCCCTTAAGACACACGGTACCGACGTACTTCCAGTCGCTCGTTACTCTTGTGGTGGGCTTTCTCGCGGCCGTGTTCTTCCTGAGCGTCTTCCTTCATACCGCCGTCGTCGCGCCCTTGGCGCTAGTTGGGCTACTGGTTGTGCTGCTTGCGATTCCCGCAGGTCTGCGGAGGGCACTCACCGTTCTGTTCGACCGCCGCTACCTTCACGAAGAACAGCAGTGGATGGGAACGCAGGTTCGACCGACCATCGTGGCACGAACCTATGGTAGCGACCGGGGCCTTCAGCAGGATGCCTCGCGGTTGGCGGGCCTGGGGTACTCAATCACAGGTGAGAGTCGAATCTTTGGCGGCACGAAGGTGACGTACACACGATGCACCTCCTAACGGCCTATTCGATTCGATGAACAAAGCCGGCGGGTTCCATCATGGGGTGAGGCAGCACTTCATCACCGGGAACCCGCCCTGCGTTTACCGGCGTGCATGCTCATGGCAGTAGCTCATTGACCTACGAGACCGATAGTTTCAAGTAGGAGGTTCACATGATCGGGACGTTCGCGGAAATCGGATGGGAAGGCGCCCTGGTCGGGACGCTGGCCCTCGATCCGCATGGTGGATTCTACCTGACGGTCCCGCACACTGATGCCGGAGCGTTGTTCACGCCGAACCGGGGCTCATCATGACGACTGGCATGATTTTGGGCGGCCACGCCCCGGAACTCTTTGCGATCGTCACGATCATCCTGATCGTGCTGGTCATCATCACGGCCATCCGCTTTGTCCAGGCGTTCATCCGTGGGCTGCGCGGCAAGGCTAACAACCGCACCTAAGGGGAGACAGTTCATGTTCGCTGTGCTGTGGGGTCACATCCCCGAACTTGGAATCGTGCTAATGATCGTCCTGTTTGTGCTCGTAGTCCTTGCGGTTCGTTTTGTTTGGAGTGCGCTGTTCAAGTAGAGGAGGCGATTCCCACAAGGAGACACAGAAATATGACTATGTTGACGCGAAGTATACTTTCACTCACGCTCGGTGTGCTTCTCACTAGAAACTGTCTGAAAAGGGGGTGACGAGGTGAGACACTGGAAGTACCACACTCCAGGAGTCTCATATGACCTCGCCTCCCCGTCTCTATCCTACCGACCTCACCGATGCCGAGTGGCAGATTC
>JAABUJ010000316.1_pt1 | contig 102459 bp, 110 predicted proteins | sample 5559131 | NCBI WGS metagenome assembly JAABUJ01 (sample SAMN10711875, study PRJNA513366) | rock metagenome | isolation source: Antarctica rocks | place: Antarctica: Victoria Land, Mt New Zealand nord | collected 2016-01-07
TACCACGTGTTTCCAATTATTCTCCTCGGGTTTGGTTGGGAAATCCCACCTCCAGGCTACGCCGGCTGGCGCGTGCAGTGCACTTGCGTCCCCGACCCCTCGGAACGATCTTGCCGGCGTGCCGGTCTCGACCGGCGGCGCGAACGTCATTCCGCGATGGCACGTAGGGCGTGCCGTCCCCCTTTGCCGCTTTTACGGCATGAGGCCCGAGTCGTTCGCGCTGCGCGCGCCCACCTCGGGCCAGACGGACATGATATACCCCCCACCCCCCGCTGTAAAGGGTGAAGCGCTTACAAAGCGAGGGTGGCCGGATTTCCCTCGTCGGAGGACCCGACGGAGAAAAACGGCCGGTGTTCGAGCTGCGACCACGTTGCGCACACCTGGACTTCTTGACCGGTCGACCAGTTGGACACGTCGTTCTCGTACGCGTCGGGGGGAAACACGTAGACGTGACCGTCGCTGAGCTCGACCGCGTGGGTGAGCGGTCCCGAGAAACGGCGCCGGTGGCCCGGAGCGCGGCGGAAGCCGCCGCGGCCGTATGGCGTCGGCGTACGTTCGGCCGGCGGGGCGAACTGCGCTGCCACCCGCACGACGTCCGCGGCATGGCAGGCTTTTTCAGGGCGGGGAGTCGGCGCCGGCGCGTAAGCGGCGTAATAGGGGCCGTAGGCGCCGCCATCGGCATTCTGGCACGGCAGCACGCAGCTTTGGCCGGTCACCCGGTCGATGCGCACGACCTTCGTCCCGGTCGTGTGCACGTACTGATAGCGAAGGAAAAGCTGGAAGGCGCCAAGCGCGAGTATCAACAAGGCGGTCGCGCCCAGCGTCAAGTCGAGTCGCTGAGTCCTGCGCTTCACTACGTCCGGGTCGGGTTCGGGCCTCATATTACCTAATTCTGAAGATACTTCTGAAGTATCTTGACTATCAAGGCGGCCGATGGGTACAGTAGTGATATGGCAATAGACCCGCAGGTGACCGCCTCGTCGTCGTTCGACGAGGACTATCGACACGGCTTCCACGATTCTGAAGCAAACTATGTCTTCAAGTCGGACAAGGGCCTGACGCGCGATATCGTCGAGCGGATCTCAAGGATGAAGGCGGAGCCCGCTTGGATGACCGCTTTCCGTCTCAAGGCGTACGAGATCTTCCGCAGCAAGCCGATGCCGCCGTGGGGCGATAAGGCGCTGCTCGAAGAGATCGACTTCGACGACATTCATTATTACGTGAAGTCCTCGGAGAAGACCGAGCGCTCGTGGGACGATGTGCCCGACGACATCAAGCGGACGTTCGATCGCTTGGGGATTCCTGAAGCCGAGCGCAAATTTCTGTCCGGCGTCTCGGCCCAATATGAATCGGAAGTCGTCTACCACAACGTGCGCGAGGACCTCGCCGCCGAGGGGGTCATCTTCTGCGACATGGACACGGCGCTGCGCGAGCATGCCGAGGTCGTCAAGAAGTATTTCGCGACGGTAATTCCGCCCGGCGACAATAAGTTCGCCGCGCTCAACTCGAGCGTCTGGTCGGGCGGCTCGTTCGTCTACGTTCCCCCGGGCGTCGAAGTGAAGACTCCGCTGCAGGCTTACTTCCGCATCAATACCGAGAACATGGGCCAGTTCGAGCGCACTTTGATCATCGCCGACAAAGGCGCGAAGGTCCACTACATCGAGGGCTGCACGGCGCCGCAGTTCTCGACGGCGTCGCTGCACAGTGCGGTCGTCGAACTGATCGCGATGGAAGGCTCGTCGATCCGGTACACGACGATCCAGAACTGGTACCGCAACATCTTCAATCTCGTCACCAAACGCGCGGTAGCGCACGCCCATGCGACGGTCGAATGGGTCGACGGCAACATCGGCTCTCGTCTGACGATGAAATACCCCTCTATCTATCTGATGGGCGAAGGGGCGCGCGGCGAAATTCTGTCGATGGCGTTCGCGGGCGAAGGACAGCACCAAGACGCCGGCGCGAAGATGATCCACGCCGCGCCCAACACGACGTCGGTCGTGACGAACAAATCGGTTTCCGCGCACGGCGGAAAGACAACATACCGCGGGCTCGTCGAAATCTTCCCGAACGCCGTCGGCGCCAAGACGCGCGTCAAATGCGATGCGCTGATCATGGACGAGAAGTCGTCGAGCGATACGAAGCCGACGATGAAGATCGATCAGCAAAAGGCGACGGTCGAACACGAGGCGAGCGTCTCGAAGATCGGCGAGGAGCAACTCTTCTACGCGATGTCGCGCGGCCTCTCCGAAGCAGACGCAACGGCCATGATCGTCAACGGCTTCTTCGACTTCTTCGTTAAGGAATTGCCGATGGAGTATGCGGTCGAACTGAACCGTCTCGTGAAGATGGAAATGGAAGGCGCGGTCGGTTAGTCCCCGGCAACGTCGATAAACGAAGCGCTCGGAGTAATTTCGGGCGCTTCTTTTTGACGTCGACGATGCCCGAAATAGGCATGCCGCGTAGAACGATCGAATTGATTCTGCTGCGCGGTGACGGCACCTCATTGCGCGAAGCGCTTGTCCTATGGCCAATACATCGAACCCCATCGCCCGCCTCTCAGACATTACCGACGGCACCACCAAACGCGTCGTGATCGACGGAGAAGCGGTGCTGCTGTGCAAGGCCGAAGGTGTGCTCTACGCAATCGAAGATGTTTGCACGCACGACGGCGGCGAACTCGAGCAGGGTACGCTCGAAGGCTGCCGCATCGAGTGCCCGCGGCATGGCGCATACTTCGACGTCCGCACGGGCGAGGCGCTCACATTACCGGCCGTCGTGCCGGTCCAAACATTTGCGGTGCGCATCGACGGCGACGACGTTTTCGTCGACCTCTGAAAAGCGCGAAGCCCGCAACGTAACGCTGCGGGCTTCGCCGTTGAGGTGCTTAGCAGTTACGGGTTCGTGGAGGTCTGCGGCTCCCCCGCCGCCGTGACGGAAGGTAGCCCGACGAAGTTTCTACCGAGCGGAGTGCCAACGCCGACGATGGTGTTGTATCCAAGCCGGCCTTTAGGCACGTACACGACGCCGTTGTAGGCGTAGATGCCTTGATGGAAGTAGTCGCCCGCTGCGTTTCTGCTTGCAAGCGCGTAAAGATCTTCGTTTTCGTTGCCGGCGCGGCTGCCGGTCACAGATTCCTTGACGGCAAGGAGGCCTGCAAACTCGGGTGCTGAGGCGCTGGTGCCGATGAGACCGAAGAACTGACCGCCGATGACGCCGAGGTCGTAACTATCGAGTGTCGGCTGACACTCCACGTTGACGCCGGGACCGTAGAACGGGCAGCCGCCCATGTGCATTGAGACGTCCGGCACGGCGCGCGTCTTATACCCGGTGTTGATCCGGTTTTGGAACGCGGGCTTCGCGAAGATCGTGCTCACGCCGCCGCCCGAGCCGAACAGCGCGTCGACGATGCCGTTGCCGGTTCCGTAGAAGTCGAGCGGCGTGAGAATACGGTTGCCGATTTCGGTTTCAGCGACGTATGCGGAGTCCTTACCACCCTTCTTATAGGTGGTCTGGAGATTGGTGCCGCCTACGCCGGTCGCGTTGGGGTCATCGACCCAGATGCCGGCACCGGCAATCGGGTGGTATATCTTGCCCGTGCCCGGGCCGAAGTACGCGAGCGGGAAACACCCCAGACCCGACAAATCGCCCGAACTAAAGACGAACGTTATCCCTTGCGAGTTGCCCTGGCGGAACAGGTCGTGGTAAGCCTGCAGGATGTCGACCTGACTCGTTCCGCCGTTGTAGGCCGCCGTGTAGTAGAGTTCGCACGTGCCGTACGACGTGCTGACGATGTCGGCGATGTTGGTTTCGTCGAGGTACGAATAGGCTTGTAAGAACGGTTCAACCGGGTCGCCGACCGATACGCCGAGCACCGTCGCGCCTGGAGCGCTGCCGCCGACCTGCTGGACGTCCAGATCCGCTTCATCGGAAATACCGGTCGCCGGATTGAACGGCGCGGCGCCGGGCAGAAGAACGTGCTCGATGCGAGGCTTCGGTGCTAGCCCTCCCGCTCCCAGCTTCTCATAGCCGAAGTACGCCGTCGCATCATCGGTGTTGAAGTCTGACTCGCCGACGGTCGCCACGGTCACGCCCTTACCGTTCGCGACTTGGTAGCTCGGGTAATCGTAGGCCTGTTTCAAATCGTCGAAAAAATAGCCGCCGACCGGCGAGAAACGATTCAATGGAGTCTGCCGCGGAGCTTGCTGCACCCGCTGGAACAAGGGTTGCGGCTGAATGTGGTACGCGAGTCCGGCGACGCTTGCACCTAAGGCGGCAAGCGGCGCGGAAACGTTGATCGGGCTCTTGGCAGCGAGCATCGTGCGGCCGCTGGGCTCTCGCGAAACGCCGAGTTGCGTTCCGAAGGCGCGTTCGACGGCCGCCGTCGTACCGCGCACGTGGAGAAGCTGCGACTCCACCTTCGTGACGGCGAGGCCGCTGGACTTGAGAGCGGTCGTCGCGCGGGCGATGGTATCGGACGTCGGGCCGAACGAGTTGCGGAACTGCGCCGGTGTCAGAAAGTGGTGGTACTGAGGCGAGCCCGGGGTCGACTGCACGCGGATCAACTGATCCAACTGCGCGGAGTTCCGCAACGGTAGGTGGAGCATGAAGTCGACCGCCTGCGTCGGAGCGGGACGACTCACGAAATGAACCGCCGCGGCCTGTGCCGGAAGAGCGGCCGGGGCGAGGGCCAGCGCGCCGAGCGCAGCTCCCGATAGGAATGACCTTACTTTCACGTGATGCCTTTCACAGATGCTCACGAGTCGAAGGAGAAACACCGGCGCAGTACGAGACTGCCTCGGTGTGGTAGCCTTACGCCATGCTGGTAGGGTTTCCTTAAGGCGTTAGTCCCGAGTCACACAGTCAACAGTCCCGGCCATGAGTCGGCACAGCGGCTCATCGGTGTCCTTCAATGGGCCTTTGGCCGCCCGACATTGCTGCTTTGCTAAGCGCCGGAGATCCCTGCTTTGCTCCTATTCCTCGTAAGTCGTTTGACGCCGCAGGGCCGCTCTGATAGAATTCCGCGGTTATGTACGCCATCATCGAAGCGGACGGCAAGCAATTTCGCGTCAGTGAGGGCGAGACGATCCGCTGCGACCTCGTCGGGCACGAGATCGGCGCCGAAGTGGCCTTCGAGCGCGTGATCCTCGCGAGCGGCGCCGATGCGCGAGTGACGCTGGGCCGGCCGCTGGTCGCCGGTGCGGCGGTTCGCGGGACCGTCGTGCGGCAAGCTAAAGACAAGAAGATCATGGTCTTCAAATACAAGCCGAAGAAACGCGTCCGGAAACTGATCGGCCATCGTCAGCGCTTCGCCGAAGTCCGCATCGACAAGATCGAACTGCCGGAGTAAACGCCCCAAGGACCGATTTGGTCGAAGTTCGCATTCGCAGAGACGGCCGTGATCAGCTGTCTTCTTTTTTGGCATCGGGCCACGCCGGCTGGGCGCAAAGCGGCGACGACGTCGTCTGCGCGGCCGTTTCGGCGGTCCTGCAAGCGGCGTGGCTCGGACTGAGTGAAGTTGCGAAGATCGACGTCGACGGCCGGCGGGAAGGCGGTTCGCTAACCCTCGCCTGGCCGGAATCAGCGCGCGGCAATGCTGCAGTCCGTGCGATCGTCGCGACGGCGGCGCTCTCCGTCGAGCGCATCGCGCTGCAGTATCCCGAACACGTCCGCGTGATTCACGAAGGATGCGACGGGTAAACGCCAAGCAGAGGAGCGAAACAACGACGTATGAGCGACATCTTCAAACCGATCAGCGACGACCCGAAGGGGACGACGAATACGAATACGAGCTACGGCTCCCCCGGTTCGAGCTCAGGCACGATGCCGGGCACGACCTACTCGGGCGCGGATTCTTACGACTCCGCTTCATCCGGCAATGCGGGCAAAACGCTTCTGGCCGGTGTCGTCGGCGGAATCGCCTCGGCCGTGGGATTTCTGGTTTACACGCGGTTGCCCGACGAGCAGAAAGTCAAGCTGCAGCAGCAAGCGCGCTCGCTTGTCGAGAGCCGGGTAAACGAATTGCGCAGCCGCTTCAACCTGTAAGCTCCTGCCGCCGGGTCAGTCGTATCGCGACTACACCGGCGGATCGGGGGGCTTTATCAAATCGGGTACGGGCGCCGTCGATCCCCTTTGAGCCGGTAGCGGGACGTCGAGCGGATCTGATGCTTCGAAAGAGGGGCTCTGCGACTCACTCAAAGCGACGCTTCGCGGTTCGCTGAAAGTAGCGCTTTCAGGTTCGTCGAGAGTCGTGCTTTCTGGTTGCCTGAAAGCCGCGCCGCTCTCGGATCCCACGAATGCGCCGCTCTCGGGTTCGCGTGCGTACGCTGCCTGAGCCGCGTGGAAGTCTGATTCGTCGGCGGCTCGCTCCATTTCCCGGATAAACGACTGCGAGGTCGATTGCACCTCACGAACGACTTGGCCGGCGCGGCGCGCGACTTTCGGCAATTGGTCCGGCCCGAAGAACAACAGCGCCGCCGCGCCGATGATCAGCATGTCAGCCGGGGAAAGCAAAGGACTCCTCCCTCGTACCGGCCAACGCTGCGTGCCCACCCCCGCAAGCATAAACTTTTCCGCTAGGACTGGCGACGAGCGCTTGAAGATCATCTACACGCGCGGAAACCGCACGGAGACGCTCGCGTCGATTGCGACGTTGCGTAAGATTTTGGGGCGCTTCGTCCGCCATCGCGTTTTTTATGAAGTGTCCTCGCGAAATAAGCGCGGTCATGAATTCTTTTCCGCGAAAAATACTTTCGTGGTCGGGTCCATCGAAATCGTCAATCGCGACTACCTGACCATTACGATTTTTGACGCTCACAACTCCTCGCACAGCATCGAGATTCTCAATCCTTCGGCGCTACGCATCTACGATGAAACGATGGGCAAGGGCTTTGCGGTGTCGTTCTTGAGCGAATCACCGGGCGAAGTCGAATCGCGCTGCTACCTGCGCGACGAAGGCAACGAAGGCGAGGGATTCGTCGAGCGCGGGGAACTCGGGCGCCTGTCGTTGCCGCAACTTTTCGCCGGCCCTCGAGCCGAGCCGCCGTTCGCAACGCTCTGACAGCTTCGCGACGGCGACCGGCACGCCGCAGCGCGATGCCGAAGTTACGGTACGCTATCCCGTATTGCGGGTCGGCGACCAGCGCTGCCTGGTAATAGTCGATCGCGTCACCCGGCATGCCGTCCTCGAGCAGCAGATTACCGACGTTGGTCAGCGCCGGGGCATGCCGTTCATCGGCTGCGAGCGCGTCGCAGAACGCTTCGAGCGCCGCCTGGGAGCGGCCCAGTGCGACCAGCGCCACCCCGCGTTTGTTGAAGGTTGCAGCGTCCGCCGGCGCAGCCTCCAACTCCACAAGCGCCATGCCCGGCCGCTGCGCGGACAGCGCCGCAACCGCGCGCGCATAAGCGTCTACCGGCGGCCGTCGGCGTAACGCGGTCGGGATCAGGCGAAACGCAGCAAGGACGACTCGGGCACCGAACATGGGTCCGCAACGTGTTACACATCGACGTCGTCACGCTCTTCCCGGAAATGTTCGCGCCGGCGCTCGGGCTTTCGATCATCGGTCGAGCCCACGAGCGGGCTTTGATCGAAGTCGCCCTCCACGACGTGCGCGACGCGCTACCCGGCAACGAGCGCGCCGACGCCCGGCCCTTCGGCGGCGGTCCCGGCATGGTGCTGCGCATCGAGCCGCTCGCGCGCATTCTCGACGGCATCATCGCCGCAGCGCCGGCCGCCGAACGCCGCGCGATTGCGCTGACGTCGCCCGCGGGCGTTCCGTTCCGCCAAGCCGCAGCCGAGCGGTTCGCAGGCCTCGACCGGCTCGTCATCGTGTGCGGGCATTACGAGGGCATCGATGAACGGCTCGCCGACCTCTACGGCGCCGAAGAGTTGTCGCTCGGCGATTTCGTCTTGACGGGCGGCGAGATTCCAGCCCTCGCCATCCTCGACGCGACGGTGCGACTGCTCGCGGGCGCGATCAACGCCGATTCACTCGCAAGCGAATCGTTTAATGCAGGCATGCTGGATGCGCCGGCCTACACGCGGCCGCCGTCCTTTCGCGGCCTCGATGTCCCCGGCGTCTTGCTCTCGGGAGATCATGCGCGCATCGCCGCTTGGCGGCGCGAGCAATCGCGTGCGCGCACCGCGGCTCGGCGCAAAGACCTGCTCGACGGAGGCCACGGTGGTTTGCTATGAGGGGGGTCCCGTGATATGATCGCGGGGTTGTCCGGCCGGCCTCCTGTCCCGGCCGGCCTTTGGATGCGAAGGAACCATGAACGTCATCGATCTGCTCGAACGAGAACAGCGCAAGGCCGCCGTTCCGGAATTTCGCCCCGGCGACACGGTCAAAGTGTACTCGCGAGTCGTCGAAGGCGGCAAAGAGCGCACCCAAATGTTCGAAGGCGTCGTGACCGTGCGGCGCGGGGGGGCGATCGGCGAAACGATAACGGTGCGCAGAATCTCGCACGGTGTCGGCGTCGAAAAATCGTTCCTCCTGCACAGCCCGCGCGTCGAACGGATCGAAGTGAGCAAGCGCGGCATCGTGCGCCGCAGCCGTCTGTATTATCTTTCCGACAAGGTCGGTAAGGCCGCGCGCATCAAGGAAAAGAAGGTCGCGCGCGCGTCCTCGTGACCCCTCTCGAGCTCTTCGGCCTCATCTGCGTTCTTGCCGTCGTGCGCGTTTTGATGAGCCTGCGTCCGGTCACGACCGGCCCACGTTCCGGCGCGTCGCTGGCGGCCCCCGGCGAGCGGCGTACCCCGACTGCGGCACCGTCGATCGTGGTCGTCGTCAAGGAATATCTCGACGCATTCATCGTCGCCGGTCTCGTCGCGCTTTTCTTGATAACCTTCGTCGTGAGAACGTTCTTCATTCCGTCGGGCTCGATGGAGCCGACCTTGCAGATCCACGATGTTTTACTCGTCAATGAATTCGAATACCACCTTTCCAAGCCGCACGACGGCGACATCGTCGTCTTTCCGCCGCCGATCCCGACCACCAACGATTTCATCAAACGTCTCATGGGCTCGCCCGGCGACACGCTACGCGTTCACAACGGCATCGTTTACCGCAACGGCAAAGCCCTCGTCGAACCGTACGAAGCGCAGCGTCCCGCGTACGAACTCGAGATCAGAAATTACAACGTCTATGTCGACGGAACGCCGCTTGATCCCGAGCAAGCCAACATTCCGCCGCGCCGAGTGTGGACGGCGCCCGACACGATTCCGTCGAATTGTTATTTCATGATGGGCGACAACCGCAATGATTCCGAGGACTCGCACATCTGGGGCTTCGCGCAGCTCGGCGGCAAGTTCGCAACGGGCCCCGAGACGGGAAAACGCGCCGGCTTCACGGGCCACGCGTTTCTACTCTTTTGGCCCCCGGGCCGCATCGGCATCCTGCACTAAAGAAGCGTGCGCCTCAAATCCGCGGCGAATCTGGCGTGGCAGGTCGCCGTGCTCGTTGTCATTGCCTGTGCGGCCATGGGCTTGCGGCCGGGCCAAGTCAGTGGTTTTTCGATGGAACCGCGCATCGCGCCCGATGAATACGTGCTCATCAACGCGCTGGCATACCGCCTCGGCGTTCCCCGGCGCGGCGACATCGTGGCCTTTCGGCACGAGCGCAGCGCTCCCGAAGTGTATCTCAAGCGCGTGATCGGCATACCCGGCGATCGTCTCTCGATCGAACGCGGCATCGTACGCGTCAACGGAGCCGTTCTGAGCGAACCGTACGTCCGCTTTCACGATTCGCGCAGCGCGTCGAGCGTCGTCGTGCCGCCGCTCGCTTATTACGTGCTCGGCGACAACCGCGCGAACAGCGACGATTCGCGCGCCTGGGGATTCGTGCCGGCGCGCGCGCTCATTGGGCAAGCTGTCCTCGCCGTATGGCCGCCCGCGCACATCGGCGTCCTGCAATGAGCCGCGCGCTTTCGCACATCGCCGGAGAGGCGTCGCCGCAAACGATCGGGTGGTATCCCGGGCATATGGCGACGGCACTACGCCGGGTCGCAGAAGACATTCGCATGATCGACGCGGTGATCGAAATGGCCGATGCTCGAGTGCCGCTTGCCGGCACCAATCCGGCGCTTGCGCGTTTGACCGGCTCGCGGCCCCATCTGCTCGTCCTTTCGCGCGCGCAACTTGCCGATCGCGCGCTGACGCAGGCCTGGCTCGCATTTTATGCAGCTCGCGGTATCGACGCGCTGGCCGTCGACGCCAAGAGCGGTGGGGGCGTGGCGCGTCTGCGTGAGGCGCTCGAAACGCTCGCTTGCGGCCGTAAGAGCGCGCGCGCCATCGTGCTCGGCATCCCAAATGCGGGCAAGTCGACGGCCATCAATGCCCTGGCCGGACGCAACGTCGCCCGAGCGCAAGATCGGGCCGGCGTCACGCGCGCGCGCCAGTGGTTCCGCGTCGGGAAGCTCGAAATCATGGATACCGCCGGCATCCTACCGCTGAAAATCCAGGACTCCGAAAGCCAGTGGAAGCTGGCCCTGGTCGGCGGCGTACCGCGCGCGCGTTTCGATCCCGAAGATGTCGTCGGCCGCTTTTACCGCTGGTACCTCGAAACGCACGGCACACAGGTACGTTCGGCCGTTCCCGATCTGGCAACGTTTACGCAATCACGCGGCTTCATGCGGCGAGGTACGATACCCGACGTGCACAACGCGGCTTGGGCTTACCTTCGAGATTGGGGCGCGGGAAAATTTGGTCCGATGACGCTCGAGATGCCCCCCGGACCGGAACCCATCCCGTGATAAGCGACGCCGCACGCCGTCGTCGGCTCGCGCGCGAACGTGAACGCCGTAGACTCGTGCGCCTGCACCGTTACGAGCGCGATGCGCATGCACGCGGGTTCGCACTCGTCGGAGGCATGGACGAAGTGGGTCGTGGTCCCCTCGCGGGTCCCGTCGTGGCCGCGTGCGTCGTCGCCGACGGGCCCCTGATGCTTAGCGGCCTCGATGATTCCAAGCGCGTCATGCCGGAACGCCGCCGCGAACTCGCCGTGCAGATACGCGAACGCTCCGTCGCATGGGCGATCGGAAGCGCGAGCGTGGCCGAGATCGAGCGGTTGAACATCTATTGGGCGACGATCCTTGCGATGGAACGCGCGCTCGCAGGGCTTACCGCGCAGCCGCACTTTTTGCTGACCGATGCCATCCTCGTGCGCGCGTTTGCGGGCGAACAGTTGCCGGTCATCAAGGGGGATGCCAAGTGCGCGACGGTCGCGGCCGCATCGATCGTCGCGAAGGTGCACCGCGACGCAGTGCTCGTCGAGCTCGATCGCGAGCATCCCGAGTACGGGTTCGCCGAGCATAAGGGCTACGCGACCGCACGTCATATCGCGGCCCTGCGAGAGCACGGGCCATGCCCGCATCATCGGCGCGGATTCTGGCGCGTGCGCGATGCGCTCGCGCTCTTCGAACCGGTCGGCGGCACGGCGTGAACCCGCGGCAACGGTTGGGACGCGACGGCGAAGATGCCGCAGCCGCGTATCTCGCGTCGCTCGGATTCCGCATCTTGGGGCGAAACGTGCGCGGACCCGCGGGTGAAATAGACATCATCGCCCGCGACGGTGCGACGCTCGTGTTCGTCGAGGTCAAGGCGCGGCGCTCGCGCACGTTCGGTCCGGCGCTCGGCGCCGTCGACCTGCGCAAACGTAAACGGCTGCGCGCCGCCGCGGCCGATTATCTGCAGTTCGTCGCTCCGCACGCGAAGGCACGTTTCGACGTGCTCGCGATCGACGGCGATGCGATGCGCCTCTACCGGGGCGCGTTCGCATGAGGCCGCGACGTGGCCGCTAGCGCCGCCGGTCAACGCGTCGTCGAAGAACCGTCGCTGCGGCGTTCGGTCACGCCGTGGGGCTCGTTTGCGTGGGGCTACTCCGACGTCGGGGCGGACATCTTCGTCGGCCTCGGCCTCGTGCTCGGGGCGGCGGCAGGTGCGTCCAACGTCGCGTTTTTATTCGCCGGCCTCGTCTACGTCTGCATCGGTCTCGCGTACACGGAGCTGGCGGCCGCGTATCCGGTAGCGGGCGGCGGGCAGTACTTCGTCTTCCGCGGACTCGGCGACATCTTCGGCTTTATCGCCGGCTGGGCGGTGCTGCTCGACTTCACGATCGACATCGTGCTTTTTGCGTGGAGCTGTATCGATTACTTGAGCAAACTGATTCCGGTGCTCAGTTTCGTCACGCATCCGTGGGTGCACTTTTGCGTCGTGCTGACCGTCATCGCGGGCCTCGCGGCGCTCAATATTATCGGCGCGCGGGAGTCGAGCGCATTCAACGAAGTCGTCAGCGGACTCGACGTCATCAGCGAGACGTCGATCCTCTTCTTCGGTTTCTTGTTCGCGTTCGACCCCCAGCTGCTCGTCCACACGATGCAGGTGGCGTGGCCCTCGACCTTCGGGCTGATGAACGGCGTCTCGCTTGCGATCATCTCGTTCGTCGGGCTCGAGTCGATTTCGCAGGCGGCCCAAGAGACGCAGCGCCCCGCCTCGGTCATTCCGCGCTCGTCGATCGGGCTGATCCTGACTATCCTGATCTTCGCGCTATCGTATTCGAATCTGGCGCTCGGGATGCATACCTGGCACGCGCTCCCGAAGGATGCACTGGGGCACACGCAGCCGCTGTGGCACTATCTCGGAAACCAAGACAACAATGGTGCGGCCGTCGCGGTGCTGGCTTCGAATGTACCGTATTTCGGTGCGCTCGCGGCCTTCTATGTGCCGATCTTGGGCGCAATCTTACTGCTGATTTCGAGCAACTCGGGCGTCTTCGGAAGTTCGCGCATCGCGTACGCGATGAGCGGCGCAAAACTGTTGCCGAGCCTCTTCCAGCGCGTGCACCCGCGTTTTCGCACGCCGGCGGTCTCGATTGCCGCCTTCTGCGGCGTGGGGGTGGTCGAGCTCATCTTCGCATCGCTGCCCAGTCTCTCGCCCGGCGTCAAGGCGACCTATACGCACCTTTTTCGCGGCGAGGACGGCATCACGTTTCTCGGCGACCTGTACGCGTTCGGCGCCGCTGCGAGTTATTCGTTCGTCTTCATCGCGCTCATCGCGCTACGGCTCAACGACTCACAGAGCCCGCGCAAATTCAAAATGCCGTTCAACGTTCCGTTCACGTATCGCGGCAATCGCGTCGAGTTCCCGATCGTGGCCGTCATCGGTTTCTTCGGAATCGCCTCCATCCTCGCGTTCACGATGATCACGCACGCGATCGGACGCATCGCGGGCCCGACCTGGATCGTCTGCGGCATCGTGGGGTATATGTTCTACCGACGCCACAAACGGCTGCCGGTACTTCACTCCGAGCAGCACGACTGGCGTAATGCGCAAATCGACATCCTGCGCAACGCGGGCGAACTCGAATTGATGGACGAGTACCTGGGGAACCTCAAACGGATGGATGAACGCGCGGCGACCCGAGGCGCGGCAGCCTCGTGAGACGCCTCGTTCGCAGCGAAGGCTATGCCCGTGCGCGATTGATCAATGCGCTGCTGTTTGCAGCCCTCGGAGCCGCGATCTGCTATCGGACCTTGGCCGCGGGGAGACTTTCGATAACGGCACTTCCCGGCGTCGTTCTCGGTTTGGCGTTGATCGCGCTCGCCGTCGTCCGCCTTCGCGCCTACGGGGCCGCGAGACGGCCGTGACCACGGTCCACATCACCGGCGTCCTCGCCGCGCTCGCCATCCTGATCGCAATCGGCGCGACGCTGTATTGGATGCTGCATCCGCCGACGACGAGCGCCGAACGCGCGGCCCGCCTGACCGAACGCGACGTCGCCGAGATGATCGGCAGCGTACTCGTCGTGTATTCGCAAGAAATTCACTCCGAACACGTGATGTCGCTTGCGGCCCGTGTCGCACGCCGGGAACGCGCTCAGCTTCGCGCGGCGTATGTGATCGAAGTGCCGCATACGCTGCCGGTCACGGCGGAAATGGTGGCCGAACACCGCGAAGCGCTCGGCGTGCTGCAAGTCGCCGAATCGATCGCCCGCGCGAACAACGTCGAAATCAACACCGAAGTAGTCCGCGCCCGTCAAGTCGCAGCGGGCGTCCTCGAACTTGCCAGGCACGCGCAGGTGCACCTCATCGTGCTCGGTTCGTACCGCGAGGGCAAATACACGGGCGCGCCGCTCGGCCGCGCGATCGAAATTATCGCGGCGCAAGCCAACTGCGACGTACTGATCGGCATCCAGGGAAGTCACGGCACGCTGCTCACGCCGCCCAAGCCCGCGGCGAAGGCGAACGCCGGATAGGCGTTGCGTGTCCACGGATCAGCCACCGACCGAAGTGACCGGAACGCCGGGATTGTGGATCGCGCCCCAATTCCGCAACAGCGAACCGCCCGAACGGCCATGCGTTGCAGCAACGATTTCGGCGAGGATCGACACGGCGGTCTCCGCCATTGAAACGCCGCCGAGGTCGAGCCCGGACGGACCGTGAATTCGGTCCAGCGCCGCCTCAGCGAAACCGTCTGCGCGCAACGCCGCACGCCGGCTCGCCTGCGCCCGCCGGCTGCCCAGCAATCCGATATACGGTGCTGCGCTGTTCAGTCCGCAGCGCAGTGCCGGTATGTCGAGCTTCGGGTCATGCGAGATCACGACTAGCGGCGTGCGCGCGGAGAGCATGGCGGGCAGCGCATCGTCGGGCCAGGCGACGACGATCTCGTCGACGGCGGTCAGACGCTCGCGCGTCGCGAACACGGGACGCGGGTCGACGACGACCGTCCGATAGTCCAGGCGCGAAGCGATCGACGATAGTTCCTGCGCGAGCGTCGTACCGCCGACGATGATCAACTGGCCGCGCGCCGAAACTTTCCCGACGAATGCACGCGCTACGCCGTCGCGCTCGTAGGCGACCGAAAACATCACATCGCTGCAGCCGACAACAATGCCGGCAGCCGTCTTCGCGAAGTCGCACGGCGGACGCCACGTTACGACCTCAAGGAAGCCGCCGCAGCCGCTGCCGCCGGTAACGATGTCGTCGCTCGTAAGGTCAAGCTCGAGCACCCGCGACACGCCGTCCTTGACGGTCGCCGCGGCGGCGTCGACGATCTCACCTTCGTAACAACCGGCCCCGATGTCGCCCGCAATGCGACCGTCGCCCGTGACCGCCATCGTCGCGCCGAGCGGTGCCGGCGCGGCGTTGCGCACGTCGACGAGCGTCGCGAGCGCGAACGGAATATTCGTCTCGCTCCATCGCGAAGCCGCAGCAAACACCTCACGTTCCATGGGTCACTCAACCAAAGCACGCGGTTCCGCGGTTGCGTGCGCCCAAGAAGCGTGCGCCCGAAGCATATAGTTCGTGAACGCGCAGCTACCGGTTCAAAGCTCTTCTTCGGCTGCACTCGGTTATCGCGAATCTGGACGAGGCCGAGAGCGACCGGGTCAACGGGTGCTGGACTTCGGCGTAATCGAGAGCCGCGGCGTTCGCGATTCCGATGAGCGGAATTGGACTGCGGAACGCGATGGCCGGACCCTTTTAAGCGTCGGCGCGTCGCTATTCGAACCCGGGCAGCGGTACCCCCAAGCGTAGCGGCGTCTCATGGATCGCGACGTTACCCGGACTCGCGCACGGGGCGAGCATCGTAGGAGCGGAAACCGTAAACGTTCCGTCCGGAAAGACGAACGCGACCGCATGGCTTTGCGGGCACGTTTTTCCCCGCGAATCCGTGGTAGCGAACGCAAGGGTCAGCGAGGCTTCGTGGCCCGCCCGTAACGCGAGATCACCCTCGGTGCCCCGTTGTGCAGAGACGACGGTGACCGCCATCAGCCGGCCTTGCGTCCCGAGCAGTTGCGCATGCATTCCGCGCGCTACGGTGCAGGACGTGAGCGAACGGTTCTGCACCGCAATGATCGCGCGTATCATTCCGGCGCCGGGCTCGGAACCGGCGTCGCGAACGGCGAGGTCGGCCGTACCGCAACGTCGCGTGCTCTTGGAGGCTCGGGCGGGCGTAAGCGGCAGCGGCGACGCCGCAGCGCCTTGCGACACCGACGTGTACGACGAGACGTCGACTTCGGAAAGCGCTTGACACGGCGAGACGGGAGCGGCGCGCCGCCGGCCGGCGTACCCGTTATGACGACACGGAGTGCGCAGCCGGCAGCGGACGCGCCGGGCGCACGGACGTAACGCAACGTAAACGTTGCCTGCGTTTGCGGATCGAGGAGCGCGCTGCTTGGATTGCTGAGCCGTCCCGTGCGTAATACCGGCGCGGCCGCATGGCCTGCGAACACGATGCCCGGGAAACCGGCAACGATGCACGGCGTTCCCGTGTGCAGCGCGAGCGTGATCCGCTCGGCGACCACCTCATCGCGCGACTTCGGCGTGCCCGAGCTTGCAACGAGATTCTTTGCGCACGCGGGCGACGACGACGCACTCGGATCCGGCGGCGCAACGAGCGGCGGAAACGTTTGCGCGGTCGCTGCTCCGCCGAGAGCAGCCAGTGCGGTAAGCGTGATACAACGCAATGCGATGCGTCGCATGCTCACGCGCGCAGATAGCGCTTGCGCAGCTCGTCGACGACGACGGCGCTCAGGATGACGGCGCCGAGCACGATGTCCTGCGTATACGATTCGATGTTGAGCAGGTTCATCACGTTGTTAAGAACGCCGATGAGCAGCGCGCCGAAGAACGTCGCAAGCACGCTGCCGCGGCCGCCCATCAAGCTCGTGCCGCCGACGACGACCGCGGCGATCGATTGCAATTCGCTTCCGATGCCCGTGTTCGGTGAACCGGAGCCGAAGCGCGCCATCAGGAGCAGACCCGCGACCGCCGCGCAGCCGCCCGAGATCACGTAGACGAGCGTCTTTACCCGCGCCACGTTGATGCCCGCGAGACGCGCTGCTTCCTCGTTGCCGCCGATGGCAAACACGTAGCGCCCGAAGCGCGTACGCGTCAGCACGATCGCGAAAACGACGACGAGCACAAGCATCCAAAGGACCGGCACCGGAATCCCCGGAAAGCCGAGCGGCCGCAGAAGCGGCGCAAACAGAAAACCCGTTCCGGTGGCATCGAACGCGGACGAATCCATGAGCGTGACGGGTTGACCGTGCGCGAGTTTGAAGGCGAGCCCGCGCGCCATCAGCATCATTGCCAAGGTCGTGATGAACGGCGGCAGATTCAGGCGCACGACCGGCACCGCGTTGACGAATCCAGCGAAACAGCCCACGGCAAGTCCGACGATCAACGTCAGTGCAAGCAACGCCGGGCCGTGAAACGGCACGGCGTTGGCGAAGGTCGCCATCACGACACCGGTCAGTTCGATCAGCGAACCGACCGAAAGATCGATGCCCGCCGTGATGATCACGAAGGTTTGCCCGATCCCCAAGATCGCGTTGTACGTGATCTGACGTAGGACGTTCGTGAGGTTGCCGGCCGTCAAAAACGCGCCGTGTGACAACGCGTCGACGACGGCAACGACGGCCGCCAGGAGAACGATCGCGCCGATGGTACGCAACAGCAGCGCGCGGTTTTGGCGGCTGCGTGCGCCTTGCGCGTCGGCCGCGAGCGCGGCCTTCACGTGCGTCGCGTCACCGGCGCCCGTCGCGTCGTTTGCGCTCAAGCCGCTATCCCGGCGGCAGCGGCGATTACGCGCTCGGGCGTCGCGTCCGCACGGGCGAACTCGGCCGCGATTCGGCCTTCCCGCACGACGAGCACCCGATGCGACATACCGAGCACTTCGGGCAACTCGCTTGAAACCATGACGATCCCTTTGCCGCGCGCGAGCAGTCCCACCATGAGCCCGTAGATCTCGGCTTTCGCACCGACGTCGATACCGCGCGTCGGTTCATCGAAGAGATACACGGCCGCATCGCCGACGAGCCATTTCGCTAAGACGACTTTCTGCTGATTGCCGCCCGAGAGATTGCGTACGAGTTGCTCCGAGCTCGGCGTACGAATCCGCAATTCGGCGATCTCGTCGGCCGTCGTCGCTTCTTCTTTCTTGCGATCGACGAAGCCGCTCCGCGCGAACAGAGCGAGGTGCGCTAAGGTCGTATTCTCGCGCACGCTCATTCCGAGTACGAGCCCCTGCCCCTTGCGGTCCTCGGTCATGAGCGCGATGCCGGCGCCGATCGCATCGTGCGGTGAATGAACGACGACGTGCCGTCCCCGCACCCACACCTCGCCCGCACTAGGTACGTCGGCGCCGGCGACGGCCCGCACGATATCGGTTCGGCCCGCCCCCACCAGTCCCGCGAGCCCCACGATTTCGCCGGCCCGCACTTCGAAGGTCACATCGTTTACCGCTACACCGGCCTGCGCCGACAACCCGCGCACCGACAACACGAACGGTGCACGTTCCTCGACCGGCGGCAATTCCGGGAAATGCGCCGCAAGCGATCGTCCGACCATCATCGCGATCATCTCTTGCTGTGGAAGCGCGACGGTCCGGCGCGTCTCGATCGTGCGCCCGTCGCGGATCACGGTGATCCGGTCGGAGATGCGCGGCAGCTCTTCGAGACGGTGCGAGATGTACACGAAGGCGACGCCTTGCGCGCGCAGTTTCCCGATCAGGGCAAACAGAGCGTCGATCTCACGTTCCGTCAGTGCAGCGGTCGGTTCGTCCATCACGATGATGCGCGCCTTTCGCGCGAGCGACTTTGCGATCTCGACCATCTGTTGCTGCGCGACCGTCAGCTTTCGTGCCGGAAGATCGAGCGGTACCGCGATGCCGAGTTCTGCCAGCACGGTACTCGCACGTGCGATTGCAGCGCCCCGATCGAGGAACGCGCCGCGCACCGGTTCGTGACCGAGCAACACGTTGTCGACGACGCGAAGATCCGGTACGAGATTGAACTCCTGGTAGATCATGCCGATGCCGAGCGCCTCGGCGGCTTTAGGTCCGTCGATCGTCACCGCACGTCCGTCGATCTCGATCGTCCCATCATCCGCGGGATAGGCGCCCGCGAGCACCTTCATCAGGGTCGACTTGCCGGCACCGTTTTCGCCGACGAGCGCGTGGACTTCACCCGCTCGCACATCGAACGAAACGCCGTCGAGCGCCTTCACGCCCGGAAACGTCTTTACGATCCCGTTCATGCGCAGGAACGGCGCGGGCGCCGCCGTGTCGGCTATCCGGTCTACTTCGCGTTCGCCTTGGTATAGGTGCCGACGACGACCGCGATCTTCGCGGGCGGCGCTTTACCGGTGAAGTAGCCATGGATCGCGTCGATCGTCTTCGCGCCGATCTGGTCGGGATGTTGGATGGCGTCGCCGTACATCGAACCGCCCGCAATTGCGGTCCGCGCTTCGGGCGTGGCATCATATCCGATCACGACGATCTTGCCGCCCATGCCGCCCGCCGTAACCGACTTGGCGGCGCCGAGCGCCGAGTCGTCGTTAATTCCGAAGATGCCGCGCAAGTTCTTATGCGCCTGGAGAATGTCGTCGGTAGCCGAACTGGCTTTCGCACGTTCGCCGCCGCCGTCGATGTCGGCGACGATCTTCACGTTCGGACAGCCGGAGGCAAGACCGGCTCTGAAACCCTTGACGCGGTCCTGCACGCTCGTCACTTCAGGCTCATCGAGGATAGCGACGCTGTCGGTTCCGCCCGGGGTGGGCTCTGTCGTGGAAAGCGCCCGGCACATCAGTTTGGCGGCCTGCGCGCCGCCTTGCACGTTGTCGCTTGCGATGTGTGAGACGACCTTGCCGCGCTTGGAGCCGTTTGCGATATCGGCGGTGAACACCGGGATGCCGGCGTTGTTCGCCTCGACGATGGCGCTACCGATGGCCTGCGAGTCGTACGGCGTCAGCACGATCGCCGCGACCTTCTGCGAGATGAAGTCCTCGACTTGACTCTGCTGCTTGGAATTGTCGCGACTTGCATCGACGACGTCGACCGTGTAGCCGTACTTCGTCGCCTCCGACTTCATGCCCGATTCCATCTGCTGATAGAACTGCGCTTCACGATTTTGAATCGAAACGCCGATCGTTTTGCCTCCGGAAGCCGGCGCCCCGGGCGCCGAACTAGCCGACCCCGTTGACGACGAGGACGATGAATGCGACGACGAGCAGCCGGCGAGCGCTGCCAGAAGCACAACCGAGAATACGCGACAAACGTTCACGAGCGGATGATCCCTCCGCCGTGCATCATGCGCGTGCCCGCGCGCGGAGCCCTTCGTACAAGAGACCGGGACGAAGCTGCACCCCCCCGGCGCAGACCTTGAACGGCCGAGTCGGAGCCGGCCGGACGGGAGCAAAAGGCCCAGGCGAAGCGCTTCGGCCTCGAGTTTGGGCGCAATATCATGGATCCACGGTCAGCGGTTCGCATCCGAGTGATGTTACGCCGGGGCATCACGATGTCAAAGCGCCGATACTCAAGCGAGCCGTCCGAGCGCCCCAAATTTATCCACATTTCAGACTTTTGGCCTGTGAAACGTGTGGAAAAGGCTTGCGGTCACCTAGCCCGTCGCGATAGGGCGGCGTGATCGTTCTCGCCCACAGTGCGTCGATGCTCGGTATCGACGGCTACATCGTACGCGTCGAGGCTGACAGCGCCGCCGGCACCCCCAGCTTTGGGCTGATCGGCCTGCCCGACCGGGCACTCAACGAGGCACGAGACCGGGTCCGCGCCGCGGTCGTGAACTCGGGGTATCCCTTCCCCGCAGGGCGAGTCCTCGTGAACCTGGCGCCCGCGCATATCCGCAAGGTCGGACCGGGGTTCGATCTGCCGATTGCACTCGCACTCCTTGGCGTCGACGAGCACGTCGACACGCTCGCGCTGCAACGCTTCGTCGCACTCGGCGAACTGGCGCTCGACGGCAGCGTGCGCCCTACGCGCGGCGTATTGCCGGTGGCGATCGCCGCGCGCAACGCGTGCTTCGACGCGCTGCTCGTGCCGTGTGCGAACGCGCGTGAGGCGGCGCTGGTCGAAGGTATCGCCCCGTCTACGGCATCGCTTCGCTGCACGACGCCGTTGCGGTCGTGCTTGGGCACGGGGCTAAGTTCCGCTATACCAGCGACTTTGCAACGCCGGCCGCCGTCGCGCAGCTGCCGAGCGACTTCCGCGACGTACGCGGTCAAAGCGTCGCCAAGCGCGCGCTTGAGATTGCGGCAGCGGGCGGCCACAATGTGATGCTCGTCGGTCCTCCCGGCTGCGGAAAGACCATGCTTGCGCGGCGTTTACCGTCGATTCTGCCGACCATGCCCGCGAGCGAAGCGCTCGACGTCACCAAGATCTACAGTGTTGCGGGTCTCTTAGGCGACGACGCGGGCATCGTCACCACCCGTCCCTTTCGCGCCCCGCACCACACGATCTCCAAAATTGCGCTGTGCGGCGGCGGTGTGACGCCGCGCCCGGGCGAAATTTCGCTCGCCCAACACGGCGTGCTTTTTTTGGACGAACTTTCGGAGTTCTCACGCAGCGCGCTCGAAGTCATGCGTCAGCCGCTCGAAGAGGGCACGATTGCGATTGCGCGCGCGGCGGGAACCTTCACGTATCCGGCTCGCTTCACGCTCGTCACTTCGATGAACCCATGCCCATGTGGTTTTCGCGGCACGCGCACGAACGATTGCCGCTGCGACGACGCAGCCGTCGCGCGATACGTCGCGAAACTGTCCGGACCGCTGCTCGACCGCATCGACCTGCACGTGGACGTCGCACGCCTGGCTTTCGACGAGATGCTGGTGCGCGCGCCCGCCGAGAACTCCGCCGCGATTCGGGCTCGCGTGGAAGCAGCGCGCGCCGTCCAGCAAAAGCGTTACGCCGCCACGGGGTACCGTTCCAATGCGTCGGTGGCCGACGCAGACGTCCGGCGTTTCTGTGCGCTTGAGGACGGCGCGACGGCACTGCTACGCACGGCCTCAACAAAGAAACCACCTCTCCGCGCGTGCCTTCGATCGCATCGCACGAGTTGCACGCACCATCGCAGATCTCGCCGGCGCATCCAACCTCGCGGCGGTTCACGTCGCCGAAGCGATCGCATACCGTTCTCTCGAGCGCCGGGGTCTCGCCGCGTAATTGGAGAAGGCCGAGCATAATCTATGGCGTCGATGCGGCTCAGTCGAAACACCAGCTACAAAGATTTCTTTAGAGCGTATGCGGTCATTCTCGACGGGAACATCGTCGGGAAGCTCAGACGCGGCGAGTCGAAGACCTTCGAGATTGCCGCGGGTCGGCACGAACTGTGGTTAAAAATCGATTGGTGTGAGTCGCCGAGATGCCAATTCACTGTTGACGATGACGCACACTTGGAATTTCGCGCGAGATCGAATCCTAAAAAGTTGGTGACGCTCAAGGACATAACGGCGGGTCGGCTCTCTTACCTGATGTTGCAGCGGGGAGCCTGACTCACTTCCACCTCCGCGCGACGCTCACATCATCGCTTTAGCGTCCGCCCACTAACCAGCCGCTTCGGCTGACCGCCGCGAGCTTTCGGCTTGCGCATGAAAAAGACGAGCGGCAAAAACAACGCGGCAACCGCAGCCGTTACAAAGGTCGCGTCGCATAAGCGAGGATCGCCGCCTGGAGGTTGACGAAACGGTTTTGCAGCCATGGGGTAATCGGAATGATGATGATCGCCGCGATGACGTATGCGGTCACGACCCACGAACCTTCGTCCTGTCCCGCGCCGAGGTTGCCTTGAATATTGGGCAACGCGACGTTGACGATCGTGGAGTCGAGCGTCTGCATCAGCGACGCAGCCATAACGCCCACGACGATCAAAACCAGCCGAAGACCCTTCTCGGAAACGTCGGCGTACGCCGATTTCGACCCAAGCTGCGCGCTTGCCGTTGATGCTTCCCTTCGTGCTGCGCCCATGAGAGGTCCCACCGGCGCAAACCGTCAGCCGTCGACCCTCGGCGTACACGTCGCGGGCCGGCGCGCGGGTCAGCGCTTCGATGCCGAGCGGGGCGTCGTCACCGAAGCGCTCATGTTTTTGGGCGACCTCGATCCCGAGGCGATCGGCTCGAACCTCGCGCACGCGACACACTACGAAGCGACGCCCGTGGCGGATTTCGGACGGCTGCTCGCACACGTTCCGTTCGCGCTCGAAGACGCGACCTTCGTCGATCTCGGCGCAGGTTTGGCACGCGTCGTTTTACTCGCCGCGATGCAGCCGTTTCGGCAAGTCATCGGCGTCGAGATCTCACCGGCGCTCGCGGCGATCGCTCGCGACAACCTACGCTCCGCGCCGCGCGCGACATTTCGCTGTCACGACGTACGCATCGTCCGCGGCGATGCGGCAGCGTACCGTTTTCCACAGGGACGGCTCGTCGTCTATCTGTATAATCCATTCGACGCCGCCGTGCTCTCGCCGATCGTCGCGCGGCTCGCAGCGGTGCGCTGCGAGACGGCGCTCGTCTACCATACGCCGGTGGAACGCGCTGCAATCGAAGCGCACCCGGACTTCGAGCTCGTCGCGGAGGAACCGTGCGGCGTCGTCTATCGCCGAGTGGCCCTGCGAGATGAACCTTCATGACGCCCCAAGCGGCTGCGCTGATCGGCGCCGCCGCATTTGTCGCTAGCGGCGTCAATGCCGGGGCCGGGGGCGGCAGCTTCATCTCGTTTCCTGCGCTCCTGGGCGTCGGGATTGCGCCGATCAGCGCGAACGCGACCAACAACACCGCCATGTGGCTCGGCGGACTCGCTTCAGCGAGCGCCTTGCGGCGCGAGATCGACGTGCCGCGGCGGACCCTCGTACCGATGCTCGCGGCGAGCATCGCCGGGAGCATCGTCGGCGCGCTCCTCTTGCTGCGCACCTCGAACGACTTCTTCTTGCAACTCATCCCCGTGCTGCTGCTAACGGCGACGGCGCTCTTCATATCGGGTCCGGCCCTGACGCGGGCCGCGCAACGGACCAAGTTCGGCCGAGCACTCTCCATCGACTCGCCGCTCGGCCTCGGGGCCCAGTTCGCCATTTCCGTCTACGGTGGTTTCTTCGGGGCCGCGATGGGGATTCTGATGCTCGCGCTTTTCGGGCTGCTCGGATTGACCGATCTGCGCCGCGCAAATGCGTTCAAGGTGCTGCTTTCCGTCGTCGTCAACGGCGTCGCGGTCGTTCCGTTCGTCGTAGCCCGCGCGATCGCATGGGACGCGGCCCTCGTCGCGAGCACGTGCGCAATCGCGGGCGGCTACCTCGGCGCCGGCCTCGTAAAACGGCTGCCGCTGCGGGTCGTGCGCGCACTCGTCACCGTCATTGCCTGCACGATGACTTTGTTCTTCGCGATCAAGACGTACGCGCTCCACCGATGAGGACATCGCTTGCCGTCCCCTCGCACCGCATTGCCGGCTCGACCGCATTTGCTGCGCCGGTGGCGCCCGCCGAAACGTCCCGTTGTTTCTCGTGCAATTGCGGGACGCCGCCGCCTTCGAGGTATCGCGCCAGTTCCGAGATCGAAAATTGCAGCCCGGTGTAGAAGGGGCCGAACGCCGCGTAGCGTGCGCTCACCTCGTCGAAGCGCATCTCGTAAATCAATTTCTTGAAGACGAGCGGATCGTCGGCATAGAGATCGACACCCCATTCCCAGTCATCGAAGCCGATCGAACCCGAAATCACCTGGGTAACCAGACCGTGGTATGAGCGGCCGATCTTGCCGTGGTCGACCATCAAGCGGGCGCGTTCGGCATAGGGCAGTCCGTACCAGTTGAGATTTTCGCCGCGCTTCTTATCCATCGGATAGAAGCAGACGTACCGCCGCGCCGGGACTTTTGCCCACAAGCGTTCAGCGTTGCGGGGACCGCCCCGTTGCTCGGACAGCGCGATATCGAAGGCCCGATTCCATTCGTGCGAATGGGGCTTGAGTCCGCCCGCCTCGAGCGAGGCGTGTAGCTTGGCCGTCGCTTCGTACAGCCCAAGTTCGAGCACCGACACGTACGAGCCCAGCTGCTCGGTGTACTCGGCTATGGCAAGCTTGTCGAACGCCGTCTGCACGCTGGCGAGCCCGTCGAAACCCTTGGCGTAGTGGGTGAGCATGAGATCGCTTTTATGGCCGAGCAATTGGGCGAGCGAAACGTCGCCGTCTTGGGAGCCGGTTAAAACTTCGAAGTAGGACCGCGCCTCGTCGGCGATCTCGAAACGCTGCGCCGCAGGCAGCGCATCGAAGGCGCGCCGCCGGAAACGAAACATGCGGTGCAGGATGCTCCAGCCGTCGAGCGTTTCCGGGACCGCAGGATGTCGCATGGGCATCGTTTCGACGCAAGCGAGCGGGTTGCTCCTTGCGACGATCGACCGCGCCGGCTCAAATCTTCGATTCGTTCAGGCCCATACTTTGCGCAAGCAGCCGAGCGTAGCGCGATGTAACGCGATTAAACCGTTGCCGGCCGTGGTAAAGCAAAGGCAATGGTCGCGATCCCGGTACGCTCGACGAGAAATCTCCTTGAAGCCTCTGCCGTATTTTTGCTCGTAACTTTGTGCGCGGGCGTACCGGCCTTACGCTTGATGCGCTCCGCGTTATCTTCGTATCGCATGTTGGAAGCCGGTGGTCAGGGCCAGCTCATGCAATGCGAAGACGACGTTTCGTCAAGCTGTAACCGTTACGCGGACAACCGTGGCTAGGAGCCTGTCGGGGTATGGCCATTTCCAGATTCGGCGCCGAATTTTGTTCGAAGACGAGGCGCGATGAGGGAGCGAAGCCGTAGCTTCGTGACCGAAGAGCAACGAAGTATTCTGACAAAAGGCGGCCCGAAGTGGGAATGGGCCATACCCCGACAGGCTCCTAGTGCGTCGACGGCCTAACGGCGCGCGCGAGCATTCGCTTTCGATCTTGCGCATGCTCTTCGGAAGCAAGTATCTGCACATGTTCGACGTGCGGTTTTGGAACGGCGATATAGAACCCGCCCGCGGGCCCAAACGGTTCACGATCGTCTTGCACGCGCCTTGGACCTTGCGAAAAGTTTTCAGCCCACCGCTCGCGCTCAATGGAGCAAGGGCGTTGGCTGTCGGCGCCATCGATTTCGAGGGGGACATCGTGGCGGCCATCGATGAAATCCGTGCCGCCTTCGAGGCGTTACGTCCCGCGACGCTCTTACCCGTCTTTCGTGATGCTTTCGCGCTGCCTGCTCCCCCGAAATTCGCGCCCCTAGACCATGAAGCGCGCCTTCACGGGCGTCGCCACTCGGTTGCGCGTGACCGGGCCGCAATCGCGCACCACTACGATCAGCCGGTTGATTTCTTTAAAACGTTTCTCGATGAGAATCTCGTCTATTCGTGCGCTTATTACAACGAAGACGTAGTCAACGATTCCCTCGAGGGCGCTCAAACCGCCAAGATCGACCACATTCTGCGCAAGCTGCGCATCCGGCCCGGACAGCGCCTCCTCGATATCGGTTGCGGGTACGGCGCACTGGCGATACGCGCTGCGGAACGCTACGGCGCGGACGTCCTGGGTGTTACGCTCAGCTCGGCCCAGAAGACCGAAGCGGACCGCCGCATCGCCGAGCGCGGTGTCGGCGAGCGGGTTAAAATCGATCTACGCGACTATCGCGAGCTCGGCGATGAGCGCTTCGACGCAGTCGTGAGCGTCGGTATGGTCGAACACGTCGGTCGCAAACATCTGGGGACGTACGTCCGCAATGCCTACGATCTCGTGCGGCCGGGCGGCGCCTTTCTCAATCACGGCATCTCCGCGCAAAGTCCCGGTGGCCACATGCGAAAACGCGACACGTTGATCGAACGCTACGTCTTTCCCGACGGTGAGCTATGGCCGGTCGGCGCGTTCCTCAAGCACGCCGAAGCGGTCGGCTTCGAGATTCGCGATGTCGAAAATCTTCGCGAGCACTATGCCCGCACGCTTCGTCGCTGGCTATCCAACCTCGAAGGAAACCGTGAAGCGGCGGTTGCCGTTGCGGGCGATGCCGCATATCGCATCTGGCGAACGTACATCGCCGGAAGCGCCGCCGCCTTCGCCCACGGTGATCTCGCGCTCTTCCAAGTTCTGTTCGTGAAGCCGTATGCGGACGGCCTCGTCGATATGCCACGGACGCGACGCGACCTCTATCAGTAAGGCGCGCGCATTGCACAAGGACGATTGAAGCGGCCGACGTTGCGGTAAACCGTTCACGTTTCAAAGGGGAGGCATTCGATGGCACGGACGGTTAGCGAGTATCTATTCGAGCGTATGCTCGAGTGGGGCGTGAAACGTATTTATGGCTATCCCGGTGACGGGATCAACGGGCTGATGGGGGCGTTCGACAAGTACAGCGACCGCATGCAGCTGGTGCAAGTACGCCACGAAGAGATGGCGGCGTTCATGGCGACCGCGCATGCGAAGTTCACGGGCGAAGTGGGTGTCTGCATGGCCACCTCCGGTCCCGGAGCGATCCATCTGCTCAACGGGCTGTACGACGGTAAGATGGACCATATGCCGGTCGTTGCAATCGTCGGTCAAGCGGCAACGACCGGCCTCGGCGGCAGCTATCAGCAGGAAGTCGATCTGCAGAGTCTCTTCAAAGACGTCGCGAGCGAATATTGCATGATGGTTTCGAATCCGGCCGCGATGCGGCATGTGATCGACCGCGCAATGCGGATCGCGATGACGACGCGTTCGGTCACCTGCGTCATCATCCCCAAGGACGTCCAGGAGATGGCTGCCGTCCCAAACCCGCCCCAGAAGGCAAATATGGTCCACAGCGGCCTCGGATTCACGGCCCCGCGCGTTATTCCCAAAGACGTCGATCTGCGGCGCGCCGCCGAGGTTCTCAACGCCGGCACGCGCGTAGCGATGCTCGTCGGCGCCGGCGCCGTCAACGCGACCGACGAGGTGATCGCGATCGCGAACAAGCTGCAAGCCTGTTCTGCCAAAGCGCTCCTGGGCAAGGCCGTTCTGCCCGATGACCTCGAGTGGGTCACGGGTGATATCGGCCTGCTCGGTACGCGCCCGAGTTCCGACATGATGCGCGAATGCGACACGCTCTTTATGATCGGATCCACCTTTCCGTACGATCAATTCCTACCGAAGGAAGGTCAAGCGCGCGGCGTGCAGATCGACATCGACGGGAAGTCGCTCGGTCTGCGCTATGCCATGGAAGTCAACTTGTGCGGTGACGCGGCCGATACGCTACGCGAACTGCTGCCGCTGATCGAGCAGAAAAACGACACGTCGTGGCGCGAAAAGCTCGCCAAGAACCGTAAAGAATGGCAGAGCATCAACGCGACCAGAGCGACGACGACCGGTAAGGAGATCAACCCCGAGGTCGTGTTCACCGAGCTCGCGACGCGCTTGCCCGATCGCTGCATCATCGCGGGCGACGCCGGAACGTCGACCAACTGGCTTGCGCGCCATCTGCAGATGCGGCGCGGCATGAAATTCTCGCTCTCGGGAAGTCTCGCGACGATGGGGCCGGCCGTTCCCTACGCGATCGCTGCGAAGTTCGCATTTCCCGACCGGGTCGCGCTGGCCTTGACCGGCGACGGCGCGATGCAGATGAACGGCATCAACGAGATGATCACGATCAAGAAATATTGGAAGCAATGGAGCGATCCGCGCTTGATCATCATGGTCCTCAACAATCGCGACCTCAATCAGGTTACCTGGGAGATGCGCATCGAGAGCGGCGAACCGAAGTTCAACGCGTCGCAAGACTTACCGGACTTCGCATACGCCGAATACGCGAAGATGCTCGGGCTGGAAGGTGTGCGCGTCGAACGGACCGAGGATATCGGCGCCGCTTGGGATCGCGTGCTGCGGGCCGACCGTCCGGCGATCCTTGAAGTAATAGCCGACGCGGACATCTCGATCATCCCGCCGCATATCACCTTCGAGCAGGCCCACAACATGTCGTCGGCGCTGCTCAAGGGCGACCCGAACGAATTCGGAATCATCGTCGAGTCGGCCAAGGGTGTGCTCGCCGGAATGCTTCCCACGCACAAGGGCGACAAGGGCTGACTTCCGGCTTGCCGCGCCTGAGAAGCACGACGTGATCTCGCTGCTCGACGTCGTCGAACGCGCGCGTTTCGGGGTTGTTGACGACAAACCCCAGCCGCGCGCCCGTTCGAGCGCTGCGGCGCCCGACGTGGACCGCGCCGGCCTCGAACGAGCCTTGCGTAGCGCCGTACGCGGCGAGGTTCGTTTCGACGACGGTTCGCGTGCACTGTATTCGACGGACGCCTCGAACTACCGGCAAATTCCGCTGGGCGTGGTGATCCCGCTCGATGCCGACGATGTCGTAGCGACGGTCGCCGCCTGCAGAAGCTTCGGTGCGCCGGTCGTCTCGCGTGGCGGCGGCACGAGCCTCGCGGGCAACGCGTGCAACGTCGCGGTCGTCATGGACTTTTCGAAATCGATGAACCGGATCATCGAGATCGACTGGGAAAAGCGTACCGCCCGCGTGCAGCCCGGCTGCATCCTCGACCATCTGCGCGATGCGGCGGGCGAACGGGGATTGACGTACGGTCCGGACCCGGCGACGCACTCACACAATACGCTCGGCGGCATGATCGGCAACAATTCCTGCGGGATGCACGCGCAGATGGCCGGTAAAGTCGAAGAGAACATCGAGGAACTCGAGATCCTCACCTACGACGGCGTCCGCATGCGCGTCGGCGCGACCCGCGACGACGAACTGCAGCACATCATGACGGCGGGCGGCCGCCGCGGTGAAATCTACGCCGACATGAAAGCGCTGCGCGATCGCTACTCGGGCGACATCCGTGCGCGTTATCCCGATATCCCGCGACGCGTCTCAGGTTACAATCTGAGCGAACTGCTGCCCGAAAACGGCTTCCACGTCGCGCGCGCGCTCGTCGGCAGCGAAAGCACGTGCGTCACCGTGCTCGAAGCAACCTGTAAGCTCATCCCCAATCCCCCGTGCCGTACGCTCGTCGTCCTCGGTTGCTCCGACGTCTATGCAGCGGCCGATCTCGTGCCGTTCGTCAACGCCCACAAACCGATCGCCCTCGAAGGCTTCGATGACCAGTTACTCGACTTCATGCACGCCAAAGGCATGCGCACGGAGGACATCGACAAGTTGCCGCCCGGTAAGGGCTGGCTGATGGCCGAGTTCGGCGCCGCGACGAAAGACGAAGCCGACGCACAGGCGAACGCGTTCGTCAACGCGTGCCGTCGCCTACCTACGCCGCCCAGCGCTAAATTGATAGACCAACACTTCGACGAGCAGCAACTTTGGAGCGTGCGCGAAGCGGCGCTTGGTGCAAGCGCGAAGGTGCCCGGGCGTCCCGATTACTGGGCGGGCTGGGAGGATTCCGCCGTACCGCCGGAGCGCCTCGGCGATTATCTGCGCGAACTCCGCGCCCTCTACGTGAAGTTCAAGTACGACGCGGCATTTTACGGACATTTCGGGCAGGGCTGCATTCACTGTCGCGTGTCGTTCGATCTCATCACGGCCGAAGGCATCCACCAATATCGCGCGTTCATGTGCGAAGCCTCGGAGTTGATTTCGCGCTACGGCGGCTCGCTCTCGGGCGAACATGGCGACGGACAAGCGCGCGCAGAATTTTTGCCGATCATGTTCGGCGAGAAGATCGTCGAGGCGTTCGGGCGCTTCAAATCGATCTGGGATCCGGCGAACAAGATGAATCCCGGCAAGGTCGTCGCTCCCGATCGGGTCGATGCGAATTTGCGCCTGGGCACGGACTACGAACCATGGGAACCGCGCACGCACTTCTCCTTCCACGACGACTACGGCAGCTTTAGTTACGCAGCAAACCGTTGCGTCGGCGTCGGTAAATGCCGACGCCACGAGGGCGGCGTCATGTGCCCGAGCTATCAGGTCACCCACGAAGAAAAACACTCGACGCGTGGCCGCGCACGACTGCTCTTCGAGATGCTGCAAGGCGATCCGCTGCGCGACGGCTGGCAGGAGGAAGCCGTCAAGGACGCACTCGACCTGTGCTTGGCGTGCAAAGGTTGCAAAGGCCAATGTCCCGTCAACGTCGACATGGCGACGTACAAGGCCGAGTTCCTTTCACACTATTACGAGAAGCATGCGCGGCCGCGGAGTGCCTACGCATTCGGGCTCATCATGTACTGGGCGCACCTGGCGTCCTACGCACCGGCTCTTGCCAACGCCGTCACGCAGACACCGTTGTTGCGCAATCTGGCGAAGTTCGCCGCGGGGATGGCGCCGCAGCGTTCGATTCCCGCCTTCGCGCGCGAAACGTTCAAGGCGTCGTTCGCCAAGCGACAGCCGCGTAATCCCGGCGGGCCACCCGTCATTCTATGGGCCGACACGTTCAACAACTACTTTCATTCTGCGACGGCGAGCGCCGCAGTCGACGTACTCGAGGACGCCGGTTTCGAGGTCATCGTGCCGATGGCGACGCTGTGCTGCGGCCGCCCGCTTTACGACTACGGCATGCTCGATCTCGCAAAGACGTTTCTCCGCCAAGTGCTCGCGACGTTGCGCCCGCACATCCGAGCGGGAACCTGCGTCGTCGGGCTCGAGCCTAGTTGCGTGTCGGTCTTCCGTGAAGAGCTTCTCAACATGCTGCCGCACGATCCGGATGCAAAACGGCTCGCGCAGCAAACTTTCATGCTCGGTGAGTTCTTGGCGACGAAAACGAACTACCAGCCGCCGCGACTGGAACGCAAGGCGCTGGTTCAGGAACACTGTCATCAGGCTTCGGTGCTCGGAACGCACGGCGAGAAAGCCATGTTCGAAAAGCTCGGCTTGGAGCACGAGATTCCCGACAGCGGATGCTGCGGCATGGCCGGCGCATTCGGATTCGAGGCCGGCGAGCATTACGACGTCTCGGTGAAAGCCGGCGACCGGGTGTTGCTCCCGAAGGTTCGCGCCGCGCTGCCCGAGACGTTGCTCATGAGCGACGGGTTCAGCTGTCGCGAACAGATTTCCCAAACGACGGATCGCCACGCTTTACACCTCGCGCAAGTTCTCAAGATGGCGGCCGACGCGGGTCCCGACGGGCCGAGCGGTCCATCGCCGGAACGCGCATACCTCACGCAGCCGGCAAGGCTCGGCCCGCGCACGTTCGTGCTTGCGGCGGCCGCCGTCGTAACCGGCGTCGCCCTCATGCGGTATCGGCGAACTTCACGAGGTTGACCGAAAAGCGATCCGCCGCCGACTTTCTTCCCGAGACGTCTTCACCGACGCGCTGCTAACGGAGTGCGAGCCGCGCTTCTTCGGCTTCGACTTCGGCCAACAGGGCGGCCGGGCGCTCCCGGTACTTCGCCCATAACTGCGGCATGTGCGCGATGTCGGAGAGCACGCGCGTATAGGCGCTGTTGACCGGCGTCGGCACGCCGAGGCGAAGCCCCGCCGCTGCGACGGCGCCGCTGAGAACATCGCATTCGGTGCGGCCTTTGCCGGCTTGTAGATCGAGCAGTAACGAAGGCGGCTTCTGACCGCGCGCGCCGGCAACGCGCGCCGCAAGCAGCACTCTGGCCACGGGCATCGGAAGTTTCACAATGCCCTGCAGCGCGCGTACGGGATAACGGGGCAGATCGACGGTGCTTACGCCAAGCGCAGCCATGACGGCACGCGTCTCGCGAATGGCGCGAATCTCGAGTGGGAACGCGTGCTCCATCCGCACCAGTCGCTGCGGCATTACATTGAGGATCGCGCAGGACGCATTGGCGATGACGTTGAGCGCGAGTTTCGACCACTTGAGCGAACGATAGTCATTCGAGACCCTGACGGGAATCACGGTTGCATCGAACGCTGCGACAAGCCAGTTGTGCGCAAGCGCTCCCATCGGCGCAAGCGCCATGCCGCCGCGCTTGGACGTAGCGACGGCTCCCGAGGACGTGCGTGCCACCGGCACCGTCAACGCACACGCAACAATGCGATCGGTTCCAAACACAGCCGCCAACCGCTCTTCGTTGCCGACGCCGTTTTGCGGCGTGAGGATCGCCGCGTCCGAGTCCGTGCCGAGCGCGCGCTGCAGCGTTTGGCCGGCACCTTCGGTATCGTACGATTTGACGGCAACGATCGCGATGTCGACCGGCACCGCTTTCACGTCCTCGAGTTTGCGGGGCGCATAGATTACCGTGGCGCCCGTCGCACGAAGCGCCTCACCAAGATACGTACCGACCGCGCCTGCCCCCACCACGTAGACGTTCACGTCAGCTTCCCGTACTGCCGAAGCCGGCCGCCGCGCGCGGCGTCGGCTCGTGTTCGTCTTCGGCATCGAACCTCGCCTGGCTGACCGGTGCGATCACGAGTTGCGCGATGCGGTCGCCGCGGTGAATCGTCACGCTTTCGGAGCCTAAATTCACGAGTATGACGCCGATGGGTCCGCGGTAGTCGCTGTCGATCGTGCCCGGCGCGTTGAGCACCGTAATGCCGCTGCGTAAGGCAAGCCCGCTGCGCGGCCGCACCTGCGCCTCGTAGCCGGGCGGGATCGCAAGTGAGAAACCCGCCGGCACGAGCCGGCGCGCGCCCGGCTTCAAGGTTACGTCAGCCGGCAGCGCAGCCGGCACGTCGGCACCGGCCGCGCCCGCGCTCATGTAGGCCGGAAGCGCCAGCCCTTCTCCCTCGGGCAGTCGCCGCACGCCGACACGTACCGGTCCCGAGCCGGCATCACTTTGCAAGCTCGGCCAACTCGGCTTGAAAGTGGTCGATATCGTCGAACGAGCGGTAGACGCTGGCGAAACGGATGTAGGCCACCTTGTCGCGCGCCTTGAGCGCTTCCATCAGCTTCTCGCCGATCATGCGGGTCGGAACCTCGTTTTCGCCGCGTGAGAAGAGTTCGCGTTCCAGGGCGGCCACGATCTCCTCCATCTGCGTTTCGGAGACCGGGCGTTTTTCGCACGCGCGGCGCAGGCCGCTTAAAAGCTTCTCGCGGCTGTACTGCTCCCGCCGGCCGTCTTTCTTGACGACGAACAGGCGTGGCGCTTCCATGCGCTCGTAGGTCGTGAAGCGGTGCCGGCAGTCCAGACACTCGCGCCGCCGCCGTACGACACTTTCATCGTCGCGGGAATCGACCACGCGGGTCTCGCTCTTGCGGCAGGTGGGACAGATCAGGTGAGCGCCTCCCCGGGAAACCCGCCACGCCGGCCGGCGACCGCGCTCGCCGGCGCAGCGCCGCAAGCGGGCCCAACATATGGGGTCTCACCGATTATAAGCCACAAGCGACTCCGCCGCAAACACGAGTGTTCTCGACGCAAACACACGAGCAGTCTCGCCGCAAAAACAAACGCCTCCGCTGCAAAGACAAGCGAAACGGAGGCGCTAGGGAAAGCGGAGGCGCTACGTAGCGCCGATTTTGAACATCTTCGTCCCGCACACCGAACACTTGCCTTCCGTCGCGGGGCGGCCGTTCTTCATCTCGATCTGCTTGTGGTCCGACATTTCGCGCTTGGTCTTGCACTTAACACAATAAGCCTGGGGTGCTGCCATGTGACTCGTCTCCTGGGGTCGGCCGGCGTCCCCGACGGTCATCGTAGGGTTAGCGGTCCGCACAATCCCGCCGACCATTCTGAAGGCACGCATGGTTTCCTCGCTGCCTAGCGCAGAAGCCGGCCTCGCCGCCCGTTGCTGCCGGCCCTCGTCGTCGCGACGGGCAGGTGATGCCGCTCGACCGTCCACGCTTCGCTTCCCCTGAGGAGGTCTTCGCGAACCGCCCAATTCCGGCCGAGCGCTTTGCGATGCTTGGCCTATGGGCGGCGGGTTCGCTTATGCCGCTTGCCGGAACGACGGTCGCCGTCGTCGGCTCTCGTGCGCCCTCCGAAGGCGGCCGCTCGCGGGCGCATGCCTTGGGCCAAGCGCTCGCGCGCGCCGGCGTCTGCGTCGTCTCCGGTCTCGCGCTCGGCATCGACGCGGCGGCCCATGAGGGCGCCCTCGCGGCCGGAGGAGCGACGGTCGGCGTTCTCGGAGGCGGCCACCGCCAATTTTTTCCCCGCCGTAACCGCAGGCTCGGCGAGGCGATGATTGCGGCCGGCGGCGCGGTACTGTCGCCGTACGCACCCGATGAACCGGCCCGCCCGTACCATTTCCTGCAACGCAACGGCCTCGTCGCGGGGCTCGCCGATGCGGTGGTCATCGTGGAGGCCGCCGAGCGCAGCGGCGCGCTCAACACCGCGGGCTGGGCCGCGTCGTTCGGTATCGATGTCCTCGCATACCCGGGCGACGTCGATCGGCCCAAAGCCGCGGGCTGCAATGCGCTCATTCGCGACGGCGCGACGCTCGTTCGGGGACCGGCCGACATCCTCGCGGCAATCGGCCTCCATTCTCAGCCGCTGCTTCCCATGAGCCGCCCAAATCAATGCTCTGATCCGCTCGAGACCGCACTCCTAGCACTCCTTGCAGCGGGACCACGCGATCTCGATGCGCTCGTCGACGGCACGCGGGCACAAACGGGCGACGTCGTGGCGGCGCTCGTTCGCCTCGAACTCGCCGGTCGCGCCGAACGCCGCGCTGCCGCCTACGCCCTGCACGCATGACCGCGGGCACGGCCAAAGCACTCACGAAAGAGATCGCATGAAGCTGCGGCTGGTCGCGGTCGGCAAGCAGCGCGATCCGTCCGTCGCCGCGCTGGCGCATGATTTCCGTCGACGGTTGACGCGTTACGGTGCCTTCGAAGAGATCGAAGTTCGAAGCGGCACACGGCGGCGACCCGGCGCGCGCCGTGCGCGACGAAAGTCATCGCGTGCTGCGCGTGCTCGAACCCGGTGAGCCGATTTGGCTCCTCGAACGCACCGGCACGCAGCTCTCGAGCATCGAGCTAGCCGCACGCTTCGCCGAGACGGCGCGTTCGTTTTCCCCCGTCACGCTTGTCATCGCGGGAGCGTACGGCGCAAACGACGAGCTGCGAGAACGCGCGACCTTTGAGTGGTCGCTCTCGCGACTCACGTTGCTGCACGAGTGGGCGCGCATGCTGGTGCTGGAACAGGTGTACCGCGCGGCGAAGATCGCGCGCAATGAGCCGTACCATCATTGACGTGAAGCGGGAGAACGCGAATGGTCTGTGACGTGGGCGACCTCGCGACGATTGCGGCTGCGCTCGCGCAGGCTGCCGCGGAGATCGTGCCCGACGGTGTGGCGCCAAGCGTCGCGTTCGAGGCACCCCGTAATGCGGCGTTCGGCGACTACGCGACCAATATCGCGCTGCAACTGGCCAAACGCGCACGCCGTTCCCCGCAAGCGCTCGCGACCCAGATCATCGCGCGGGCTTACGCGCTCCAACCGCAACTGACTGACCTTCTCGACGAAGCGGCTCCGCTCGCGGGCTTCATCAACGTTCGGCTTGCGCCGGCGTACTGGCAGCGCACCGTGCGCACGATCCTCGGCGAGGGCGATGCTTTCGGGCGCGCACGGCCGACGGGTGAGCGGGTGTCGGTCGAGTTCGGTAGCGCGAACCCGACGGGACCGCTCGTCATCGTGCAGGGCCGTACGCTTTCGCTCGGCGACTCGATCGCAAAAGCGATGCGCTTCTGCGGCATCGACGTAACGACGGAGTGGATCATCAACGACGCGGGCTCGCAGCTCGACACGCTCGGGCGATCGCTTTACGCCCGTTACCGCCAAATCGCGGATTCCGGATTTCCCTTGCCCGAGGAGGGCTATCCGGGCTCGTATCTACTGCCGATTGCGCGTGACATCCGCGCGCGGTTGGGCGAGAGCTACGACGAGCGCTCCGAGAGCGATTGGCTACCCGTATTCACGCAGGCCGGGCGCGACGCGCTCGTGCGCGAGCAGCAAGCGACGTGCGAGCGTTTCGGCGTCCGGTTCGATCGCTGGCAAAGCGAAAAAACGCTGCACCGGAGCGGTGCGGTGGAAGCCGGGATCGCTGCACTTCGGGAGCGCGGCCTCATCGAAGAACGCGATGGTGCGGTGTGGATGCGCGCGACCCGTTTCGGCGACGACAAAGATCGCGTCGTCGTTCGCAGCGACGGGCGTCCGACGTATTATGGCGGCGACGTTGCGTATCACTACGACAAGCTCGAACGCACGGACCGCGCGATCTTGATCGTCGGTCCCGACCATCATGGTTACATCGCCCGCATCGAGCTGATTCCGGCGGCCTTCGGCAAGCCGGGCGCCATCCAAGTTCTCATCGCGCAACAGATGACGACGATCCGCGACGGCGCGGTCGTCAGTTCGAGCAAACGCCACGGCGACGTGCTGCCCCTCGATGATGTCCTCGACGAGGTCGGCGTCGATGCCGCGCGCTTCTTCTTCGTGATGATGAGTGCCGATTCACCGATGACTTTCGACTTGAGCCTCGCCAAAGAACAGTCGAACGACAATCCCGTCTACTACGTGCAATACGGGCACGCGCGTATCGCATCGATCGAACGCAACGCACCCGCGGCATTGCGCGAAGCCGCGGCGCGCGGCACGGCGCTCGAACGCCTCGTCGAGCCGGCCGAACTCGCGCTCGTGCGCCGGCTCGCCGAGTTTCCCGGCGTCGTTCGTTCCGTCGCAACCGGCCTCGCACCGCACCGTCTCGCGCGCTACGCGCAGACGGTCGCCGGGGACTTTACGCAGTTTTACGGGGCCTGCAAGGTGCTCGGCGAAGACGCGGAGCTCTCGGCCGCGCGTTTGGGCCTCGCGCTTGCCACCAAGACGGTACTCGCGAGTTCTCTCGGGTTACTCGGCGTGAGCGCCCCCGAGCGTATGTAGCCTGAGAGCTTTTTAGCGCTGCGCGCCCGGGAAGCGCTTGCACAAGAGGCGGCGTTCGGTTGCGAAGCCCGCTTGGGCGTAAAGTTCGCGAGCGGCGAGATTGTCTTCGGTCACCATGAGGGCAACGTTCGGTAGACCGCGCACGTGCGCCGCATCTTCGGCGGCGGCGAGCAGTTGCGCGGCAACGCCGCGTCGTCGAGCTGCTGGTTCCACCGCCATATAGGCGACGAAGGCTTGCGGCAAACCCGTTACCTCGTCGGGGACATCGTCGAGCATCAGCAAGAATCCGAGCGGACCGTCAATATCCGTTTCCGCGATCAGCAAAATATGCGAACGATCGGTGACGAACTCGACGAGCCGTTCGTAGCTCGTTTCGACCTGCTCGGGCGCCACATCGCGCAACGCCGACACGCTGTCTTTCGCTGTGCGGCGGCCGAGGTCGAGCACGAAGGTTTGGTCGCGTCCCGTCCCATGACGCAGCCGTAGAGCAGGGGTCAGGACGTAGCCTCGATCGGGGCAGGGCGCCAGGCCGCAAGCAATTCATCGAGCGCGGCGAGGAACGCCGCGTTCTCTCTTTCGGTGCCGATCGTGACGCGTAATCGGTTCGGCATGCCGAGACCGTCGCCCGAACGAACGATGACGCCGCGCTCGAGCAATGCTTCGTACGCCGAGTCCCCCGAGACCGGCACCGCCACCGCCACGAAATTCGTCGCGCTCGGATACACGTGCAAACCGCGGCGCTCGAGGCCTTCCGTCAACTGCGTTTTGCCGGCTTCATTGGAACGAAGAGTGGCGTTGACGAACGCATGATCGTCGAGCGCGGCCACCGCCGCCACTGCGGCCGTGCGCGAAACGTTGAACGGCAGCCGGACGCGGTTGAGATAACCGATGATTTCCGGCGTCGCGTAGCCATAGCCGAAACGGACGGAAGCGAGTCCATAGATCTTGGAGACGGTGCGCAACACGAGCGTCGCGGGGCGCCGCCGTAAGACGTCGACGCCTTCGGTTCCGGCGGCGTCCATGTATTCACGGTACGCCTGATCTAGTACGAGCAACACGCCCGGTGCAAGCGCATCGGCAAACGCAAACAAGGCGTCACGCTCGACTCGCGTGCCGGTCGGATTATTGGGATCGCAGACGAAGACGATTTTGGTGCGCGGCGTGACCGCAGAGAGCATCGCGTCGAGGTCGTGATCGCCGTCGCGGCACGGAACTTCGATCGCACGGGCCGCTGCGACGTCGGCGTCTTTGCGGAACAGCGCGAACGTCGGATGTGCGGTCACGATCTCGTCGCCCGGATCGACGAATGCGCTGAAGACCAGCTGAATCAATTCGTTGCTGCCGTGACCGCAGATGACGTGGTCGGCAGTCAGGCCGTACGGGCGGCCCAGCCGTTCGCGCAGCGCGAGGTGTTCGTCCTCGACGTAGTCACTCAAGCTCGTGACCGACGCCAGTGCCGCCATGGCGCGTGGTGACGTGCCGAGCGGGTTTTCGTTCTGCGATAGCTTTACGGGAGATGTGATGCCGTGCCGCCGCTGTACCTCGTCGACGGACGTCCCGGGTTTGTAAGGCGCAAACCCGCGCAGCGCGGGTCGCAGCAAGCGTTCGAACGAGGGCGGCATGGCGTCGCTCGGGTTCGACATTCGCCGCCAAGCGCCATGCGCGACGCTCGGCATGGGATTATCGACGTGTTGCACGTAACGGATTCGACATGCCGAATCGCCGTATTCCTCTGGCCTTCTGCGCAGCCGTGCTGGCGTGTACCGGCACCGTTGCCGCGGACGCACCCGCATATGCGGAAGGCCCGCTGTCGGTCGCGCTGCAGGCCGTGATCCCTTCGGGGAACGGCGGGGGCAGCTTCGGCGGCACGACGCAACTCGGCGCGGGTCTCGGGTACGATTTCGGACCGCCGATCATCGTACCGGTACGAGCGACCGTGCAGTTCGACTACAACGGCGGCTCGGAGGGCGGCAGTTCGCTCTCGACCTACGGCTTCACGGTCGGCGCGCGCTTGACGACGCCGATCTATGCGGGCATCGGCCTCGGCCCGTACTTCACCTCACTCAAAGAAGGGAACTTCCTCGAGCCGATCCCCTTTCCACCGATGCCGGGCCGGACGTTCATATATCTTCCGCCGCCGAACCTCTCCATGACGACCGCGGGTTTCGGCACCAAGTTTACGGTCGGCGATCGCATCCTCTCCCTCCCCGGCGGCGTGTCGCTCTCGCTCGAGGCGTCGTATCAACTCTTGCCGACGATACGGGGCATCGACCCAAGCGCCGGCCGCCTCGGATTACGCCTGCACATTTGACTCGGCTCGCTAGCCTCGAAAATGAATAAGAGTCAACGTATCTATCGATAATTGACCATTGCGGCGCTCGGCGTTATAATGGTCATGTGAAACGACCACATGCCGGCGTGCGTAAAGCCAATCTCTCCGCACCAGCGACCCTGGGCGTAACGGAGTTTAAGACCCATTGCCTCGAGCTAATACAAGCGGTCCATGACCGGCACGTTTCCGAAATAACCGTTACCAAGCGCGGTAAAGCACTTGCCCGTGTCATTCCGGCAGGCGACGAGCCCTCCGAAATTTATGGATGCTTGCGTGAGCTGATCGTTTCGATCGGTGATGTCACCTCGCCGATCGACGTGGAGTGGGACGCGGAAAAACGCTGATGCTGCTTCTCGATACGTGCGCCTTGCTCTGGCTGACCGGCCGCGCGCCCATGGCTCGACCGGCGCTCACCGCAATGCTTAAAGCAGCGCGCGCCGGCGAACTTTTCATTAGTCCGATCTCAGCCTGGGAGATCGGCATGCTTGTCGAGCGGGGGCGCTTACAACTACGGGTCTCACCGAGCGTGTACGTCGAGAGAACGTTTAAGAGGCGCGGCCTCACGACCGCCCCGCTAACCCCGGCGATCGCTGTCGCATCGACCATGCTTCCAGGAAGCATACATGGCGATCCGGCAGACCGCATGCTCGTTGCGACGGCCCGCGAACACGGTTTTCGACTGGCAACGCGGGACCGAGCCATTCTGGAATACGGTGGCAAGGGATTTGTCGACGTCGTAGCGTGCTGACCGGTCAGCACAACAATTTTCGAAGTAGCGACTCACGAAGGTGTACGGAAGCGGATAAAGCGATGGCGAAATTCTCGTGGTTGACAGTCGGCCTTGCAAATAAGGCGATTTCCGAAGCCGCCCAATTAGCGGACATCTACTTCGATCATCGCGACTTCGGGGGAGGATTGGAAGCAAACGGCGCCCTCCAACGTCTGGGCTTTAAGATTTTTGATCGAAGATCCAACAATTACGTTGGAGCCAATGCTAATGGAACGGTTCAAACCAAAGCACCACGAAATGGCCATCCAACAAAGCAGATCGCTCTACAATTAGACGATTATAGGAGGATTTCCAATCTAAAAGGTCAGGAGCCAATCAGCCATATCGACGCAGAGGCTTACCGTCAGGCGCTTGAACGGCGCACAAACCGGCATCGGACTCTGCTAAATGCGATTAACTCGACGGCCCGAAGAGTCGGACTTTCCCGACAGCAAAATCGTTACCTCGATCTGGTGATAGATCATAAGATCCTAATCGAGGCAAAAACACTTGATAAAGATGACATGAAGCAGGTCCGGACCGCGATCGGGCAATTGCACGTTTATCAGCATCTTCACAGCGAGCTCTTGCAAAATACCCACCTGTTTGCTGTTTTCGATCGTAAACCGAAGATTGCCGGCATCGCCGTTGCAAAATGCTTGGCCGGCGCCAACATCCACCTGGCGTGGCAGAATGGGAAAAGCTTCGAAGGAACTCGGTCAGCCCGTCGTCTCGCAGCTTGGCTTTTTCGCTAAGCGAGAAGGAACCAGACTGATGTGAAACGCGGCATCATTGGCTGGCGCTGACGGGTAACCCATTCACAGTTCACGCCCCCTATGGCTCTGCCCCGTGCTGCGGCAAGTACCGAGAACCAGGTTCGGTGAGTTGTTCTTCTTGCGTGCACTGCGGGCAGTCAGCAGGTTCGTAGGAGACAACCGGTAGATCGAGCAGTGCGAGCGTCGGGATGCCGAACTCGATCGGTTCCCGGCGCACGATTACACCGACCGCAACCGGAGCGGCGCCGTGGGAGCGCACAATGTCGAGGACTTCGCGCACGGAGCTACCCGTTGTGACGACGTCTTCGACGACGAACGCACGATCGTCGGGAGTTAGCGTGAAAGCGCGGCGCAGTGCAGGGGCACCGTTTTCTTTCTCCACGAAGATCGCTTTGGTGCCTAATTGTTTTGCGGTCTCATAACCGAGGACGATGCCGCCGACCGCGGCGCTCACGACGATCGTCGGCGCAAAACGTCGCACTTCGGCGGCAAGTGACGCGGCGATCGGCGCGACGAGCGCCGGGTCCTCGAGAATGCGGAATTTCTGGATGAACCGGTTGCTGTGCCGGCCGGATGAAAGCCTGAAGTGGCCTTCGAGAAGTGCACCGCGTTCAGTGAGCTGACGCGCCAAGGCTTCAGCCTGCATGCACCGCGGCTTCCATCTCCGCTAGGATCGCCTGCGTGGCGGCCACGGGATCGAGCGCTTCGACCATTGGACGCCCGACAACGAGATAGTCCGCGCCCGCACACACGGCCTCCGCCGGAGTTGCGACGCGTTTTTGATCGCCGTGGGCCTCACCGGTGGGCCGGATACCGGGACACAGGGTCGCAAAGTCGGCCCCAAAATATGCTTTGATGTCGTGTACCTCGTGCGGACTGCACACGACGCCGGCACACTGCGCGTCGCGCGCGAGCGCAGCCAGACGCATCACGTTCTCTCCGGGGCCGCCTCCCAAGCCGAGCTCGCCTAGATCTGCGGCGCCGTGGCTCGTCAGCAGAGTGACCGCAAAAATCTCCGGCACCGGAATGCCGAGTTCGCCAGCACGTGCTCCGGCGGCATCGACGGCCGCGAACATCATCTCGTGGCCGCCGAGCGCATGCACGTTGATGATGCGCACACCCGGGCGCACGAGCGCGCGCACACTCGCCCCGACGGTGCGCGGGATGTCGTGCAGTTTCGCATCGACGAAATAGTCGACGCCGAGCCGTTCGAACTCATCCCGCAACTGGTTGCCGTATCCGAAGAGCCCCTCGCCCCCGATCTTAAAGAGCACCGGCAGCGAACGGAGCGTGCCCGCAAGCTCGGAAGCCTGCTCGAACGTCGGCACGTCGAGGGCAACAATGAGCTGCGCCGGGTTCATGGGGTCGCTATCATCGGGCTGCGCTCATCGAGGTCGCTCACAATCGGGTCGCGCTCATCGCGTCCCGAGAAACTTCGGGTTGGCCGCGCCCACGATTTCGCGCAGTTCGGCGTAGCGGTGCTGCTCCAAATACGCGGCGATGCCGTCCGCGACCGCGAGCGGCGCGCGCGGATCGGTAAAGTTAGCCGTGCCCAGGGAGACGGCGCTCGCGCCCGCGAGCACGAATTCGAGTGCGTCACGTGCGTTCTCAACGCCGCCTTGTCCGACGATCGGGATGCGCACGGCGGCGGCGACTTCCCAGACCGCGAGCAGTGCGATCGGACGCATCGCCGCACCGGAAAGGCCGCCGGTGACGTTGCCGAGCATGGGCACTCGACGCTCGATATCGATCGCCATGCCGCGCACGGTGTTAATGACTGCGAGAGCGTCGGCGCCCGCGGCTTCGACCACGCGCGCAATCTCCGTGATGTCGGTCACGTTCGGCGACAACTTGACGATCAGCGGTTTCGTCGTTACGCGCCGAGCCGCATGGGTCGCGCGCTCGGCAAGCATGGGATCGCAGGCGAACGTCTCGCCTTCGTGCGCGACGTTGGGACACGAGATGTTGAGTTCGATCGCGTCGATCTCAGCGCGCGCCGCGAGCCGTTCGGTCACGTAGCCGTAGTCGTCGACCGAAAACCCGGCGACGCTGCCGACGACCGCGCACGGCCGATCGGCGAACTTGGCAACGTCGCGTTCGAGATATGCATCGATGCCCGGGTTCTGCAAACCGATCGCATTGAGCAATCCGCTTGCGACCGGCACCAAGCGCGGCGCATCGTTGCCGAGCCGCGGTAGACGCGTCACGCTCTTGAGTATGACCCCACCGATGCGCGCGAGGTCGACAAACGGCGCGTATTCCTCCCCTGAACCGTAACAGCCGCTGCCCATCAACGTCGGAAATGCCAAGCGCAGCGAGCCGATGCTCGTTGAGAGATCGGGCGTGATGCGTGCGGTTACCATCGCAACTCGTGCGCCCAGAAGACCGGGCCCTCCCTGCAAATGCGCGCCTGGACGTAGTCGCGCGTCTCACCGAGAGCCGGCGACGGAAAGGATGGCGCTTGAGCGCTGTCGCGCGCAAGTGGAACGGCGCAGCCCCAACAGGCGCCGACGCCGCATGCGAACGCTTCCTCGAGCGATAACTGCGCGCGCACGCCCACGCTATCCGCGATGCGAGCGACCGCCCGCAGCATCGGCGACGGTCCGCAGGCCGCTAGCGACGCGTGATTGGGGCCACCCCTTGCCAGCGGTTCGGTCACAAAACCATGAAGACCGCGCGAGCCGTCGTCGGTCGCGAGCGTCACGGCGCAGCCGAGGGCTTCGAATTTTTCGGCATCGACGAGCGCCGCCGCGGTTCTCGCGCCGTAGTAGAGCCGCACGCGCGCTCCTCGCGCGCGCAACTCGCGGGCAGCTAAGAAGAGCGATGCGATTCCTACGCCGCCTGCGACCAAGCCGACGTCGTCACCGAGCGCATCGATCTCGAAGCCGTTCCCGAGCGGCCCCATAACCGTGAGCGGTCTTTGGACGTCCAGCGTTGCGAGTTCGCGCGTACGAGGACCGACGACCACGATCATCAACGAGACGCGCTCGGCATCACATTCGTACAAAGCGAGCGCCGTCGCACAACGTTCGCCCGCCGGCGGAACGACCATCACGAACTGTCCGGGCCGCACTGCGGCCGCAAGTTCGGGCGCATGTAGGCCGAGGATGACGATGCCCGGAGCCGGCTCGCGGCGATCGCTCACGACGGTCGAATGTACCGACGGCGACGTCAGGAGAGCGGGCATCACGCTTGCTTTCCGCACCGCACCGGGCGAATCCCCACGAAAAGTTTACCAAACCCTCATCTGGAGGACTAGAACGTTTGGCCTTGTGGGACGTTAATAGAGATAGATGGTCTCCTCGACTGGAAAGGAGGGATCCGAGAAATGGCTGGACTCATGGTCTTCAAATCGTTAGCCGACGCGCTCAGAGCGGGCTTCCAGATTTACGATCGTACGCAAGAAGGATATCTCGTTCGGACGCGGACCGAACACGGATGGGCGATGGCGCTCGTCTCCTGCAAAAACTAAACAGCCTCACCGTCGCAAGTTACAAGACGAGAGCGGGCATCGATGCCGCTCTCGTTTTCTCTTTTTTCGCTCGGTGACGCCGCCAGTCGAGGTTACGGACGCGTCTGCGGTGGCGGGGTCGGCGGTCGAAGCTCTTGCGTACCGCCGGGCCGATACGTGTAGGACGTATCGTACTGCGGAACGCCCGCGGGACCTGAAGGAGGCGTCGTATCCGTGAAGCCGGGACTCTGCGATCTGGGTCCGTAGCCGCGCCGCCCTACGACCATTGCGAGCAGGTCGGGATCGGTCAAGAACGCCGTCGTCACCTGTGCGAGACCAATGAACATCGGAATTAGACCGCCCAGCAGCCACGGGCCCGGATGCCAGCGTCCGCTGTCGCCGTCCATGCCGATGAACGACAGCCCAATCGTCAACGCGAGACCAATGAATGTCAGCGTGATGCCCTTACGCAAGAGATAGCGAGGATCCGAACACGTTGCTCCGTTCCCAAACGTCGAGCCGGTCGGATTTCGCCCTTGGTAAGCCTTTCCGATTCCCATCTTCGTCTGAGGGGACAAGCCGTGCCGAATCATTGCCATCCGCTCGCGGTGAGCGAGGAGCCGAAGAACGATGAATGCGGCGATCGGAAAGCCGAAGACTGCAAACGTGCCGAAGACGGCAACGATAGTGGAGTTATAATCCATGGTGAGCTCCTGGCCGCGGGGGCTGATTCATTCGCATGTCCCACATACGCCGCTCGTCGCGGCGTGTTTCGCGAAACTTCCGGTCCTCGCCGAACGTACGTGACGGCGTGACGGCGGTTGCGGAGGCACCCAAGCGTGTGATCGTTTCAAACCCGCCCGAAGGTGACGACGGGGCACTGGTCGCCGCGGCCTTGGATGGGCGCCCTGAAGCGTTCGGCACCCTCGTCGAGCGTTACGACCGCGCCGTCTTCACGCTGTGCCTGCGCACGATGCGCGATCCCGAAGAGGCGCGCGACTGCACCCAGGAAGCGTTCTTCAAGGCGTTCCGCAGCCTGCGCACGTTTAAACCGCAAGCGAAGTTTTCGACATGGATCTTTTCGATCGCCTACCATGCCTGCTGCGACCATCTCGGCCGCCGTAAACGCATCAGCGGCGACGAGCCGCCCGAGTGGGCCGACCCGAGTCCGGGCCCCGCCGCGGTGGCCGAATCCAATGACCAGAACCGCGCGCTGCATGCAGCCATCGTCGCGTTACCCGAAAAGTACCGGACCGTTATCACGCTGTATCATTTGCAGGGAAGGCAGTACGAGGAGATTGCGCGGGTCCTCGATCTGCCGATAGGTACGGTAAAGACCCACTTATTCCGTGCGAAAGAACTGCTGCGCAAGCATTTGGTGAACGAATGAACAACGACTTCGATGAGCTTGACCGGGCGCTGTTCGCCCTTCCTCTGGAGACGCCGCCGCCGGGACTGCGTGAAGCGATCCTGCGCTCGACCATCGGTGCGCGCGCACATGTTCCGGCGAAAACGTCGCCCTTCGGCACCTGGGACATCCTTGGACTCGGAACTGCAATCGCGGTCGGCGTCTGGCTCCTCTTACTGCTCGCGTGGGACAAGGCGTTCGATGCCACGTTGACGCTCGATGCCGTTGCGCTCGTGCACGCGTTCGGCGAGCCGACGACGTTGTTGTGGCTGGCGGCCGGCGGTGCCGTCGCCGCATGGATTTCACTAGGCAGTAGCTTGACGCTCGTTCGCCACCGCCGTTGACCCAGACGGAAGCCCGGCCTTTCCGCATTCTCGTCGTGGAGGACGACGCGCAGATCGTGCGCGTGCTCAAACTCGAACTCGAACACGAGGGTTACGCGGTCGAGACCGCGAGCGACGGCCTCGCCGGCCTCGAAAAGGCGCTCAAGGAACCCGATCTCGTCGTACTCGACTTGATGCTGCCGAAGATGGACGGCAGCGAAATCTGTCGGCGCGTGCGCGCCAAGAGCTCCGTCCCGATCATCATGCTCACCGCCAAAGATCGGATCGCCGATCGGATCGGCGGACTCGATACCGGTGCCGACGACTATCTCGTCAAGCCTTTCTCCGTCGACGAACTGCTGGCGCGCGTGCGGGCCCGGCTGCGCGAACGCCATCCGAAATCGAACGTCTTGACGTTTCGCGATCTGACGATGGATCGCGACCGGCACGAAGTCAAGCGCGCCGGAAAGACGATTGCGCTCACCGCCAAGGAATACGGGCTGCTCGAGTATCTGTTGCTGCACCGCGATAAGGTGCACACGCGCGACGAGCTCTTCAACGGGGTCTGGGGCAGCGATTTCTTGGGCGATTCCAATCTCATCGACGTCTACGTCCGCTACCTGCGCGGTAAGGTCGACGACGGTTTCGACGACAAGTTGATCGCCACGGTGCGCGGCGTGGGTTATACGCTGCGCGAGTGACGTTCCGCTCGCTGCGCTGGCGCATCGCGAGCTTCTACATCGCGCTCCTGATCGGCGTGCTCGTCGTCGTTGCGGCGGTACTCGCGGTACAGTTGCGCTCGCTCTTGCTCGACGAAGCGCGGGCCAAGATCACGCGAGTCGGCGGCGACATCGCGCAACTCGTGCGCGGCGATTCGGCGCTTGGCGCCATCGGCGATACGGCCCCGATCGAGCAGGAGTTGACCGCAACGGGCGCGCTCGACCATTGGGCCGGCCCGACGACCTTCGTCGAAATCGACACGCCGCAAGGCTATCCGATCGCCAAGAGTACGAACATGGGCGGTGCGAGCTTTACGCAGACGATTCCGCCGGCGACCCAGCCGGTCGTGTACGGCACCGAAAACCGGTCGCCGCTCGGCAACCTTCTGGTGCGCAGCGAACTGATCGCGTATCCGGGAGGAGCGCTGATCGTTGCGGTCGGCGAGTCGCTCGAAATCTACGACGACACGGTGCTGCGCATCCGCGATCTTCTGATTGCCGTCGTGCTGGTTGCGCTGCTCGTGGTGATCGCCGGTTCCTTCGTGATCGCCAAGAGCGCGCTCGATCCGATCAAACGCTTAAGCGCGGCGATGGGAGAAATACGTTCCGACCGGTTGAGCCGGCGCCTTGGATGGTCACGGCGCCGCGACGAACTTGGCACGCTCGCCGCGGCCTTCGATGCCATGCTCGATCGTCTTGAAGAAGGCTTCGCGCGCGAACGGCAGTTCATCTCCGACGCTTCGCACGAGCTCAAGACGCCGCTGACCGTCATCAACGCAAACGCGCAGATGCTCGAACGCTGGGCCGCGCGCGACCCGGCAGTCCGGGACGAGAGCGTCGCCGCCATTCGGAGTGAAAGCGCAGCGCTTGCGAACATGGTGAACGGCATGTTGCTGCTCGCGAAAGCGGAGTCGGGCGAAGACCTGCCGCGCGAACCGGTGGCGCTCGAAAGCGTCGTCGGCGAGGCGGTCGCGGCGACGCGCCCGCGTGCGAGCGAGAAGGGGCTGGAACTCGCGTACGTACCGTCTGCCGAAGCCGACACGGTCAGCGTGCTCGGCGACGCGGCGCTGTTGCGGCAACTCGTCACGAACTTGATCGACAACGCAATCAAATTTACGCAACATGGGAGAATCGACGTAACCTTGAACGCGGACGCGGCGCAAGCGCGCGCCATGATCGCGGTGGCCGACACCGGCAGCGGCATCGACGAGCGAAGCCTGGGGCGAATTTTCGACCGCTTTTACCGGACGGACGCGTCCCGTGACCGGGCCGTCCCGGGTACGGGTCTGGGGCTAGCCATCGTGCGCAGCATCGCGCGGGTGCATGGGGGTACGGTCAGCGCGGCGCGTCGCCCCGGCGGAGGAACCGAGTTTCGCGTCAGCTTGCCGATGCTCACGACGTTCCAATGACGTCGGCCGCACCACGCGATACGCTTGCAACGTGAGACGGAGCCGGCTACGAACCACCGCTCGGGCGTGGCCCGGCCGTTTCGTCATAGGGTGTGTTCTCGCGCTGGCCGCTGCAGCGGCGCATCCCGCTCTGGCCGACGTGACCGCGCTCAACCATGTGACCGCGCCGATCGTGCGGGTCAATGTCGGGCAGGGCGATGTTACGATTCGCACCTGGGACCGTCGGGATGTGGAGGTCGACGGCGATTCGTCGCTGCTGATCACGCGTCGGGTCGTTCGGCCGCGCGGCGAGAACCGTTCCGTCCTCATCCCTGGGGCGCAAGCGCAAACTGCGCGCGGGCTCGTGCAACTACCGCCCGAAAGTTTCGTCGTGTCGTCGATTCCAGCCGGACCGCGCGACCTCGTCGTCGTTCGCTCGACTTCGCCCGTCGGCGTGGGTGCGGTTACCGTTCACGTTCCCGCCGACAGCGTCTTCATCTATGCGCACGCTGCGCGCGGCAACCTCGACGTCCACGACTATAAGGCAGGCACCTTGATCGGCTTCGTCGGCCGCGGGCGCCTCTCACTCGATAACGTGGGCGGGACGGTCTTTACGCAAACCAATCGCGGGGCGCTCGTCGCGCAGGACTCTAACTTCGAGCGCATCCGCGCGCGCTCACTGGTGGCGAATATGGCCTTCGAGCGCTGCAACGTGCGGCAAATCGAAGCGACGAGCGTCGCGGGTTCCATCGTCTACGATGCCGGCAGTTTCCAGCCCGGTCTCGCGCGCTTCGAATCGACGAGCGGCAACGTTGCGATCGGTACATCGGGCGTTGCGCAACTCGGTGCGCGCACGACGGGCAGCGGACGAGTCTTCACCGATTTCGCCAGCGCTGCGCGCGTCGATGCGCACGATAATGCAGCGAGCGCTAATGTCGGCGGCGGTGGACCGGTCGTCACCGCGACGAGCGAAAGCGGCAACGTTTATCTCTACAACGGCTCGCTACACTCCCGGCCGTCGTTACCGCTGCCATGGCGTGCCGCCACACAAGCACTCGATCGTCCCGAAGAGCGCGTCCGCGCCGCAGCGCCAGACCGAGTCTTTGATCGCGGTGTTTTCGGTGCTCCTGGGCCGCGGCGCTCGGCGTTCCCCGTACTGCGTCGTACGGTTTTACAGCCGCATTATCGAGCGCCAGCTCCGACCGCCCGGCGCACGCCCGTATTTCCGAGCGCTCGGCCTGCTGCGCCACGTGCTCGGCATCATGTCTTTCATAGCAGACCCTTCGTAAGATGGGCACGTCGCACTTAGGTATGCCGCGGAAGCAGGCCGGAAAGCGGCCACATCGCTCGGTCGATTCCGCGCTTACCCTAAAGGTGTATCATAGCGCCATGGCCATTACGTTTCGCCCGACGACAACCGTCACTGACGAAGAGATCGAGGCCCTCTCTCGTGCCAACCCGCTGCACCGTTTCGAGCGCACCGCGCAGGGAGAGCTCGTCGTCACGCCGCCTACCGGAACCGACGCCGGAGAACGTGAGGGCGAGCTCTTCTTTCAACTCGCTCGCTGGAACAAGCAACACAAGCTGGGCCGAGCGTACCCGGCGACGACCGGGTTCAACTTGCCGAATACGGCGCTGCGCGCTCCCGACGCTTCGTGGATATCGAACGAACGCTACGATGCGCTTTCGCCGGCGCAACACGCGGGCTTTGCGCACGTCTGTCCCGACGCCGCCTTTGAATTGCTCTCGCCGAGCGACGATCCGGCCGACATACGCGGCAAGATGCCCGAGTACATCGACAGCGGCTGCCGCCTCGCAGTCTACATCGACCCGCGCCGGCGTCTCGTAGATGTTTACCGGCCGAACTGTGAGACCGAAACGTTCCCTGACCCGGCGACATTAACGTTCGAAGCCGAGCTTCCGGGCTTTACGCTCGATCTCGCTCCGATTTTCGAAAGCGCAAAAAACGTGCGCTCAGAGTAGGAACTTTCGGAAGACCGCCACGTCGCGTTTCCACGTATGCTGTGGGAGGACGGCTTCGAGCTTATAACCGCATGCATCGAAGAACGCTCGCGCTGCACCTTCCACCGGCGTTTGCAGCGTGATCTTGTGGCAGTTGTAATATTTCGCGAGCGACTCAGCCTGCTCGAGTAGCGAACGGCCGACGCCGCGCCGTCGCCGCTTCGGAGCGACGATCAGGGAATCGACGTGAGCCAGCGACGCGGCGATGCGCAGTCCAAGGACAGCGACGACGGCTCCGCGTTCGAGTGCAGCAAGTTCATGCTGCTGCTCGTGCCAGACGACGGGAAAGTTCCATTGCGTCGAAAGTGCTTCACGCTCGTGCTCGTTGCGGAAGGAAGCCGTGTGGTTCGTGGCGACCGTCTCGATCTCAATTGGGGTGTTATCCACCGGCGACCGCCGCGATCTCCGTCGTCGCATCGAGCGTCCAGCCGTCGGAGGCTGCGTAGACGCGCAGACCGAGTTCATCTTCGAGTTCCCGCGCCAGCCGCTCCGGCCCCGCTTCGAGCATCTTCGTGCTGAAGTGCGTCATCACGCCGACCTTCGGGCGAACGACTTCGAAAATGTGTCGTGTTTCGTCGAAATTGAGGTGGTCGACTTTCATATCGTCGCGATAGCGCAAGACGTTGACGATCAACACGTCGGGCCGGTGCGCGGCATAGTCCTCGGCGAGGCCCTCGAAATAACTGCCGCAGGGCAGATACGAGACCGTCGTGCCGCGATAGGTGCAGTGCAAACCGTAAGTTTCGACGGCGTGCTCGTGCCGCAGCGACGTACGTACGGCGACGTCGTTGACCGCATACGGACCGGCGCTGGGTTCGAGGTAGTGATGCACCGGCACGAATTTCGCGGCGTATGGAAAGATGACGGGTTCCCCTTCGAACGCATCGCGCGGAGCAAGCAGCGCGCCGCGCCGCCGCCAACCGCCGGTCGTCATCGCCTCGATCATCACGTTGATGTCGCTCGAGTGATCGAGATGCTTGTGCGATAGCGCCAGCGCATCGAGTTCGGTCGGTTCGCACGGCGGCAGCGCCGACGTTGCGTGCACGAGCGCGCCCGGCCCCGGATCGACGTGAATCTGCGTCACCGGACCGTCGCCGTCGTCCGGTCCAAAGCGAAACCACATCCCGCCCGACGCCCGAATCTGCTTGGCAACGACGAATCGCGCACCGCCCGTACCGAGAAAGCGAACAGAAATCATACGCGAGACTTTCGCGCGCGCGCCTCAAAGCCCGGCGCCGCAAGCGTTAAGAACAACAGCGCGATCGGCTCGCCGAACGACATCGGCGAGGTCGCGAGCGCAGCGGCGGCGGCGTCTACTCATACGCTCCATAAGCCTCGCGTCCACTGCCAAGTCTTCAGGGATGCCGACCGCAAGCCGCTTGAAATCCGCGTGACCTGGATTGAGCAGAACGTTGTTCTCGATCCGCGCCACGGCGCTCGGGACGGCGAGTGCGACACTGCGTCGGCTTGCAAACCATCGATCTCCGATGATCCGCAGTTCAGGCGCGCTTGGATGAGCGAACCACCGCTTCGGCAACGTAGCGGTGTCGCAGTGTTCTATCGCGATGCCGTCAGGAATATCAACCGTTGCGTACTCATAGTCCGGCGGTGGCTCGTCCTCCGTTGTATTTACGATAATTTCGAGAAGTGCTAGCGACAACGTCGACGCTGTATAGACGATTGCGATCCCTTTAGAGTTCCAACGTCCACCCGCGGATTGCGCGCCGTAGCCCGTGAACGCGGTCGCCTGACGCCGCTTTTGATACACGCGGTAGACGCGCAACGAAGCTTAGCTGAAAACTCCGTGCTCGATTCGTACGAGCACGTCTTCGACCACTCGAGCGTCAGCCTCGGTATTCAGCAGCTCTGCCGGCCTCTTACCACCAAGGGCACGGTTTGGAAGATGTAACCAGCGCAAACCGCGTTCTTCTCCGAGTGCTTCGGTCGCATGAGCGACGATACGCGCCACCCGAACGATACCATCGGATTCCTCCTTCTTGAGTTTCGCTTTCGTCGAAAGGCGCCGCTCCATCGTGCGCCGGTTCAGGCCGGCGGCCTCAATCACGAAACCAACGCTCGTATGGGTGCGCAAGGCTAATACTCGCACCGCTTCCGAGGGAATCCCAGAGCGAACGATCTCCCCCAAATCCTGATCCCGCCGCACCGGCAGCTTGAGAACCTTCCGTCCGCCGAGCATGTCGGCAATCGCGGCTACTTGCGACATCTGCGCATTAGTATACCGCCATTTGACATGGCTAGCAAGCCACCGATCCGAGCACGGGCGTCACCACCCCATGTAGATGCCGCCGTTGATGTTGAGCGACTGACCCGTCATGTAATCTCCTTCAACGGCGAAGAAGCGGACGCCACGGGCGATTTCTTCGGGTTTCGCAACCCGGTGCATCGGGATGCGCTCGAGTATCTTTTCTTGGATATTTTCGGGGACCGACTTCCACATCTCCGTTTCGACGAAGCCCGGGCAGACGGCGTTGACCGTTATGTTGAAGCGCGCGAGTTCGATCGCAAGCGTCTTCGTGAAACCGAGAATGCCGGCTTTCGCCGCGGAGTAATTGGCCTGCCCGAAGTTGCCCATCTGGCCGACGAACGACGAGATATTGATGATGCGGCCCCAGCCATTGTCGAGCAACATCGGTACCGCGAGGTGGCAGCAATTCATCACCGACCCGAGGTTCGTGTCGATGACCTCGTGCCAATCGGTAATCGACATCTTCTTGTACGTGCGGTCGCGCAGGATGCCGGCGTTGTTGACGAGCACGTCGAGGCGCCCGTAACGTTCTTTGATGCGGGCGAACATCTCCGTAACCTGCTCGTGATTCGAGACGTCGCCGGCCTCGGTGCTCGCGGAGCCGCCGGAGGCTTCAATCTGCGCGACGACGCCCGCCGCGGCTTCGGCACCACGGATGTAATTGACGACGACCGTCGCGCCGCTCGCGGCGAGTTCGCGGGCGATCGACGATCCGATGCCGCGAGAAGCACCGGTGACGACTGCAATGCGGCCGAGTAAGGGCTTGGGATGAGTCGGGTCCGGCGCCGTAGCGGAAGCACGTTTGGTTTCCATCGGTTCATCCTCCTGAAAGTCTGTCGGGCTTCGCCCGACCTCCACCTCTGTGCATGATTCGGCGAACCGAATCGTGCACGGATTCAGCGCTGCTGAATCCGGCTTGGTGCATTGCGCAATGCGCAAAGCTCGCGTTCGGCCTCCGGCCGACCCGTCGCGCGAGACACCTTCGCAGTGTTCGCGCCCGCTCCCCCAGGAAGATTCGCACGTATGGATGGGCCCGTCCATACGAAAAGCCGCCCTATCTTGCGACGGCGGCTTAACGATGTTGGAGCGAACGAGCTTAGTTGTTGCTGATCGTCGCGGTCGCGCGGCTTTGGATTTCGTCGAAGCGCTTCGCGAGGTCGTCGATCTGACGATCGGTCGTCTCTTTCACGAAGTTCATGTTCGAAATGCTGCTATTGACAAGGCCGCGCATGGCTCCGACGTACGTATCTTGCAACTTCGCGCCGTGCGCGACTGCCTTCTCGGTCAACTCTGCCGTCTTTTGGCCAGTCGTCTGCAACTCGGCGACCGTCAACGAAACCATCTGGTTGGCACGGCCGAAGTTCTCTTGCGCGATTGCCGCGGGCGTCAGCGACGCATACGGGCGCGACGCGATCTCGAACAGCGACTTGGCATAGCCCAGGGCGCGTTGATTGGCCGACGCGAACGCGTCTACGAACATGGCATAGGCCTGACTAGAAAGGTCGACGTAGCTCGACGTCATCTCTTGATTTTGCATCCGTTACTCCTCATTGGGTTTGGACGGGTGCTCTTTGGCCCACGTCCCGGTGTAAAGGCTGAAGAACGCATCGAGGTTCGAGCGGTACTGCTCGAGCGCCGAACTCCATAAGGCGAGCGCATCCTTGCCGCCGTCGGTCAGGGTATAGACGCGTCGCGCCGGGCCCTGCTCCTTCGGATCCCACCAAGAGCTGATGTAGCCGTCGCGCTCTAGTTGACGGAGCGCCCGGTACACCGTCCCCGGATCGGAGACGACCGCGAAGTTCTCCTTGAGCGCCTTCATGATCTCGTAGCCGTGCAGGTTGAGATCTTTCAGCATCACCAGGAGCCAAGCCATCAGGTAGTTCTTGGGCGTACCGCGAGGCGGCAGTCCCGCCGCATCGGTTCCAACGGTATTCTTCATGCCTATAGGTGCATTCTACACATAGGTGCCGGAAACGTCAACCGTCAATGGCGGCGTCGACATGACCTCGCTGACGAGGCACACGGCCTCGCCGGTTACGACCTTGACGCCGTGCTGGTTGGTCACCACGGTCTCGAGGGTCAGGATTTCCTTTTCCGGCCGGTAGCCCGCGACCGAAGCGCGGATAGTCAGCGTGTCGCCGAGGTAAACGGGAGCGATGAACTTCATCGTCTGGCTGAGATAGATCGCTCCGGGGCCCGGAAAATCGGTCCCGATCAGCGCCGAGATATACGAGCCGACGAGCATGCCGTGCGCGATCCGATGCTTGAAGCGCGTCGTTGCGGCGAAGGCCTCGTCGAGGTGGACGGGATTCGTGTCACCGGTTGCCTCGGCGAACCGCTCGACGTCTTTGGCGGTGACTGTACGGGTCACCGATTCCCACCTGCCAAGTTCGTAAAGCGTGGTTTGCCCCATAGGTGCATATCTTCTCTATAAGGAGCCGGCGACCCGCCCGGGGGGTTAGCCGCAAAGCCAGAGGAGTAACACATAACCCGCTGATCCAACCAGCTTCGGCATAGCATCAGTATAAAAATGCTGAAGTTGAAGCGGCAGTTCGACGGCTAGCGGCGCAGCGAGGAGTCGACGGCACAGAGGCGATTCGCCTCGCCGTAGACCGCGAGCTAGCTCGCGGCACGGGCGCAAAGCAAGGGCGACTTCGTGACCTCCGCAGCGACGCGGAAATCCTCGGGTACGACGCATCCGGGGGAATCTCTTAGCCCAGCAGCGGCACGATCGGAAAGGAGCCCGCGATCACGCCGGACGTCGGGCGGCCGAACCACTTTTCGATGACGGTCGCATAGACGCTGCGGAAGTCGACGGTGTATGTCGCGTCGCCGCCGTCGAGGTTGGTAAGCGAAGGGTGCTCGCCGTAGAGCCCGCCGCGCAAGCCTCCGCCGAGTAGGAACATCGGGGCCGCTTCGCCGTGATCGGTGCCGCGGTTGGCGTTTTCAGCGACGCGCCGGCCGAACTCGGAGAACGTCATCGTCAAGGTGCGCTGATCGTTGCCGTGCGCGGCGAGATCCGCATAGAAGGCGGCAAGCCCTTCGGAGAGCTCCTTGAGGAGCCGGTCCTGCGTCGCTTTTTGGCTGACGTGCGTATCGAACGAACCGTGCTGCACGTAGAGCACCCGCGTCCCCAGACGGCTGCCGATGATCTGCGCGGCGAGGGCGAGACTGCGTCCGAGGGGCGTGGCCGGATAAGTTGCGCTCGTCGTGTAGCCCGCGACGAGGTTCGGCAGTTCCGCTGCGCCGCGTTCGGCGTGATCCTCGATCATCGCGACCATCGGCAGATACGGCGACGAGAACGGCGCGCGCGTATCGCTTGCGAAGGCGGCAAAGGCGCCGCGTTCGCTCTTGTTGCGATCGCTCGTAAGCCCGTAGCCGCGCAGCGCGTCGATCGCCGGCACGTCGACGCGTTCGGCGATCAACGCTTCAGGCAGGACCGGCGAGACCGCAACCGCGTTGAAGAGGTTGTTGCTCGGGAGGTTGGCGGCATCGAGATAGCGGCCGAGCCAACCCGTCGTCGCATACCTGTCGGGCACGGCGGTCTGCCAAATCTCGGTCGATCGAAAGTGCGAATGGTCGGGGTTCGGATAACCCGCCCCCTGCACGATCGCGACTTGCCCTTTGTCGTACATCGCTTTGAGTGCCGCCAGCGCCGGGTTCAAACCGATCCGCTCGTCGATGCGCAACACCTCGTTCGGCGCGACCCCCAGGCTTGGGCGGTACTGATAGTATTCCGGCATGCCGTGCGGTACGACGGTGTTGAGACCATCGTTGCCGCCCTGCAGATTGATGACGAGCAACACGCGATCGTCCGCGCCGCCCGGAAGATTCGGTAGCGCCGGTGACGCGAGCGCCGTCGCAAAGAAACCGTCGAAGTTGGCAGCGATCGTGAGGCCCGAAACGGCGCCGAGTAGAAAGCGATTGCGATTCATCTGATGTCCTTTACGCGAGTTGGTAGGGCGGCATCGCCATCGTCAAATAGGCGCCGCCGCGCATACGCTGATCAAAATTTTCTCCCGAAAGCGCGCCGAGCGCCGCGGCTCCGTCGCCGCGCAAGTAGCTTTGCAGTTTCGCGAACGCCGCAGGTGAGACGTCGCCCTGCACGATCGTGTCGGCGAGCGTGCGCGCCGCGGCCGCGGGGTTTCCCGGACCGCTCGCGAGCAACCAGTCGGCGGCGCTCATCACGGTGCCCCAGGTCATCAGTGCATTCGTGAAGTTCTCGCGCGCGAGAACGGTCGTGCTGTTGAGCCAGCTGCTGCCGCCCGGCCAGCCCTTGACGTTCGGCGGATAGAAGAGCACCTGATTCATGCGCCGCAACGCCGCGAGAGCTTTGGGGTCGGCTGCGGGCACGCCGAAAAGCTGATAGCTGCCGACGACGAACTCGACCGGGCTCTTCACGAGCGCGCGGTACGCCCGCGCTGAATAGAAGACCTTGGAAACGAGCAGCGTCTCCATCACCGGGTGCAGATTGAAGTCGTTCCGGCGCAGCAGGGCCGCGAGACCGTCGACGAGTTCGGGCTCGGGATCGTCGTATACGAACGCTTCTAGCAGTTTGGTCGCCAAAAACTTTGATGCGGCAGGTTGCGTGAAGATGAGGTCGACCACGTCGCGGCCGTTGAAGTTGCCGGTCTTGCCCAGAAACGTCTTCGAGCCGTCGTCGAAGAGGCGGGGGTTGAGGAAGACCTGATCCGTTCCGCGACGGATCCGCAAACCGGTCCAGGCGCGCGCGCTTTCGCGTACGTCGCGTTCGCTGTAGTTGCCGATGCCCAGGGTGAAGAGCTCCATCAGTTCACGGGCATAGTTTTCGTTGGGATGCGCCTTCGCGTTGTGAAGGTTGTCCAAGTACTTCAGCATTGCGGGGTCGACGGAAATCTGCTGGGTGAGCTCGCGCACGTTGCCGAGCGCGTACTGCCGGAAGAGCGCGTTTTGCGCGACGATCTCGGCCGGTGTAACGCCTTTCTGGATCGCGGCCGTCGTGAAGTGTCCGTGCCAAAAGAGCGTCATCTTCTCTTGCAACGGCGCGGGCGTCGCAATCATGCGGTCGAGCCACCAGAGCTGCGTCGCGAGGATGCTCTGCACTTCGAGCTTGCGCCGCTGCTTGCGCAGTTCGACCAGTTGCAGGTTCGGCGTGCCGCCTAATGCCGCGGCGCGCTCCATCATCGGCGCGTCCATGCTCATGCCGCCCGGCAGGCTAGGAGCGCCGGCTAACGCAGGCGTAGCCGGAAAATTGACGAGCGATGCAACGGCGTCACGCATCGAAACCCGTGCCAACCGCCGTACGTCGCTCGGCGAGCCCCCGAACCCGGCACGCCGCAACAGGTGTGCCGCAAGCCGAGCGTTCCACGGACCGCTGTAATACGCGAGCGGAAACGCGGGCAGCGCTCCCTGCGGGCGAAATGACCGTGAGACGTTCGAGTTCATGACCTCATCCTAACGCGAAAATTCGTTTCGCACTCCGGTTATCGCGCGAATCTAACCGGTACTTAAACCTCCGCTCTCTGCATGATTCGGCGTCGTCGCATCGGACATGCTTCGGCGTCGCTCAATCCCCGACGGAACCGGCGGAAAGCAATCTACATAAGGCGGCGCTGCGCGCGGCGGCGAAGCGACCCGCGATGCAGCTGCTCGAAACGCGAATCGATCCAACCGACGGGGCTTTTGGAGCGAACCAAACGCACATGCGCGGGTTAGTGGATGAACTTCGCGCGCGTCTAGAACGGGTACGAGCAGGCGGCGGCGAAGCCGCCGTCGCTCGACATCGCAAGCGCGGCAAGCTGCCGGCGCGCGAACGCATCGACCGCCTGTGCGATCCGTTGACTCCGTTTCTCGAGTTCTCGCCGCTTGCGGCCGACGGCGTTTACGATGACGACGTTCCCGGCGCCGGCATCGTGACGGGCATTGCAACGATCGAAGGCCGCACGTGCGTCGTGGTCGCCAACGACGCAACCGTCAAAGGTGGAACGTATTACCCCTTGACCGTCAAGAAACACTTGCGCGCGCAAGAGATCGCGCAGCAGAATTACTTGCCGTGCGTCTATCTCGTCGATTCCGGTGGTGCCTTTCTGCCCAAACAAGGCGAAGTGTTTCCCGACCGCGATCACTTCGGACGCATCTTTTACAACCAAGCGCGCATGTCGGGCGCGGGCATCCCGCAGATCGCCGCCGTCATGGGATCGTGCACGGCGGGCGGTGCGTACGTGCCCGCCATGTCCGACGAGACCGTTATCGTCGCCGGCTACGGCACGATCTTCCTCGGCGGACCGCCGCTCGTGCGCGCCGCCACGGGCGAGATCGTGACGGCTGAAGACCTCGGCGGCGCCGACGTGCACACGCGCCTCTCGGGAGTCGCCGATCACTATGCTGCAAGCGACGAGGAAGGGCTGGCACTCGTGCGTTCGATCGTCGCGAACCTGCCTTCGGAGTCCCGCTCTTCGAGCGTGGCGCCGAACAATCGCGGGTCGCAAGCCGAGGGCGAACCGCCGGCGTACGATCCGTCGGAGATATACGGCATCGTGCCGCGCGACGCGCGCATCGGTTACGACGTGCGCGAGATCGTTGCCCGCATCGTCGACGGCTCGCGCTTCCACGAATTCAAGACGCGTTACGGGACGACGCTCGTGTGTGGGTTCGCGCGCATCGAAGGACACGAGGTCGGCATACTTGCAAACAACGGCATCCTCTTCAGCGAAAGCGCGCTCAAAGGCGCGCACTTTATCGAACTCTGCGTGCAGCGCGGCACGCCGCTCGTGTTCTTACAAAATATCACGGGTTTTATGATCGGCAAAGAGTATGAGAACCGCGGCATCGCCAAAGACGGCGCAAAACTGGTCACCGCCGTCGCTTGCGCCGAAGTTCCCAAGTTCACCGTCGTAATCGGCGGCAGTTTCGGCGCGGGCAACTACGGCATGTGTGGACGCGCGTACGCGCCGCGACAACTGTGGATGTGGCCCAACGCGCGCATCTCGGTGATGGGCGGCGCGCAAGCCGCGTCGACCTTGTTGCAGGTCCGTATGGACGCGCTTCAAGCGAAGGGAGGGGACATGGACCCGAGTGAGCAGACGCGCTTTACGGCACCAATTCTCGAGAAATACGAACGCGAGGGAAGCGCGTATTATTCGAGCGCGCGTCTGTGGGACGACGGCGTGATCGATCCGCTCGACACCCGCCGGGTTCTCGGCCTCGGTTTGGCAGCCGCCGCACATGCCCCCCCGCAGCCGACGCACTTCGGCGTCTTTCGGATGTGATGATCCGTTATGCGCAAATGATGGAAGATAACGCTTCCGCGTCTCTTGTTGCCGAGCAACTCACGGTCATCCGCGTCCGGCTCGGCTACGATCTTGAGCGGGCGGCGCACGATGCCGACATCGACCCGCAACGCCTCGCGGAGGCGGAAACGGGCGACCGTGTTCTTGATGAAAGCGAGCTCGAACGTCTGGCCGCGGCGTACGGCGTCGACGTTACCGCGTTTTTCGGCGGCCGCGTGACCCCCTTCAGTTACCTCGCCGGCGGCTAACGGCCGGCGACAGCCACGTCGGCGCCTGCTCCTCGCCCTTGGGCAGTTGCTTCGCAGCGGCACCGATGAGTACGGGCGTACGCGGCAAAAGCGGTGAGGGATCGCCTGAGCCGGCGCGCCGCGGTCGTGAAATCCATACACCAACGTTGCAACCGCGACGCAACCCGCGAGGTCCAACTCGCCGTGATCCCGGGGCCGCGCACGACATGGGAACGTTTTGTCGCGTCGCCGCTCGCGACGGCGGGGGCCTATGCCGTTTGCGTGCTGATCTGGGGGACGACGTGGCTCGGCATCAAGGTTTCGCTGCACGGCATGCCGCCGATTTTCGGCGCGGGCGCCCGCTTCATCATCGCGGGCCTCGTACTCTACGGGCTCGCACTCACGCTACGCGTCGACGTGCGTAAAGAAGCACCGCCGTTTCATCTGATCACCGTACTCGCGCTCACGATGTTCGGCCTGAACTATGCGCTGACGTACGTCGCCGAAACGCATCTGGCATCGGGTTTGGTTGCCGTCTTGTTCGGGACCATGCCGTTCTTCATCTTCGCCTTCGCTCACGCGCTGATCGGAGAACGTGCCGATCGTCGAACGGTCCTTGGTGCGCTCCTCGCGCTAGGCGGCGTAGCGACGATCTCACTGGTGGGAAACGTACGCGGCGATTTGGTCTATATCGCTGCGGCTTTGGTCGCGGCGGCATCGTCGGGCTTTGCGAACGTGTACCTCAAACGTTTTGCCGATGCGCAGCCGCTCGCAACGCTTCCGCCCGCGATGTTGCTCGCCGGAACCGGACTCGCCGCACTGGGTCTGGGCTTCGAGCACGTCGATTGGCGTCGTGCGAGTGCGCCGGCGTCGCTCGCAGCGCTAGCCTACCTCGCCGTCTGCGGCAGCGCGATCGCCTTTTCTTTCAATCACTGGCTGCTGCAACGGATCACGTCGGGCGCCATGGGGCTCTCGGCCTTGATGGTTCCCGTCATCGCCGTGACCGTCGGCGCTTTGTTCGGCGGCGAAGTGTTCGGCAGCCGCGACCTCATCGGCGCACTGCTCGTGATCGGCGGCGTGTGGTTATCGCTTGGACGGCGGCCTACGCGCTAGCGCAGGTCACGCCGAGCGAAGAGTCGCAGGCGGTCGCATGAAAATGATGTCACCGGCGGTCGGGCCACGTGCGGACGCAGCACTTTTCGTTCTGCGGGTCGTGGTCGGAGCCGCTTTCGTGCTGCACGGCTTCCCGAAGATTCAGCATGCGGCGACGTGGGCCAACGGAGTCCTGCCCGGGGCACCAGCCTGGTTGCAGCCGATCGCCGCTTTCGCCGAGTTCGGCGGCGGCATCGGATTGATCATCGGGATCCTCACGCCGCTCTTCGCATTCCTGATCGGCTGCAACATGGTCGTCGCGATCTTCTTCGTCGCACTGCCACATGGCGCGAAGTTCGTCAGCAACACCGGCGGCCTTACGTTCGAACTTCCGCTGATCTACCTCGCTGCCGTTTTCGCGATGCTGCTGCTAGGCCCCGGCCGCGCTTCACTCGACGGCGCACTGTTTCGCGAACGTCCTCGTCGCAGACGATAGAGCTATATTCCCGCGTACCATTCGTAGCCGTTGTCTTCCCAGTAGCCGCCGTTTCCCCCACCGATGTGCTTGAAAGAGTCCACGAGCTCGATGCTGCGGACCCATTTGGTGCTCTTGTAACCGAGCTGCGTTGGGATGCGCAGGCGGACGGGGCCGCCGTAGTCCGCGGGAACCGGTTGCCCGTTGAAGTAGAGCGCGAGCTGCGCTTGAGGATGATCGGCCTGATGCAGGTCGATGCTTCCGTAGAACGGCGCCCCTTGCTGGTCGCTGTCGAAGGAACGGAAGACGACGTAACGCGCTTTTGTACTGGGTTTGACTAATGCCAGGAGCGAGCCGAGCAGGACGCCCTTCCAGCGGCCGACGACGCTCCAACCTTCGACGCAGTCGTGCCGCGTCGTCTGATCGATACTCGCCATCGCACGCAGTGCGCGCAGCGAAAAGGTTTGCGGACGATCGACGAGCCCGCTGACCGGCAAACGGTAATTCCTGAAGCCGTCGCCGCGCAACTGCGAATACATAGCGCTCGTCGGGGTGGGAAGGCTATTGACCGGATAATTATCGCGCATGATCGCGCTGTGCGGATATATGCTTGCCATGCCTCGCGTTCCGATAGCGAAATGATTGAACCGCGAGCCCAAGCCAAGTGTGCGGTGGATCGCCGGATTGTCGTTGAGCGCGTTCGTCACCCGAGCGCAACCCGCCAGCGCCGCCGACATGCTCGAGGCAACGAACAGCCCGCGTTTCACGTACCGGTCCCCTCATGCTTGCCCAAGCGATACGTTCCGAGGATCATCGAGCGCATGTTGTTGACCACGCCCGTTGCTGCGACGAGAAACACGTGTCCGAAGATGAAGGCGATCAGCAGCAGCATGATGATGAAGTGCCACGTTCGGGCGAACTGCCGTCCGCCCAAGATGGTCGTGAGCGGATGCGCGATCGCATCGATGCCCGGCGAAAGCGCAAGCCCCGTGATCACGACGAGCGGAATCAGTCCGAAAAGAACGACCGTATAACCGGCCTTCTGCAACGGATTGTACTTGCCGTGATCGGGCGGTTCTTTGCGCAATCGTAAGTAGTACAGTTGCATCGGAAGCAGTTTCGGGAAATCCGCGGGCCGAAAAATCAGCAGGCGCAAATCCTTACGCACGGCGCCCGCAACCAGATAAGCGATGCCCGCGAGCGTTAAAACCCAGCCGAAGAAGAAATGCCACACCCGGCCGCTCCCGAGATCCTGATAACCGGGGAACGTGATCCAGCCTGGAAATCCGCGAGCCGTCTTGCCGCCTTGCCCGTCGTCGGTATAGCCGAGCCAGTTCGTCGTCGTGAACTGATGGCCGAAAACCGTCGTCGTTCCGACCGGGGTTTGATCCGTGCTCGCTGCTCCGATCGAGAGAATGCGGTGGTGCGGGTTACTGAGATCGGAGGCGTCCAGGTACGGGACCGCGTTGAATATCTGGAAACCGCTCATGATGAGGATGAGCATCGCGAGCGCGACGATCCAATGCGTGAGCCGCGTGGTGAGCGAGTGTCGTTTGACCACTCGGCCCTGCGGGACCGCAGCCGTGTCCCGCGAGGCTCTTTCCATCGTGACGTCCATGATCGGCATTGTAACGTATCGGCCACAGGACCGGACGTAAGGACCCCCACAGGCCGGCGCGAAAGCCGCGCGGATGCCGCCGAGTCCGTCCACGCGTCCGATCGAGCGTCTTCTGATCGCCAATCGGGGCGAGATCGCGATTCGGATCGCGCGCGGCGCGCGGGCCGCGGGCATCGTGCCGCTCGGCATCTACTCCGATGCCGACGCACGGGCCGCGCACGTCGAGGCGATGGACGACGCGCTGCGGATCGGCCCCGGACCCGCAAGCGAATCGTACCTCGACATCGGCCGCGTGCTCCACGGCGCACGCGAATTGCAGGCAGACGCCGTTCACCCCGGCTACGGTTTTCTGTCCGAACGCGCCCAATTTGCTCGCGCGGTCATCGACGCGGGACTGATTTTCGTCGGTCCGACGCCGGACGCCATTGCAGCCATGGGCGACAAAAGCGAAGCGAAGCGGCGCGCTCGCGAGCACGGCGTGCCGGTCGTTCCCGGCTACGACGGCGACGACCAAAGCCCAGCGCGCCTGCGCGAAGAAGCCGACAAGATCGGCACGCCGGTCCTCATCAAGGCGAGCGCCGGCGGCGGGGGCCGCGGCATGCGCGTCGTCGAGGACCTTACGACCTTTGAAGATGCGCTCGATTCGGCGCGTCGTGAAGCGCTGGGCGCCTTCGGCGACGATCGCGTGTTGCTCGAAAAGTACCTGGAGCGTCCCCGCCACATCGAATTTCAGATTCTCGCGGACAACTATGGAACGACGTTGCACTTCGGCGAACGCGAATGCTCGATTCAGCGCCGTCACCAAAAACTGATCGAAGAGGCGCCTTCGGTTGCGCTCGATCCCGCACTGCGCGAGCGTATGGGCGAAGCGGCCGTCCGCGCGGCGCGCGCCGTCGGTTACACGAACGCGGGAACAGTCGAGTTTCTACTCGATGCGGCCGGCGCATTTTACTTCCTCGAAATGAACGCGCGCCTGCAGGTCGAGCACCCGGTGACCGAGCTCGTGTACGGGGTCGATCTCGTGCAACTGCAGTTGGCGGTCGCCGGCGGTGCGCCGCTCGAGCTGCGACAAGAAGACATCGTCCCGCGCGGTTGGGCGATCGAGGCGCGCGTCAACGCCGAAGATCCCGAGCACGGCTATCTGCCCGCGACCGGAACCATCACGCGCTGGCAGACGCCGTTCGCACCCGACGTGCGCGTCGATGCGGGCGTGCGCGACGGCAGCGAGGTCTCGATCTTTTATGACTCGCTGCTCGCCAAAGTCATCGCCTCGGGTCGCGACCGCGCCGCTGCCGTCGAGCACCTCTCGCGCGCGCTCGCGAACATGCAGGTCGACGGCCTGCCGACGAACGTTCCCCTACTGCTCGGCATCGTGCGCGAGCCCGACTTTCGGCGCGGCAATACGACGACCGCATTTCTCGCCGAGCACCCGGCGCTCGGCATGCCACTCGCCACGGCCGCCCCGAACGCAGCTGTGCTGATCGCGGTCGGTGCCGTGCTCGCCGACCCGCGCTCGTGGCGGGTCGCCGGAGTCGGAATTCCGCTGCGGCTGCGTGGCGCGGCCCGTGCCATGAACTTGGTTGCCTCACGTTCATTTGGTACCTCGGACGAAGACGGCACGCAAAACGGCGCGGCGACATGGCGGATCGACGGCGACCTCACCGCCGTTGCAGCGGTCGAGGTAACGGGGGAACGCGTCGTCGTGCGCACGGCAGGTGAGCGCCATGCGGGCCGAGCTCGGATCGACGCGGGCGGGATGAACGCCGGCGGCATAGAGGTGACGTGGGCCGGCAGCGACTACCGTTTTACCTTCGCCCCGCCGCCCGTGCTCGGACCCGGCGGCGCGCATGCAACCGCGGGAGCCGGGGCCGTCGTTTCACCGATGCCGGGCAAGATCGTTAAGGTGGCGGTGCGGCCGGGCGATGCGGTGGCTGCGCGCGATCTGCTCATCGTTCTCGAAGCCATGAAGATGGAACACCGTATCGAGGCGTCGCGTGCCGCCATCGTCCGTGCGGTCAATGTCGAACCGGGCGCAGTCGTTCGCGGGGGCGCGACGCTCGTCGAACTTGAAGCCTCGGAGAATCCAAAACAGAAGGATTGAACCAAGTGAGCGCTCTGGATCTGACCTCGCTTCCCAGACGGGTCAAGATATGCGAAATGGGACCACGGGACGGCTTGCAAAACGAAAGCGCCGTCGTCCCGACCGCCGACAAAGTTCGCTATATCGATCTCCTGTCGGCGGCCGGCCTAGCCATGATCGAAACCACCTCGTTCGTCCGGCCGAGCGCAATTCCCCAACTGACCGATGCGCAAGAAGTGATGACGCAGATCGTGCGTCGGCCGGGCGTCACGTACGTCGCATTGACGCCGAACCTGCACGGGCTCGAGCGCGCGCGCGCCGTAGGAGTGCGCGCCGTTGCGGTGTTCACGGCCGCATCGGAATCGTTCACCAAACGCAACATCAACATGACGATCGATGAGTCGCTCGCGACCTTCAGCGGCGTCGTGCGCGCCGCTCGGGCCGAGGGCATGTGGGTGCGCGCGTACGTTTCGACCGCGTTCGGCTGTCCGTACGAAGGCGCCGTTCCGGTCGCCGCCGTCGTACGCGTTGCCGGGGCGCTGGCGGAGATGGGCGTCGATGAGCTTTCGATCGGCGACACGATCGGCGTCGCCACGCCGAACGCCGTGGTCGACGTTGCCGCTGCACTTCAGGAAACGATGCCGGTCGAACGATTGGCCATGCACTTCCACGACACGCGCGGCACCGCGCTTGCCAACGTCGTAACCGCACTGCAGATGAACGTCGCCACTTTCGATAGTTCGAGCGGGGGGCTCGGAGGATGCCCCTACGCGCCCGGCGCGACGGGGAATCTCGCGACCGAGGACCTGCTCTATATGCTCGACGGCATGGGGATCGAGACGGGCGTTTCGCTCGAGCGAGTACGCGATGCCTCACGCTTCATCTCCGGCGTCTTGCAGCGCGATGTCGCATCGCGCACGTACCGAGCGCTCGAAGCATCCGCGACCCCGGCGGCGGCCTGTACGGTATGAACGGCGATCGATTTCCGGCCGTCATGTCGGCGGCCGCGAACGGGCGCATCCTCGCCGACAACGGCGCAGGCGCGCAGTTGCCCGATACGGCGCTCGAACGCATCCAGCATTATCTCACCTACGACAACGCGCAGAAAGGGCGCGTTTTTACGCGGCCGTGCGCCACCAGCGATCTCGTCGCCGAAGCGAAAGCGGAACTTGCGACGTTGCTCGGCAGCACGGTAGAGTGCGTCGGTCTAGGCCAAAACGCGACTTCGATCGCGCTTGCGGTCTCCCGCTTGCTGACGGCGGTCGTACAGCGCGGCGATCGCATCGTCGTGACGGCCGCGGATCACGAAGCCAACATCGCACCGTGGGTGTGGTTGCGCCGCTTCGGCGCACAGATCGACGTCGTACCCGTCGATGCGCACGGGGATCTCGACGAAGACAAGTATCGCGCCTTCCTCGAGCGCGCGCCCGTCATCGTCGCGCTGCCCTGGGCTTCTAATGTCACCGGCACCGTTTTCGACGTCGCGCGTTATGCGCGTCTCGCAAAGGCCGCGCGCGCGACGGTCGTCGTCGACGGCGTTCAGGCCTTTCCGCACTTCGCGCTCGACATCGACCCGGCGATCGACTTCATTTTCTTCTCCGCTTACAAGATGTACGCGCCGCATCTGGGCTTTTGGCATGCAAGCGATGCGGCTCTCGATCGCTTCGTGCACTGCCAGGACGCGCATGTGCCTGGCGGCGACGCGCGCTATTGGACGATCGAGAGCGGGACGCAGAGTTACGAAGCACTGGCGGGCTGGCTCGGAACCGTTGCGTACCTGCGCGGCATCGCCTCCGAACCGCGCCAGGCTCTTGAGACGATTGCCGATTACGAAGAACAGCTTTCCGCCTACGGTCGAGCCAAATTTGCCGAACGTACACCGCAGGTGCGCCTTTACGGGCGCCCCGCCGAACGCAACCGCCTGCCGCTGTTCGCGTTCAACCTGGCAGGTACGCCGAGTCTCGAAGTCGCCGAACGCTTCCAGCGCGCGAACATCGAAGCGCGCGTCGGCGATTTCAATTCACCGCGTCTGATGCGCGCCCTTGCGCCGGATGCCGGCGGTGTAGCCGTGCGGCTCAGTTTTGCACATTACAATACCAGCGAAGAGATCGATCGGTGCTTCGACGTGATCGACGGCGCGCTCGACGGCGTGTCCGAATCCTTTGAGGAAAGCGACGTGCCCGAACCCGCGCGCCGATGATGCTGCGGCCTGCGGCGTTCCGGGACTGATCAATGCGCACGTGCAGCGCGAATCGAGCGGCGAAACGCACACGGCGAATTTCTTCGCGTTGACGATGCCGACGCCTTACGCGTTGTTGCCCGGTTTGCGTTCGCGTAGCGCCGCGATGCCGGCCCCCGCAGCGCCGAGCACGACGGCGGTGATCAGGCGGTCGTCCTCCAGTGCGTCGATTTGGAACCGGCGGTCGAGCGAGTAACGGCCGTAGCCGGACATCGCAAGTGCGAGCGCGGCCGCGCCGTAAATGACCCCGGTCTCGACGCCGCCGTCCTGCGAGAAGAAGCCCTTCTTGGCATGGACGGTCGTCATCGCGACGATCATCTGCGCGATGATGATCCCGGGTCCAAGGGGGCCACCCAAGCCTAACGTGCAGAGAACGCCGGACACGATTTCGTTGTAGGATGCTAAAGCGCCGTATCTTTCGGGCGGCGTGAACCCGAGGCTGCCCATAAAGTCGGCAGCACCCTTGGGACCCGGACCCCCGAACAAGCCGAACGCTTTCTGGGCGCCGTGCGCACTCATACTGAGGCCGACGGCGCTGCGCGCCAGCAGTAAACCTACATCACGAAGCATATCGCTGGCGTTCCCCGGTCGAGATCATTTGAAGCAAGCCGAGCGCTGTCGGCCGGCGCAGCTGAACCCGGGTTGCTAAAAATACGATGCCGGTAGCGACGGGAACGCGACGGTCGCATGGCGCGCGAATTTCGGGCGCGGGTGTGACAGGACGAAGGCTGAAACGTCGAGCGCGTCCTGCTTCGAGAGCGTATCGGGCGGCGAGCCGAAGGGCATGTTGTAACGCACGAAACCCGCCATCGTCGCGACCCGGTGCATCCCCGCACCATCGTTGAAGGAGCGCGTCCCCCAGAGCGGCGGCCGCCCTGCAATACCTTGCCCGTCGGCACCGTGGCAGGCGGTGCACTGCTGCGCATAGATTCGAGCCCCGTGCGCAGCATTCGGCGCCCCGTCCGTAACGACGTGCTCGAGACCTTGGCCGACAAGGTTCCGGCCGACCGGGGTGCCGCGCGACAAGAACGCCATGTATGCCACGAGCGCCACCATCTCGTGGCTCGCATACGCCGGCGGACGGCCGTTCATGCTATAGAGGAAACATTCCGCGAGACGGTCCTGCAGCGCGATGTAGCGGCGCGCGCGCTTATTCCATTGCGGAAAGGTCGCATAGATGCCGATGAATGAACCGCCGTGCGGTTTCGTGCCGGCGGCCACGTGGCACGCTTCACACGACATGCCGGCGCGCACGTAACCGCGCATGCGCGTCGGCGTGTGCTCGATGATGTCGCGGCCGAGCGCAATCAGCGCTCCTTCGCTGCCGCTGGGCAGCGGCGCGGGCGACTCCGCTGCGGCCTGCGTGGCACCGGGCGGCTGCGCGTTGCGACTCGTACAGGCGGCCGCCAAGAACGACCCTAGCGCGATGATGATGACGCGATTTGCTCTCATGTCTGACCTCTGCTTTGGTCCGTCAAGGAAGTCACCTCTCGAAGGGGTATCGCTTCGGTCATGGTTCGTTCGCAGTTTCTCGCCTCGGCCGGCCTGGTGGGCGCCGTCGCCGTCCCGGGCGGTACGGCGCTCGTCGAGCGTCGCGCAAATTTCGACGAAACCGCCTTCGAGCGGGCCGTCGACAAACCGGCCGATATCCGCCAGGTTTACGAGAACCTCGGCTTCCGTCCGAGCGTCTTCAACAACATGAAGAACTCGCTCAACGGCTTGATCTATGGGTACGGCTACGATCCCGGGCGCATCGGAATGGTCGCCGCCAATCACGGTCCATCGAGTGCGTACACTTTTTCGAGCGACATATGGCGCAAATATCGTATCGGCGAGTTCTTGGAAATTAAAGACGCGACCGGCGCGACGCCGGCGGAGAACCTCTTCTTAGCGCGCAAGAGCAAGGCGGTTGCCGACGCAAGCCCGGACGACCCCGCGGGGCCCTTGCAAGACACGAGCATCCTAGCACTGCAGAGCCGCGGCGTCGTCATGCTAACCTGCCATACCGCCGTGGAAGAGCAGGCCGCAAATCTGGTCAAGAAAGGCTTTGCGCCCAGCGGCACGAGCGCGCGCGAGGTCGCGGCGGACCTCCTTACGCACCTCATTCCGGGCGCGGTCGTCGTACCGTCCATGGTCGCCACAATCGCCGTTCTACAGCACCGTTATGCCTATACGTTCGCAACGGTGCAGTCTTAAAAAAACACACGATGCAGCGCGGCTCTCGACTCTCCGGCTTGCGGCTCGGGTTGCTCGGCCCGATCACGTGGCCCACGCCGCCGCCCGGATACGGTCCATGGGAGCAGATCGCGTCCAATCTTGCCGAAGGCATGTCCGCGCGCGGCCTCGACGTCACGTTGTTCGCGAGCGGAAACTCGCAAACGGCGGCGCGGCTGGCATCCGTGGTGCCCGTCGGACTGGCCGAGGACCCGGCGCTCGACGCCGACGTCTACGGCGCGCTTCACATCGCAAACTGTTTTCGCCACGGGCGCACGTTCGATCTCATACACAACAGCTTCGACTGGAAGCCCCTAACGTACGCGCTGACGACCGTCGCTCCGCCGCTCGTGACGACGATTCACGGCTTTTCGTCGCCGCAGATTCTGGCCGCCTATTATGCCGCTGCGGAGCGCAGCTTCTACTGTTCGATCAGCGATTCGGATCGTGACCCGGGCCTCGACTACCTCGCAACCGCGTACAACGGTATCGATCCGGCCGAGTTTACATTCGTCGACCGTCCCGGCGACTATCTCGTATTCCTGGGACGTTTCCACCCCGAAAAGGGAACGCATCTCGCGATCGAGATTGCGAAGCGCGCGGGAGTGCGCCTGTTGATCGCGGCGATCCAACAGGATCGAGCCTATTTCGAAGAGTGCATTGCGCCGCACGTCGACGGAGACCGCGTGCAATATCTCGGCGCCGTCGAGCGAGCGCAGCGCGATGCGCTTCTGGGGGGCGCGCTTGCGCTCGTGCACATGACGACGCGCCCGGAACGCTTCGGGCTCACGATGGTGGAAGCCATGGCTTGCGGAACGCCGGTGCTCGGCGCGCGGATGGGATCGATTCCCGAGATCGTCGTCGACGGCGTCACGGGTTTTTTGTGCGACGACGTTGGGGATGCGGTGGCGCACGTACCGCAACTCGCATCCCTCGATCGGCACGCCTGTCGTGCGCGCGTCGCGTCGTATTTCAGCATCGAGCACATGGTCGACGCGTACTTGGGCGCGTACGAGCGTGCGCTCGAGCTTGGAACACCACCGTGCGCCAACGCCGCGAAACTCGCGCTGCGCGCACACGATTTCTGGGACCGCCCGATGGCCTTCACCGATATTCCGCCCAAACCGCACACCCTCGTCGCGAGCGCAGGAGCTGCATGAAAGGCAAACGCAGCACCATTGCCGTCGTCTTCTTCGCCGTCTTGATGGCGGCGATCGGGTTGATGCGGCTGACACTCGCGCGAGCGAAGGTTGCGGTCCGGGTGCGAAGGCCTTGGGAGACGATTCCTGCGCACGCCGAGCACACTGCCGACCTCGCCGGGGTCGAAGACGCGACCGGCGCAACCGATGCCCGGCCAGGCACGGCGCTCGAGTTCGACGAGGACGAATTCGACGTGGATGCCGGTTTGAAAACGCACGATGATTCATTTGTCGCACTCGGTTCTCTCGACGAGGCTCGCGAAATGGATCACACCGCCGTCATCATGCAAGGCGGCGACGGCGCTCAGATATACCTGACGGTTCCGGCAAAACACGTACGCTGCGACGAAGCGGCTTTGCGCGAATTGCTCGGATCGCTCGATGCGCTCGCGTGGAAGCGCCCCGCGGCCGCAATGCTCTCGTTCGAACTCGCCCCGATCGGTAGCGGTGTTTTCAGCGACCTCGGTGGGGGCTCTATAGTCGACGGCGTCTGGCTGCACCCGCGACTTGAGTCCGCCGGCGTGCGCCCGCTGACGGAGGACGTACTCCTCGGACGCCGCCCTATTGCAGATGTCCAAGACGAGTTTGCGAGAGTGACGGAAGCGCAATAATGCCGGATACTCCGATCCGCTACGAGCGCGCACGTACCGGAAACTTTCTCCAAAACCGCCATTCCTTAATCGGCGCTTAAGGCGTAGCAACCATAACACAAGAAGCTACTGCGCGCGCTCGTTTACCGACTCGCGCTTACCGGGAGAATCTTCAGCACGTGTTTCGACAAACTGCGGCTCTGGTCGCGCTTATCATCGCTCCGCTGGTCTGCGTCTGTGTTTCGACGGCCAGCGCGCAACCGAACCCGTCTTCGACGCCGATTCCCCAGCAGCAACCCGCTCCAAGGTCGACGACGACGCCGCAGCCCTCCGGGCCGATACCGGGTCTGCCGGGTCTAACGATCAGCGGACAGATTAGAGCCTACGATTTCGCGCGCGAGAACCGCGTGCAGAACGCCTCGAATCCCAATCGCACGGCGTTTAACTTCGGCGGAAGCCTCCACCTTGATTACGCGCTCGGGAAAACGCCGCTACATATCGCGACGACATATGCCGGCGCTTACCCGTTCGAGGCAAACGGCGTGCGCCCGCAAAAGAACGGTCAGATCGACAACACACTGCCCGGTTTCGCGCTGTCGACCTTCAATGAAGCATATCTTCGGTACAAAGACGCGCGCACGAGCGTGACGGTCGGCGACCAGGTGATCAACACGCCTTGGTCTCCCAACTCGGATTCGCGTATTAAACCGACCGCATTTCAGGGACTCGATGCCGCCTACACGTTCGGGCCCCTCGTGACGTTGGGCGTCTCACGCATGATCCGCTTCCAAGGTCGCACCTCCTCGGAATTCGATCGTAACACGCTGCTGACGAGTCAGCCCGCGGGCAATCCATCGTATACGCCGCACAATACGTCGGGCTACCTGCTCGCCAACTTGATGGTCAAACCCAACAAGTACGTAACCGCTTCCCTCGACAATTACAGTTTCTACGATATTGCAAACCTATTCTACGGAGAAGTCCGCGGCTCACTCGATCCCACATCACCGCACAACCCGACCGTCGCCGTTCAATACGTCAACGAACAATCCACGGGGCGCCGGCTGGTCGGCCGTATTCTCAATAGTACCTACGGCGCTCAGCTCAGTGCGAATCTCGATCGCAACCTGGTGTTCCAAGTCGGCTTCGATACCATGCCGATTCGTTACGATACGATCGTGGCCACGTCGGCGGCAGCTGCCGGGAAGGGGATATTCTTACCGGCGGGAGGGTCGCCCACGACCGCGGCGCTCGGCGGCGGTGCCTATCGCGTTGCCTACGGCGGCATCGCATCGCCGTACACGGAAGCATATGCGACCGACCCGCTTTTCACGACCAGCATTTCGCAGGGCATGGCCGACCGGCACAGCGCGGGGACAGCGTATAAGGCGGGCTTAACGCTGACGCCGGATAACAAGCGCTTCAAAGCGATCTTGAGCGAAGCGTATTACGACTACGGCAACCAACTGGGATCCAACCGGACCTACGAAACCAACGTCGACGTGACCTATTATTTCAGCCCCGTAAAGAAGGGCGCGTACAAAGGGCTTTCGTTCCGCGAACGGTTCGCCGACCGGCAACAGCCGACGACTCCCTTGGACTTCAAGTACATCCGCACGCAGCTGGAGTACGACTTTTAAGCTTAAGAGAAAGAGGCCGGTAATTTCTTATTCTCGGGAGATCGACCAACTCCAGGTCATCGCTTATAATCCGCACGTTGGAGCTCGCCTGCCAGGAATCGCGCTGCCGCTTGGATCGTTCGGTCGCTCGGGCTTTGTAGTCGCCGTACGTGCCGATTGCGCTCTTTGTCCCGGGCCTTGTACCGTCAATGCATCGCCGTGATGCTTGAGAGTGATGCTTGAGAGTGATGCTTGAGAAAAGTGATGATGTTCGGGAACCGGCTTCGGAGGGTGTGGGCGACCGAAATCATCGGCTTCAGTCGGCTATGCGTAGCCCAGAAATACCATCGCCGAAAGAAGCGGCGCGCAGCCCCCTCGTACTGGTACTCGTAGAGCTGCATCGCTGTTTCTTTGAGCGCCCATGCATGTGCCGTTTGAGATTATCGTAAGGCTGAAAACTCGCGCCAGTCGGCTGCCGAGAAGCTTGAGGGATTGCGCAACCAGTCGTATTTGGTCCTCACCAACCGATCGTCGCCGCGCCCTCGCAAGAGCTTGTTCTCTTGCCGGCGCACTACGTCCACGGCTGCTCCCAAATGCGTTGCCACGTGATACTTTCGAAACCATCTTGCGGTCCGCGTCAGGACGTGCTCCCGGATCGAGTTGATGTAAGGCTCCCACATATCGAGCGAGATGGCTTCGATGTCCGCGAGTTGCTGCGGGGACAACGTTGGCCAGAACCCGTCTAGGCTTGCTGTCTTGCGCTCTTTGGCAACGTAGGGCACGCGGCCACGCTCGCCGTCATTGACGATCGTCGGTAACTGTGGCCGCGATGTGCGGCCGTTTCATCGATGCCTAAGGTCGTGATTGGCTCGCGCTGCGACGGCAACCCGCGTCCTACTGCGCGGTCCATGATCCCGTGGATCTCATCCCAGGAAAGCCGCAGATTGCGGGCGACCGCAGCCTGGCTGCTAACTTCAAGCCAGTCGAATTGCCAGGGCTTCGAACAATGCGGTAAAACGGCTCGACGCCTCGGCCCACGACAACTTCACCGCCAAAGGGCCGTCTTTGCGGACAGTTCGTCCGAGGCGGCTTGGCATGCAGCAGCGTCCGGTACTGACAGATATCGAGATGGCGCCACGTTCGCTCCGACTGATGATCGTGCAGCGAGCAGAACCGACCGCAGCTCGGACACGGCCACTTAATGCCCGCGTCATGTTCGAGCTACACGTCGACCGCACCATCTTCAAGTCGCACTCGACACGCGACACTTTCCAGGGTGGTTCGATTCCGAGAATCTTGCGTAGAGCTGCTGGTCCGCATCCCGAGACCATGCCGCGCGGGCCACTACAATCCCGGAAGGGCCATTTCGAAAGAGTCTCACGAAGACGTTGCGCTCGACATTAAAACGGGCTGCACTCAGTGTCAAGACCGCCGCGGCGAACTACGCATGAGACATAACGTCTCATATTCTCCTCATCTCTTCGAGCGCGTGCTATGCGGCGGCTTGCTCGACTTTGATGGGGGCTCTGCGAAAAGCGCAACGCCGACCCTCTCCGCGGCGCGTCGCAGGCGCCGATGGTTTGTCGCGAGCGTTGCGCCCGTGTTGAGCGCGACGGCCAGGTAAGCGGCATCGTAGGCGGTCAATCCGTGCGCTTGCGCGAGGCGAAGTTCATGGCCGAGCCCCTGGGGCGCTTCGAGCTCGGCTCCTAGCCCGCGCAGGGCGCCGAGAGCATCGCTAAGGGACTCAGCATCGATGCGATTTCGTCGAAGCGCCATCGCGAGACCGTTTTGAATTTCGTAAGGCCAAAGGGCCGGAACCACCAGACCATCGTGCACCGCAACCGCCGTAGCGGCTCGCGCGAATCCTGATTCCTCGTCAGGCAATACGGCAGCCAATGCGGTTGAAGCGTCGAGGACTATGCTCACTTAGGCGCGGCGTCCTTCGTCGATGAGGTCACGCCACGTTTCACCGCGCTTCAGAAGCGCACGCCCTCCATTACGCTCGCGGATACGCTCTCGGACCGCATCAATGCGCGAGAGCACATCTTCCGGTGATATACGCGCAGGCGACACGACGGCGACCGGCCGATTGTTACGGGCAATCGTAATGCGCTCTCCGAGCTCGACGCGCTCGATCAAACGCGACAGGTGCATCTTGGCCTCGGCGATATTGAATACTTGGTCCTTCATATAGTCTAGACTAGCAGGATGACCATATTCTGGCAAGCTCTACGTTCCCGGCGGTTGACGCTCGAGACGTCGCGGGCGCAGCAATCGCGGCTGCCGAAACGTGGAGTTCGCCTAGACGACGTCGTCGCCTAATTGTCGCTGGGACGCGCCGCCGGAGGCTGGATGCGGCGATCTACACGCCGTCGAAGCGCCAGCCGCCGTCGTGCGAGCCTTTGACGTCGGCGAATCTTGGCTTCGATCGCGCGCATAAGGCCGACGCCTGCTACGCGCCCGAGTGATGCGGCGGCATCCGCAAGCATGACAGATTCAGGAACGTCGGCGAGCAGACTCGCGAAACGCTGCTGCGTAAGTCAGTGTTGCATAGCGTCTCATTGAGGCTTCGCTTTTCGGGCCTCGGGAGAGAGTTTGCTTCTCGCCGGCTAACATTCAGGCTCGTGGCTCTTGAGCGCCGAGCAGCCTGCTCGCCGACCTGCGGAACCTTGGGATCGAGACAGGCGACGTCGTGATGGTTCATGCGGCAGTCCGGAAAGTCGGTCCGATCGTCGGCGGAGTGACCACTCTCGTCCAAGCGCTGCTTGAGTCAGTCGGCTCTGCAGGGACGCTAGTCGCCTACGTCGATTGCGAGCTCGGCTTCGAGCCACATATTATCGATGCGACCCTCGCCGACGACACTCCGGCATTTGACAAGCGTATCGCTCGAGCAGCACGAGCCTACGGAATAATCCCGGAAGTCATTCGCACTTGGCCGGGCGCCGTCCGAAGCGACAACCCCGATGCTGGTGTAGCAGCGATCGGCGCACGTGCCGACTGGTTGTGCGAGAACCATGATCTTTGGTACGGTTACGGAGAAGAGTCGCCGTACGCCAAGCTCGTCGCGGTCGGCGCGCGGGTTCTGCTCCTGGGTGCGCCCCTGGATACGATCACGTTGCTGCATCACTCCGAGCACGTGGCGCGTTTGACGGGGAAACGCGTTAAACGCTATCGCCGGAAAATACTCGTCCAACGTCAACCGCGATGGGTTGACATTGAGGAGTTTGATTCTTCGGAGCCTGTCATCGAAGGAATGCCGGCCGACCATTTTGCACAAATCGCCGGCGCCGCAATGAAGTTAGGTGCGGCCCGCCACGGATCGGTAGGGGCTGCGAACGCGTGCCTTTTTGACGCAACGGCGTTACATCGGATTGCTCTGAACTGGCTGGAGACTTGGCGAGGTCAAAACTAGGCGAGTATCAGAAGGTTCCTTTGCGAGACCCTTTCAATTCGGATCGTTGAGATGCCAGAACTCGGGTGAAAGGCCAAGCTCCGAAAATATTGTATGCTTCCTCGTTTCTTGTGCGGGTCGCCGATCGGCGACGAGGCGTTCGATCGTTGGCCAGGCGACGATGAGGGTGTTGAAGTCGCGTGCTTCGGTGGCGCGCTTGCGGGCGTCGCAGACGAGGTTGAGGTGGTACGCGACGCTCTTGACGCGATCGGCGTTCGCGGCGCCGATCAGCCGCAGGACGTCGGCTGCGCGTTGTTCGCTGCCGTCTTCCTCTCCGACGAGTGCCGCCACGAGAAACAGCGTCTGCGTCCAGCCACTCGCGAGCGCGAACGCGCCGGCAGCGACGATGCGATCTCTTGTGGCGAGCGACGCCGGGTGTTACCGCACTCGTGCACTAGGACGCCGGCGTCCTGGAGGCGCTCCGGCGTCGCGTTTTTGGAACGCAGGACGACATCGGCCTGACCGGCTCTTCCCGCTTCGTAGCATGATCGGCGAACCACGCTAGGGCGAAATGCGTCTCGGCATCGACGTCGGCGAGTTCACCCAGCAGGATGTTTCCGAGTTCACCCGTGATAAGCGCGAGCGCGAGCGCGGAACGAACGCTCATCGGCCGATCGTCCGCTTCCAGCACCCGGCGCTATACGCTGAGAAGATTGCCATGCCGGGCCCGAGGGCGGCTTGTTGAAGGTCGGTCGCCGCAAGGCTCGCATCGCGTAACCGCTCGACTGCTGTCGGCATCTTTGCGCGTAACTCGCGCAAGAAGTCCGCCCGCCCACAAAGAGGCGAGTCATCGAGCCGTGGTCGACAAACCAATACGATCTCGCTGGTAATCGGCCATGTTCCAGTTATTGTGAAGCCGGCATCGATTATTGCCGTGACGGCATGCGAGGAGTTGCTGCTTCGATCTGGGATGGCCGATGAGGCATACGTGCGCTACGCGATCGCGGGAAGCGCCGGCGAATCGACGTATCTTGCGTTTCCGGTCGCTTGCCAAACGCTATCCGTCGAAGGCGCCGAACGTGCTGCTGACCGATCTGGTCGCATCGACGCCCGGCGATGATGGGAAATGATTTGCGGCGGCAAAATCGACGGGGCTCTTCGACGCGGCGATCGAACTTGCAAACGGCGGACCGACCGATCCGAAAACGTTGACGCGCGCGGCTCGCGATTACTTCGAAGAGCAGCCGGCATTCGCGATGGAGTCATCGCTCGCAGCGCTGCGCTGGTTCGGAGCCGGTTACGGTTTCGATGTGCTCGCGCTTGACATCATGCAAGCTTACGATTATGGCTTGTCTGCAGCCGAGCAGCTTGGTGAAACGGACACGTTCATCGCTCGCGCGAGAGTAACGATCGCTGCGGCTGGTGGGTTCGTCCGTGAGTCGCTTCGCTCGCGGATTGCCACTTGAGGCGGACTTGCGTTCCGCCTGTGGCACCGCGCAAGCCATCATTTCCTCGCCCGACGAATTGATTGTGCAGCGGTGAGAAGCCGACTTGCAGTTGAATCTTAAGGGGAAGGGGCCGGCGGGTTTTAGTCTCGGGTGAGCGACCAACTCCAGGTCATCGTCTGACTGAGTGGACCAGCGTGCACATACTCGGTGGCCTTATAATCCGCACGTTGGAGCTTGCCTGCCTGGAATCGAGCTGCCACTTGGATCGTTAGGTCGATCGGGTCTTTGTAGTCGCCGTACGTGCTGATTGCGCTCTTTGTCCCGGTGCCTTGTACCGTCAATACATCGCCGTCGATTTTTGCGACCGTAACCGCCACCGGAACCTGGGTAAGGTCTGCCGCGCTTAGGCCCGTCTGCACCGGTAGGGACGTGTTCCACTTCGCGCCCGTATTGTAGGACGGGGCCCCATGGACGAGAAGCGCAATTGAGTTGTACGGAGCAAATGGGTTCGAAGTAGCGTTGCCATCGGTTAACGACACGGTACCGTCTGCGTTTATTGTACCGTGACTCTTCGTAGTCTCCTCCGACGCATTATCACGCTTGGATATGTCGACGGTACCGGAAGTTTTCTTCAAGGTGTCGGTGCGATCAGCGTGAGTAAGCGCACCATTCCAGAAATGACCAGTAAACACGTAGTGGTAGGTCGCGCTAGCTCCCTGTGCGGGTAGAACCGCAGGGGGACTTATCACGGCAGCGATTACAAGTGCGAGAAAGTAGGTCACTCAGTCGTCTCCTTATCGGTGTGGGCCGACGGCGAATGCGTACGGTCCTGGCTAGGGTTCGGCGTTCCGCCGAACCCGTTGGCAATTCGGTTTCACCGAATCGCCAACAAGGTCGGAAGTCGGGCAAAGCCCGACACGTTCTCAGTTCGATGAACCGCCGTATGCCGAAGGGACGTACGACGGTGTGAGAGGACGGGGGCGATTGCCGCTCCACGATTTAGGAACGGGGGCCGACTCGGGCGGTATAGCGGAGTGTCCAGGTCCGCTGTAACGGCGTTGCGAGCGTGTAGAGTGGCGCTGCCGTCGTTGCGAGCGGCACCGCATAGCGGGGCGAGTCCAAGAGGCCCGTGTAGGCGCCGAAAAGATTCTGTGCAGACGTCTCGAGCGTGCCGGGTCCGAGGCGTGCGCGCATTCCCGCGTCGAGCGCGACGTAGTCAGGAAGGTTCGCGTCATTGTTGGCAGAGACGAAGCGCGCGCCCATCGCGAGCATCGTGGCGCCGTTAGTAAATGCGACGGTGAGCCCGGCGCGATGCAGGGGAACGTTTGCGAGCTGCGCACCCGCCGCAAGCGTGGTCCGCGCGCCGGCGAGGTCAGCGGGTGTCCACGCCGGCGCATCGGCAAACGTCTCATAGAACGCTTCGAGCGAAAAGGGTCCGAGCCGGCGCGTCGCATCGACGTACCATTCGGACTGCCGCAAAACGCCGACGCTTTCGTAGCGCTGCACGAAGGTGTTGGCTGGGGAGAGCCGCTCGCCGGGGCAAAGCGTGCCGAGGAAGTCGTCGAGCCCCGCGGCATAGCCGGCCGGAAGTGCGACGCCGGTCGCGTCCGCTTGAATCAATGCGTTCGTGATGTCGCTGCGGAACGCGCCGACGCGGATCGATCCGTCATCGCCTTCGCGCGAGAGCGACAGCGCGATCGTTCGCGAGCGCGGATGGGTTGTGCCGACGTGCGCCGGACCGTCGACCGTAGCCGTCGCAGGCTGGCAAACAACAGTGGCCGTCTGCGGCGGGGCGAGCGGATACGAGGTAGCGTAACCGGCCTCTTCGGCCTGCGCCTGCGTGGCGGAAACCGAGAGGCGGGCGTCGATCCCCGCGATCCTCTTCGCGCCGAATGCGGTCGCTTCGAGGAAACTGCCCGCAAACGCGCCGCCGAGGTGTTGCGCCGTCAGCGAAGCGCCAGCATTGTCGTGACCCTGTCCGATTCGATACGCCAAACCGAGACTTTGCGAACCCGTGCGCACCGAGCTCGAACCGCTCTGCGAATCCGCAGCGCTTTCGCCCGAAAAACCGTTTGAAACGTTCTCGTTGGCGGATGCCTTCAGCGAGAGCGAGCTTCGCCCGAAGGTACGCGTCCAGCTCGCTTGGTCGAAACTGCCGGAGTAGCGGTAACCCGAGTATGATGGCGTTGCGATCCCGTCGATCAGTGCGTGCGTGAGATCGAAGGTGCCCCCTCCGCGGTAGCGTCCGTCGATTGCGGAGAAGCTGTCGCGTCCGCGCGACCAGGTCGCCAGCAGAAACTCGAGCCCGTTATCTTCGGCGGTGCGATTGCCGGGCCCGAGTCCTTGCACGATCGTGCCGGGCTCGTTCGCGTTAATGTACGCGGCGCTGTGGTGCGTATCGAAGCCGAGAAACGACAGGTTGACCGACCCGAGTTTGGTGTTACCGGTGAGGGACACGTCGCTGTGATGTGCGTCGCTTCCATGATTGTAGCGAACGCCGCTTTGGTCCGCAAACGTTTGACCGGCGAGCGTCCCTTCGTCGCTGCCGGCGACAAGCGCGAGCGCGTAGTGGAGATTCCCGTGCGGTCCGGAGGCGGTCGCCTTCCAGCGCGAACCATCGAAGGACGCGGCGCCCGGCGAAAACGTCGCGCTGAAGTTCAGAGTCGGCGAGAGCAGATGGTAGTCCGGATAGGAACCGTCGTCGGCCTGCACCGCGTCGAAGGAAGAGATGAGATCGCTCGGGATGCCACCGCTTGCGCCCGCGGTCCCGGGAGGTGCCGGTAGATCAAGCGGGACGCCGTTGAGGCTCTGCCGACCGGAACCGCCTGCGGCGGCCGAGCGATAATTAGGAATGTAGCCGAGACCGCCGGTGACGCTACCGGAAATTAAAGCACGAGCGCTCGCCGCGGTCGTGCGTTCTTCGGGATGCGCGGTGCGCGCGGTGACGGACGCGATAGTCCGAAGGCGGACGACGAGGCGCAACGTGGCGTTCTCTGCCGCCTCGATTGAAGAGACCGCACTGCCCGCCCGCGCCTGGAGGCGCTCACCGCGCGCCACGTGCACCTCGATCACGCCTGTTGCGTTGGTCCGGCCGACGATGCGCGTCGCCTTCTCGCCGACCGCTTCGAGGGTCGCCCCGGCGACCGGCTGAAGATTTGCGTCCACGACGGTCACGGCGATGTCGAGCTGCTCGACATCGGCGGCATTTCCGGACGCGACGTCGTTGGCTTCGGCGGCTTCGGCGCTCGCCGCCCGTGAAACTGCGCCGGCTACGGTTGCCGCGCGGTCGACGAACTCGCCGTCCGCGGCAGCGGCATGAACGTTCAGCGGTGCGGTCAGGAACGAGCCGATGAGACAACACCGAAGTAAGGCGAACACATGCATGCGTCGCATGACGAGCGATCCTTTCCGGTTTTTACGTTGCGCGCCGGAAGCCGGCGCGCAAGCTGGGATCGGTGCCGCTGGAACGCGGCGGCAGTTACGTCGTGGTCACGGTCTTGCGTGGTACAGGTGACAGCGCCTCAGCCTCGCCGTGCTCTCGCCGAGCCGCCCGAAAGAGTTGTTCGATCCCAAATCGTGCGCGACCAAGAGGCACGCGGTAGGGAGCGTGCCGCGAGACCCTCTCGGGCTTTCAAGTCTGAATAACAGACATGTTTGCTACACTACCGCGAGACTGGCCTTCTGTCAAGCCTCGGAGCGCGCACTTAAAAATTTTACGGTGGACGGCACCTGCGGGGCATGAGGTCGCCTACAAGAGATCGACGCTGCACGTGCACGTCCCAGTGCTCTAACCGAATCGGAACGTTCTGCTTGAACAGCGTTTCCGGTGGCCCAGCCGACGACGTAATCTCACGATGCAAGTCCGAACGCCGTTGCTCATTTCGCGCCGCTTGCCATCTCGGCATTATGGGTCCGTTGCAAGCCAAAGACATTCGCGGCGCGAATGAGAGCGGCATGAGCATGCACCAACCGGAAGCGCGGATCACCTACGAGGAATACCTTCGGCTCGAAGCGGTGACGGACCAGCGCTCCGAGTTCTACGACGGCGTCGTCGTGGCGATGGCGGACCCATCTCGGCGTCACGAGATTATCGTGAGCAACCTCTCGCTGCTGCTGGGTCCGGCGGTCCGGGCCAAGAATTGCGAGTTCGTCACGCGCGGCGCGGTCTGGTCCGAACGCCGAAATACGGAAATCAAGCCGGACTGGCTCGTCGTTTGCGATCGACGCGACCTCGACGGTAGCGGCCCGGAACTGACGCGATCGCGCTATCGATTCCCGTCGATGGTCGTTGAGGTGCTCTCGCCTGACAATCGTGCCTCGGAAATGCTCCAGAAGCTCAATGCCTATAGCGCCATCTCGACCGTTGTGCTTTATCTCATCATCGATTCGACGCGGCAGCAGGTTTGGCGCTACGTCTCTAGCGGCGCGGGGCTCGTGGAAGCTTCCGTCGGCGAACGCGTCGAAACGCCGTTCGGCTTGATCCCGCGTGAGGCGATCTACGAACGTACCGGCGTTCCTGCGCTACGCGACCTCCCGCTTCCGACCGACACATAGCGCTTCCCCGGCGCGTGGCGGCCCGATTGGGAATTGTCGACGTTCATCGTCCACGGTATGGTCGGCGACAATGCCTAAGCTTTCGTCGTTCCTGTGAACAGAGGGTAGCTTCGGGTGCTCGGTTGATCGACGATCCAGAGCCATGATCCATCCGGTTGAGAGGTGTCACACCTGGTTATCAGTTCGCGTCTTCCTGTTTTCAATTCTTCAGCGCCTTGGAATGACAGCGATGTATTCCCCTGCGCGATCGCTCAAGTTTTCGCCGCCGTGCCGTTGCGCCGGGAACCACTCGGCTTGACCGGCCTTGGCGTTTTCATTCCGGACGCTGCCGTTCGGGAAAATCAGTTTCACATGCGAGTCCGTCAGATAAACGATGACTCGTGGCGTCACATCGTGGATGGGAATCTTCTCATGCGGCTGTATACGAATACGCAGAACCGTGACGAGACCGTTTTGAAACTCGAGCTTTGCATCTTTCGGCCCGGCTCCTGGAGGAAAGTGAGGCGAACACATGCATGCGTCGCATGACGAGCGATCCTTTCCGGTTTTTCCGTTGCGCGCCGGAAGCCGGCGCCCAAGCTAGGATCGGTGCCGCTTGAACGCTGCGGCAGTTACGTCGTGGTCACGGTCTTGCGTGGTACAGGCGACAGCGCCTCAGCTTCGCTGTGCTCTCGCCGAGCCGCCACAAAGAGTTGTTCGACCTGCACGATGTGGCGGAGAAATGCGGTTCGCCCTGATTTTGTCAGTCGATAGCGCGTCAACGGTCGTTGACGGAGGAAGCGCTTGTCTTCCTCGATCACGCCCCCGTCGACGAGCTTTCCAAGATGGGATCCGAGGTTGCCGCGCGTCGCACCGGTCGAGCTTTGGAGATCGGTGAACGCGACCCACTCCGCTTGCAGCAACTCGGCGACGATGACGAGCCGCACGCGGGAGAAGAAGAGATCGTCGCGCGCGTCAGGCACGGCGGCGAACCCCGAAGATTATTCCGGGCAACGCACACCCGAAGAACAGCCCGAGCGCCAAGTATAGATCGATGTTCCAGAGGTCGAAGCGTGGGGCAACAAGCGACGCCGCCAGCACCACGCCGCCCACGATGAGGATGCCGTTTGCATATTGGAAGCCGATCGAGAGCATTGGAACGGCGAGCAACGCATTCTCAAACATCGCATAGTCCGGCCCCGCCATGACCCATCGTGGCCAGCCGAGGCCCTCGACGAGCAGCGCGATCGCCACGGCAACACTGAAAGTCGTCGCCAACTGACGGTCGACCGCCGTCCAGCGCGTGAAAGAGGGCCTCGCGAGAAGCAACCCGACCACGGCGATCAGCAGGGCGATCCCCAAACCGTGCGCGACGGAGAGCAAAGCGCTCGGAGCGTGGCGCGGCCCGAGTTCGTAGAAGCGCCGATAGTAGAGGTAGTAGCAGAGGTCGATGGCTGCTCCGATGGCGCCCATTGCAATGAGTAAGGCCGGCCTGGGCCGGACGGTGCGGTCGGCGTGCTCGACGATCCGGGCGACGAGCCTAATTTCTTCGTCATAGCGAGGTCGGGGTTCGGAATCGGGCGGCGGCTTCTCGATCATGAGGCCCTCCCGGAGCTTTAAGTCTGAATCGCAGACTTGTTTGGTACCCTACCCCACGACTGGCCTTCTGTCAAGCCTCCGTCTCGGAGCCGAGCATGTAGAACTTTACGGTCAACGTCAGCGACGTCGCTTCGACTTGGACGGAAACCCGCTTTAAGGCGACGCTTTCTTAGCTAATCGCCCGAAGACGATGTTTGCGCGCCATTGAAGCGCGCAGGAATGCGATGAACTCTACTGCGCGAGTTGAAAGGTGTGCGTTGCGGAGCGTGACGAGTCTGAACTCGCGACGGAGATCCAGATCTCGTATTTGCACGACGTGCAGCCGCTTCTGTTTGAGGGTGCGCTCCACAACGAGTCCCGAAACGATCGCGAGCCCCAGGCCCGCTTCGACGGCGCGCGTGACGCCTTCCCAACTCGGCACCGCGAGCTGCGTGTGCACGTTCACCCCGTGCGCCGCAAGCTCGCGTTCGACGAGCGTGCGCGTCGGAGCGCCGGCCTCGCGGCTCACGAACGTCTCGTCGACCAAGTCGCCGGCGCGTACCGTGCGGCGGGTCGAGAAACGATGCCCGACCGCAGGGACGATGAGCACGAGGTGATCTTCGGCAAAAGGCACGGACTCGAACTCCGCGTCTTCGGCAAGCTCAGCGGTAAGTGCGACCATGATGCGTCCGGAGCGAAGATACTGCGCCAATCGATTCGGATTCGCCATCTCCACATCGACGTGCACATCGCGATGCTGGGCCTTAAAGGCGGCTAAGAGAGGCGCTAGCACGTAGTCGCCGATCGTCAATGTTGCGCCCAATACGAGGTGATCGGCAAGCGCAGACGTGAACTGTTGCATCTCGCGTTCCAGAGCCGCCACGTCATCTAAAACGGCTTGTGAACGCCGCGCCAAAAAACGGCCCGCTTCCGTGAGCACCGGTCGCCGCTTGACGACCTCGATAAGCGGCACGCCAAAATGTTCAGAGAGAGCTCGGATTTGTAAGGTTACGGCCGGCGGCGTCACGTGCAACTCTTCCGCCGTGCGCGAGAAGTTACCGAGTGCCGACAGTCGCACAAAAGTATGCAATCCATTGAGGGATATCCCCATCTGCGGCGCTACGTTCGCTGCGTCCGGCGGCAAACATGCGTCACGCTAGTCGACGCAGGAGCAGCGAAACGAGGTACCGTAACTATACTTATTAAAAGTAAAACTTTACTTGTTAGAGCAATTGAGCACCGGCTGCCGACAGACGAACCTCGCACCGACTTGACTCTTTACCGATATGTCGCCCAACGAACGACCCTCGTCGCAACCGTCGCCTCGACAAACTGCCAACCAATACGGAGATGTATGGACCCCCGCTTTTCCATCGCCGGGCTCGTCGTAGGAACGGCGGTCGGATTAACCGGTATCGGCGGTAATGCGCTGCTGGCGCCAATCCTGATCCTGCTGCTCGGCGTGCCCCCTACCCTCGTCGTTGGTACCGATCTCGCTTACGGCGTGCCGACGAAAATTTTTGCCTGCATCTTGCGCTCACGCCAGAAAAACGTCGACTGGTTCGTCACGAAGTGGCTGATCGCGGGCGGAGTACCGGGAGCGCTCGTCGGGTTGGTAATCTTCGCCCTCCTACGCTCGCACGTTCCGCGCGCAGCGCTCGAGGCCGGAATCAAGCACGGGACGGGTATCGCTATTCTGGTCGCCTGTGTCGGAATCGGTGCGACGTGGCTGATGCATCGCAAGGCGACGACCGACGTCTCCGTCCCCGTAGCGCCCGGGCGCCGCTGGACGATTGCGACGATCGGCGCCATCGTCGGGCTGCTCGTGAGCACGACGTCGGTCGGCAGCGGTTCCGTGACTTTACCGCTGTTGGTCTTCGCCTTGCCGGGATATGCCTTACGCCGAGTGATCGGAGCCGAGATTGCCTTCTCCGCGTTCCTCGTGCCCCTGGCAGCCGCGGGACACATTGCATTCGGTAACGTCAACTGGCCGATGGCGGGAGGCTTGGTCATCGGATCGCTGCCGGGGGTTTGGCTCGGTACGCGACTGTCTCGCTTCATGGGCGATGCCTGGATGCGGCCGCTCGTCTTTGCGTTGCTGGCATTGAGCGGTTGGAGGCTGATTTGACCGTCGCCTCGTTCGTCCTCGCCCTAGCAATTCGCGTTGACGGATCCGCTGGGCCCAATCCACCGCAACCAGCGGAAGCAGCGCGCCCAGCCGCGCCGACGCCGACGACCACTCCGGGCGTTCTTTCGCCGGTTCGCACTGTTCCCGGTCTCGCGGTCGGCGGTCAGCTTCGAGCGTACGATTTCAACCGTGAAAACGGGGTCCAGAATCTCTCCAATCCCAACCGCTCGGCGTTCAACGTGGGGGGATTCGTTCGTCTCGATTATGACATCGGGAAATCCCCGCTGCATGTCGCGACAACCTATTTCGGCGCGTATCCGTTCGGCGCAAACGGGCCCAAAGCGCAGTACAATGCCCAAGTCGACGACACGGTACCCGGATTCGCCTTATCAACGTTCGATGAAGCGTATCTGCGATATCGCGACGCGCATACGAACGCGACGCTTGGAGATCAGATCATCAACACGCCGTGGGCACTCGCTGCCGACACGCGTCTCAAAGCCGCCGCCTTCCAAGGTCTCGACGCCAATTACACGTTCGGCTCGCGTCTGACTTTGGGGATCTCACGCATGATCCGCTTCGAGGGCCGTACCTCCTCGGCGTTCGACCGCAACACGCTGCTGACGAGCCGGCCTGCCGGAAGTCCCCCGTACAAAGCGTACGACACGGCCGGGTTTCTGCTCGCCGATCTCACGTACCGATCGCCCGATAACGTCACCGCGACGGTCGACAATTACAGCTTCTACGATATCGCGAACCTCTTCTACGCCGAGATTCGTGATTCGCTCGCACCGAAGTCGCCCTTCCACCCGACAGCCGCGGTGCAATACGTCAACGAGCATTCAGAGGGACGCGCAGTTATCGGACGCGTCGCGAACGACACGTACGGCGTCCAGGTAACCGCCAATCTCAACCGCAACGTCTTGTTTGCGCTCGGTTTCGACACGGCACCGATTCGCTACCAAACCGTCGCCGCGACATCGGCGACAAGGGCCGCGCAGAGTACCTTCCTCCCGGCGGGAGGTACGACGGCGACGGTCGGCCTGGGCCGCGGTCTCTACCGCCTCGCGTACGGCGGCATCGCGTCACCCTATACGGAAGCCTACACCGCCGATCCGCTCTTCACGACGAGCATCTCGCAAGGGATGGTCGAGCGTCACAGTCCGGGGACGGCGTATAAGGTGTCGCTAACCTTCACGCCCGACAACAAGCGCGTCAGAGGCATCCTTAGCCAGGCTTACTATGACTACGGAAACGCCCTCGGTACGAACCGGACCTACGAAACCGACGTTGACGTAACGTACTATTTCAGTCCCGCGCGAACGACGGGGCCTTACAAGGGCGTATCGTTTCGCGAACGCTTTGCCAATCGCCAACAGCCGACGCTGCCGTACGACTTCAAGTACATCCGCACGCAATTGCAGTACGACTTCTAGCCCGCCGAGAGGTTTGGCGCGCGCAGATCCTCCCAAAAGAGTTTCGCGCGGCCGGCCTCCGCGCGCGCGAGCGCCTCTTCGGAGGTAGGAGCAAGTACCGTGAAGTGCGCCATTTTGCGGCGTAGGGCCGCATGGCGCTTGCCGTACACATGCAGTTTGAGGCCGGGATCAACGAGTAGTTCTGCGATGCCGGCGAGGTGGTCGCCCGTGCCCGTTCCTAGGACGTTTTGCATGACGGCAGGTTCCAACAGTTCGGGTTCGATCAGCGGCAAATCGCAAATCGCGCGCACGTGCGCCTCATACTGGGAGACCTGCGTTGCATCGAGGGAGTAGTGGCCGCTGTTGTGGACGCGGGGCGCGATCTCGTTGACGTAGACGTCTTCGCCGAGCACGAAGAACTCGATGCAATAGGCTCCGATGATGCCGAGCCGCTCGCCGATGGTCCGTGCCTGCGATCGAACGCGCTGCGCAACGGCGACGCCGACGCGCGCCGGAACGATCGTCGTCGCAAGCACGCCGCTATCATGTCGGTTTTCGGTGACGGGAAACGCGATGCCGGCTCCGTCGGCGCCCCGCGCACAGATGACGGAGACTTCGAGATCGAACGGAACGAAGCGCTCGTAGATGAGCGAGGAACCGTTTGCGTCGGCAAGAGCCGCGTGGGCCGCCGCCTCATCGCGCACGATCCACTGCCCTTTGCCGTCGTAGCCTCCGCGCACGGTTTTGAGCACGGCGGGAAAGCCGATGTCGCGCACGGCTTGCGTTAGCGTGAGCGGGTCAGTGACGCCGGCAAACGGTGCAACGGTACAGCCGGCATCGCGCACGAACGTTTTTTCCAGTATACGGTCCTGTGCGATGCGTAGCACATCGCCGCTCGGGCGTACGAGCCGCCGGTCGGCTTCGAGCGCCCGCACCGACTCGAGCGGAATGTTTTCGAACTCGTACGTCACCACGTCGGAACGCGCGCCCAGCTCGCCGATTGCGCGCAGATCATCGTATGCCGCGACGATCTGTTCGTCGGCGACCTGCCCGCACGGCGAATTCGGCAGCGGCTCGAGCGTGACCACGCGGTAGCCCATCCGCTTCGCTTCGAGGGTCAACATTCGCCCCAGCTGACCCCCGCCGAGGATGCCGATCGTTTCGATCACAAGCGAGTTGCCTCGACCTGCGCGGCGGCGGCGGCCGTACGTTCTTCCAGACGCCGCAAGAGCGCAGTATCGTCGAGCGCGAGGATGCGCGCGGCGAAAAGCGCCGCGTTCTGCGCGTTGCCGATCGCCATCGTGGCGACCGGAACGCCGGCCGGCATCTGCGCAATCGACAGCAGCGAATCGAGGCCGCCGAGCGTGACGGAGCGCACGGGCACGCCGATCACGGGCAATTGCGTCTTCGCGGCCGTCATTCCCGGCAAGTGCGCGGCACCCCCGGCGCCGGCGATGATGACGCGCAATCCACGCGCAGCCGCCGTCGATGCGTAATGGAAGAGAAGATCGGGCGTGCGGTGCGCCGAGACGACCCGCATTTCATGCGCCACCTCGAGTTCATCGAGTGTGACCGATGCGGGGCGCATCGTTTCGAGGTCGGAAATACTTCCCATAATGATGCCGACGCGCGCATTCTGCATGCGCCGCGGGAGTTCGCGCGCGACGCCGAGGCGCCCTCGATCCGAGGCGCTCCTCGATCCCGAGGCGCTCCTCTATACAGGGCCGACCTCGACGCCGCAGCAAAAGCGGACGCGATGGCTCCCTTTCGACTCGGCATCAATTACTGGCCACGAACGACGGCTATGGAGATGTGGCGGCGCTTCGATCTCGGCGCAATCGACGAGGACTTCGCGCGCATCGCGGCGCTCGGGTTCGACGTCGTGCGCTTCTTCTTGCGTTGGGCGGATTTCCAGCCGGAGCCGGGCGCCTTCGATCGCGCCGCTGCCGATAACTTCGTCCGTCTGCTCGATCGCGCGCACGCGCGCGGTCTGCACACGATGCCGACACTTTTCTGCGGCCACATGAGCGGTGTCAATTGGCTTCCCGCCTGGTCGCTCGATCGCACGAATCCGAGCGTGCGTTTCCGTACGATCGTCGGCGACGGAACGGTCAGTCCGTACGGCATCGGCGATTTCTATACGGGCGAACTGCTCGCGCACCAACGCCTGCTCGCACGGCGGCTCGGCGAACGCGTGCGCGACCACGCGGCGCTCTCGGCGTGGGATCTGGGCAACGAGTTTTCAAACCTGCGAGAACCGCGCGCACCACGGGACGCGCAGCAGTGGAGCGCTGCGCTCGCGCACGATCTCTTCGAAACGTCGAACGTCGCTTCGACGGCCGGTCTTCACGGCGAAGACATCGAGCGCGACCGCCACATCCGGCCGTCCTCGATTGCGGAGCCCTGGCCGTTTGCGACGATGCACGGGTATTCGGTGTACAGTTCGGTTGCCCGCGATCGGACCGATCCCGAAGTCGTCCCGTTTCTGGCCGACCTGATCGCCTCGTTTGCGCGCAAGCCCGTGTGCTTCACCGAGTTCGGCAATCCGACGTGTCCGTCCGGCGTACACGAAATGAGCGGGCACGCGTGTCTCGACGAAGACGAGATGGTGCTCTACGCGCAAGCCGTGCTTGCGCGGCTGCAGCAGCGCGGGGCGCTCGGCGCATTTTGGTGGTGTTGGGCCGACTACGCGCACGACCTCGCCGACACGCCGCCCTTCGATTGCGCGCCGCACGAATTGACGTTCGGCATCGTGCGTGCCGACGGCAGCGAAAAACCGGTCGCGCAAGCACTGGCCGCCTTCGCGCGGGAGCATCGCGAAGTTCAGGAAGCGCCGCCGCCCCTTGGCGATGAAGAGCGTTACTACGCCGAGCTTCCCGGAGCACTGAACCGTGCATACGGTGACTACGTGAACGCTCACCAGGCGCGGGAGCAATCAGCGTGAACCAACGCCGCGTCGCAATCGTGACCGGGGCATCGTCGGGCATCGGGCGCGCGCTGGCCGAACGGGCGGTGCGTGCCGGTTGGGACGTGTTTGCCGTCGGACGGCGCGCCGAGCGTCTCGATGAACTGGGCGCGCTTCTCGACGGAGCCACGGGGCAGCTCGCTATCTTGCCGCTCGATCTACGTTCGCCCGGTGCCACATCCCACATCGTGCGTGCGACGCTCGAACGGTTCGGCCGCATCGACGTGCTGGTCAACAATGCGGGCGGCGTCGCGGTCGGCCCGATCGCACAGCAGAACGATGACGCGCTGCGGGAGCAAATGGAAACGCACGTGATCGTACCGCTCGCGCTCACGCGCGAAGCGCTGCCGGCGCTGCGCGAATCGAAGGGTCACGTGTTCTACGTCGGCAGCGGCGTCGCTCGGATTCCCGTCGGCGCACTCGGCGCCTATCCGCCGGCGAAGGCAGCGGTGCGTAACATGACGCGCATCGTCCGAAACGAATTGCGAAAATCCGGAATCGCGGTCACGTACGTCGATCCGGGTGCCGTCGCGACCGAGTTCATGACCCGCGCGGGCTTCGCGGGTCCACCGCCGTCGCTTGCAGCGTCGCCGTACGCGGTTGCGCGCAAGATATTCGCCGCATTCGAGACGCGGCAGAGAATCGTCAACGCCGTACCATGGCAAACGACGGTCGTGGCGCTGGCCGAAGCGTTGCCGGCCCTAACGGATTTCATCTTATCGCGCGCACCGCAGATCGTGCTCGGAAAAACGGCGCCGGCCATCTCGTTTTCGCATGCAAACGCACTCGAAGCGTCGGAGCAGCGGTCGCCCTCGCCAGCCGTGGCGCCGTCGCCGTTGCAACCGGCGGGCGTGACACCGTCGCCGTCGCAACCGGCCGAATCATCGGAACGACCCAAGCTTTGTACGCCCACCTCCAGCCTGGTGACGCCGGGAGAATCACCGCCCTCGGTTTCGGCTTTCGAGGCCGCGCTCGAAGCGCCGAGCCGGCGGATGCAAAAGCTCAACTTGCGCTTGGCCTTCGTGCGCGAACTGCTCGTGCCGGGCGCCGAACTCGACCTCGGCGACGTCGCGCTGCGCTGGGCGGGGATGCCGAACAAGAACGAACGCGCGCTGACGCACGAGGTTCTAGAAGCGCTGGTAAACGCGGGTTTTCTCGGGCGAATCGACGAGGAGCGCTACCGGGTGCTGCGCGGCGCCGATGGCGCCTAAGTTTGCCGATTCCACCCCCAGTTTGAAAGCGCCCTTCCATATCGGGAGCAATCGGTCATCGGGGATAGCAATCAGTTGCCGCTCGCGACAAACTCCGTGTCCGGCAACGAATCTGGAAACTGAAACGCGAGTAAGTCAACCTGAAGAGGCCGCGTATCGAAGCCTCACGGACTCGTCGCTTAAGAAACCGATGCGACCCGTCGCGCTTCATCGAGAATCCGACAGCGACCACGCTGCGACGTTCCAGAATGGACTTTGATACGACGAACTGAAGCCGTGCAAACGCTTGGTATAAGCGTCGAGTTCGTCGGCTTCCCACAGGACGATCATTGGGAGATCGTCTGCAACCAGCCGCTGGACCGCCGCGTAATCGGCGAGGCGTCGCTTGCGCTCGAATGTGCGTAGGGCGTCGCTATCCAAGCGGTCGACCTCGGGACGGCAGTAGCGCGCATAGTTGTTGCCGTGCGGTTCGCGCTGGTCGCACGCGACCCAGTTCGATGCATCGGGATCGAGGTTCGCGAGCTGGCGCTCGATGAGCATGTTGAAGCGCCCCTGCGTGGCCGGACCCGTCACGTCGACGAATTGCGACGGGATGTAGGTCTTGATGGAAACGCCGACCCCGAGTTCCGTCAGAGCCTGTTGCTCGTACACCGCCGTGGCAATCACCGCCGGCTCATCGTTACGCGCGATTATCTGCACTTGCAGCCGGCGGCCGTCTTTGGAACGCATCCCGTCGGCGCCGCGGGTCCAACCTGCTTCATCGAGCAGTGCGGCGGCCGCGCGCGCATCATAGGCGGGAATGTGGACCGAGGGGGCATATGCCCATCCGAACCAGCCGCGCGTTGCATGCTCGAACGTGTAGGCACCTTGGGTGACCTTCGGTACGATGACCGGAAAGTCGCTTGCGAGCACGATCGCTCGCCGCACCCTGACGTGGTTCGTCGGGCTCGCGGTCGTATTAAATTGCATCGTCGCAAAGTCGCCCGTCGGCGTCCGCGCGAGCGTGACGCCGCGCAATGACGAGAGCTGCGGAAAAACGCTCGCATCGGCGTCGAAGTACGCGCCGGCTTCGCCCGTCCGCAGTTGATCGACGGCCGTTTGCGGGTTCGGCACGAAGCGCAGCACGATGCGCCCGATCTTGGGCCGGCCGCGCCAGTAACTCGGGTTGGCAACGAACGTCAAACGATCGCCGCGCTGCCAGCCGGTGATGCGGTACGGGCCCGAGCAGATCGGCCGGGAGCTAAAGGCGGCGCGATTGACGTCCGGGTAGCGCGCCAACACGTGAGCCGGCAGGATCGGATAATTCTCGTCCGAGGCGAAGAAGTACGACAGAAGCGCCGAGAACGGACGCGCCAGGCGAACGCGCACGGTGTACGGGTCGACGGCCCGAACCCAGGCGATTCGGTCGTAGCCGATCCGTCCGGCCGGCACGAGATTGCGTGGGTTCATGATCGCGCCGAAAGAAAAGACGACATCGGCGGCCGTCATCGGCACGCCGTCCTGCCAGTCGACGCCGCGTCGCAAGCGATACGTGATCGTCATGCCGTCGCGTGAAATGCCGCCGTTTTGCAGCGACGGGACTTCCCGCGCGACCTCGGGTTGGAGTTGCATGCGATCGTCGATGCGCAGCAAGTACGAGAAGCAAAGCGAACCAAGCTCGTTACTGACGTAGCCGCCCTCGAGGATCGGGTCAAGCGAGATCGGTTCGCGGGTCTGCGCGACGATCAGCGTGCCGCCCGATGAATTGCTCCGCGTCGCCTGACGTGCGCATCCCGTTAGCACGAACGCCAGAGCGAACGCCGCGACGGCAAAGCAACAACACCGCTCTCGAGCGCGAGACTTGCGAGGACGCCTCATACGCGACGATTCCGCTTGGTAAGCCGCATCAGAGCCGCGCGACAGCGCTGTGATCGCCCTCGTAAAACGTCCCCCTCAAATCGAGGAAACGTCCCCCTCAAATCCAGGGGATATTTACCGACGTTAGAAGACGTAGTCAATGACTTCGCGCGTGCGAAGTGTTTGGGACAGGTAAGCATGCCCTTCCGCCTCCGGGCTCTCGTTGCCGCGGTCGCAATCGTCGTTTTGGGATGTACGCCGCTCGCGGCGCATCCGCTCGGAAACTTCACGATAAACCACCTGACGAAGTTGGCCTTTGGGCCACAGGCGGTTCGCGTACGCTACGTCTTGGACATGGCGGAAATCCCGACATATCAGGCGTTACGCGAGGTCAGTCTGGATGGGACCCTGGCTCCGGCCGCCGTGGAACGTTACGGCCGGGAGCGTGCGGCGGCACTATTACCGCAACTGCTTCTAACCGTCGACGGCTCGCCCGCGTCCATGACGCTCGATGACGCTCACGCGCGCCTTCGTCCGGGGGCGGGCGGCCTGCCGACCTTCTATCTGACGCTCGACGCTCATGCGCCGCTGGCAGCGCACGGCGGAACGCGCAGCATCGTGTATCGTGACGGCACATTTGCCGGTCGGCTCGGCTGGCACGACGTGATCGTGTTGCCGGCGACGGAACCGACGCGCGAGTTGATCGCCTATCCGAACGCCTTGCTGGGCTCGCCGCGCGCGACTACGGCCGTCCAGGTCGCACTGGCTACTAATGGACGTACGCGCGTGCATGCCGAGGATGATGCGACGCCGTCGCAAAACGGCGGCATCCCGTCGTTCGGGCGCTCCAATCAGCTCTCCGACATGCTGCGCAAAGGCACCAGCGACTGGAGTTTCGTTCTGCTGACGTTCTTGGTCGCGATCGTCCTCGGTGCGCTGCACGCCCTCGAACCAGGCCACGGCAAAACGTTGCTCGCCGTTTCCCTCGTCGGTGCGCGCGCGACCGTCAAACAGGCCGCGATACTCGCAGGGGCTCTGACCGTCGCGCACACGATCGGCGTGCTGGCACTCGGGGTCGCAATCAACCTGTTCAAAGGTTACTTCGTCCCCGAGAACATCTATCCGTGGATCACGCTCATCTCCGGCATCGCAATCGCCGTCATCGGTGCGCGCGCCGTGCAGAAGCAGCTGCTCAATCGACGGCAGCCTGCATTCGCCTCCGCGCACGTCCCGGCGAATTCGCCCGGTCTGGAGCGCGCGCATCACGCTCATTATGCCCACGGGCATGAGTCGGCCCACGCGCACGATCACGCTCCTCATGCCTACGGGCATGAAGCCGAGCACACGCACGATCACGCTCCTCATGCCCACGGGCATGAAGCCGAGCACGCACACGATCACGCCTCTCATGCTCACGGGCATGAAGCCGGGCACACGCATGATCACGCCTCTCATGCCCACGGGCATGAAGCCGAGCACACGCATGATCACGCCTCTCACGCCCACGGGCATGAAGCCGGGTACACGCACGATCACGGGCATGCACCCGGCCACTCGCAAGCGCCGGGACACGATCACAGTCACACCCACGGTCACGCGCAGGATGCGGACGATCTCGAACATGCGCGCTCGCACGCGATCCCCGGTAGCGCGCCGCTCAAATTCGGCGGCACCGTGTGGGCTGCCATGAGCGGCGGCATCGCCCCATGTCCGGCGGCGCTGGTCGTATTGCTGGCGGCGCTTGCCTTTAATGAAGTGCTCTACGGAATCTTCGTTATCGTGGCGTTTAGCGTCGGCTTGGCAACGACGCTGACGGGCCTGGGCATCGCGGTGGTTCGCGGCGCCGGGTGGCTGCAGCGGCGTCCGCAGTTCGACCGTTTCGTGCGCTTCGGGCCGCTCGTCTCGGCGGCCGTCATCTCGACGATCGGCGCCATCATGGTCGGCCAAGGCGTCGCTCAACAGGGCGTGAGCATCTCGCCAATCGCGATCACGGCTGCAGTCGCGCTCGCCATCCTCGCCTACGGTTTCTCGCGCCCGTTGACTCGCCGTCAGGCGGAGCTCGCGTGAGTTTTGTCACCGCCCCCCAGGTCTCCCAAACCGTCGGCGGCCCTAGTCCCGTTCAAGGATTCGACGTCAGTCTCGCGCTCGCCGCGGCACCGGCCGTCGTATTCGCGTACGCGTCCTTACAGAAGAGACGTACGCGACCGATACCCTTCCTAGAGACCAGCATCACTATCTGAGAGGAACGACCCTATGAAACTAAAGCGAACCATCGGTGCGGTAACGGCGGTCGTCGCCCTCGCCGCAGTCGGCATACTCTACTCCGCTCACCCGGCGAAGAGTTCCGACCACCAAGACACCTACAACCTCGCGACGCGCTCGAACACGTCGGCCGATATCACGGACGTCTTCGTGTTCCCGGCGCAAAACCCGAACAACGTCGTATTCGCGATGAACGTATCGCCGCTTATTCCACCCGGAATGGGCCCGACCAAGTTCTTCGACCCGACCCTGATGTGGCAGTTCAAGATTTCCCACTCATCGTTGGGAGTCGAGGACCAAGTCATCCAACTCGGCGTCAAGGGGACCGGTTCTAATCAAACGATCACGCTGTACGGACCCGGCGCCCCCAATGAAGTCGGCACGACCAACACATTTTTGAAGACGGCGACCGGCAGCACGACGTACAACAACACCGCTAGCCTGCAAAACAACACGATCCAACTCTTCGCCGGTCCGCGCACGGACGTGTTCTTCTTCGACCTATTCGGGTTCTTCACGTTCGCGGGCGACCGTAACTACGGTACGCATACCTCGCAAACCGATCCGGGACCGGAAAGCGCGGCGAATCCCGAGGGCCTTTGCAACGGCAACACGGCCTCGAACATTGCGGCCATAACGCCGAAGAACAACTTGCCGCCTCCGAATCCGAATCCAGGCTGCAATACGCCGCCGAAGATCGCGAGTTTCAACGGCTTCCCCCCCGGAACGATGTCGAACACGCCAGTTACACAGTTCGGCGAAACGACTCCGTCGAATCCGGCCCTTGGCAACTACGCCTGCGACGCGACCCCCACGTTCCCCGCGCAGGATTCGTTGTTTCTTGGTCCTTTCAATGTACTGACGTACGTCGTCGAGGTGCCGAAGTCGCTGATTACCGGCCCATTCAACGGCACATCAACCATCCACGTTTGGGCGACCGTCAACTCGTCGACGGGCGGCTAGGAGCATTACGACATGATGAAACACACCAAAATCGTTACGACCCTCGCTGCGCTCGGCCTCGGCTTCGGCTTCGCCGGATGCGGAAACGGTAATCCGGTCGTTCTGACGCCGCCGCCTCCCAATGGCCCGGCCGTAAAGTACATTCAGATCGAACGTCTCTCACGGCCGGCGATCAAAGAAGTCTTCGAACCGTTCCAGCACCACCAGATCTCAAACGGCATTGAGCCGTATAACGACCCGACGATCCAAGCGGATATCGCCACGACCGAGGATGCCGTTCGATACGGCGGAACACCCGCGTCGGGCCCAGATTACGGTAAGGCGCTGCAAGGCATCCTGTATCCAGACGAATACACGGTCAACCTCAGCGGCGGCAATCCGACCAAGACAACTCAGGGCGAATACTTGCTCAGCACCGAAACGTCTAACGGCGCGGATTTCGGTGGCCGTGCCCCCAACGATGACGTTATCGATCTGGAACTCGGCATTCTGTTCGGTAACACGATACCGGCGCTTGGTCTGGCGCCGACGGACGATCTCAAAGAGAACACCTGCCTCTCGTCACAAAACATCGCAGCCCCGTATGTCTACGGCATGCAAAATGCCCGCAAGACCGCTACCCCATCGTTCCCCTACTTCCCGACGCCGTCCTAAACCGACTCGGCTTTCCAGAGCGACGCCTCCACGGTTAACGACCGTGGGGGCGTCCTCAACAAACGATCATGGCACGAATTCAAACATTAGCCACCTGGGGCGTTGCCCTGATTGCACTGACCGCGGTCGCGTTATGGCCGACGTACATCAAACATAGCGAAGCGGCTGCGCGAATCGCCGCCCTGCCGACGATGGCCCCGATAACTCCCGATTACGAGCAGCGCGCCAAATTGATCGCGTTCTGGGAGGGCATGGTTGCCAAGCACAACCGGCAGGACATGCTCAGTCCGCGAACGCTTGCCTTTCAGTACCTGCAGCGGTATCGGGAAAAAGGCGACGTGGGCGATGTTATGCGGGCCCAGCACATGGCGCTGGTGTCTCTAAAGGCTCAGCCTCACGGAAATATTCCGGCGATGGTCGCGCTTGCGTCGGTGTATCTCACGCTGCACAAATTTTATCAGTCGCTCGCGCTGACCAAATACATCGAGACCCAAGACCCCGGCGACAAAGAGATGCAGATCCGCGAGGCGTCGCTCGACTTGGAAGTCGGTCGCTATGCCGCCGCGAAGCGGATTATCGATCATCTTGGGCCCCGCAAAAATTTCGACATCTCTCGCGACACGCTCGAAACCCGCTACGACGAACTGACCGGCCACCTCGACGCAGCGCGCAACCTGATTACGCGTCCGACGGCCGATCAGAACAGCCTCTTCGATTCATCGGCGCAAACGCGCGCGTGGTTTTTCTTCCGAGAAGGGGAACTCGCTTTCGAAGCGGGCGCCAACGACGAGGCGATCGCCGACGAACAGAAAGCGACCGAGATATTTCCCGGCTTTTCCGACGCCCTGCGTTTCAAAGCGCGCTTCGAGTGCGCGCTCAAGAAGTGGCAAGATTGCCTTAACGATGCGACCGCTTCGGCCAACGTGGTTCCGTATCCCGAAACGCTCGGCTACGAAGTCGATGCCGACAAGGCGCTCGGCAAAAACGTCGAAGCCGCGCAAACCAACGGCCTTATCCGGACGGTCGAGCGCATCGGCAACACGTACCGTATTTCCGATCGTCTGCTCGCGATTTACTACTCCTCGCACCACCTGTATCCCGACGATTCATACGCGATTGCCAAACGTGAACTCGAAGCGCGCGACGACATTCTCACCGAGGATACGCTCGCGTGGGCTGCGGCGATGGACAACCGTTGGGACGTCGCACGCACCGAAAGCCGTAAAGCGATGCGCTTCGACACGCAAATTTCCATCATGCAATACCATGCCGGCGTCATCGCCGAGCACTTCGGCGACCGCGCCGAAGCGCGCCGCCGCTTCGAGAAGGCGCTCGCTCTCAATCCACAATTCGACGCCGTCTATGCCGACGACGCACGCGCGCGGCTCGCGGCCTCGCCCTTCCTAAGCCTAAGGACGTAACGGCTCGCGGCCTTGCCGTTAAACGCAACGCGGCCGACTCCCGTCGTGCCGCCCGAGCGGGCTTTGCGGGGCCCCCCGGCGTAATCCGAACGCCATGAAGAATGCCCGTCCCGTCGCGGGACTGCTCGCGCTCGGCACCTTTGTCGCCGCCGCGGTCCTCTACGCCCACGTGCCCGCCCGCGGTTTCGATTTGCGCGGCTCACCAACACTGGTCAAGCGCCCGGGTGCCGACATCACCGACACATATTTTTTTCCGAGCCCGACCAACCCGAGCAACGTCGTGGCGGTACTGGACGTGTACCCGCTTATCCCGCCGGGCGCCGGAACGACCACATTCTTCGACCAGAGCGTCCTGTATACGATGAAATTCGACAACCATTACGCAAGCGAAGCGATCACGGCGGGCTCTCGCCCCGTTGAAGATGTGGTCTTGCAATTTTCGTTCGGTACACCCACGAACGGCACGCAACAAGTGCTCGTCTACGGTTTTGGTCCGCCCGTAACCGTCGGCACGAGCACGAAGCTGCTCAATTCCGGCGCCCCGAACGGCGTCGGCTTCATCAACAAATCGTTCTCGGTCGGCAACGGCACGAGCGTCGTCAACGTCTTCGCCGGCGGCCGGCGCGATCCGGACTTTTTCAACGCCTCTCAGTTCTACAACATTTTCCCGGATCGCAATCAGGGCAGCACAACGCCGAGCTGTCTGCCGGGCGGCTCCGGTTCGTGTCCGCAAGGGTTCAACTCCGCGCCCGGCACCGATCTCTTCGCGAACTCGAACGTGCTCAGCATCGCCGCAGAGTTTCCACGTACGTTGCTCGCCGGCACCGGAAACGGCGTCGTCGCCTATTGGGCGACGACCAGCACGACCAGCGGACAATAGGAGCGCACATGCAACGCATTCTTGCCCTTGTCTGCGCGTCCGCATTTTGCACAGCGGCACTAGCGGGTTGCAGCAATGACCCAACCGTCAACCCGAACGGAGGCAACACGACCGGGCAAAATTTGAAGTTTGTGCAGATTGACCGTATCGGCAAACCGGGCGTCAAAGAAGTCTTCCTACCCTACGCCGCCCACGACGCGTACAATCGCAACGTTCCGCTGAACGACGTCAAGAACGCCGGCCCGCAAATCAACACGTTCGTAACGGGCACCGCCGGGCGGAGTAGCGCGGTTTCGCAGTACGTTCAATCGCTGCTGCTGCCCGATGCGCTGATCGCGAATCTCGCCGACACGTCACCGCGCGCGAGCTATCTCGGTTATGAAACACTCGGGGGCATCAAGGACGATTGCACGGGCGCCGCGCCGACGACCTTCGGCGGCCGGAGTCTGACCGACGATGTCGTCAACGCGATGCTCGGACTCGCGTTCGGCTACACGGCGACGACCGTCCCGGCCCCCAACGCGCCGAACGCTTCCGGTACGGCTCTGGGCCTCGCGCCCGCGCCCGAAGACGGCAAGGAGCAAGCCGGACAAAACGGCACGCCGCAGCTCGTGAATCAGAACATCGGCTGCGCAAACAAAGGCCTCATGCTGGGCAGCTTTCCGTACCTTGGTAACCCGATCTAGCGATTCGACTGCAGCAGGTGACCCGCTTCGGGAACCGTAGTACAGTCGGTCGGTCTGCAGCACACATATGCGCTCATCGGCTCGTTGGGGATGTAGCTCAGCTGGTAGAGCACTTGCTTCGCATGTAAGGGGTCGGAGGTTCGAGTCCTCTCATCTCCACTGCCCGAAACCCGCATGGCATAAGGCTTTGCGGGTTTTTTGATGTCCCTTACAGGGCGTGCTCTTTTGGCCTATCGTGGCCTATCTCGGCTCGAACATGGCATCAAGACGGTCGGCAAGCGCTCTTTGCGCGTTGCCTAATACGTGTCCGTATCGGTCGAGAGTCACTCGGGTATCACTGTGTCCGATTCGCTCGGCCGCTTCGAGTGCGCTCGCCCCATTGGCGAGCACGACCGAATTACTGAGATGGCGCAGACTGTGGAAGGTCACGTGGGGCAAGCCGGCTCGCTTTAGCAACGGGTGGAAGTGCCGGCGGATGAAGTTCGTCTTCCGGATCGGCGTGCCGTCGCGCGACGTGAAGACAAGCCCGCTGAAGCCCGCCGTTCGTTTGCGGTGCTCGCGCAATGCGACGACCGTTTGGGGGCTCAGTGCGACCTTCCGACGCGAAGTCTTGATCTTAGGATCGGTCCTTACGAGTTGTCCGTGTTCGTCCTCGGTTAGCGTCTTCTCCACGTGCAACTCGGCACGGTCTAAGTCGATGTCCGCCCATTCGAGCGCGAACAACTCGCCTTGCCGCATTCCAGTCCGTAACGCCAACAGGAATAGGGCGTAGTACGGGCCTTCGCGGGCGACTTCGAGGAGTTGATGCGCCTCCTCGATCGACAAGATGACCTTCGGATGCTCGATGGCACACGGCCTATCCCGTTTCCCGATGCGTTCACACGGGTTCGCCGCGATTCTGTCGCTCTCAATTGCAGCATTCAAAGCGCAGGTCAGCGTTGCGAGCGCGACTTGGCGAGTGCGCGCGCCTGCCCGAGCTTCCGCGAGCGCGTCAAGCCATCCGCGTATATGATCGCGCTCCAGCGCTCCGAGTCGCAGGTCGCCTATGTACGGTGCAATATGCCGGCGAATGATCACTTCACGCAGCGCGTATGTCGCGTGCCGATTCGACGCTTTGACTTCGGCAAGCCAGCACGCGAGATATTCACGCACTGTGATCGGTGCCGATGGTTTCTGCTTGGGAGTCTTTCGCCATACCGCCATCTGATCGAGCACTTCTTGGCGTGATCCGCGGAAGACCGCTCGTTCACGTTCGCCTTCGATGTTGATGCGCGAAGCGCGTCCTACATACATGCCTTCACGAATTCGCCGAAGCGCTCCACTGTCGCGCGGCCGGCGCTTGTCTTTCCCCTTCTTTGAGGGTATGTCGTTCATTTGGGCCTCCTTCACCTCGACCGTGAGGTGCGCGGGGCTGGCTGACGACAATTACCTTGGCCGCCCGGCGTCAATTATGTTGGCCGGTCGTGGAGCGGGTTGAGGAGTGAAGGCCGCGCCGTTTCGGCGACGGTGAAGCGGGCCCTTTGAGGCTCCCAAGCTGTC